>Ga0180012_1000031_pt1 | contig 76834 bp, 59 predicted proteins | sample KR11_S2_MetaG_FD_122243 | JGI IMG/M metagenome (GOLD analysis project Ga0180012, IMG submission 122243) | Groundwater microbial communities from the Olkiluoto Island deep subsurface site, Finland - KR11_S2_MetaG | ecosystem: Environmental > Aquatic > Deep subsurface > Groundwater | place...
AGGTGCCGAGGTCTAACCCCAGATACATGTCGTCTCTCCTATTTCCCGCCGTTCACGGCAGGTTGTCCTTCAAGAAAATGTCGATGCGGATGCGTTCCTGCGCGGCCAGAAGCGGCAGGCCGTCGGCCTTGGCCTTCAGCACCCGGATGGCGCTACGGACTTCGTGGCCCGCATCCTGGTTCAGCACCGCGTCGATCAGACCGTCGGTCAGCGCCCCGCGCGTCGTGCCGGTCAGTTCATGGGCGACCACCGCCGGGCGCCGCTCGAATCTGGCCTTGCCGAGCGCTGCCACGAGACCACGATTGCCGGCGCCGAGGCTATAGATGCCGAGAATGTCGCTGCGTTGACGAAAGAGATCGGCGAGCAGACGCTCGACCAGCGCCGGGTCGTCTCGCCCCTCGACGACCTCGAGCAGCGAAAGAAGCGGATACTCGGCGGCCATGACCGAGCGAAACCCTTCCAGGCGCTCGCGATGGTCGCGCACCAACATGGAGCCTGCCAGCACGGCGATCGAACCGCGCCTGTCGCCGACGAAACGGCCGAGCAGGCTCGCCGCCGTCCGGCCGGCCGCCAGGTTGTCGATGCCGGCGAAATGAACCCGCCGCGAAGCCGGCAGGTCGGAAACCAGAGTGACGACCGGAATACCCACCTCGACCAGCCGGTCGACGGCGCCTGCCACTTCCGGCGCATCGACCGCGACGAGCGCCACACCCGAAGGCCGGTCGTCCACCAATGCGTCCAGCGTCTCGACAAGGGCGACCGCATCGAAGGGCGGCACCTTGAGGATGCGGATATCGGTGCGCTCCGAGGGCGAGCGCGCCACGGCATCGCGCACCGCAGCCTCCAGCTCGCGCATGAAGGAATTGTCATTGGAAGGCAGGATGAAGGTTAGCGGGTAGATCCGCCCCTTGGCGAGATTGGCCGCTGCCACGTCCCGCACGAAACCGAGCGTCGCGACGGCCGCCTCCACCTTGTCGCGGGTCCGCGCGCTCACCCCCGGCCGCCGGTTCAACACACGGTCGACGGTGGCGAGGCTGACGCCCGCGGCGGATGCGATGTCGTGCACGGTGGGCTTCATGTTTCCTCCGAGCGGACTCCTAGCGCAGCTTCCGAGGTACGTAAATCATTTTCTGATGTACGTACATCATATTTTCTGCCGTGCAGCAACGAAAAGGACCGTCTCCTGTTGGGGAAGACGGTCCTCGGCGCTGCGGTGGATTTCGAAAGGATGCCGGGAAAGCCCGGCTCAGTGACCGGAGCCTGCCGGGGCGGGCGCACCGGGCTTCTTGATCAGAAGCGTCAGGAAGACGAGCGAGAAGAACAGCGCCGTCAGTCCCATGAAGACGTCGATGAACGACAGCAAGGTGGACTGCTGGGTGATCACGCCGGAGAGCTTCTTGATCGCGACCGCGGTCCCGTCGAGGCCATAGGAATCGTAGTTGGCGCCGACGCTGGCCAGCCAGTCGAGGGCGGCGCGATTGCCCCAGTCGGCATGCTCGGACAGTCGGGCATAGTGCTCGTCCGAACGCTGGGTCAGCATGGTGTTGATGATGGCGAGCCCGACGGCGCCGCCGAGATTGCGCGTCAGGTTGAACAGGCCCGAGGCGTTCTTCATGCGGTCCGGCGGCAGCGTGCCGAGCGCGATATTGTTGATCGGCACCATGCACAGCATCAGCGAGCAGCCGCGCAGGATCTGCGGCAACAGCAGCTCGTAGAAGTCCCAGTCGGCCGTCATGTAGGTCATGGTGTAGGTGCCGGCGGCAAAGCCGGCAAAGCCGATCATCATCATGATCCGCGGGTCGAGCTTGCTGGACAAGGCACCGGCCACCGGCGCGGTCAGGAACATCGCCGCGCCCGAGACGAACATGGTCTCGCCGATCATCATCGAGTCATAACCGCGGATGCGACCGAGATAGACCGGATAGAGATAGGTGAGACCGTAGAGGCCAACGCCCATGACGAAGGAGAACAGCGAGCCGAAGGCGAAGTTGGCGTTGGAGAACGCCCTGAGGTCAACGACCGGGAAGTCGACCCGGAACACCCGGTGAAAGAAGAAGAACCCGCCCGTCACCATGGCCACGGTGCCGATGACGATGTTCTCGTCGTTGAACCAGTCCTTGTTGTTGCCCTCTTCCAGCACGAATTCCATCGTGCCGAGGAACAGTGCCATCCAGAACAGGCCCCACCAGTCGAACTTCTTCAGGAGCTTGAAGTCCGGCTTGTCGAAGTCGATCAGGCTGAAGGTCACCGCCGTGACGATGATGCCAGGCACGACGTTGACGAGGAACAGCCAGTGCCAGGACATGGCATGGCTGATATAGCCGCCGATGGTCGGCCCGATGGTCGGCGCGAGCGTCGCGACCAGACCGACGATCGGCGAGACGATGTTGCGCTTGGAGGGCGGAAAGATGGTGAAGGCGGCGGCGAACACCGAGGGGATCATGCCGCCGCCGATGAAACCCTGGATCGCCCGGTAGATGATCATCTGGTCGATATTGGTCGCGGTCGCGGCCAGTGCGCTCGCCAAGGTGAAGCCGGCGGCGGAGAAGGAGAACAGGATGCGCGTCGACAGGATGCGCGCCAGCGCCCCCGACAGCGGGATCATGATCACTTCGGCGATCAGATAGGATGTTTGCACCCAGGCGATCTCGTCCGAGCCGGCGCCGAGGCCGGCCTGGATCTCGGCCAGCGAAGCCGAAACGATCTGGATGTCGAGGATCGACATGAACATGCCGAAGACCATCGCGAAGAAGGCGATGACGCGCTTCGGATCCATGCGCTCGTCGGCAACGGGCAGCGCCACGGCACCTGCCCCTGTCGTTCCCGCTGCCGCCATTGTCCCGGTCTCCTGCGGTCCGCTTTACTTGGCCGCCAGCGCGGCGCCTTCGGGCGCCGTGCGCGTGTCGACATCGACCACGACGCTCAAGCCGGCGCGCAGATGGCCCGAATCGAGCACGTCCCGCGGGATCTCGATGCGAACGGGAACCCGCTGCACGACCTTCGTGAAGTTGCCGGTGGCGTTTTCCGCCGGCAGCATGGAGAAGACCGCGCCCGAAGCCGGGGCGATCGACGTCACCGTGCCTTCGATCGCCTGGTTGCCATAGGCGTCGACATGGATCGCGACCTTCGAGCCGGGAACCAGCTTGGCGATCTGCGTTTCCTTGAAATTGGCTTCGACATAGAGTTCCTGAACGGGAACCAGGGCGGCAAGGCGCTTGCCGGCCGAAACGAGGTCACCCGTCTGGACCGAAAGATTGCCGACGATGCCGTCATAGGGAGCCTTGAGGACGGTGAAGGCGAGATCGCGCTCGGCCTTTTCCAGTGACAGCTCGGCCGAGCGCATGCCGGCATCGGCCTCGGCGCGCTGCGCCTTGAGCACGGAGACGCTGGCTTCGGCAGCGGCGATATTGGCATCGGCGGCAGCCAGGCTCGCCTTCGCCTGCTCGAGCTGGGTCTTGGCGCTGTCGAGATCGGCGGTCGAAACCACATTCTGCTCCTGCAGGCCGCTGACGCGCTTGAGCGAAAGCTCGGCAAGGCTGAGCGTCGCCTGGGCCGACTGCTTCTGCGCCACGGCCTGGGCCAGCGAAGCGTCGCCGCCCTTGATCTGCGCGTCGATCCGCGCCAGCGTCAGGCGCTGCACGGCGATCTGCGCCTGGGCCTGCTCGGCCGCGATCCGGTAGTCGCCGTCGTCCAGCGTCACCAGCGGGTCGCCGGCCTTGACGCGCTGGTTGCTCGTCACGTCGACCGCCTTCACGTAGCCCGAAACCTTGGGCGAGATGATCGCGATGTCGCCCTCGATATAGGCGTCCTCGGTCGAGACCATGAAGCGCCCCTCGGTCCACCAGCCGTAGCCGTACCAGGCGGCACCGGCAAACAGCGCAGCCAGGATCACCGGCAGCACCATGTTGCGGCGCTTCTTCGGCGCGACCGGCTCTGCGGCGGCGGCCGGGGCAGCCTGCTGTTCCGCGGTCACGCCGGGGCGTGCCTCGAGCATTGTGGCGTCGGTGTCGGCGGGCTGCGCATCGGCGGCATTGACGGAGCGGACGGCACTCGTCCTCTGGGATCCTGACATGATCAAACCATTCGCTGGCAAAAAAGGAAATCGAACTGAACCGTTCGGTTCGATTGACATAGAGGCTTTTCTATCACATATCAAGAGGCAGAAAGTCAGTACGTTTCCTATCTGACGGGATGCAGTTAATTTTCGGATAGTCCATGACCCGCAAGCCTAAAAAGGTCGAGGAGATCGCCGCGACCGACTTCCCCTACCCTGTCGTTCCCAACCGCTTTCCGGCCGGTGCGGACCCGGTCAAGCGCGGCCAGATTCTCGACGGCGCCAAGCAAGTCTTCATGAAGATGGGCTTCGACGCGGCCAGCATGAACGACGTGACCCGCGAAGCCGGCGTCTCGAAGGGCACGATCTACGTCTACTTCCAGAGCAAGGAAGACCTTTTCGCCGCGCTGATCGAGCGGGAAAAGGGCCGCTTCACCGAAGCGTTGCGCGACATCCTCGCCGAAAGCAAGGATGCCGAACAGGGCCTGCGCCGCTTTGCCACCGTCTTCATCAACCAGATCGTCTCCACCGACATGATCCCGGCGATGCGCACCGTGCTCGGCGTCGTCGACCGCATGCCCGGGCTCTGTCATCGCTTCCTGTCCAATGCGCCTGCCAACGCCCGCAGCGTGCTCGAGGACTTCATCCGCCGGCAGATCGACGAAGGCGCGCTGAAGACCGAGGATCCGGATCTCGCCGCCCGCCAGTTCATCGACCTGTCCACCGGCACCTATTTCAAGCAGCGCCTGTTCGGCGAGATGCGGCGCGATCCGACGCGCGAGGAGGTCGAGCGGGTGGTTGAGAGCGCCGTGCGCGTCTTCCTGTGTGCCTACGGGACGCAATCCTGCTCCAAGCCCGGCTGATCTGCTCCGGCCCGGCTAAGCCGGCCGGACAATCTTTTTGACCCGCTCTTTGCGCCGGCCCTTGCCCTTGCGAGGGCCTTGCTCCATTTGTTGCAGCGACCGCCAATGCAAACCGGAAAGAGCTCATGCAGGAAATTGTCCTCCTCCTTCAGGATCCCGCCGCCTGGATCGCGCTCGTCACCCTCGTGGTGATGGAAGTCGTCCTCGGCATCGACAACCTCGTCTTCATCTCCATCCTGACCAACAAGCTCCCGGCAGAACAGCGTGAGAGGGCACGGCGCATCGGCATCGGCCTTGCGCTCGTCATGCGCCTCGCCCTGCTCGGCACCGTCGCCTACATCGTCAAGCTGACCACGCCGCTGTTCGAGGCCTTCGGCCACGGCTTCTCGTGGAAGGACCTGATCCTGATCGCCGGCGGTCTGTTCCTCGTCTGGAAGGCGACCAAGGAAATCCACCACAGCGTCGATCCGGTCGACCATGACGAAGATTTCATCGCCTCCTCGAAGTCGAGCACGATGACCGCCGCCATCGGCCAGATCCTGCTGCTCGACCTGGTCTTTTCGGTCGACAGCATCATCACCGCCGTCGGCATGACCGACCATCTGCCGATCATGATCGCCGCCGTGGTCATCGCGGTCGCCGTCATGCTCGTCGCTGCGACCCCGCTTGCCAACTTCATCGAGAAGAACCCGACCATCGTCATGCTGGCGCTTGGCTTCCTGCTGATGATCGGCATGACGCTCATCGCCGACGGCATGGGCTTCCATGTGCCGAAGGGCTATGTCTATGCCGCCATGGCCTTCTCCGGCCTCGTCGAGGTGCTCAACATGTTCGCCCGGCGCAAGCGTCAGGCCGACAAGGCATCGAAGACCAAGCTGCACTGAACAGGCGACCTTCGCCGACGAGCAGACCATCGGAGAGGCCCGCGACCGCGTCGCGGGCCTCCTATTCTGGCGCAATGCTCTCGCGCGAGGAACAAAGCCAATGCGGCGGCATTGATAGCGACTGCCTGCCCTCTATATCACCTCGACACAACACATCCGGAGTCCCATGACCACCGAGCAAATCCTTGCATTCGCTGTCATCGGTGCGATGATGGTCGCCTTTATCTGGGACCGTCTGCGCTATGACGTGGTCGCCTGCGTTACCCTGATCGTCGCCGTGGCCCTGGGTCTGGTTCCCGCCGCAGAAGCCTTCTCCGGCTTCAGCGACGACATCGTCATCATCGTCGGCAGCGCCCTTGTGGTCAGCGCCGGCGTTGCGCGGTCCGGTATCGTCGACCTAGCCATCAAGAAATTCTTCCCCTCGCTCACCTCGATCCGCGGCCAGATGCTGCTTCTGGTCGTGACGGTCACGATCCTTTCGGCCTTCATCAAGAACATTGGCGCACTGGCGATCATGATGCCGGTCGCCTTCCAGTTTGCCCGACGCTCCGGCACGCCGGTCTCCGCCTTTTTGATGCCGATGGCCTTTGGCGCCCTGCTCGGCGGCCTGATGACGCAGATCGGCACCTCGCCGAACATCGTCGTGTCGCGCCTGCGCGCCGAGATTACCGGCGAAGCCTTCACCATGTTCGACTTCACTCCGGTCGGCGCGACGCTCGCGCTGGCCGGCACCATCTTCCTGATGTTCTTCTACTGGCTGGTGCCGCGGCGCGAAAACCAGACCCCTTCGGTTCAGGAAGCGCTGGAAAGTTCGACCTTCTCCACCGAGGCGACCGTCGGCAAGCAGTCGCCCTTCCTCGGCAAGTCTCTCAACCAGCTTCTGGCGATCGCGCCCGGCGAAGTCATCGCCACGGCGATCCTGCGCGGCCACACCCGCATCTCGCCGTTCCCCGACATGGTGCTGAAGGAAAACGACACGGTCCTGCTGGAGGGCGCATCCGAGCCGCTGGACCGGATCGTCTCGCAGGCCAAGCTGTCCCTGTCCGGCAAGCCGATCGGAAAAAGCGAGACGAAGGCCAGCGGCGAGATCGCCGCGATCGAGGCGGTCATCAGCCGCGACTCCGCCCTCATCGGCCTGTCCGCCCGCGAGCTCTCGCTCTACAACACCTACGGCGTCAATCTTCTCGCCGTCAGCCGCAAGGGCAAGCGCATCCGCGAACGTCTGGGCGAGCTGACGCTCCGTTCCGGCGACGTCGTGGTGCTGCAGGGCCAGCGGCAGGCCCTGCCGGGCCTGCTGCTCGAACTCGGCTGCCTGCCGCTGGCCGAACGCGAGATCCTGCTCGGCACCAGCCGCAGCGCTATCGTGCCGCTGGGCATCCTGGTCGCTGCGATGGGCGCCACAGCCCTCGGCTTTGCGCCGGTGCCCATCGCCTTCTTCGCCGCGGCACTTGCCATGGTCATCTTCAAGGTCATCCCGCTCAGCGAAATCTACCGTGCGGTCGACGGGCCGATCCTCGTCATGCTGGCCGCCCTGATCCCGGTCAGTGACACGCTGCGCACCACAGGCGCAAGCGAAGTGATCGCCGGCTGGCTCGGCACGGCGGCGGACGGGCTGCCCGCCTATGGCGCGCTCACCCTGATCCTCGTCACGGCCATGGCGGTCACGCCGTTCCTCAACAATGCCGCGACCGTGCTGGTCATGGCGCCGATCGCCGCGAGCTTCGCCGCCGGACTCGGCTACAAGCCGGACGCCTTCCTGATGGCGGTCGCCATCGGCGCCGGCTCGGACTTCCTCACCCCGATCGGTCACCAGTGCAACACGTTGGTCATGGGTCCCGGCGGCTATCGCTTCAGCGACTATCCGCGCCTCGGCCTGCCGCTGTCGATCATCATCGTCGTGGTCTCGATCCCGATGCTGCTGCTGGTCTGGCCCGTTCAGTAGGAAGTTGCTGAGCGTCGACACAAGGATAGGCCCGGTTAAGAACCGGGCCTTCTTTCGTTACGGTAATCGGATCGTTCTTCCCCGGGCACAAAAAGGAAAAGCCTGCATCGGCGGGATGCAGGCTTTCCTGGGGGCGGGGGACTAGGAACGAGCGCGGGCCGAACGGGTAAGGGGCTCGTCTGCCGTTTCGTTGGCTACGGAGAGAAACCGGAAAAATCTCCGTATTCCCCATTTCCCGTCGCGTCCGGTTGGCACGGCCTGCGCTCTGGTCTAAAAACGCCTCCGGCCGTCTTTGGTTCCCGGGCTCCGCGCTTTTTCTTCGAACTTGCGTTGGAGCAAGGCTGCCATGCCGGGCGCGCCAGCAGTTTTCCTTGACGCCTGCGGCTGAATATGGCCTAAGGCCAGCCGACGGAATTGACGGCATGGGCGTGTTTATAAGGCCTTTTCTCGTCTTTCCGACCGATTGTTTTCCTTTTTTTCGCTGATCCTGCGGCCACCGCTCGATCACCCCGCACGTCACTACGAGCAAGATTCCATGAGCACTTCCGGCGTCCGCGTCCGCATCGCACCCTCCCCGACCGGTGAGCCCCATGTCGGCACCGCCTATATCGCGCTGTTCAATTATCTCTTCGCCAAGAAACACGGCGGCGAGTTCATTCTGCGCATCGAGGACACCGATGCGACGCGCTCCACGGCAGAGTTCGAGCAGAAGGTTCTGGATGCGCTGAAATGGACCGGCCTCAGCTGGTCGGAAGGCCCCGATGTCGGCGGCCCCTACGGCCCCTACCGCCAGTCCGAGCGCAAGGACATCTACCGGCCCTTCGTCGAGCAGATGGTGCGCGACGGCCATGCCTTCCGCTGCTTCTGCACGCCCGAACGCCTGGAAATGATGCGCGACGCCCAGCGCGCCAAGGGCCTGCCGCCGGGCTATGACGGCCACTGCCTCAATCTCAAGGCCGAGGAAGTCCTCGAGCGCATGGAATCCGGCGAACCATCGGTCGTGCGCCTGAAGGTCCCGACCGAAGGCTCGTGCGATTTCCACGACGGCGTCTATGGCGACGTGTCCATTCCGTGGGAAAGCGTCGACATGCAGGTCCTCCTGAAGGCCGACGGCATGCCGACCTATCACATGGCCAATGTCGTCGACGACCATCTGATGAAGATCACCCACGTCGCGCGTGGCGAGGAGTGGCTGGCCTCGGTGCCGAAGCACATCCTGATCTACAAATATCTCGGCCTCGAGCCGCCGAAGTTCATGCACCTGTCGCTGATGCGCAATGCCGACAAGTCCAAGCTGTCGAAGCGCAAGAACCCGACCTCGATCTCCTACTACTCGGCCCTCGGCTACCTGCCGGAAGCCCTGATGAACTTCCTCGGCCTGTTCTTCATCCAGATCGCCGAAGGCGAGGAACTGCTGGGCATGGACGAGCTGGCGGAGAAGTTCGACCCCGACCACCTCAACAAGGCCGGCGCGATCTTCGACGTGCAGAAGCTCGACTGGCTGAACGGCCGCTGGATCCGCGAGAAGCTGTCGTCCGACGACTTTCTGGCCCGCGTCTTCGGCTGGGCCTCGGAAAACGATCGACTGACGGAAGGCCTGAAGCTGGCCCAGAGCCGCATTTCCAAGCTCGGCGAACTGCCGCCACTCACCGGCTTCCTGCTCGCCAGTGACGTCGGCCTGACGCCTACCTCGTTTGCCGGTCTCAAGACCTCGCCGGCCGAGACGCTGGAAATCGTCAACACGGTGGCCTTCGACCTCGAGAAGATCCTCGAATGGAACGTCGAGACGATCGAGCAGGAACTGCGCGACATCGCCGACCGCCTAGGCAAGAAGCTGCGCGTGGTCACCCCGCCGCTCTTCGTCGCCATGTCCGGCTCGGCGCGCTCGCTGCCGCTGTTCGATTCCATGGCGTTGCTCGGCCGCTCGGTCGTGCGCCAGCGCCTGAAGGTTGCAAGCCAGGTGCTGACCGCCATGGTGGGTGCCCAGAACTGACTTGAGATAGTGCCCCTCATCCGCCTGCCGGCACCTCTCCCCGCGACCTGGGAGAAGGCCACAACGGCGCTGCAGGCAGTCCCCTCTCCCCGCTTGCGGGCAGAGGGTCAGGGTGGGAGGCAAAGACATACGGCAGAGGCCAGAGGCCGCCACAGGAACGACACGATGACCGAACAGAAGACCGCAGCCCCCGCCCTCTCCTCCGACGTGACCGAAGTCCGCGCCCAGAAGCTCGCCCTCCTGCGCCAGCAGATCGGCGACGTCTATCCGGCGCACTTCCACCGCACCATCACCAATGCGGAGCTTGCGGAGAAATATGCCGACCTGGAGCTCGACACCGAATCCGGCGACATCGTCACCGTCGCCGGCCGTGTCTACTCGTCACGCAATTCCGGCATGTTCATGGACATCCATGACGCCTCGGGCAAGATCCAGATCTTCTCCCACAAGGACACGACGCCGGAGAAAGCCCGTGCGCTTCTGCCGATGATCGACCTCGGCGACATCATCGGCGTCACCGGCGCGGTGCGCCGCACCAAGCGCGGCGAACTGACGATCAATGCGCATGAGATCACCATGCTCACCAAGTCGCTGCTGCCGATGCCGGAAAAATACCACGGCCTCGCCGACATCGAGACGCGCTACCGCAAGCGCCATCTCGACCTGTTGACCAACGAGGAATCCAAGCTGCGCTTCCAGCAGCGCTCGAAGATCATCTCGGGCGTGCGCCGCTTCATGGAGAACGACGGCTTCATGGAAGTCGAGACGCCCATGCTGCAGACGATCTACGGCGGCGCCACCGCCGAGCCCTTCAAGACCCACCACAATACGCTGAAGATGGACATGTTCCTGCGCATCGCGCCGGAACTCTATCTCAAGCGCACGCTGGTTTCTGGCCTGTCGGACAAGGTCTTCGAGATCAACCGCAACTTCCGCAACGAAGGCGTCTCCACCCGGCACAATCCGGAATTCACCATGATGGAATGTTACTGGGCCTATGCCGACTACGAGGACATCATGGACCTCGTCGAGCGCATGTTCTCGGAACTGGCAATGACCATCCACGGCACGACCGAAGTGCCCTACGGCGACAAGGTCCTGTCCTTCAAGGGTCCGTTCCGTCGCATCTCCATGCCCGGCGCCGTCAAGGAGAAGACCGGCATCGACTTCCTCGCCATCAAGACCGACGAGGAGGCGCGCGCCGCCGCCCGCCATGCCGGCTTCGAAGTCGATAAGGATTCCACCTGGGGCGAATGCCTCGCCTTCGTCTTCGAGGAAACCGTCGAGGGCGACCTGATCCAGCCGGCCCACGTCATCCACTTCCCCAAGGACATCTCGCCCTTCGCCAAGGAAGTGCCGGGCGAGCCGCGCCTGGTCGAGCGCTTCGAGACCTATGTCAACGGCTGGGAGCTCGGCAACGCCTTCTCCGAACTCAACGATCCGGAGGAGCAGCGCGCCCGCATGGTCGAACAGCTGACCCAGGCCCACGCCCGCGGCGAAAAGGAAAAGGCCCTCGACGAGGACTTCCTCGACGCCATGGACCAGGGCATGCCGCCGGCCGGTGGCCTCGGCGTCGGCGTCGACCGCCTGATCATGGTGCTGACCAATGCGCCGTCGATCCGCGACGTCATCCTCTTCCCGGCCCGTCGGCACAAGGGCGACTGAGCCCTACGGCATAACCGACTAAACCAGAATATCCCGGCGCAGCCCCCTGCGCCGGGATTTTTCATTGTCACTCAGTCCTGCCTCAGTTCGTTGCTTCGGCGTGCTTTTCGGCGTCGGCCTTGACGCTCGCCTTCGGCGGCAGGACAGCGGAATCCTCGGCCGGTATCTCGCCGGCGGCCGGGGCAGCACTCGCGCCCTCCAACGGCTGGGACCTGAGCTTCTCCAGCCACGCGGCGCCGGCGGCTTTCGCCTTGCCTTCAGCCGCAGGTTCAGGGGCATCCTCATGCTCCGCGGCAGCGGCATCTTCAGCCGGCGCAGCGTCATGCTCGGCCGGGGCAGCCGACTCTTCAGGCACAGCCGCTTCGGCCGGTGCGGCATCATGGCCGGCAGCGGCGCCTTTCGGCGTCGCAGGCGCGGGCGTTTCCTCATCGCTGCCGAGCACCATGCCCTTCAACGACGAGAACCAGCCGCCGCTCTCGGCCGTTGCTGCGGCTGGCTCGGCGGCCTTGGCATGGGCATCGGCCTCGGCGGCATGCGGGGCAACAGCTTCGCCCTGAGCGCCTTCGCCAGCCGGCATTTCGTGGGCGGGAGCCGCTTCGGCAGCATGGCCGGCATCCGCGCCATGCGCATCGGCTTCGACCGGCGCAGCAGAATGGGCATCCGCGGGGGCTGCGACATGGGCGCTCGCCGGTGCCTCGGCCGGGACAGCCGCGTGATCGTCGGCAGGGGCTTCCGCATGGCCATCGGCCGGAGCGATCGCATGGTCTGTCGGAGCCGCATCGTGGCCATCGGCAGGTGCTGTTGCATCATGGCCGGCATCCGCACCGTGGCCGTCTTCGGCCGGCGCTTTCTCATCCGAACCGAACACCATGCCGGTGATCGAGTCGAGCCAGCCCTTGCTTTCCGCGGCACCCTGTTCGGGCGCTGCCGCGCCATGTCCATCGGTCGCGGCTGCCGCACCGTGCCCGGAGGCCGGAGCTTCTGCACCGTGACCATCGGCGGGCGCTGCCTCGCCATGACCGTCGGCAGGGGCTGCTTCGCCATGGCCGGCCGGTGCACCGTGTTCGGCTGGCGCCCCATGTTCGGCAGGCGCGCCATGACCCTCGGGCACGACCACTTCAGGCTTGATGCAATCTGTCTTGTCGTCGAGCCGGGCGACCAGCGTCTCGATGTCCGCCTCGGGAAGGGCGATCTTCTCGCCGTAGAACAGCCCGTCGGCATTCGCCGGCTTGTCGACATAACGCGCGGTGAACTTCTGCCCGTTCGCCTCTTCCGGCACCCGGCTCGGATCGGCAATGTAGACGACGTCGGCGCCCACGGCACGGCCGCGCATGGCCGAACGGTCGGTCGGGCCGCTCTTGTCGAGCACGACCACCTGCACGAGATCCGGCTTCTCGCGCTCGTAGACCGCGCCGGCCACGCGAAGCGCGGTCTTGACGCGGGTCATGCCGTCGCCGGGCTCATCCGTGGTGATGTATTTGCGGACCCAGAAACGGTCTTTCTTCTTGATCGTGACGGTTTTGACCTCTGTGCATTCGAGGCCGTTCAGGTCCGCATAGGACGGGCCGAGGATGGCGTCGGCACCGATGAACACGGCCGCGGCACCGGTCGCGCCGCACAGCACGAGCACGCCGCCAAAGGCGAGGACGATCTTGCGAGAGATCCGGATCTTGCTGAAAAGACCCTTCACGCCATGAACTCCGACATCAATCCCGCCCCGCCTCAACACGCAATACTGACGTCGATACTTGCCACAACGGTCTTGATGAAGGTTTAATCCAGTCGCGACAATCCTCTGCACGTCGCCCGTCCGGCCGCCCGAACCACCGATTTTTCGTCTTTTTGCGAGCCATTCGCAAAAAGCATTGACAATCCGATTTTGCGCCTTAGCTTTTAATGAGAATTATTCGCAAGAAGCCCCAGGAGTTTTCATGCTGCCCCGCATCGCCGGCTTTCTCGCTGCCGCTCTCATCCTGCTGCCGCTCCCGCTTGCCGCGGCGGAAAAACCGAAGGTCATCACCACCTTCACCGTCATCGCCGACATTGCCCGCAATGTCGCCGGCGACATGGCCGAAGTCGACAGCATCACCAAGCCGGGTGCCGAGATCCACAACTACCAGCCGACGCCGCGCGACATCCTGAAGGCGCGCGATGCCGACCTGGTGCTGTGGAACGGCCTCAACCTGGAACGCTGGTTCGAAAAGTTCCTCGCCAATCTCGGCTCGGTGCCGGCCGCCGTCATCAGCGATGGCGTACAGCCGATCAGCATTTCCGGCGGCGGCTATGACGGCAAGCCCAATCCGCATGCCTGGATGTCGCCGGACAATGCGCTGATCTATGTCGAGAACATCCGCAAGGCGCTGGCCGAGGTCGATCCCGACCATGCCGAGGCCTATGCTGCGAACGCCAAGGCCTATTCCGACAAGATTCGCGCCGAGATCGAGCCGATGAAGGCACAGATCGCCGCTCTGCCGGCCGAAAAGCGCTGGCTGGTGACCAGCGAAGGCGCCTTCTCCTATCTCGCCCGCGATCTGGGGCTCAAGGAACTCTTCCTCTGGCCGGTCAATGCCGATGCGCAAGGAACGCCGCAGCAGGTGCGCGCCGTGATCGACGCCATGCGCGAAAACCGGATCGCCGTGATCTTCTCCGAGAGCACGATCTCCGACAAGCCGGCCCGCCAGGTGGCCGAGGAGACCGGCGCTGCCTATGGCGGCGTGCTTTATGTCGACTCGCTGAGCGAGGAAGGCGGCCCGGTTCCGACCTATCTCGACCTGCTGAAGGTGACCGTCTCGACCATCGCCGAGGGGCTCGCCCGATGATCATGGGACCCAGCACCAGAACCCGGCCCGAGGGCCTGACCGCCAAGAACGTGACGGTCACCTACCGCAACGGCCTGACAGCGCTCAAGGCCGCGAGCTTCTCGATCCCGAAAGGCACGATCACCGCGCTCGTCGGCGTCAACGGCGCCGGCAAGTCGACCCTGTTCAAGGCCATCATGGGCTTCGTGCCGCTCGCTGCCGGCGAGATCAGCGTGCTCGGCATGAGCGTGCGCCAGGCGCTGCGCCAGAACCTCATCGCCTACGTGCCCCAGGCAGAGGAAGTCGACTGGGACTTTCCGGTCCTGGTGGAGGACGTGGTGATGATGGGCCGCTACGGCCACATGAATTTTTTCCGCATCCCCTCGCGCAACGACCACAAGATGGTCGCCGACGCGCTGGCGCGGGTCGGAATGAGCGATTTCCGCAAGCGCCAGATCGGCGAGCTCTCCGGCGGCCAGCGCAAGCGCGTCTTCCTCGCCCGGGCACTTGCCCAGGAAGGACAGGTGATCCTGCTCGACGAACCCTTCACCGGCGTCGACGTCAACACCGAGGAGCAGATCGTCGCGCTGATGCGGGACCTGCGCGCCGAAGGGCGCGTCATGCTGGTCTCGACCCACAATCTCGGCAGCGTGCCGGAATTCTGCGACCGCACCATCTTCGTCAAGGGCACGGTGATCGCGTCCGGCCCGACCGAGGAGACCTTCACCGAGGAGAACCTGAAGACCGCCTTCGGCGGGGCGCTTCGCCACTTCGTTCTCGGCGGCGCCGACCTGCATGACGACGCCGATGCGCGCCAGCTCAAGGTCATCACCGACGACGAACGTCCCTTTGTCATCTACGGCAAGCCGCAGACTGGAAAAGCCGATGACAAGCCTTCTGCTTGAGCCCTTCACCTATGACTACATGCGCAACGCCATCCTGGTGAGCGCACTCGTCGGCGGGGTCTGCGGTTTCCTCTCCGCCTATCTGATGCTGAAGGGCTGGTCGCTGATCGGCGATGCCCTCTCGCACGCCATCGTCCCCGGCGTCGCCGGCGCCTACATGCTCGGCCTGCCCTTCGCCTTCGGCGCCTTCATCTCCGGCGGGCTTGCCGCCGCCGCCATGCTCTTCCTCAACCAGCGCACACGGCTCAAGGAAGACGCGATCATCGGCCTGATCTTCACCTCCTTCTTCGGCCTTGGTCTGTTCATGGTGTCGCTCTCGCCGGTCTCGGTGAACATCCAGACCATTGTGCTCGGCAATATTCTCGCCATCACCCCGGCCGACACGCTGCAGCTCGTCCTGATCGGCGGCGTCAGCCTCGTGGTGCTGACCGCCAAGTGGAAGGACTTCATGGTCGCCTTCTTCGACGAGAACCATGCCCGCTCAATCGGTCTGCGCCCCGACCTCCTGAAGATCGTCTTCTTCACCCTGCTGGCGGGTTCGACAGTCGCCGCCCTCCAGACGGTGGGCGCCTTCCTCGTCGTCGCCATGGTCGTAACGCCGGGCGCCACTGCCTATCTGCTCACCGACCGCTTCCAGCGGCTCATCGTGCTCGCCTTCCTGATCGGCGCCGGAACGAGCTTCACCGGCGCCTATGCGAGCTATTTCCTCGACGGGGCCACGGGCGGCGTCATCGTCGTGCTGCAGACCGCACTCTTTCTGCTCGCCTTCGTCTTCGCGCCGAAGCACGGCCTCATCGCCGCACGCCGGCGCGCGGCCGAAGCCCTGGAGCCGACGCCATGAACAACGAGACCTTCGAACTCCTGCTTCTGCCGTTCCAGCTGCCCTTCATGCAGTCGGCCTTCGCCGTGACCCTGATGATCGCCGTGCCGATGGCGTTGCTCTCCTGCTTCCTGGTGCTCAAGGGCTGGTCGCTGATGGGCGATGCGGTGTCCCATGCCGTGCTGCCGGGCGTCGTCATCGCCTACATGGTCGGCCTGCCGCTCGCCATCGGCGCCTTCGTCGCCGGCATGATCTGCGCGCTCGCCACCGGCTATGTGAAGGAGAACAGCCGGATCAAGGAAGACACGGTGCTCGGCATCGTCTTCTCCGGCATGTTCGGTCTCGGCATCGTGCTGTTCGTCAAGGTCGAGTCGGACGTGCATCTCGACCATATCCTGTTCGGCGACATGCTCGGCATCCTGCCCTCAGACCTGATCGAAACCGGCCTGATCGCCCTTGCCGCGACCGCCTTCCTGGTGATCCTGCGCAAGGATCTTCTGGCCCATGCCTTCGATCCGCAGCACGCCCGCGCCATCGGCCTGCCCGTCCGCCTCCTGCACTATGGCCTGCTGGCCGTGCTGTCGCTGACCGTCGTCGGTGCACTGAAGGCCGTCGGCATCATCCTCTCGGTTGCCATGCTGGTTGCGCCCGGTGCGATTGCCTTCCTGATCACCCGACGGTTCCAGACCATGCTGGTCGCCGCCGTCATCGTCGCCGTCACCGCAACCGTGCTCGGCATCTATCTGAGCTTCCTGATCGACAGCGCACCGGCGCCGACCATCGTCCTGCTGATGACCGCCATGTTCATCCTCGCCTTCCTGCGCACCGTGTGGAAGGCCCGCGACATGCGCCGGCAGCCTGTGCCGGAGACCGACGGTTAGGCTTGCCGGATTTGCCTTGGGTCAAGTCGCTTCCTTCCGCAGTCGTCTAGGGTTAGCGTCACGCCTGAGCAAGGAGCGAGCCCGATGACATCCATGACGCTGCTGACCAGACCGAACCGCCACCTGTTCTTCACGGGCAAGGGTGGCGTCGGCAAGACCTCGATCAGTTGCGCCACTGCGATCGCACTGGCCGACAAGGGGCTGAAGATCCTGCTGGTCAGCACCGACCCGGCCTCCAATCTCGACGAGATGCTGGGTGTAGCGCTCGGCAGTGATCCGACCCCGGTGCCGGGCGTGCCCGGCCTGTCGGCGATGAACATCGACCCCGAGACGGCGGCTGAGGAATACCGTCTCCGCGTCCTCGACCAGATGGGGCCGGCCGCCACCGATCAGGAAAAGGCGACCGTGCGCGAACAGCTGTCCGGCGCCTGCACCACCGAGATCGCCGCCTTCGACGAGTTCGTCGGCCTGCTCGCCGACGACAATCCGCAGTTCGACCACATCATCTTCGACACGGCGCCGACCGGCCATACGCTGAGGCTGCTCAGCCTGCCCAAGGCCTGGACCGGTTTCCTCGAGGCCAACGAGCGCGGCGCCTCCTGCCTTGGACCGCATTCCGGCCTGAAGATGCAGGAGGACCGTTTCCGCCAGGCGCTCGAGTGCTTGGGAGATCCGGCCCGCACCACCATCGTGCTGGTGACCCGTGCCGAGCGCGGCGCCATCCGCGAGGCCGCACGCACCGCCGGGGAACTTGCCGAACTCGGCCTCTCCAACCAGATGCTCGCGGTCAACGGCCGCTTCACCCCCTCCGATCCGAAGGACACGGTCGCGGCCGCCTTCGCTGCCGAGCAGACGGCAGCACTCGCCGAATTGCCCGCCTCCCTCGCATCCCTCCCGCGCGACGAGGTGCCGCTGAAATCTTTCGACATGGTCGGGCTCGAAGCCCTGCGTGCCCTCTTCGCACGGAATGACGATCTCACCAGTTCCGGCGCTGGCGACCTGCCCGCCGTCACCGATCTGCCGCGTCTCTCTGCGCTGGTCGACGACATCGCCGTGGGCGGCAAGGGCTTGGTGATGGTCATGGGCAAAGGCGGCGTCGGCAAGACGACGGTCGCTGCCGCCGTGGCGGTCGGGCTGGCAACTCGCGGCCATTCCGTCCACCTGACGACCACCGATCCGGCAGCCCACTTGTCCTTCGTCGTCGGCTCGGACGCCATGCCGGGCCTGACCGTCGACCGCATCGATCCGGAAGCAGAGACCGCGCGTTACATCGACAAGATCATGACCACCAAGGGCCGCGACCTCGACGAGGACGGCAAAGCCCTGCTGCGCGAGGATCTGGCCTCCCCCTGCACCGAGGAAGTCGCCGTTTTCCACGCCTTCTCCCGCGTCGTCGGTGAGGCGCGGAGCAGCTTCGTGGTCATCGACACGGCGCCGACCGGCCATACCCTGCTGCTGCTCGACGCGACCGGCGCCTATCACCGCCAGATGACGCGGCATCTCGACGAAAACGCCCCCGGCCGCATGGTCACGCCGCTGATGCGCCTGCAGGATCCGGCCTATACGCGCGTCCTGCTCGTCACCCTGCCGGAAACCACGCCGGTGTCAGAAGCCGGTGCGCTGCAGGAAGACCTCCGCCGCGCCAAAATCGAGCCCTATGGCTGGGTGGTCAACAAGTCGATGGCGATCACCGGCACGCACGACCCGCTGCTGCGCGCCCGGATCAAGGGCGAGGCCGCCCAGATCGAGCGGGTGAAGCGCGACTTCGCCAGCCGCGTCTACGGCCTGGATTTCCGCTCGGTCGCACCCGTCGGGCTTTCCGAACTGCGCAAGATCGCCGATCCGGCATGATCCGCAAAGCGGCTACAGCGTAAGAATCGCCAGCAAGGCCGCCGCGGCGGCCTTTGCCAAGTATCCAGCAGATCAGAAGCGAACGTCCAGGCGCGCCTTGACCTGCTGTTCCCACTCGCCTTCGCCGGCCTGGCCCGCATAGCTGAGGCCGAGCAGCGCATTCTCGCTGACGGGAACCGAGAACCCGGCTTCCATCACCGCGACGTCGCGCGCTGACGGCACGCCGTAGACGGTGAAGCTGTCGCTACCGGCAAAGGCCAGTCGCGCATCCGGCAGACCGTCGCCGAAGTCGTGGCGCCAGCCGATCATGCCGTGCAGCACCGCCTTCGTATCGCCAAGGGCGAGCGGCGCCTCACCGCGCAGTCCGAGCGTGCCATAGGTCGTGGCATAGCTGTCCGCATCGGCGGATACGGCCGTGACGCCACCCGTTTCGGTAAAGCCGTCGGTGCGCAGATGCACATAGGCGAGACCAGCAAAAGGCGAAATCCGGCCGAGGCTGGTGTCGATGTCATAGCTCGCCTCGCCGAACAGCTGGGTCGTGCGGGCGTCGTAGTCCGCCTCGTTGCGGTCGTCGAGACTGCCGGCATCGACCGAGCGTTCGGTGGAAATCTCGTGCCAGGTATAGGCCGCGCCGAACCGCAGATCGAGTGCTCCGAAGGAGCGGCCGCCGTAGAGACCGAGCGAAGCGTTGTCGGACGTGCCAGAGGCGCCGCGCGATGCCTCGTCGAAGGACGTCTGGCTGTAGGCACCGGCAAAACCCAGCCGCCATTCGTCGGCGAGAACGGTATCCGCGCCGCCGGCAAAGCCCCCCGTCCAATGGGCGAGCGACCCGGCATTGCCGTCGCTTTCGGAGCGCGCCCAGGCGCCGAAGGCCGAGGTCCAGAAACCATGGCCTTGCGAAGCGTCGCCGAGCAGGCGGGCGTTGAACGCATCGCGCACATAGTGGCTGTCATCGACCAGCATGCCCTTGGTCGAGGCGTAGATGTCGCCGGACAGGTCGTCGAAGGCGCCCTGCACATCGGCGGCGCCAAGTCCGACGACCGCGTCGTAGAGCGGGTCCCCGATCGCCAGCGATTCCAGCGCCGTGCCGACGGCGACCTGGTTGCGCGTCTCGGCGAGGCTCGAGAAGGCGATGTCGTTGCGCAGCAGGGTGAGGAAGACATTGTCGGCATCATAGGTCAGGCGACCGTCGAGGAAGGCGAAGCTGTCCGTCAGTGTGCCGAAGGTGCCGTTCACGCCGCCCGCGGCGCTGAGGATCGTGTAGACCGTGCCGGATGTGTAGGTCGAACCGTCGTCCGTGCCGTTCTCCGGCCCGACGATCACGGTCGCGCCGCTGTCGATGGTGGCCGTCCCGGAGGCGTCGATCAGATCGCTGTTGCCGAGATCGTCGACCTCGACCGAGTAGAACGAACCGGAAGCAAAGGTGATGTCGCCGACGCTGATCGTGCCGATCGAATTGCCAGGCGCCACCGTGCCGCCGCTCGCCACCGCGACATTGCCGAGTGTCCCGGTGCCGCCGAGCGTTGCGCCGTCCAGCACGTCGGCCACGACCGACAGCGTCTCGGTGTTGACCGATACAAGCCCGCCCTCGATCGTCAGGCCGCCGGTGAAGGCCGAGTAGTCGCCGGTCAGTTCGGTGATACCAGACAGGAAGGAGAGCGTGCCGGTGCCCGTCACATCCGCCCCGAAGACATAATCGGTTGCTGTATGGTTGAAGACGATCTCGCCGTCGCCGTCGCCGAAGATCACGGTGTCGGTGTCGATGACGCCGGCAGTCGCAGCCGCGTCTCCGGCTGCCGCACCGATATTGAGGATACCGCTGGAACCGGCATCGTCGGCGATGACGATACGGTCGGCGCTTAACGTTACACCATTGGCGACGGTCAGTTCGCCGTCAAGCACGCTGACGACGGCCGAACGCATGTCGGTATTGACCGATACCAGCCCGCCGTCGATCGACAGATCGCCGGTGAAGCCGGAGTAATTGCCCGTCAGCTCGGTGGCACCGGACAGGAAGGACAACATGCCGGTACCGGTCACGTCCGCACCGAAGACATAGTCGGTCGCCGTGTGGTTGAAGACGATCTCACCGTCACCCTCCCCGAAGTACACGGTATCGGTGTCGATGACGCCGGCGGTCGCCGCAGCGTCGCCGGCTGCAGCACCTATGTTGAGGATACCACTGGAGCCGGCATCGTCTGCGATGACGATGCGATCGGCGCTGACCGTTGCATCATTGGCGACCGTCAGTTCGCCGTCACCCTCGATGCCGATCGACAGACGGTCCTCCACCCTGAGGTTGGAACCGACACCCGAAACGATCGCCGTACCGGACGAGCCGACTTCGTTGCCGATATGCAGGCGGTTGCCGAGGACCAAGCCGCCATTGAGAACGGAGAGGTAACCCGTACCGTGCCGACCGACATTGAGGTCGCCGGAATACGGCACGGACGGATCGACCGTCGCCAACCACTGCGACCGCGTACCGGTCACCGTCATCGTGCCCACCGAGCCGGCGAGGTCGCCGAGAATGCCCTGCGTGCCGCCGACGTAGCCGCCGTTGGCGATGGTAACCGTCCCTTCCGCGCCACTATTGTGGCCGACGATGAAGGCCCCGCTCAAAGACCAGCTGGACCCCGAGCCCGTTACCAGAAGCTCACTGTCGGAACCAGCCTCGGTGCCCACATAACCATCGGTGCTCGAGACGTCTGCGTTACTGGCAATGGTCAAGAAACCGTCGCCCAGATTGCCGACATAGAGCGTGCCGGTATTGTGCCAAAAGCTGTTGGCGCCGGTCACAGTGGCTGTGCCGGTCGAGGCCGCGTTCCAGCCGAGGATCGCACCATCCGAACGGACAAATGCGCCGTTGCGGATCGTCAGCGAGCCCGTGCCGTTGTAGCCGACACCGATGCGGTCGGCGACGGAAAGCGACGCATTGTCGGCGACGATCGCGCCGCTTCCGGCGGCGGTGTAACCCAGATAGGCCGCGCCAAGGTCGACGTTGGCGTTATCCGAGACATTGAGAGCGCCGGAGCCGCTCGCGCCGACATAGAGATCGCCGCGCACCAACCATTGGCTGCTGAGGCCGTCGACATTGACGCTGCTGCCCGAAGCGGAGGCGAGATTGGCGATGGTCGCAGTACCGCTTTGGACATAGCCTTCATTGATCACGTCCAGAGTACCCACCCCGCCGCCGCCGACGAGGAGGCCACCCGTCGTGGTCCAGGTCGAGCCGGTCCCGCTGACCATGGCCTCGCCGATCGTATTGGTACCGTTGGCGATGATGCTGTCGGCGCTCGTCACGTCGGAGCCGGAGAGGATGTTGAGATAGCCGTGGCCGCCGCTGGAGGCGTCGCCGCCGAAGCCGACATAGAGAAGGCCGGAAGTGGTCAGGCTGGCATTGTCCTGAAGGTTGACCGTGCCGGTCGATGTCGTGCCGGACGCAATGTTCATTTCCCCGGTGGTGACCGCCGCGCCGTCCAGGATGCTGATGACGCCGTCGCCGCCATTGCCGACATAGATCGCCCCGGAATTGGTCCAGCCATTGCCGGCTCCGGTGATGGTGGCCGACCCCGTCGAACCGCTGTTCCAGCCAAGCGACACGGAATCCGACGTCAGGTCGTCCTCCATGGTCAGATCGGCCGCGCCGCCAAGCCCAAGGAACAGCGTTCCGACATTGGCGCCGGCGCCGTCGATCACCACGCCGGGCGCATCGATGCGAGCGGTGTCGCCGGCATTCGGCGTGTGCCCGTCCCAGACCCAGTTGCTGTCGACGAACCAGTCATTGGTGCCGCCGCTCCAGTAGACGGAATCGGCCTGCGCTGCGCCGGAAAAACCGGCGGCAAGGGACAGCGCCAGGGCGCTCGTCGACGACAGACGGATACGATGCGCGAGACGGGCGTTGTTCATGCAGGGCCTCCCGGAGACACCGCGACGGCCAAACCAGCCGTCCCGGCACCTCTAAATTGATTAAAGAATCGATCCGATCCTTTTCCCAAGCCGGGAACAAATCCGTCAATGGAAAGCACACGTACCTTCCCGATACACCCGAAAATGGTCGCGGATAGCAGCATGCGCGCCACACGCTACCATTCGGCGATGGGCGTCACAGATCGATAGCTGCCTAGAGTGCGTTGCGCCTTGCCAGCACGTTTTCCCGCCAGACCGTGAACAGCCCGGCGCCGACGACGATCGCCGCGCCGATCACCATATTGGCCCGCAGCACCTCGCCGAAGACGAGGACGGCGATACCGGAGGCCAGTACAAGCTGCAGATAGGTGATCGGCTGGACCGCCACGGCATGGAGATTGTCATAGGCCTTGATCAGCAGATAGTGACCGGCAATTCCGGTGCAGCAGAGCAGGATCATCCATTTCCAGTCGGACGGCGAAATCTCCGTCCAGAAGAACGGCCCGGCAATCGACAGCGCCACCGCACCGACCGTGCCGATATAGAAGAAGCTCGTCATCGGCCCGTCCACCCGGCTGACCAGCCGCGTCATCAGTCCGTAGAGCGCGCCGATCACGGCCGTCGAGATCGGCAGGATCACCAGCGGACTGAACTGGTCGCCGCTGGGCGACAGGATCAGCAGTACGCCGCACAGGCCGACCCCGATGGCCGTCCAGCGCCGCCATCCGACCTTCTCGCCGAGGATCGGCACCGACAGCAGCGCGACGATCAGCGGCCCGGAGGCGAAGATCGCCTGCGACTGGGCAAGCCCGACCTTGGCGAAGGCGGTGATGGCGATCGGGATCTGCACGGCCAGAAGCAGGCCGCGGGCGATCTGCAGGACCGGGCGCTTGGTGGCGACCGCCGCCCTCAGTCCGCCACGCGCCCGCATGGCGAACAGGATGGCGAAGATCGCGAACGCCCAATAGCGGAACATCGCCACCAGCACCGGCGGATAGTACATGCCGAGATGCTTGGAGACTGCGTCCTGCACCGAAAATATGGTGAAGGCGATGATGGCGAAGGCATAGCCGAGCGGCGTGGATTTCATGAAATCGGCTGACCTGGGACGGGCGAAAACGGGAGCGCCACAGGGAGAGCGGCGAATCGATCGTATACGTCTCTTGTCATTTGCAAAGTCGGAACTTTGCACACCTGCCCTGCGGCAGACGAAGCCGAGGGACGTCGTGGCCAGCCCGCAACTCCTGCCGCTTGCCCTTGCGCCGCCGCCCATGCTTTAACGGCGCCATGGCCTTCACGCTTCGCCAGTTGCAGTATTTCATCGCCGTCGCCGAGCAGGGCTCCGTGACGCGGGCGGCGCAGAACCTGTCGATCTCCCAGTCCTCGGTGACCGAGGCGATCAAGGAACTGGAGGGCGATCTCGGCGTCGAACTGTTCGAACGCCATCCGCGCGGCCTGTCGATCACCCATAACGGCCACCAGTTCCTGCGCCACGCGACGAAGATCCTGGGCACAGTCTCCGATGCGCGCAACGCCTTTTCCGAGACCCAGGAAAACACCGGCGGCACGCTCAATATCGGCGTCACCTCGCTGGTCGCCGGCTACGTGCTCTCCGACCTGCTCGCCCGCTATCGCCGCGCCTGCCCCGGCGTCGAGGTCTCGGCCATCGAGGACAACGGCTCCTATCTCGAACACCTGCTGATCGGCGGCGAACTCGACGTCGCCGTCATGGTCATCTCCAACCTGCGCGACCGCATGGCGCTGCAGGCCGAGATTCTCGAAACCTCGCCCTATCGCCTGTGGCTGCCCATGGGCCACTCGCTCGTCTCCGCCGACATCATCTCGATCGCCGACATCGCCCGCGAACCCCTGATCATGCTGACCGTCGACGAAATCGAGGAGAACACCGGCAAGCTTCTCTCGGCGCTCGGCGCCCGCCCGCACGTCGCCTTCCGCACCCGCTCGGTCGAAGCGGTGCGCAGCCTGGTGGCGACCGGCGCCGGCGTGGCGCTGCTTCCAGACCTGGTCTACCGCCCCTGGTCGCTGGAAGGCGACCGCATCGAAAGCCGCGACGTCTCCGGCGCCCTTCCCGTCGTCCAGGTCGGCATGGTCTGGCGCAAGGGCTCGAGCCTTCCGCAATCCGCCCGCGACTTCGTCGGCATCGCCGAGGCTCTCAGAAGCGGGCGGGGACGTTAAATCTCATATTCTTGGTGGACTCCCCCTCTGGCCTGCCGGCCATCTCCCCCACAAGGGGGGAGAACACGCGTGGGACAGTTCTGCCCTGAACCGGCCGCAGCTTTCGCGGAAAGGCCCCTCCCCCTTGTGGGGAGGGGTTGGGGAGGGGTCTTCATCCCTTGTCATTCGGAAAAACCGATAGCGACTTTCTGACAAATGAATTTGCGAATGCGGCGATTTCGCGTCACCTTCATCCTCGGGAACAAACGCCGCGACAAGGCGGCCCCCAACCGGGAGAAATCGCTATGAAAAAGTTATTGCAGTCCTGCACCGCAATCATCGCCGTTGCCAGCTTTGCCACCAATGCCGTCGCCCAGGAACCGCTGAAGGAACTCGGCAAGGGTGAAGGCGCGCTCTCCATCGTCGCCTGGGCCGGCTATATCGAGCGCGGCGAAACCGACAAGAATTACGACTGGGTCACCAAGTTCGAAGCCGACACCGGGTGCAAGGTCACCGTCAAGACCGCAGCCACCTCCGACGAAATGGTCGCCCTGATGAACGAAGGCGGCTTCGACCTCGTCACCGCCTCGGGCGACGCGTCGCTCCGCCTCGTCGCCGGCAAGCGCGTCCAGCCGATCAATACCGATCTCATCCCGTCCTGGAAGACCATCGACGAGCGCCTGCAGAACGCCCCCTGGCACACCAAGGACGGCGTTCACTACGGCACGCCCTATGTCTGGGGCCCGAACGTTCTGATGTACAACACCGAAGCCTTCAAGGAAGCGCCGACCAGCTGGAAGGTCGTCTTCGAGGAAATGACGCTCGCCGACGGCAAGTCCAACAAGGGCCGCGTCCAAGCCTATGACGGCCCGATCTACGTCGCCGACGCCGCCCTCTACCTCATGAAGCACAAGCCGGAGCTCGGCATCAAGGACCCCTACGAGCTGAACGAGGACCAGTACAAGGCCGCCCTCGATCTGCTGCGCGTCCAGCGCACGCTGGTCGGCCGCTACTGGCACGACGCGATGATCCAGATCGACGACTTCAAGAACGAAGGCGTCGTGGCCTCCGGTTCCTGGCCCTTCCAGGTCAACCTGATGAAGGCCGAAGGCGCCAAGATCGCCTCCACCTTCCCGGAAGAAGGCGTCACCGGCTGGGCCGACACCACCATGCTGCACGCCGACAGCGAGCACCCGAACTGCGCCTATATGTGGATGGAGCATTCGCTCTCGCCCAAGGTCCAGGGCGACGTCTCCGCCTGGTTCGGCACCGTTCCCTCGGTTCCTGCCGCCTGCAAGGGCAATGAACTCCTGACCGACGAAGGCTGCGCCGCCAACGGCTACGACAACTTCGAGAAGATCAGCTTCTGGAAGACGCCGACCTCGAAGTGCGAGAGCCAGGGCGAATGCGTGCCCTACCATCGCTGGGTGTCGGACTACATCGGCGTGATCGGCGGACGCTGACAAGCCCTTTCTCCCCCTGGGTGGGGGAGAAAGCAAAATCAACGATTTAGCCGAGCGTAGCGAGTGCTAAACGTTAGATTTTTGCAAGTGAGGGGGTCCCCTCCGTACCCACCCCCTCACTTGCGATTTCTAGCACTTAGCCAAGGCTAAGATGCTGAAATCGCTTTCTCTCCCACAAGGGGAGAGAAGTCCAAAACCTCGACCGGAGTACCCATGACCGCAGCCGTTGAATTCACGCAGGTGTCGCGCCATTTCGGCGCCGTCAAAGCCGTCGATGCCGTCGACCTGAAGATCGCGCCCGGCGAGTTCTTCGCCATGCTCGGGCCCTCCGGCTCCGGCAAGACGACCTGCCTGCGCCTGATCGCCGGCTTCGAACAGCCGACCTCCGGCCATATCGAGATCTTCGGCGAAACGGCCGAGGGCGTGCCGCCCTATCGCCGCCACGTCAACACGGTGTTCCAGGACTACGCCCTGTTTCCGCATCTCGACATCCTCAACAACGTCGCCTACGGGCTGATGGTCAAGGGCGTGGAGAAGTCCGAGCGGCTGCAGCTCGCCGAACAGGCGCTCGACCTCGTCAAGCTGCCCGGCTATGGCGCACGCAAACCCAGCCAGCTCTCCGGCGGCCAGCGCCAGCGCGTCGCGCTCGCCCGCGCTTTGGTCAACAAGCCGAAGGTGCTGCTGCTCGACGAACCGCTCGGCGCGCTCGACCTCAAGCTGCGCGAGCAGATGCAGGAGGAGCTGAAGACCTTGCAGCGCTCGCTCGGCATCACCTTCATCTTCGTCACCCACGACCAGGGTGAGGCCCTGTCCATGGCCGACCGTGTCGCCGTGTTCAACGACGGCAAGATCGTTCAGGCCGGCACGCCGGAAGAAATCTACAACCATCCGAAGACCCGCTTCGTCGCCGATTTCGTCGGCTCCTCCAATGTGATTTCGCCCGCCGAGATGAAAAAGCTCGGCGGCGAGGCGAAATGGGCAAGCCTGCGCCCCGAGGCCATCCGCCTTCTCTCCAGCGGCGGCATTTCGGCGACCGTCCGCTCGCACAGCTTCCTCGGCGCCGCCACCCGCGTCACGGTAGGAGCCGGCAACATCGTCCTGTCGGTCATGGTGCCGGCGGGCCAGCCGGTGCCGGACATCGGCGCCGCGACCGGGCTCTCCTGGCAGCCGTCCGACCTGCACTACATGGACGACGCGGCATGAGCGAGGTCGCCACCACATCGATCCTGCCGGGACGCGGCGGCGTCATGGGGCGCCTGTCGGACCTGTTCTGGCGCCGCCCCAACCTGCTGCTCGCGCTGATGCTGATCCCGCCGCTCCTGTGGCTCGGCATCATCTATGTCGGCTCGCTGGTCGCCCTGCTGCTGCAGAGCTTCTTTTCGATCGACGAATTCTCCGGGATGATCAATTACGAGCCGACGCTCGCCACCTATGGCCAGTTGCTCAACCCGGCCAATTTCGACATCATCCTCCGCACCGTGCTGATGGCCGCCGTTGTCACGCTTGCCTCCGCCGTGCTCGCCTTCCCGATCGCCTACTACGCCGCCCGCTACGCCACCGGCAAATGGAAGGCTTTCTTCTATCTCGGCGTCATGCTGCCGCTCTGGTCGAGCTATCTGGTCAAGGTCTATGCCTGGAAGCTGATCCTCGCCAAGGAAGGCATCCTCACCTGGATCTTCGCGCAACTGCACCTGACCTGGCTGCTCGACGCCATCCTGGCGATCCCGGTGATCGGCGGCAATTCGCTGTCGATCAGCTATATCGGCACCTTCCTCGTCTTCGTCTATGTCTGGCTGCCCTTCATGATCCTGCCGGTCCAGGCAGCGCTCGAGCGCGTACCCGGCAATCTGATCGAGGCCTCGGGCGATCTCGGCGCCCGGCCGAACCAGACCTTCCGCCACGTGCTTCTGCCGCTGGCGCTGCCCGGCCTCATCGCCGGCTCGATCTTCACCTTCTCGCTGACGCTCGGCGACTACATCATCCCGCAGATCGTCGGCTCCTCGCGCCTGTTCATCGGCCAGGCCGTCTATGCCCAGCAGGGCACGGCCGGCAACGTGCCGCTCGCCGCCGCCTTCTCGGTCGTGCCGATCGTCATCATGGGCCTTTATCTCTGGGCTGCCAAACGCATGGGGGCTTTCGATGCGCTCTGATCGATCCTCGGCCGGATGGCCCCTCAAGATTGCAGCCGCCGGCGGGCTCCTGTTCCTGCACCTGCCGATCCTCTTGATCTTCGTCTACGCCTTCACCACCGAGGAAAAGAGCTTCCAGTGGCCGCCGCCGGGCTTCACCACCAAGTGGTTCGCCGTCACCTGGAACCGGCCGGACGTGTGGGAAGCGCTGACGCTTTCGGTCAAGGTCGCCTCGATCGCCACCGCCGTTGCGCTGCTGCTCGGCACGCTGGCCGCGGCCGCCGTCTCGCGCACCAAGTTCTTCGGCCGTGAAGTGATCTCGCTGCTGGTGATCCTGCCGATCGCGCTTCCCGGCATCATCACCGGCATCGCGCTGCGCTCGGCCTTCTCGCTCGCCGACATTCCGTTTTCGATGTGGACGATCATCCTCGGCCACGCCACCTTCTGCGTCGTCGTGGTCTACAACAACGCGGTCGCCCGATTCCGGCGCACCTCGGGCTCGCTGATCGAGGCCTCGATGGACCTCGGCGCCGACGGCTTCCAGACCTTCCGCTTCGTGGTGCTGCCGAATATCGCCACGGCTCTTCTCGCCGGCGGCATGCTCGCGTTTGCGCTGTCCTTTGACGAGGTCATTGTCACGACCTTCACCGCCGGCCAGCAGTCGACACTGCCGATCTGGATGCTGGAGGAACTCATCCGCCCGCGCCAGCGCCCTGTCACCAACGTGGTCGCCATGCTGGTGGTGATCGTCACGCTGCTGCCGATCCTGGCCGCCTATTACTTGACCCGCGACACCGACCAGATTTCCGGCAGCGGCAAATAACATCAAAGACAACTCGATACGTTGAGGGAGAACGACATGGACACGCAAATGCTGATCGGCTCGAAATTCGAGGCCGGCACCGAGATCGAGGAAAAGGTTCTGAACCCGAAGACCGGCGAGACCATTCTCTCCCTGCCCGAGGCGTCGCTTGCGCAGGTGGACGCCGCCGTCGATGCCGCCGAAAAGGCCTTCGACAGCTGGTCCGCCACCACCCCGTCGCAGCGTTCCGCCTATCTCTTGAAGATCGCCGACGCGATCGAGCAGGATGCCGCCGGCTTCGCCACACTGGAAAGCCTCAACTGCGGCAAGCCGATCAATGCCGTCCTGAATGACGAAATCCCGGCCATCGTCGACTGCTGGCGCTTTTTCGCCGGCGCCATCCGCTCGCTGCATGCCCCGGTCGCCGGCGAATACCTGCCCGGCCACACCTCGATGATCCGCCGCGATCCGGTCGGCATCGTCGGTTCGATCGCGCCGTGGAACTACCCGCTGATGATGATGGCCTGGAAGCTGGCGCCCGCGATCGCCGGCGGTAACACCGTCGTCTTCAAGCCCTCCGAACAGACCCCGCTCACCGCCCTGAAGCTGGCCAAGCTGCTCGCCGACATCCTGCCGGAGGGCGTCGTCAACGTCGTGCTCGGCCGCGGCGAAAGCGTCGGCAATGCCATCATCAACCATGCCAAGGTCAACATGGTGTCGATCACCGGCGACATCGCCACCGGCAAGAAGGTGCTGGCCGCCGCCGCCAAGACGGTCAAGCGCACCCATCTGGAACTCGGCGGCAAGGCCCCGGTCATCGTCTATGACGACGCCGATATCGAGGCCGTCGTCGCCGGCATCCGCACCTTCGGCTTCTACAATGCCGGACAGGATTGCACCGCCGCCTGCCGCATCTACGCCTCCGACAAGATCTACGACAACTTCGTCGCCGACCTTGCCTCGGCCGTATCGACGCTGAAGTTCAACCAGGCCGACGACACCGAGAACGAGATCGGCCCGCTGATCTCCAGGCGCCAGCGCGACCGCGTCGAAAGCTTCGTCACCCGCGCCTCCGAGCACAGCCACATGGAAGTCGTCACCGGCGGCAAGGTGTCGGGCGAGAAGGGCTTCTTCTACGCCCCGACCGTCATCGCCGGCGCGCTGCAGGACGACGAGATCGTGCGCCGCGAAGTCTTCGGCCCGGTCGTCTCGGTCACCCGCTTCTCGGAGACCGACGATGCGATCGCCTGGGCGAACGACAGCGACTACGGCCTTGCCTCCTCGGTCTGGACCAAGGACATCTCCCGCGCCATGAAGACCGCAGCCCGCCTGCGCTACGGCTGCACCTGGATCAACACCCACTTCATGCTGTGCAACGAGATGCCGCATGGCGGCCTGAAGCAGTCCGGCTACGGCAAGGACATGTCGGTCTACGCGCTGGAGGACTACACCGCCGTCCGCCACGTGATGATCGCGCATTGATATCCGTTCGCGGATAGGAGACAAAACCGGCGTGGCGGTTCGCCACGCCCGAGCCTGCTGTACGATTGCGCCAGCATTTCAGTCGCACTTTCGCCGAAAACGAACCCCCTCTTTTGTGAACCCCTCTTCTCCCCTTGGGGGAGAAGGGCCGAGCGAATGCGAGGCGAGGAGGGGGCGGGATGGTACAGCGAGAGCGGCCCGAGCTTCGCTCCCCCCTCATCCGGCGCTACGCGCCACCTTCTCCCCGCTGGGGAGAAGCGGTCCCGAAACCGCTCGTCCCCCACTGACGAAGGCCTCTTTCAAAGCCTGAAGAATAGGGCACATCCCGCAGAGATCCGGCGCCACCGCCCGTCGGGCCAGTGTCGAAACGCACAGCCAACGCGCCCCTCCGGTACGCACTGCTTGCCCCGCACGCGACAGCCCCCGTTTACCTTGACCTGCGATAGTCTGGCGACACACAGGCCGCTGTACTATCGTCGCCGCAAATCATGGAGAACCGCATGCGCCGCATCCTGCCCGTCCTGATCGCCCTCGCGACGCTCTCCTGCCCATTCGTCGCGCCCGCGCAGGAACCGCTGGTTATCCCGGCGCCGAATCTCGGCGGCAATCCTTCCGACGATGCGGCGATCTGGCATGTCTACGGGTTGATCCCCGGCGATGTCTTGAACATCCGCTCCGGTGCCGGCCCGGCCTTCCGGGTGATCGGCGCGCTGCAGGAAGGCCAGCCGGTGCGCAATCTCGGCTGCCGCGAACGCGACGGCGGCTTCTGGTGCCGGATTTCCACCTATGACCGGCCGAGCATCAGCGGCTGGGTCAACGGTCGATACATCACCGACGAATGGGTGCCGCCGGCCAGCGCGGAGCCTGAGGACGACGAGGACCGCGTCATTCCGGGAACCGCCTATCACGCCACCGGCACCATCCGCTGCCAGATGCCGGGCGACGCCCGCATCGGCGCCTGCGCCTTCGGCATCGTCCGCAACGGCCCCTTCGCCGAAATCGATCTGACCTTCGCCAACGGCTATACCCGCGCGCTGACCTACCGCGCCGGCCGTTTTTCCGCCAAGGACGGCGCAGAGGTCCGCAGCCACAAACAGGGCGGCGTCGCCGTCGTCACCGTCAACGGCGAAGAGACGTTCCACATTCCCGACGATGTCGTGATGGGCTGGTGAGTCGCTGCGCGACTCATATAGGTAATCCAACCTGAAAACCGCTGAAAGCACCCCCCTCTGCCCTGCCGGACTTCTCCCCCTCAAGGGGGGAGATCGGCAGAAAGGTGCCCGCTCGCCGATCACCGGCGAGGCAGCGGTCGGAGACATCAGGCGTGGCACACAACCGCAAGTCGGCCTTATCACCGATGACAAAGACTATGACCGTTCAGTAAGCTTGGCGAGGACCGCGCCACGCGTCGATCTCCCCCCTTGAGGGGGAGATGCCCGGCGGGGCAGAGGGGGGTGTCCCCCACGCCCGCCAATCAGAAATGCCGTGCGCCTTAAGCCGCCAGCGCCTTGGCGATCTGGGCGCGCAGGGTGCCGAGGTCCTTGGCGAAGCCGCGAATGCCTTCGGCGAGCTTTTCGGTCGCCATGGCGTCCTCGTTCATCGCCCAGCGGAAGGCCTTCTCGTCGAGCGAGACGCGCGGCTCGGCCTTGACGCTTTCCGGCGACAGCAGACGCGGCAGGTCGCCGGTCGCGGCGTCGAGTTCGTCGAGCAGTTGCGGGCTGATCGTCAGGCGGTCGCAGCCGGCCAGCGCTTCGATCTCGCCGGCATTGCGGAACGAGGCGCCCATGACGATCGTCTTGATGCCGTTCGACTTGTAGTAGTTGTAGATCGAGCGCACCGAGAGCACGCCAGGATCGGTCTCCGACGTGTAGTTCTCGCCGGTCGACTTCTTGTACCAGTCGAGAATACGGCCGACGAAGGGCGAGATGAGAAACACGTTGGCGTCGGCGCAGGCGATCGCCTGGGCCTTGGAGAAGAGAAGCGTCAGATTGCAGTCGATGCCTTCGCCCTGCAGCACTTCCGCCGCGCGGATGCCTTCCCAGGTCGAGGCGAGCTTGATCAGGATGCGGTCACGCTCGATGCCGCGTTCCTTGTAGGCGGCGATGATCCCATGCGCCTTGGCGATCGACGCCTTGGTGTCGAAGGAGAGGTCGGCATCGACCTCCGTCGACACACGGCCGGGAACGAGCCCGGCCAGCGCTGCGCCGACAGAGACGGCCAGGCGATCGGCGATGGCCTCGACCACGGCCTCGTCGGCACCGCCCTTGGCCTTGCCCCAGGTGATCGCTTCCTTGAACGCGTCGGCAAAGGCGTCGGTCCCGAGCGCCTTCAGAACGATCGAGGGATTGGTCGTGCAGTCCACCGGCTTCAGGCGCGCGACGGCCTCGATGTCACCGGTGTCGGCGACCACGGTGGTCATGGCGCGAAGCTGTTCGAGTTTGGAGGTCATGATCGTTATCCCTGTTCTTCGAAGCGGCCCGGTTGTGGAAGGGTCGGGGCCGGAAAATTCGAGCCGACTATCACCAGCGGAAGATGGCAAAGTCAAGAATGCGGGAAAACGATTCTAATCGATTAATAGATCCATCGGCATCGACGCTCAGCCGCAGATTTTTCCCGCCTCCCAGCCGAGCATGGCGCGCTTGCGCGTCAGGCCCCAGTGATAGCCGGTCAGCGCGCCGCTCTTGCCGAGCGCGCGGTGGCACGGAACCACGAAGGAGATCGGATTGCGGCCGACCGCCGCACCGACCGCCCGGCTCGCCGTCGGTTGGCCGATCCTGGCGGCGATGTCGGAATAGGTGACTGCCTTGCCGAGCGGGATTTCCAAGAGGCTCTCCCACACCCGAACCTGAAAATCCGTGCCGATCAGCACGACGCGCAGCGGCTGCTCGCCGGACCATTTTTCGGGGTCGAAGATGCGGCCCGCATAGGGCGCTGTCGCGGCCTGGTCGGCGACATAGTTCGCCTGCGGCCAGCGCTCGGCCATATCGTCGAAGCAGGCGGCCTCCCCGCCCGGATCGGCAAAGGCCAGCCCCGCCAGACCCCGCTCCGTCACCATCACCAGCGCCAGCCCGAACGGAGACGGGTGAAAGCCGTAGCGGATGGTGAGCCCGGCCCCGCGCGCCTTCCATTCGCCCGGCGACATGGCCTCGTGCGTGACGAAGAGATCGTGAAGCCGGCCGGGGCCTGACAGGCCGAGCTCGATCGAGGTTTCCAGCAGCGGCATGCCTTCCCGGCCGAGCAGCCGCTTGGCGTGGTCGAGCGTCACCGCCTGCAGGAAACCCTTCGGTGTGAGGCCCGCCCAGCGGGTGAAGGTCTTCTGCAGCTGGCTCGGCGATTGCCCGAGCCGCGCCGCCATCACCTCCAGCGACGGCTGCGCCTGATAGTCGAGCGTCAGCATCTCGATCACCCGGCGCACGGTCTCGTAGTCCGAGCCCTCGGGCGTGATGTCGGTGGTCGTCGAAAGGTCGATCTGTTGAGCAAGAGTCATGGCTTAATCCTCATCTATGACCCGACTTCACCACGCGCAAGGCCGACACGCCACCCGTTTCTGGCCACACGTGGCAATGATCTATGGCCCTGAGCACAAGGCCGCTCTTCGCCCGGACGGACCAAGGGTCGAGGCGTGTGTTCTGCCCCTCACCCTGACCCTCTCCCCGTAAACGGGGAGAGGGGACGGCCACGGCGGTGCCGCATGGTCCTTCTCCCCGCCTGCGGGGGTGAGGAATGGTCGGCGAAGCCGACGAAACGATCCGGTGAATCGTTTCGAATGACGAACTCCCTGAGCAAAAGCGAAGGCAGGCAAGCTGCCGGCAGGCGGATGAGGGGCTGGCACCGCCGTCCCACGAAATGTTCGGATCAAATCCGCTGCTTGGCCGTCGCCAGTGCGCCCTTGAAGGCCCGGGCAAAGCTCTCCCGGTCGTCGGGATTGAGAAACGAGCCGACGTCGGTGCGCCGTCCCTGCCCTGCCACCTGCATCGAGACGATGCCGATCTCGTCGTGGCGCTTGACGAAGAAGCGCGCCCAGAAGGGGTTGAAGCGATGTTCGGTCAGGCGGCCGGAGGGCGAGAATTTCAGGATCGCAAGATCGGTGCGCGAGACATAGACCTCCTCGCGCGCCCGGCCCGACCGGTAGTTGAGCCAGAAGGCGCCGTAGAGCAGCAGGAAATCGAGGCCGAAGAACAGGCCGATCGGCCAGGCACCGGTCGCCATGAAGAACACCGCATGCACGGCGCAGACCGCGCCGGTGATCATCAGCAGGATGCGGAAGCCCTTCCGGCCGAGCGAACGATAGGGCACGAGTTCGGCAGCGAATATCGGCTGCTCTGCGGCGGGGGTCACATTGCCTTTGGTCATTGGGGCCGACTATAGATTGTCCATGACGAGTCCGATGAAGAAATCCAGCACCGAAACTTTGAAAAAGTCAAATCCCGCAAGCGTGAAGCGCAAGCCCGCGGTCCGCTCGGCCTATTCGAAGGCGGAGATCGAGGAGATCTTCCGTCGCTTCTCCATCCAGCGTCCGGAACCGAAGGGCGAGCTGGAACACGTCAACCCGTTCACGCTCGTCGTCGCGGTGGCGCTCTCCGCCCAGGCAACGGATGCCGGCGTCAACAAGGCGACGCGCGCCCTGTTCAAGGTGGCCGACACGCCGCAGAAGATGCTCGATCTCGGCGAGGAAAAGGTCCGCGACTACATCAGGACGATCGGCCTCTATCGCAACAAGGCGAAGAACGTCATCGCGCTGTCGCAGCGCCTGGTCGACGTCTATGGCGGCGAGGTGCCGAAGACCCGCGAGGAACTGGTGACGCTGCCCGGCGTCGGCCGCAAGACCGCGAATGTCGTCATGTCCATGGCCTTCGGCATCCCGACGATCGCCGTCGACACCCACATCTTCCGCATCGCCAACCGCATCCGCCTCGCCCCCGGCAGGACGCCGGACGAGGTGGAAGACAAGCTGATGCGGATCATCCCGAAGCACTGGCTGTTCCACGCCCATCACTGGCTGATCCTGCACGGGCGCTACTGCTGCAAGGCGCGCAAGCCGGAATGTGAGCGCTGCGTCATCACCGACATCTGCAAGTCGCCGGAAAAGACCTGCGACGTGCCGGCCCCTTTGGTGGAGTTGCCGCCGCAGGTGATCGGTCCGGTCGACTAGACGGCGACGATCTCCCGCTTCGACAGCATCTTGTGCAAATGCACCATCAGGCCTGCGGCAAACAGCGGGGTCAGCAGGTTGAGGATCGGGATCGCCAGGAAGGCGGAGATCACCAGACCGGCGGCGAAGACCGTTCCGGAATGGCGCGAGCGGAACAGCCGCGCCTCGTCGGGCGTACGGAAGCGCATGGCGGCGAACTCGAAGAATTCCCGGCCGAGCAGGTAACCGTTGACGAGGAAGAAGGCGACGATGTTGATCCCCGGCACGAGCAACAGCATCAGCGCAATGATATTGCCGACGAGCACGATGCCGAAGAACTTCAGCGAGGACAGGATCGCCGCGCCGATCGGCATGGCCGTGCCCGGCCGGTCGCCCGGATAGTCACGTGTCTCGATCACCTCGGCCACGTCGTCGAGGAACAGCCCGGCGATGATCGCCGTCACGGACGAGAGAAGCAGGGCAAGCGCCAGCGCCAGGCCGATGCTGGCGAAGATGCCGAAGACGAAGGTCAGCCACCCCGCCCATTCCGGCATGCCGGGCATCAGCTGATCGACCCAGGGCATGGCATAGGCCACGAAGGTCTCGCGCAGCGCAAACCACAGCCCGGCCAATACCAGGAGCGTCAGGCCGATCACCTTCCAGAAGACCGACCGGGTCTCCGGCGCGAAGAGATTGCGCAGGGCAAGTCCTGCAGCGTCCAGGATCATCCGGAGCCTCCATCGATGTCCCACCCGATGTAGGACGCACAGAGCCCGCCGGCAAGGCCGCGGTCCCTCCCGTCGCGCGGGCGGAGGGACGGCAGATCGGCCGACGGAGCGCATACGCGTGTCCGCCGGCCTTGGTTACAGTTCAGAACCAATTTGTAATTGTGCTGCGCAAATATACCCGCCGATGACAGCCGAACTTTGCTTGCGTCACAGAGCAACGATCCTTGCCAATATTACCGGCCGGACTTATACAAGAAGGCATCAGCTATTCTCGAACTGAAATTCGCTTCCGTCACGACGGAAAATGGTTTCCGCCGTCAGCGCGCCGAGGATTACATCATGCCAACGACATTGATCTTGAGTGAGGCCGGCAGCTACACCATCGAGGACGATGGCACGCCCGGCAATGCGACCTCCGTTGTCAAGGACGGCGACGGCACGGTCGTCGCAGTGATCGCGCACCCGGCGGACCAGTTGATCATCAAGGCGACCGTTCCCGGCGTGAACGTCACCCTCAACATCACGGACTCGCTCGGGACCGGAGGTCTGCAGGTGGGCGATCTCGCGGATCCGGGACAATGCCCGGACTCCATCGTGGTCGACAACATCACGACGAGCAGCAGCGTCACGCTTGTCTCCAACGGCAGCATCACCGAGGGGGGCTCCGACGCTGCAGTCGACATACAGGCCTCTTCCGTCGTGATGAGCGCGGGAACCGGCGTCGGGGCGCCCGGCAATGCCATCGAGACGCAGACCGGCGCCATCGAGGCCGAGACGAACACGGGCGGCATCGCCATCGGCAATGTCGGGACGGTTCAGGTCGGCGGGCTGACGGATTCGGTGTCCGGCCTCAGTGTGGCCACCTCCGGCGACCTCAATTTCACGAACCTCGGCACGATCACTCTGAGCGACGTAAACGGCCTCGAATCCGTCCATGGCGGGGCGACCTCAGGGGACGTAAATCTCACGGCCCTGGGCTTCGATTCGGACATTACGTCCGCTGTCGACCGCGATGCGGTCGCGGCCCCGGGCGGCGACGTCACGTTGACCGCCGGCCGCGACATATCTCTGGGCACGGCGGGAGCCAATTTCGACAACGACGTCCGCGCCAACGGCGACCTGACGCTGGTCGCCGGTCGCGACGTTCTGCTGAGCGGCTTCGCCGACATGGTCGCGGACAGTCAATCGGGCACTACCGGCGGAAACCTCGTGGTCAATGTCGGCCGGAACATCAGCGTCCTGGATGATACCGGCGGCGATGCAGGCCTTTCCACGTTCGGAACGGGTACTGTCATCCTCACCACGGGGCCTAACGGCCTGGTCTTTCTGGAGGCCCCCACGGCGATAGCGATCTCGTCGGGCGGTGGCGTCGTCGTCAATTCGGACCGCATGACGATCGCCGCTACGTCCGGCATCAGCGCAGCGGGCGACATCATCCTGCGCCCGTTGACGGACGGGCGGGCCATCATCCTGGGTAGCGCAACGGACGTCGCCGCCGCCCTGGAACTGTCGGACGCCGAACTGGACCGCATTTTCACCTCGGGCACGCTGACGATCGGTGGCGACAATGCCGGATCGATCCTCATCAGCGCCCTCATATCCCCGGCAGGCGTACCGAACGTCACCCTGCGCACTGGAGAATCCGTGCGCTTCGACGCGGGGTTCACCATTACCGACATCCTGACGATCCGGGCCGGTGACGACCTGTTCCAGCTTGGCGGTTCCGTGATCACCGCGAGCGCCGTCAACGCTTTCCTCGATCTTGTCGGCGACGACGGAAACCAGGGTGGTTTCGTCAACGTGCTCGGCACCATCACCGCGACGACCCGGACCTTCACCGGCAATGGAGATGCCGACACGCTGCTGGGCAGCGCCAATGACGACGTGCTGAACGGTCGCGGCGGGAGCGACACCATGCGCGGCCGCGCGGGCAACGACACTTACGTGGTCGATTCGATCGCCGACCAGGTCATCGAGGGAGTCGGCGAAGGGACCGATAGGGTTCAGTCCGCAGTCAGCTTCACACTCGGAGCCAATGTCGAGAATCTGTCAATGCTTGGTACCGCCAATATCAACGGCATCGGCAATGGCCTGGCGAATGTCATCGACGGCAATTCAGGAAACAACATCCTCGACGGGGCAGCAGGGGCGGACACCCTCAACGGCGGCCTCGGCAACGACACTTATGTATTGGGCGACGAAAGCGACACGGTGACCGATACCGGCGGCACCGATACGATCACCTCGACGATCACCCGGTCGCTCGCCGCCCTTGCAAGCATAGAACGCCTGACGCTGCTCGGTGCCGGCAATATCAATGCCACCGGCAACGACCTCGCCAACCTGCTGACAGGCAACAGCGGCAACAATGTACTGAATGGCCGGGCCGGCGCGGACACCATGGCGGGGCTCGCCGGCAACGACACCTACGTCGTCGATTCGCTCTCTGACATCGTCGTCGAAACCGTCGGCAACGGCACAGACACAGTGCAGACCGCGGTCAACTGGACCCTCGGAAACAATGTCGAAAACATCTTCTTGCTTGGCGCCGGTAGTATCAACGGCACCGGCAATGGCGTCGCCAACGTCATGACCGGCAATAGCGGAAACAACGTCCTCAACGGCCGCGGCGGCGCCGACACGATGACCGGATTGGCGGGCAATGACACCTACGTCGTCGACTCCACCTCAGATCAGGTCGTGGAAGCCGTCGGCGGCGGAACTGACACCGTGCAGACGGCGGTCAGCCTCACACTCGCAGAAAATGTCGAAAACCTGTTCCTGCTCGGTGCGGGGAATATCAACGGCGTCGGCAACACACTGGACAACGCTATTACCGGCAACAGCGGTAACAATACACTCAATGGTGCAGCCGGCGATGACACACTGATCGGCGGGGCTGGCAACGACAGGCTCTTTGGAGGTTTCGGCAACGACGACCTTACGGGCGGGACAGGCGCCGACACCTTCATTTTCCACTCGGCGCCTAACGCTGTGACCAATGTCGACACGATCACCGACTTCTCCGTGGCCGACGACACGATCTCGCTGGAAAACAGCGTCTTCACAACGATCGGTGCGGTCGGCACGCTGGCGGCGTCCGCCTTCGTGCGCAACACCACCGGACTTGCCCAGGATGCGAGCGACCGCATCATCTACGAAAGCGACACCGGCAATCTCTTCTATGACAGCAATGGCAACGCGGCCGGCGGTAGCGTGCTCATCGCCGTACTCGATCCGGGACTGCTGATGACCAATCTCGACTTTACGGTGATCTGAGGTCGGGGGAGAAGATCCGTCGACCTATCCCAGTCGATAGAGCCCCGTCCGCCGATCCGTGAGATAGGGGTTCTGGCGGCGGCAGTCGTCGTAGGCGGCGAGGTCCATCTCGGCGACGAGCAGGGTTTCTCGCGTGCCGGCACGGGCCAGTTCGTCGCCGTCGGGGCCGATGATCGCCGAGCGGCCACTATAGGAGAACGTGCCCTCCTCGCCGCAGAGATCGGCATAGTCGAGGAAGATGCCGTTTTCGAAGGCGCGGGTCGGCACCACCATGTCGGCGACGCGTCGGCTGATTTCGCCGTTCGGAAGGGCCGTGGGCACCAGCACCAGTTCGGCACCGGCCAGCGCCAGCGTGCGGACATATTCCGGGAACTCCACGTCGTAGCAGATCAGCATACCGGTGCGGATGCCAAACAGGTCGAAAACCTGCGGCACGTCCGCGCCGGGCACGAAGCAGGCCCGCTCGCCGTCGCCGTAGAGATGGCCCTTGCGGTAGAACTCACAGGTGCCGTCGGGCCGGGCCACGACCGCCGAATTGTAGACGGCCTCGCCGTCGCGCTCCGGAAACCCGGCGCAGACCGCCAGCTGGAACTCGGCGGCGACGTCGCAGAGCGCACCGACGATCTCGCCGTCCCGGCCTTCGGCGATTTCGGCGAAACGCTCCGGCGTCAGCCCATAGCCGCTGACGGCAAGTTCCGGGGCGACCAGCAGTTCCGCGCCCATGTCGCTCGCGGCTTCCGCGGCTTGGGCGATCTTGGCGAGATTGGCGGCCGCGTCGCCGGAAACCGGCTGCATCTGGTAGAGCGAGATCAACATGGCATGTCCTGCGCGTGAAATTCGATGCGCGGACGATAGGCTGCCTTCGACCGCTTTGCAAAGCGGTTGAAGCGCGGCAAACAGTTTTCCGCCGTCAGAAGATCGTCGTCGTCAGCAGCAGGATGAAACCCTTGACCAGGGCGAAGAGCACGCCGGCGACCACAATCAGCGACACGACGAACATCGCCGTGCCCAGCACCACGCACAGACCGTCGCGTTCGAGAATGCCGAAGGAGAACAGGCAGATGGCGATCGCCGGCAGGATATTGCCGAGCGGCACGGGTAAGATCAGTACGGTCGACAGGATCAGACAGAGCAGGCCGATGATGTACTCGGCCGGCGGATAGATGAGAAAGCCGAGGCGCGGCCGCAGCATGCGCTCGCCCCGCGCCAGCCAGGGCGAAATCCGGCTGACGATGGAGGCGAAGTCGCCGCGCGTCATCGACCGCTCGGCAATGATCTTCGGCAGCCAGGGCGACTGGCCGAGCATCAGCTGGGCGGAGAGGAAGACGAGCGGAGCGCCGGTCAAGGCCGAGGTGCCGGGCGGTGTCGGGATGATGTTGGGAAGCGCGAAGATCAGGATCAGCGCGCCGAATGCGCGGTCGCCCATGGCCCGGAAGATATCGGCGACGGACACACGCTCACGGCTTTCGTCGCCGGCGATCGCCATCAGGATGTCGGAGAGCCGGCCGCCATGCCTTTGCGATTTGCGATCCCTCGGATCGTTCGCATGCTCGCCGCTCGTCTCTGCCATTCCATTTCCCCACCGGCTCACGCCCGAATACCCTATTGCCCCTAGCGCAAAACAATGACGGATGTTTGATCAGCGGCCGGCAAAGCGCGCACCTGCGGTGGAATTCGGCAGGCAGGCGCGGACACTCGCCCTTACATCTGCACGAGATGCCCGGCTGAGACCTCGCGATATTGCCGCACCGGCGGCACGTAACCGACCGGACGCACCGGGCTCTTGATCTCGTCGGTGGAGATGTTGCGTTTCAGGCTGCGCCGCGCCGGGTCGGGAATCGGCACGGCCGCCATCAGCTTGCGCGTATAGGCATGCTGCGGATTGTCGAAAACCGCCTGGCGCGGACCGATCTCGACGATCTCGCCGAGATACATCACCGCCACCCGATGGCTCACCCGCTCGACCACGGCCATGTCGTGGGAAATGAACAGATAGGCGAGATTGAAGCTTTGCTGCAGGTCGAGCAGCAGGTTGCAGACCTGCGCCTTGATCGACACGTCGAGCGCCGAGACGGCCTCGTCGGCGACGATCACCTTGGGATCGAGCATCAGCGAACGAGCGATCGCGATGCGCTGGCGCTGGCCGCCGGAGAATTCGTGCGGATAGCGCCGCATCATGTCGGCCTTCAGCCCCACCCGCTCAAGCAGGTCGGCGGCCTTGTCGCGGGCCTGCGCCTTCGGCCCCAGCCCATGCTCGACGAAGGGCTCCATCACGGCGCTGCCGACGCTCATGCGCGGATCAAGGCTGGCGAACGGATCCTGGAACACCATCTGGATGCTGCGGCGCATCTTGCGTAGCGCAGTCCGGTCGAGGTTGACGACGTCATAGCCGTCGAGCGAGATCGCGCCGGCGGTCGGCTCGACCAGCCGGGTGATCGAGCGTCCCGTCGTCGACTTGCCGCAGCCGGATTCGCCGACCAATGCCAGCGTCTCGCCTTCCCGCAGGTCGAAAGACACATTCTCTACCGCGTGCACGGCGCCGCTCTTGCGGCCGAGCAGACCGGAGTGGATGTCGAAGCGGGTCGTAAGATTCTTCACCTCCAGCACCGGCCGCTTGGCACCGTCGACGCCGCCGGCTTCCGTCTCCGGAATCCGGGTCTCGCCGGTGACGATGTCGATCACCGGAAAGCGCATGGGCCGTTCGCGCCCGCCCATCGAGCCAAGCTTCGGCACGGCCGAGAGCAGTGCGCGCGTATAGGGATGCTTGCCGCGATTGAAGATGTCGTCGGTCGATCCCGTCTCGACCGCCTCGCCGCGGAACATCACGATCGTCCGGTCGGAGACCTCCGCCACCACGCCCATGTCATGGGTGATGAACAGCACCGCCATGCCTTCCTCGTCTTGCAGCACCTTGATCAGGTCGAGGATCTGGCCCTGGATGGTGACATCAAGCGCCGTCGTCGGCTCGTCGGCGATCAGGAGCTTGGGGCGGCTGGCGAGCGCCATGGCGATCATCACGCGCTGTCGCATGCCGCCGGAAAACTGATGCGGATAGTCGCCGAAACGGTTCTTGGCGTTCGGGATGCGGACCTTGTCGAGAAGACGCAGCACCTCGGTCTTCGCCTCGGCGGCCGAGACGTCGCGATGACAGGTGATCGCCTCGGCGATCTGCTTGCCGATCGGGAAGATCGGATTGAGCGACGTCATCGGCTCCTGGAAGATCATGGCGATCTCGTTGCCGCGCACCCTGCGCATCTCTTCCGAGCCGAGCGTCAGCAGCTCGCGTCCGTTCAGCTTGACGCTGCCCTCGATGCGGCTGGAATTCTGCGGCAGCAGCCGCATGATCGACAGCGAGGTGACGCTCTTGCCCGAGCCGGATTCGCCGACGATCGCCACGGTCTCGCGCGGCGCCACATCGAAGCTCACGCCCTTGACCACCGATCGCCACTCGTCGCCGACCTTGAACGAGGTCGTCAGATCGCGGACCGAGAGAACCGGGCCGCCACCCTGAAGATTGCCATTCGCCTGATCCACCATCTGAGACATCCCTTGAAGCCTGCGATTTCCGACAAGAACTCTGGGGGTCGCGACCTTACGCCGCGAGCGCCGTCTCCGCGAGAGTCACCCAGTAGCTGATTCCGTAGGGGATCGCCTCGTCATTGAAGTCGTAGGCCGAATGGTGAAGGTTGGCGCTGTCGCCATTGCCGATGAAGACGAAACTGCCGGGCCGCGCCTCCAGCATGTAGGAAAAATCCTCCGCCCCCATCATCGGCGGCAGGTCGCCGTCGACCGCCCGTTCGCCGGAAATCCGCCGCATGACACCGAGCGCGAATTCGGTCTCGTGGGCATGGTTGAAGGTCACCGGATAGCCGCGCCGGTAGTGCACGTCGGCGCTGGCGCCGAAGCTCGCGGCAATGCCGTTCGCCACTTCGCTCAGCCGCTTTTCGGCATAGTCGCGGGTCTCGGGCAGGAGCGTGCGGATCGTGCCGGTCATCTTGACGGTATTGGGGATGACGTTGGACGCTTCGCCGCCATGCACCGTCGCCACCGTGACGACCACCGATTTCAGCGGGTCCATCTCGCGCGAGGCGATCGCCTGCAGCGCAATGACGATGTGGGAGGAGACCAGCACCGGGTCGATGGTCTTGTGCGGCTGGGCCGCATGGCCGCCGCGCCCGTGCACGATGATCTCGAACTCGTCGGCCGCCGCCATCACCGAGCCCTTGCGGGTGGCGAAGTGGCCGACGGGAATGCCGGGATGATTGTGCATGCCGTAGACCTGGGAAATCCCAAAGGTCTCCATCATGCCGTCCTCGACCATTTCGCGGCCACCGCCGCCGCCCTCTTCGGCCGGCTGGAAGATCACCGCGACCGAGCCGCGGAAATTGCGAGTCTCGGCGAGGTACTTCGCCGCGCCCAGCAGCATGGCGGTGTGCCCGTCATGGCCGCAGGCATGCATCTTGCCCGGCGTCTTCGACGCCCATTCCTTGCCGCTCGTCTCGTAGATCGGCAGCGCATCCATGTCGGCGCGGAAACCGACGACCGGCCCGTCGCCGCGATTGCCCTTGATGATGGCGACGACGCCGGTCCGGCCGATGCCGGTCTCGACCACGTCACAACCAAAGGATGTCAGCTTCTCGGCGACGAATTCGGCCGTCTCGTAGACGTCGAACAGCAGTTCCGGGTTCTCATGGAGGTGGCGGCGCCAGGCGGCTACCTCGCCCTGCAATTCGCTGGCACGGTTCAACACAGGCATGCGTTCGGTCCTCGGTTATTCTTGTGGTTCCCACTCTTGTTGCGCCATACTGCGCTGCCTCAAAGCGCTTTTGCAAGCCGCAATTTTCCGCCTTGAACGCAAAATAGGCCTATGCTTAGATGGCCCAAATTTTGATCAGGCCCGCCATCTTCGGATGTCTTTTTCGAACCGGCGGCGAGTTTCAGCGGAGGCCAGAAAATCAAAATTACGAAACAAGGCCCTATATATAAACACGACGGGCCTTGATCGCCGGGAGAGCGGGAACTCTCCTTCGGCCGCACTGACGATCACAACTCCAACTATAAAAACAGGGGAATGACGACATGCAGAAACTTCGCATACTATTGGCAGCTTCGGCCGCAGCGCTGGCCTTCCAGGCCGCGCCTGCGCTGGCCGAGCGAGGCTCGGACGGCGAACTGAAGATCCTCTTCTGGCAGGCCGTTTCCACCCTCAACCCTTATCTGTCCGGCGGCACGAAGGAAGTCTACAGCTCGTCCATGGTGCTCGAGCCGCTCGCCCGCTATGACGAGACCGGCGGGCTGGTGCCGATGCTCGCCGCCGAAATCCCGACCGTCGAGAACGGCGGCGTCGCGGCCGACCTGAAGAGCATCACCTGGAAGCTGAAGCCCGATCTCAAATGGTCGGACGGCACGCCCGTGACAGCCGACGACGCCATCTTCACCTGGAAATACTGCACGGCGCCGGACGGCGGCTGCGCCCAGGCCGCCTACTACGAAGGCGTGACCAATGTCGAGGCGGTCGACGCCTCCACCATCAAGGTGTCCTTCGCCGAAGCCAAGCCCTACCCCTACAGCGCCTTCGTCGGCGCCCAGTCGCCGGTCATACAGGCCGCCCAGTTCAAGGATTGCCTCGGCGCCAAGGCGCCGGAATGCACCGCCGCCAATTTCGGTCCGATCGGCACCGGCCCCTTCGTCGTCAAGGAATTCAAGGCCAACGACGTCATTACCTTCGAAGCCAACAAGAACTATCGCGACCCGGCAAAGCCGGCCTTCGCCACCGCGACGCTCAAGGGCGGCGGTGATGCGGCATCGGCCGCCCGCGCCGTGCTGGAAACCGGCGAATTCGACTATGCCTGGAACATGCAGGTCGAGCCGGAAATTCTCGCCACCATGGTCGCCGCCGGCAAGGGCAAGCTCGTCACCGCCTTCGGCACCCAGGTCGAACGTATCGACGTCAACGCCTTCGCCGTCGACTCCTCGCTGGGCGACAAGCGCTCCACCAAGGAAGCAGGTCCCCATCCGGCCTTCAAGGATCCGGCCGTGCGCAAGGCCCTGTCGCTCGCCATCGACCGCGACATCATCGACGAAGCCGGTTACGGCGAAGCGGGTCAGCCGACCTGCAACATTCTGCCGGCGCCGGACATCTACAAGTCGACCGATGTCGACTGGTGCCTGAAGCAGGACGTCGAGGGCGCCAACAAGCTGCTCGACGATGCCGGCTGGGTGAAGGGCTCCGACGGCATCCGCGAGAAGGACGGCGTGAAGCTGTCCTTCCTCTACCAGAGCTCAACCAACTCGGTGCGTCAGGCCACCCAGGCCCTGGTCAAGGACATGTGGTCGCAGATCGGCGTCGATGTCGAGCTGCGCAACATCGCGGCCTCGGTCTTCTTCGGCGGCGACCCGGCTTCCCCGGACACCTTCCAGAAGTTCTATGCCGACCTCCAGATGTACACCAACAACTTCGACGGCACCGATCCGGAGAAGTACATGGCAGGCTGGATGTGCGACAAGATCCCGAGCCCGGTCAATGGCTGGCAGGGCGAGAACATCGTTCGCTACTGCAATCCGGAATATGACAAGCTGGTTGTCGAACTCGGCAAGACCGCCAAGCTCGAGGACCGCGCCGTCATCGCCAAGAAGCTCAACGACATGCTGACCAACGACGTGGCGCAGATCCCGCTCATCCACCGCGGTAGCGTCTCGTCCCATTCGGTAACCCTCGAAGGCGTCCGAATGAACGCCTGGGACAGCGAACTGTGGAACGTCGCTGACTGGACTCGCAAGAAGTAAGTGCCGTTTCGCCGGGCCAGCATCCCCGCCGGCCCGGCGACCGCCCTCTTCGTGACAGTCAGGGGACCATCCGATGTTCACCTACACTCTGCGGCGATTGCTGTTTGCAATTCCGACGCTGCTGATTATCAGCTTCATCATTTTCGCCCTGCTGGATCTCGCTCCCAACGATCCCCTCGGCGACCTGCCCTTGACCATTCCGCCCGAAGTTCGCGAACAGATGCGAGCCGCCCTGGGCCTGGATCAACCCTTCTTCATCCGCTTCCTCAAATGGCTGCAGCAGTTCTTCATCAACGAACCGCTGAACATCTTCGAACAGCTCACCGGTTTGACCATCGGCACCGGGGAGCGTCTGCGCGTGCTGTCCTGGGCCACCCGCAGCCCAGTCGTCGACCTCATCGTCCAGCGCCTGCCCCAGACGCTCTGGGTCGTCGGCTTGTCCTATCTGTTCGGCGTCCTGCTGGCGATCCCGATCGGGGTGATCTCGGCCTACAAGCAGTATTCGGTGTTCGACCAGATCGGCACCTTCGTCTCGATGGTCGGCTATTCCGTGCCGACCTTCTTCACCGGCGTGCTGCTGATCGTCATCTTCAGCTCGCACCTGCAGTGGTTCCCGTCGATCTACGACACCAATCTCGTCGTCAATGACTGGTCGAGCTTCGTCGCCCAGGTGAGGCAAATGTTCCTGCCGGTCGTCGTGCTCACCCTCTACAATACCTCGCAGATCAGCCGCTTCGTGCGCGCCTCAATGCTGGACAACCTGCACCAGGACTATGTGCGAACCGCGCGGGCCAAGGGCGTGAAGGAAAAGGTCGTGCTTCTGGTCCACGTGCTGCGCAACAGCCTTATCCCGGTGGTCACGGTCATCGCACTCGGCGTTCCCACCATCTTCTCCGGCGCCATCATCACCGAACAGATCTTCCGGGTGAACGGGCTTGGCCAATTGCTGATCACCGCCATCCAGGGCGCCGACATCCCGCTGGTGCAGACGCTCACCTTCATCTTCGCGGTGCTGATCGTGCTCTTCAACCTGATTGCCGACGTCCTCTACGGCATTCTCGACCCGAGGATTCGCTATGACTGACGCCATCGCCACCATCGAAAAGCCGAGCGGCTCGTTCGCCGGCGATCTCTGGCGCCAGTTCCGGGCTCATCCGGGCGGTGTCGCCGGCCTCATCGTCTTCACCTTCATCGTGATCGCCGTCTATCTCGGACCGTTCATCCACACGATCGACCCGAACAAGATCGACATCAAGGCGAAGAACCAGGGCCCGTCCTGGACCCATCCCTTCGGCACCGACAATCTCGGCCACGACATGCTGGCCCAGGTTCTCGCCGGCGGGCAGATCTCGCTCGCCGTCGGCATCACGGCCATGCTCTTGGCCCTGCTGCTCGGCACGCTGGTCGGCGTCCTGTCCGGCTACTTCAAGCAGATCGACGGCATGCTGATGCGGATCACCGACCTGTTCCTCGCGCTGCCGCTGCTGCCGCTGCTGCTGGTGATCATCATGCTGTTCCGCGACACGTTGCGCGCCGCCTTCGGCCCGGAGACCGGCATCTTCATCCTGATCGTCTTCGTCATCGGCGTCACCAGCTGGATGCACACCGCCCGCATCGTCCGCGGCGACGTGCTGGCGGTCAAAAGCCAGGAATTCGTGCTGGCGGCCAAGGCGAGCGGCATGTGGGAATATCGGGTGATCCTCAAGCACATCCTGCCGAACGTCATGAGTTCGATCATGGTCTCGGCGACCCTCGGCATCGCCTCGGCGATCATCACGGAATCGGCGCTGTCCTTCCTCGGCCTCGGCTTCCCGTCGGACTTCCCGACCTGGGGCCGCCTGCTGTTCGACGGCGCCAACTTCCTGCAGATCAACCCGTCGCGCGTGCTCTGGCCGGGCCTCGCCATCTCGCTCACGGTCTTGAGCGTCAACTATATCGGCGACGCCATCCGCGATGCGCTCGATCCGAGGATGATGAAACGCTGAACTCCCTTCTCCCCATCGGGGAGAAGGTGGCCCGAAGGGCCGGATGAGGGGGGCGAAGCCAACTTATCTCGTGCGCATGGCCCCCTCATCGCCTCGCATTCGCTCGGCACTTCTCCCCGCCGGGGAGAAGAGGGAGCCCCCTCACACCCCGCTGATGACTTCGATCTTCGAGCCATCGAAGAACCGCGACAGGCGGAAGGCCGTCGGGTCGACGCAAGGGGCGTGACCGGTGACGAGGTCCGCCATCAGCCGCCCCGCCCCCGGACCGATGCCGAAACCGTGGCCGGAAAAACCGGTAGCGATGAAGAAGCCCGGAACTTCCTCGACCGGTGAGATCACCGGCACGGCGTCCGGCGACACGTCGATATAGCCGGCCCAGCGCTGCTCGATCTCCGCCTTGGCAAAGACCGGATAGTCTCGTTTCAGCTGCGCCAGCGCATGGTTGGTCCACTTGTCCGAGGGTTTTGGGTCGAGCACGCGGCAACGCTCGAACGGCGTCTCCTCGTCCATGCGCCAGCGCTGCGCCATGCGGCCTTCCTCGAGGAAACGGCCGGAGACGCGGAAGCGCAGCGAGCGCCATTCGCTTTTCAGCGCCGGCAGAAATTTCAGCATGAAGCGGAAACTGTCCGGCACGATCTCGACGATATTGTCGTACCGCGAGGCGATCGTGTAGCCGCCATCCTGGCGCTTGCGGAAGGCGAAGTCCTTGCCATAGAGCGTGTGTTCCGGCCCGCCCTCGATCGGCTTGGTGCGGATGACGGTGTTCATCACCTTCAGCTGCGGCAGGTCGATTCCGGCATTGCGGGCAAACAGGCTCGACCAGGCGCCGCCGGCCAAAACGACCGACGAGCAGGCGATCGACCCGCGCTCGGTGACCACGCCGGAGATCTTTCCGCCCGACGTCTCGATGCCGCGTACCGCACAGTTCGTCAGGATATGCGCGCCCTTGTCGCGGGCGGCCTCGGCGATCGCCGGTGCGGCCTTCTGCGGTTCGGCGCGGCCGTCGGCCGGCGTGAACAGCGCGCTCTTGAAGTCGTGCTTCATGCCGGGATAGAGCCCACTGAATTCCGGCCCGTCGATCATCCGCGACTTCATCTGGTAGTCGCTGAGAATGTCCGGCCACTCGGCATTCTTCGCTGCATATTTGTCGTCGAGCGAGGCAAAGACGATACCGCACTGCTTGTAGCCCGTGTCGCGCCTGGTCCGGGCGTCGAGCCCCTGCCAGATACGGATCGCCTCAGCCATCAGCGGCACCTCGCGCGGATCACGCCAGGAAATGCGCACCCAGCCCCAGTTGCGGCTCGACTGCTCCTCGCCGATCCCGCCCTTTTCGCACAGCGCCACCGAGACGCCGCGTTCGGCCAGTTCCAGCGCCGTCGACACGCCGATGATGCCGCCACCGATGACGACGACATCGACGCGGGCGGGCATGTGCGCGTCTCCTTGAACGGGAACGACCTTGGGACCGGGCATGGGGGATGAACTCCTGAAAGACATAGAGGGTCCGGCAGGCGGGGAAGGACGCAGATTGGCTGCCGGTGCAATGGCCGAGCTATAGCACCGGCGGATCGCTTCGTCACGCCGCCAGGCTGACGCAGCGCACTACAAAGGCGGCAGGGCGGACCCCGTCCCGTCCATCAGTGGTACTTGGCCTTCTCGGCAGTCAGGATATGCTCCGCATCGAGCGCCGCGATCGGCAGGTCGGGATTGGCCGGGATGTCGCCGGACAGCTGAAGTGCCAGATAGCGGCCGCAGCAGACGCGCAGGAACGAGGTGAAATTGCCGAGATCGTGCCCGGCGTCGATCGATTCATGATAGAGCTTGGCGATCAGCTGGATCACGGTCATGCCGTCGCGGCGGCCGACCTCCTCCAGCGTCATCCAGAAGAAGTTCTCCAGCCGCACGCTGGTCACCATACCGTCGATCCGGAGCGACTTCGTCTGGCTTTCCCAGAGGCCCGGATCGGCCTGGATGAAGAGCGTGCACATGGTTTCCTCCCGAATGTGCGGCCTCGACGTGGATCGGACCCTATCGCGAAACGGCGGAGCTCGCAAAGCCCCGCCGTCTCTGCAAAAGGTCGTGGATCAGGCGGAAAGTACCGCCATGAACTGCTTCAGCCATGCCGGGTGGGCAGGCCATGCAGGCGCGGTCACCAGCTTTCCGTCGGTCACGGCCGCGTCGATGGCGATGTCGGCATAGGTGCCGCCGGCGAGTTCCACTTCGGGGCGGCAGGCCGGATAGGCCGAGCAGGTGCGGCCCTCGAGCACGCGGGCGGCGGCGAGGATCTGCGCACCGTGGCAGACGGCGGCAACTGGCTTGTCGGCGTCGAAGAAGTGCTTCACGGCGGCGATTACCTCCGGATTGAGGCGCAGATATTCCGGCGCCCGGCCGCCCGGAATGACCAGCGCGTCATAGTCCGATGCCTTGATGTCGGCGAAGGTGGCGTTGAGCGCGAAATTATGGCCGCGCTTTTCCGTATAGGTCTGATCGCCTTCGAAATCGTGGATCGAGGTGGCGATCGTCTGACCCGCCTTCTTGCCGGGGCAAACGGCGTCGACGGTGTAGCCACAGGCCAGCAGCGTCTGGAACGGCACCATGGTTTCGTAGTCTTCGGCGAAATCGCCGGTAATCATCAGGATCTTCTTCGACATGTCATCCTCCCGTTCTGGAATGTCGGGCGGACGCTAGCAAATCGCCTGCGGCGGCGGGTATTATCGCCATACTACAGCGATAATTTTCAAAAGCCAGGAAGTGACCTCTCTTGCGGCCTGATGCCCCTCCGGCGCCATCCTCCTTCCATGGCTTGATTCCGATCACGGACGAGGCCAATCTCCGCGCATATTTTCAAGGCCATAGGTGGTTCCCTCGGAACCGAAGCGCATACGAGGAGCGGCATGACGTCCCAACTCAATCTTCTGACCGATGTCGAGGGCGTTGCCGTCGGCCATGCGACCGACCTCAAGCTCGGCTCCGGTGTGACCGTCATCGTCTTCGACCGGCCGGCCACCGCCTCCGGCAGCGTGCTGGGCGGCGCGCCGGGCGGACGCGAGACTGCGCTGCTCGATCCGGCGATGACGGTGGAAGCGGTCGACGCCTTCGTGCTCTCGGGCGGATCGGCCTTCGGCCTCGATGCCGCCGGCGGCGTGCAGGCGGGGCTTCGCGCCATCGGACGGGGCTTTCCGGTCGGCGATGTCAAGGTGCCGATCGTGCCGCAGGCGATCCTGATGGACCTGCTCAATGGCGGGAACAAGGACTGGGGTCTGCATTCTCCCTATCGCGACATGGGCTATGATGCCTTCATGGCGGCAAAACACGGGCCATTCGAACTCGGAAGCGTCGGTGCCGGCACCGGCGCGACGACGGCCACCTTCAAGGGGGGCCTGGGCTCCGCCAGCGCCATGACCAGCGGCGACCATACCATCGCCGCGCTTGCCGCGGTCAATGCCATGGGCTCGGCGACGATCGGCGACGGCCCTTTCTTCTGGGCCGCTCCCTTCGAGCTGGACGACGAGTTCGGCGGCATCGGCCTACCGGCCAACTTCTCCTCGCCCGACACCATCCTGCGGGCCAAGGGCATCAACCTCACCGCCACCACGATCGGCGCGGTCGTTACCGACGCGGCGCTGACCAAGGCGCAGACCCACCGCCTGTCGATCATGGCCCATGACGGCCTTGCCCGCGCCGTGCTGCCCGCCCATCTTCCGGCCGACGGCGACACGATCTTCTCCGCCGCGTCCAATCGCCGGCCACTGACCAGTTCCGCCGATTTCATGGAGCTCTGCCACCTCGCCACCCTCGTCATGGCCCGCGCCATCGCCCGAGGCGTCTTCGAGGCGACCTCCCTGCCCGTGGACGGTGCGCAAGGCTCCTGGCGCGACCGCTACGGCTGAACTCGTGTGCCGCCCTTGCGCTTTGTCAAATTGCATCGCGGTCGAGGGCCTGATCCGCAAGAGGGCGTTAAGCGTGCGACGCAGCCTCGATTGAATCACGGCCGCAAAGGCTTATATTGCATTGCAGCAACGACGATCGTGCAGGCCGCCGAAACGCGGCCGCAGGGTCGTCTGCCCGTCATGCTGCTGCGCTATCCGTGGGCGCAAATGACACGCCGACGCGTGCTGGAGAGATCGCATGTCTACATCGAGTATGATCCGGGCCGGTGACCCGTCGCGCGCCAACATGGATACGGCGCTCGACGTCATGGGGTTCGACGATGGGTCCCAGGCCGCCGGCTTCGAGGCACTGACGCGCATGAACGAGGCGCTGATCGCACCCATGACCGGCGGCCTCTCGCCCGCGGCCCTGTCGCTTGCGATCTACGACTGGGCGGTCCACCTGGCCATGGCGCCGGGCAAGCGACTGGAACTGGCGCAGAAGGCGGTGCGCAAGAGCAACCGCCTTGCCGCCCACATGGCGGCAGCGGCCGTCGATCCGCAGACGCCCCCGTGCATCGAGCCCCTGCCGGGCGACGACCGTTTCAAGGGCGAGGAATGGCAGCACTTTCCCTTTAACGTGATGGAACAGTGCTTCCTGCTGAACCAGCAATGGTGGCACAATGTCACCAATGACGTCCCCGGCGTCGCGCCGCATCATGAGGACGTGATCTCCTTTGCCACGCGCCAGATCCTCGACATGTTCTCACCGTCCAATTCGCCGCTGACCAATCCGGTGGTGCAGAAGCGCGCGCTCGAAACCGGCGGCATGAACTTCCTCGAGGGTATCCGCAACTTCATCGAGGACACCAATCGGCAACTCACCCAGCAGCCGGTCTCCGGCACCGAGGCTTTCCAGCCCGGCGAGACCGTAGCGGTCACGCCCGGCCGTGTGGTCTATCGCAACCGCCTGATCGAACTCATCCAGTATGCGCCCGCGACCGAGACGGTCCATGCCGAACCGATCCTGATCGTCCCGGCCTGGATCATGAAATATTACATCCTCGATCTCTCGCCGGAGAACTCGCTGATCCGCTACCTGGTCTCCCAGGGGCACACCGTGTTCTGCATTTCCTGGCACAACCCGACCGCCGCGGACCGCGATCTCAGCCTCGACGACTACCGCCGGCTCGGCGTCATGGCCGCGATCGACGCGATCAATGCCATCGTGCCGGAGCGCAAGGTGCACGCCACCGGTTATTGCCTCGGCGGCACGCTGCTTTCGATTGCCGCGGCTGCCATGGCGCGGGCAAAGGACGAGCGTCTTGCCTCGGTCACGCTGTTTGCCGCCCAGACCGATTTCAGTGAACCGGGTGAACTCGCCTTGTTCATCGACCACAGCCAGCTGCATTTCCTCGAAAGCGTGATGTGGAACCGCGGCTTCCTCTCCGCCGACCAGATGGCCGGCGCTTTTCAGCTCCTGCGCTCCAACGACCTCGTCTGGTCGCGCATCGTGCACGACTATCTCATGGGCGAGCGCACGCCGCTCAACGACCTGATGGCCTGGAATGCTGACACCACCCGCATGCCGTTTCGCATGCACTCGGAATATCTCCAGCGCCTCTACCTCGACAACGAACTCGCCTCGGGCCGCTTCATGGTCGACGAGCGCCCGGCCGCGCTCCAGAACATCCGCGTTCCGCTCTTTGCGGTCGGCACCGAGCGCGACCATGTGGCGCCGTGGAAATCGGTCTACAAGATCCATTACCTGACCGACACAGACGTGACCTTCGTGCTGACCAGCGGCGGCCACAATGCCGGTATCGTCAGCGAGCCCGGCCACCCGCACCGTCACTTCCGCACGACGACGAAGAAGGCCGTCGATCCTTGCGTCAGCGCCGAGGAATGGATGGCCGAATGCCCGCCGCAGGAGGGGTCGTGGTGGCCGGCCTGGTCGGACTGGCTTGCATCCCATTCCTCACCGGTTAAGGTTGCTCCGCCGCCGATGGGATCGAGCGAAAACGGCTACGTCGCCAAGGAAGCGGCCCCCGGCACCTACGTCCATCAGAGATAGAGTAGCAATGAACCAGTCCCTGCTTACGAACCGCACCTTCGACGAATTGAAGGTCGGTGACAGCGCGACCCTCATGCGCAGTGTGGGGCGTGAAGACATCGACCTCTTCGCCCGAGCCTCCGGCGATTTCAATCCGGCCCATGTGGATCCGGTGTTCGCCGAAAAGGAGTTCTTCGGCCAGATCATCGCCCACGGCATGTGGACCGCCGCAATGGTCTCGGCCGTGCTCGGCACCAAGTTGCCCGGTCCCGGCACGATCTATCTCGGCCAGGAACTGCGCTTCCAGAAGCCGGTTTTCCCCGGCGACACGATCACCGCGATCGTCACGGTGACCGAGAAGCGTGCCGACAAGCGCATCGTCGTGTTCGATACGCGCTGCACCAACCAGAACGGCGAGGACGTGCTGAGCGGCCAGGCGACCGTGATCGCCCCGTTCGAGCGGGTGGAATGGCCACAACTCGCCCTGCCGGCTACCGTGGCGCAGCACCATGACCGCTTCGAGGACATCATTGCCGAGGCCCGCGCCCTGCCGCTGATCAGGACCGCCCTCGTTCATCCCTGCTCACCCGAGGCGATCCAGGCGGCCATTGAGATCCGCGACGAGAACCTGCTCGATCCGATCCTGATCGGGCCGGAGGCGAAGATCCGCGCCGCCGCGGCAGAAGCCGGGATCTCGCTCGACGGTTTCGAGATCATCTCGGTCGAGCACAGCCACGCTGCCGCCGAGAAGGCAGTCGAGCTGGCGGTCGCCGGCAAGGTCGCCACCCTGATGAAGGGAAGCCTGCACACCGACGAACTGCTCGGCGCCGTCGTCGCCCCGGGATCCGGTCTCAAGACCGCGCGGCGCATCAGCCATGTCTATGCCATGGACGTGCCGGCCTATGAAAAGCTGCTGGTGGTGACCGATGCGGCGATCAACATTGCGCCCACGCTCGACCACAAGCGCGACATCTGCCAGAACGCCATCGACCTGCTGCGCCTGTTGGGCAACCCCGATCCCAAGGTCGCCGTGCTCGCCGCCGTCGAGACGGTCAACGACAAGATGCAGGCGACGCTCGATGCGGCGGCCCTCACCGTCATGGCGTCGCGCGGCCAGATCACCGGCGGCAGCGTCGACGGACCGCTGGCCTTCGACAATGCCATCAGCTTCGAAGCCGCGCGCACCAAGGGTATCGTTTCGCCGGTAGCCGGCCAGGCCGACATCCTGCTCGTGCCCGATCTCGAAGCCGGCAACATGCTGGCCAAGCAACTGCTTTACTTCGCCGGCGCCGATGCCGCAGGCCTAGTGCTCGGCGCCCGCGTGCCGATCATCCTCACCAGCCGCTCCGACAGCCTCAAGGTGCGCATCGCCTCGGCCGCGCTTGCCAAGCTCGTCGCCGCCAAGCGCGCGGCGCAAGGGCTGCCGGCCCAATGAGGGAAAAGCTGCTCCTCACCTTCAATGCCGGCTCCTCGACGGTGAAGATCGGCCTCTTCCTGCGCGAGGACGGCAAGGCGCGGCGCATCGGCAAGGGCATGATCGACTTCCGCCACAAGCCGCTGACCTTCCACCTGGTCGAAGGACCGGAAGTCTTCGACGTGCCGCTCGAGGCCGAAGGCGGCGATGTACTGCACGAGGTGCTGGATGAAACCTTCGGCTGGCTTGCCGACCATTTCGACATCGATGCCGTGACCGCCGTCGGCCACCGCGTCGTGCATGGCGGCGACGTCTTTGCCGGCCCGGTGCTGATCGATGACGCGGCACTCGCCGACATCGCCGCCCTGACCCCTCTGGCGCCGCTGCACCAGCCGCAGAACCTGCGGCTGATCGAGGCAGTCCGTCACCTGAAGCCGCATTTGCCGCAGACTGCCTCCTTCGACACCGCCTTCCACCGGACCCAGTCGCCGACCGTCCAGCGCTTCGCCATTCCGCGCCAATATTTCGACCAAGGCATCAAGCGCTACGGCTTCCACGGCCTGTCCTACAAATACATCGCCGGGGCCCTGTCGAAGTTCGGCCCCGATCTCGCCAGGGCGCGAACCGTCGTCGCCCATCTCGGCAGCGGCGCCAGCATATGCGCGATCAAGGACGGCTTGAGCCGCGACAGTTCCATGGGCTTCTCGACCATCGACGGCATCCCCATGGCGACCCGCTCCGGCGCGCTCGATCCGGGCGTCATCTTCCACTTCATGGCGCGCCTGGGCCTCTCACGCGAAGAGGTCGAGGACATCGTCTACCACAAGTCGGGCCTGATCGGCCTCTCCGGCATCAGCGCCGACAGTCGCGCCCTGCTTGAAAGCGGCGCCGCGGAGGCCGCCGAAGCGATCGACGTCTTCACGTTCCGCATCGCCGGCGAGATCGCCAGGCTCTCCGCGACGATTGGCGGGCTCGACACGCTGGTCTTCACCGCGGGCATCGGCGAGAACCAGCCGCCGATCCGTCACGCGGTGTGCGAACGCCTCGCTTTTCTCGGCGTCGAACTGGACGACAGCGTCAACACCGCCAATGCTGCGACCATATCGACGGCTGGTTCAGGCGTGCGGGTCATGGTCATCCAGACCGACGAGGAACAGGTGATCGCGGACGAAGCGTTGTCCGTCCTCTGAGACGGACAACCGACGCCGCCGACATAGAACAGTCATATGCCGCCGCTATGCACACTCGCATATGGGGGCCTGCGCGAGTCGCACGGACATCCCCAGTCTCCCTTGAGCCGAAACGAGGATGCACGATGCTGGTCGAGACCTTTCAGAATGGCGAGCCGCGCCCCAACGCCGTGAACGATCGCCTTGTCGTAACCAATGCCCGGATCGTTCTTGCCGACGAAGTCGTCCATGGCACCGTCGTGGTCGAGGATGGCCGCATCGTTTCGATCGAGGCCGGATTGCCGATCTCCGGCGCGCTGGACTTCGGCGGTGACTATCTGCTGCCCGGCCTCGTCGACATTCACACCGACCATTTCGAAAAGCACGTCTATCCCCGTCCGCATGTCCGCTGGGACTATATGCGTGCCGCCCTCTCCCACGATGCCCAGATCATCGGCGGCGGCGTCACCACCGTCTTCGACAGCCTCTGCGTCGGCGTCTCCTCGGAAGATAGCGAACGGGCAGAGATTCTCGGCCCGATGATCGACGTGCTGGAGCGCGCCCAGGCCGCCGGCATGCTGCGCGCCGAGCATTTTATTCACTTGCGCTGCGAAGTCGTCGACCCGCGCACGCCGGAACTGACCGCTGCCAACATCGACCGGCCGCTGGTGCGCGTCGTCTCGGTGATGGAGCATCTACCCGGCATCCGCCAGAGCCGCGACATCGCCCAATATGTCAACCGCCTGCAGAAGGCAGGTGGCGAGAGCGAGGCGGTCATCCGCGACCGCATCGCCCAGATGGTGGCGGAGAAATCGGACATCGGCCGCACCGTGCGCCCCGAGGTCGTGGCGCTCGCCCGCGCCCGCGGCCTGCCGCTCTTGAGCCATGACGACACCGACATCGAGCATGTCGACCTCGCCGCCGATGAAGGCGTGGCGATCTCGGAATTCCCCTGCACGCTGGAAGCGGCCCGCGAGGCGCGCGCCCGATCCATGCTGATCGTCGGCGGTGCACCCAACATCGTGCGTGGCGGTTCGCAGTCGGGCAATGTCGCGGTGCGCGAACTGCTGGAGGAAAGGCTCATCGACATCCTCGCCTCGGACTATGTGCCGCGCTCCATGCTCGATGCCGCGTTCCTGATCGCAAACGATCCGGCGCTCGCCTACGCGCTGCCGGATGCTGTGCGTCTGGTGACGAAGGCGCCAGCCGAGGCCGCCGGCCTTTCCGACCGCGGCGAGATCGCCACGGACAAGCGCGCGGATCTGATCCGCGTCGGCATGCACGACGGCCATCCGTTCCTCAAGGCCGTCTGGCGCGAGGGGCACCGGGTCGCCTGATCGCTCAGGCTTCCCGCACGAACCCCTCGCTCGCCACCATCAGCTGGCGGGTATAGTCGGTGGAGAACTCCCTGGAGCGCAGCTGCGCGACATCGAGCGCCTCGACCACCTTGCCGGTCTTCATCACGGCAAGCCGCTCGCACATATGGCTGATGACCGCGAGGTCGTGGCTCACCATCACGAAGGTGAGGCCGCGATCCCGGCGCGCCTGTTCGAGCAGGTTGAGGATTTCCGCCTGGATCGAGGCATCGAGCGCCGAGGTCGGCTCGTCCAGCAGCAGGATCTTCGGCTCGACGATCAGCGCCCGGGCAATGGCGATGCGCTGGCGCTGGCCGCCGGACAGCTGGTGCGAGAAGCGGAACCGAAAGCCGGTCCCCAGTCCCACCTCGTCGAGCGCGCGGGCGATCCTCGTCTCGGTGTCGGTAAAGCCGTGAATGGCCAGTGGCTCCAGCAGCAGCTTGTCGACCGTCTGGCGTGGATGCAGCGAGCCGTAGGGGTCCTGGAACACCATCTGCACGGTGCGATAGAATTCATGGTCGCGCTTGTGGCCGGTGAAGCTGCGGCCGTTGACGGTGAGCGTGCCGCTGTCGAAGCGATTGAGGCCGGCAACCGCCCTCAGCAGCGTCGATTTGCCGGAACCGGATTCGCCGACGATGCCGAAGGATTCGCCCTCGGCGATGTCCAGGCTGACCTCGTCGAGCGCCCGAAAACCGTTGAAGCTCACCAGCATGTCGCGAATGGAAAGTGCAGGTACGGTCATAGCGCCCACTCCGCCTGGCGTTCGAGGACGGGCAAGGGATGACGGTCGGAATTGATCTGCGGCAGACAGTTCAGCAGCCCACGCGTATAGGGATGCTGCGCCTCGGAGAGACGCGACGCCGGCAGCTCCTCGACCACCCGCCCGGCATACATGACGAGCACCCGGTCGCAGAAGGACGAGACGAGGCGCAGGTCGTGGCTGATGAAGATCAGCCCCATGCCGCGTTCGGACACCAGCTTGTCGAGGATGCCCAGCACTTCGAGCTGCACGGTGACGTCAAGCGCCGACGTCGGCTCGTCAGCGATCAGCAGTTCGGGACCGCAGACCAGCATCATGGCAATCATCACGCGCTGGCCCATGCCGCCCGAGACCTCGTGCGGGTAGAGATCGAAGACGCGTTCCGGATCGCTGATCTGCACCGCCTCCAGCATGGCAAGCGCCCGCGCCCGGGTCTCGGCATTGGAGAGCCGTTCGTGGGTCTGCAGCGTTTCCATGATCTGCCGGCCGATCGGCATGACCGGGTTCAGCGAATATTTCGGGTCCTGCAGGATCATGGCGATCTTCTTGCCGCGCAGCGAACGCCGCTCGCGTTTCGAGATCGTCAAGAGATCGGTGTCGCCGAAGGAAAGCGTGTCGGCGGTGATCTTGGCGTGGCCGGGCGTCAGTCCCATGATGGCGCGGCCGGTCTGCGACTTGCCGGAGCCGCTTTCGCCGACGATACCGAGCCGCTCCTTGCCGAGGGTGAAGTTGACGCCGCGCACGGCCTCGATCAGCCCGGTGCGGGTCGGGAAGCTGACCTTCAGGTTTTGAACGGTGAGGAGCGGCGTCATTGGCCTGCCTCCTTCGGATCGAGCGCGTCACGCAGGCCGTCGCCCAGAAGGTTGAAGCCGAGCGAAACGATCAGGATGGCGAAGCCCGGCATGGCCGCGACCCACCACTGGTCGAGGATGAAACGGCGGCCCGAGGCGATCATCGCCCCCCATTCCGGCAGCGGCGGCTGGGCACCGAGACCGAGGAAGCCGAGGCCGGCCGCGGTCAGGATGATGCCCGCCATGTCGAGCGTAACGCGAACGATCAGCGACGACATGCACAGCGGCATGATGTGGGAAACGACGATGCGCAGAGGCGAGGCGCCCATCAGCTTGACCGCCGCGATGAAGTCAGAATTGCGGAAGGTCAGCGTCTCGGCGCGCGCGATGCGGGCGTAAGGCGGCCACGAGGTAATGGCGATGGCGAGTACCGCATTCTCGATGCCCGGGCCGAGTGCCGCCACTAGCGCCAGCGCCAGAACGAGCTTCGGGAAGGCGAGAAAGATGTCGGTGATGCGCATCAGCACGGCATCGACCCAGCCCCCGGCATAGCCGGACACCGTGCCGACGATCAGGCCGATCGGGGCGGCGATGATCGCCACCAGGAAGATGACGAACAGCGTGAGCCTGGACCCGTGGATCAGGCGCGAAAGGATGTCCCGGCCCTGGTCGTCGGTGCCGAGCAGAAAACCGGCGGTGCCGGGCGGCAGGAGCCGGGAATTGCGCAGGTCCCCCTGCACCGGAGAATGCGGGGCGAGCACGTCGGCAAAGGCCGCGACGAACAGCAGGCCGATCAGGATCAGCAGACCGAGCACCGCCAGCCGGTTCTCGGAGAACCGCTGCCAGATGATGTAGAGGCGGCCGAGACGGGCCTGGCGGCGAGATTGCGGCCGGTCCGAAAGCAGCCAGTCGCGCAGGCTTTGGGTGGATTGCATTTGGGTCTCGCTCATCGGCTGCGCGTCCTCGGGTCGAGCGTCCGGTACAGGATGTCCGAGAGCAGATTGATCGCGATGAACACGGCACCGATGATCATCGTGCCGCCGAGCACGGCGTTCATGTCGGCATTCTGCAGCGAATTGGTGATGTAGAGGCCAAGGCCCGGCCAGGAGAAGATCGTCTCGGTCAGCACCGAGCCTTCGAGCAGGCCGGCATAGGAGAGCGCGATCACGGTGATCAGCGGCACGGCGGCGTTTCGCAGCGCATGGAACCAGATGATGCGGGTCTCGGACAGTCCCTTGGCACGGGCGGCGACAATATATTCCTGGCTGAGCTCGTTCAGCATGAAGGAGCGGGTCATCCGGCTGATATAGGCGAGCGAGAAATAGCCGAGCAGCGCGCCGGGCAGGATGATGTGGCGGAACAGGTCCCACAGTACGTCCCACTGCCGTTGCCAGGCGGCATCGAGCAGGAAGAAGCCGGTCACAGGCGTGAACGAATATTCGTAGAGGATGTCGACGCGTCCGGGATAGGCGACCCAGTTGAGCTTCGCATAGAAGAATACCAGCGCCAGCAGGCCGAGCCAGAAGATCGGCACGGAATAGCCGATGAGTCCGATGACCCGGACGATCTGGTCGGCGATCGAGCCGCGCTTGACGGCGGCGAGCACGCCGAGCGGCACGCCGAGGAAGGCGCCGATCAGGGTGCCGACGGTGGCAAGCTCGATCGTCGCCGGAAAGACCCGGCGGATGTCGGTCATGACCGGATTGGTGGTCAGCACCGATGTGCCGAAGTCACCGGTCAGCGCCTGGCGGATATAGATGAAGAACTGCTGGTAGAGCGGCAGGTTGAGGCCGAGCTCTTCGCGCACGCGTTCGACGACATGCATCGGCGCCCGATCGCCCACGATCGCCAGGGCCGGATCGATCGGCACGACGCGGCCGATGAAGAAGGTCACGGCCAGAAGGCCGAGATAGGTCGTCACTACGGTCACGAGGAACCGTAGCAACGACATGGCGAAGGCCGAGGCGCCGGCGCCAGAGCGCCGCGCCTCGGTTTTTGTCTCGAGAAGGGCCAAGGGCCTCAGTCCTTGGAAACGGTGTAGACAAAGTTAGTATCGAAGCTCGGGCCGAGCTTGAAGTCCTTCACCTTGGCCGAGTAACCGGCGACTTCGGTCTGCTGGAAGACGACGACGAACGGACCGGCTGCGAGAACCTGCTTCTGCAGGTCTTCATAGATTGCGGCGCGTGCGGCCGAATCCTTTTCGAGCAGGGCGGCCTGCGTCTTGGCAGAGAGTTCCTTCGGATCCCACGAATTGCGCCATGCCAGCGTCTTGTTCTTGCCTTCGTCCGAATTGTCCGGGTTGAAGGTGAAGGTCTCGGCATTGGAGTTCGGGTCGAAATAGTCGGAGCCCCACTGGCCGATATAGATGTCGTGCTGGCGGGCGCGATACTTGGTCAGCGTCTGCTTGCCGTCGCCCGGGATAATTTCCAGCTTGATGCCGGCCTGGGCGAGCGTCTGCTGGACATTTTCGGCAATGCCGGTGACCGGCTGGGTGTTGCGCACGTCCATGGTGACGGTGAAGCCGTCAGCAAGGCCGGCCTTGGCCAGCAGTTCCTTCGCCTTGGCGACGTCGAAGGTGTAGGGCGTGTCGTCAAGCGCGCCAAGCTGGCCAGACGGCAGGAAGGTCTGGTGGATGGTACCGATGCCCTTGATCAGGGTTTCGCCGATCGCGTCATAGTCGACGAGGTACTTGAAGGCCTCGATGACTTCCGGCTTGGCCAGGTTCGGGTTCTTCTGGTTGAGGCTGAAGTAGTAGAGCGTGCCCTTCGGAGCCGACGTGGTGGCCACGCCTTCCTTCTTGGAAACGGCTTCGATGTCGCCCGGCTCGAGGTTGCGCGCGACGTCGATGTCGCCGTTCTCAAGCGCCAGGCGCTGGCCGGAGCTTTCCTTCATGTGGCGATAGATGACGCGGGCGAGCTTGGCCTTTTCGCCGAAGTAGTTGTCGTTGCGCTCCAGCACGACCACTTCATTGGCGCGCCATTCGCGGATCTTGAACGGGCCCGAACCGGCATAGCCGGTCTTCAGGAACTCGTTGCCGAAGTCGTTGTCGTACTTGTATTCGTCGGTCGGGGTGACCGGCTTGACGTTCTCGGAGACGAGCTTCTTGTCGACGACCGAAGCCACAGTCGAGGTCAGCACGTTGAGCACGAAGGTCGGCGCATAGGCCTTGTCGACGGTCAGAACGAAGGTGCCTTCATCGGCAGCCTTGGCCTTTTCCGTGACGTTGTCGCCGGAGAGACCGAACTGGGTCAGGAGGAAGGCCGGCGACTTGTCGAGCTTGACGGCGCGCTCGAAGGAGTAGGCCACGTCTTCGGCGGTGATCGGATTGCCGGAGGCGAACTTCAGGCCGGGCTTCAGCTTGAAGGTATAGGTCATGCCGTCGTCGGAAATCGTCCAGCTTTCGGCCAGTTCACCGACGACCTTCGAGGTGTCGTTCGGGTCGAGGCCGACCAGCTTGCTGTAGGTGTTGGCGGTGATTTCGGCGGTCGACAGCTCGAAAGCCTCGCCCGGATCGAGCGAGATGATGTCGTCGAAGGCAAAGCCCTCGACCAGCGTGTCGGCCGGCGTCGCGGCAAAGGCCTGCGGGGCGGCTGCCAGCAGCAGCGCCATGGCCGCACTGCTGGTCAGCAGGCGCATCGTCTTGTTCAATGAGTGCATCATCTTCTTCGTTCCCCTGTTTGCTTAAGGTTTGTTTTCCGGAGCGTCCGCGGGCTATTCGTGCCAGGCGGATGCCAGAACTCTCAGCCAGTTTTCCCGGCATATTTTCGCAAGGTCTTGATCAGCGTATCCGGCGGCCCTGAGGGCCGCAACCAGATTCTGGTTGCCGCTCGCGTCGGCGATTTCGGCCGGAATCGTCGCCCCGTCGAAGTCCGAACCGAGCGCCACGCAGTCGATCCCCATGCGCTCGACCATGTAGTCGACATGACGGACCATGTCGCTGAGCGGCGTGGCGGCGTCGTCCCGCGCATCGTCGCGCAGCATGGTGACGGCGTAGTTAAGACCCACCAGGCCGCGGCTCTCCTTGATCGCGTCGAACTGCTTGTCCGTGAGGTTGCGCGCGACCGGGGTCAGCGCATGCACGTTGGAATGGCTGGCGACGAGCGGCTGGTCGCTGGTTTTCGCCACGTCCCAGAAGCCCTGTTCGGTAATGTGCGCTAGGTCGACCAGGATGCCGAGCCGGTTGCAGGTCTTCACCAGTTCAAAGCCTGCGGCGGTCAGCCCGGGGCCGGTGTCCGGCGACATCGGATAGGCGAAGGGCACGCCATGGCCGAAAATATTGTTGCGGCTCCAGACCGGCCCAAGCGAGCGCAGCCCGGCGGCGTGGAAGACTTCCAGCGCGTCGAGATCCTCGTCGATCGCCTCGCAGCCTTCCATGTGCATGACCGCGGCGAACACGCCGTCGTCCATGGCCTTGCGGATTTCCGCGGTCGAGCGACAGAGCCGCCAGGCCCCTGCCCGGTCGAGCCTGACGGCGATCGAGGCCATCTCCAGCGCGATGTCGAGCGACGGCGCGCGGGTCAGCGGCGCCTCGAGCGGAGTCGCATAATGGCCGTCGGCATCCGGTTCTTTCAGCGCGAACTCGCCCGGCGACGGAATGAAGATGGCGCAGAGACCGCCCACCAGGCCACCGGCCTTGGCCCGCGGTCCGTCGATATGGCCTTCGTTCGTGCCGTTGACGAATTCGGCAACGGGATCGGAGCCGTTCGCCCGTCCGCGCCAGAGCCTCAGCAAGACGTCGTTGTGACCGTCGAATACCCGTTCCATGAAAAGAAATTCCTGCCGTCTGATAGCCAGATTAAAAGAAACCAAGGCGACGAAGCGGCCCTGTCCGACGTCGAGAAGACAGTGACCGAAAACGCTTGTTGAACTAACGTAGAACTAAATCGACGGCCGGTTCAAGCCAAAAAAAATTGTGAACTTACAAGACGATGCACGGACCGGTAGAGGTGAAGCCGGCACACTCCCGTCAATTTCCGTGCATTTGCCGCGGGAACAAATGGAGCGCCGCGGAGCCGAAAACCGGGGCCGCTCAAATTTTGCTCCGACTGGCGAAATAAAAATGGTCAACCGACCAAATTTGCGGCAACATACAAAAATTCCGCTCCCGGCGGGATGGGGCTTGGAGGAGCCTCGGGAGGATTGACGATGCCTGAGACAGCGCATTTGTCGTCGGTTCGGGGCAATTCGCGCCCGGAATTGGACAGACGCGGAGGAATTACTCACTTTGCCGTGCGTGGCACGCTTATTGCGTCGCCATGGCCAGACGAGCCGACCGGACGAGACCTGAGGTCGACGGTGCCGGGACGCGGATGTTGCCGAAAAGATTCATTTGAAACTGGGGATATTTCTTGAGTTCGATATCGAAAGAGGCCGCAATCGAAATCCGGGGTGTGAGCCGAATCTACGGCTACGGCAATGCCCAGGTGACCGCGCTGGACAGAGTGCATCTGACCATCCGGGAAAACGAGTTCTTCACGCTGCTCGGACCTTCGGGCTGCGGCAAGACCACGCTTCTCCGGCTGATCGCCGGCTTCGACTTCCCGACCAGCGGCGAGATCCTGCTGCACGGTCAGGACATCGCGCCGCTGCCGCCGTTCAAGCGCCCGGTCAACACGGTGTTCCAGTCCTACGCGCTCTTCCCCCACATGACGGTCGCCGAAAACATCGGCTTCGGCCTGAAGATGCTCGGCAAGCCCGCAGCGGAGATCAAGGCCCGCGTCGACGAGATGCTGGCGCTGGTGCACATGGAGGCCATGAAGGACCGTCAGGTCAGCCAGATCTCCGGCGGCCAGCAGCAGCGCGTGGCGCTCGCCCGCGCCCTGGCGCCGAAGCCGAAGGTGTTGCTGCTTGACGAGCCGTTGTCGGCCCTCGACTACAAGCTGCGCAAGGAAATGCAGATCGAGCTGAAGCGCGTGCAGGCCGAGACCGGCATCACCTTCATCTTTGTCACCCACGACCAGGAAGAAGCCCTCACCATGTCGGACCGCATCGCGGTCATGTCGAATGGCGAAGTCCGGCAGGTCGGCTCGGCCCATGAGATCTACGAGCGTCCCGCCGACCGTTTCGTCGCCGACTTCATCGGCGAATCGAACTTCCTGGCGGGCGACATCCTTGACCTGTCGGAAACCACCGGCAGCGTGCGCCTCGGCTCCGGCGCGGTGATTGAAGCCTCGCTGCCCGAAGAGGGTCGCCCCTCCGGCAAGGTCACCGTCGTCATCCGTCCGGAACATGCCTCGCTCGGCGAGCCGGGCACCGGCAGCTTCGACGGCGAACTGGTCGATGCAATCTATTTCGGCACCGACACCCACTTCCACGTCCTGCTCGACAGCGGTGACTCGTTCATCGTGCGCGAGCAGAACATGCGCTCCGGCGGCGTGCCCCATGTGAAGGGATCGCGCGTCGCCATCCGCCTCGGCCCGCAGGCCGCACAGATCCTGAGGGATTGACGGATGAGCACCGCAGCCGAAGCCGCGAGCGCGGCAAAAAGCAAGGACATTCGCAACCGCTGGCTGCTCAGCGCGCCGGCCCTGATCCTGATCACGCTGGCCGGCGTCGGCCCGCTGCTGATCGTCCTGATCTATTCCTTCCTCGCACCGGGCAGCTACGGCGACGTCAAGTGGGAGTTCTCGACCCAGGCCTGGTTCAGCGTGTTCCTGGAGCGTGACATCTTCGACGATACGCTGTCGATCGCCGACGCCCATGTGAGCATCCTCTGGCGCTCCATAAAGCTGGCGGTCGCCACCACCATCGCCTCGCTCGTCTTCGGCTTTCCAACGGCCTATTTCATCGCCAGCCGTCCGGCCCGCTACCGCCAGGTCTGGCTGTTCCTGATCACCATCCCGTTCTGGACTAACATGCTGATCCGCGGCTTCGCGATCCAGGAGATGATTCGCAACGAAGGCCTGGTCAACACCATCCTGATGAAGCTCGGCGTCATCTCGGCGCCGATCCAGATGCTTTATACCGACTTCGCCATCCTGCTCGGCATGGCCTATGTGCACCTGCCGCTGATGGTGCTTCCGCTCTATGCCAGCATGGAAAAGCTCGACTTCCGCCTCGTCGAAGCCGGCTACGACCTCTACGCCACCCGCTTCCAGGTCCTGCGGCGGATCATCATCCCCCTGGTCAAGCCCGGCATCATCGCCGGCTCGATCCTGGTCTTCATCCCGGCGCTGTCGTCCTACGTCATCCCGCGCATCCTCGGCGGCGGCAAGAACCTGATGATCGGCAACCTGATCGAGCTGCAGTTCGGCCAGGGCCGCAACTGGCCGCTCGGCGCCTCGCTGTCGATCACGCTGGTCATCATCGTGCTAGCGGCCATGCTGTATTACGTCAAGAATGCCGGAAAGACGGGAGGCGGCCATGCATAAGCGCTTCGACATCCGCGTCCAGCCGGGCTTCGCCGCGATCGCGATGCTCTGCTTTGCCATCCTCTACGTGCCGATCTTCACGCTGGTCGTCTATGCCTTCAACTCGGGCACGTCGATCGCCCGGTGGGAAGGCTTCTCCATGCGCTGGTTCGCCGCCGCCTGGAACAACAGCCAGGTGATCGAATCGTCGATCCGCTCCGTGGAGATCGCCGCCGTCGCCGCGATCATCGCCACGGCGGCCGCAACGCTCGCGGCGATCGCCACGACCCGCACGGAGCCCTATCGCGGCCTGACCTTCAAGTATTCCTTCATCAACATGCCGCTTATGGTGCCGGAAATTGTCACCGCGGTGGCGCTCTTGATCTTCTTTTCGCGCATCAAGGTGTGGAGCGGCTATTCCGGTCTCGGTTACCTGATCATGGCCCATACCGCCTTCTGCATTCCCTTCGCCTACCTGCCGATCCGCGCCCGCCTCGAAAGCATGGATCTGGCCCTCGAGCGCGCGGCCGCCGATCTCTATGCGACCCCGTTCAAGGCGTTCCGCTATGTCACCCTGCCGCTCCTCTGGCCGGGCATTCTGGCCGGCCTGATGCTGGCTTTCGTCATCTCGCTCGATGACGTGGTGATCACCGAATTCGTGAAATCCGGCGGTCAGGATACCCTCCCGACCTATATGCTCGGCCAGCTGCGCCGTGCCATCACGCCGGAAATGAACGCCATCTCGACAGTATTTCTGCTGCTGTCGCTGGCGGTCGTCACGATCTTCTTCTTCCTCAGCAGATCCAACGAAAAAACCGAGTAGAAAACAGGAGTGGGAACCATGAAGCATACCCTCAAGCTCGCCGCCAGCGTGGTGGCTCTGATCGCATCGGCGACGTTCGCCCATGCGGAAGGTGAACTGAACATCTTCAACTGGGGCAACTACACCAACCCCGAGCTGATCAAGAAGTTCGAAGAGAAGTTCAAGGTCAAGGTGACCCTGACCGACTACGACTCCAACGATACGGCGCTCGCCAAGATCCGCCAGGGCGGCCACGGCTTCGACATCGTCGTCCCCTCGGCATCCGCCATGCCGATCTTCATCGGCGAAGGCCTGCTGCTCGAGTCCCGTCCGGACCAGCTGGAGAACTTCAAGAACATTGATCCGCAGTGGGTTGACGTACCGTTCGATCCGGGCCGTCACTATTCGGTTCCGTGGCAGTGGGGCACAACAGGCGTTGCCGTCGACAAGTCGGTCTATGCCGGCGATCCGAACACCTCGGCCATCTTCCTCGATCCGCCGGCCGAACTCGTCGGCAAGGTCAATGTCGTACCGGAAATGTCGGACGTCATGCACCTCGCCGTCACCTATGCCGGCGGAGAACCCTGCACCGGCGACATGGAAGTGCTGAAGAAGGTCCGCGACCTGCTCGTCGCCGCCAAGCCGAAATGGATCTCGATGGACTACGGCACGGTCGAGAAATACACCAAGGGTGACCTTGCTGCCTCGGTCGACTGGAACGGCGCAACCTTCCGCGGCCGTCTTGCCAACCCGAACATCGTCTATGGCTACCCGAAGGAAGGCTATCCGATCTGGATGGACAACGCGTCGATCCTGAAGGACGCCAAGAACGTCGACAACGCCAAGCTGTTCCTGAACTTCATCATGGAACCGGAAAACGCTGCCCTGATTTCCGCCTTCGCCCGCTACGCGAACGGCGTCAAGGGTTCGGACGCCTTCATGCCGGAAGACATGAAGACCGCCCCGGAAGTGAACATCCCGGAATCTGCCAAGGCCGCCGGCAAGTTCAACCTCGCCTGCAAGCCGGAAGTCCAGGAAATCTACACCAAGATCTGGACCGAAATTCAGAAGTAACCGGCCCCTATCCCGACATCACGAAGACGGGAGAGCCCTCGGGCTCTCCCGTTGCAAGGATCCGCGTCCCATGACCACCGAATTCAAGACGACCTACGGCTTTGAGCGCCGCGACGTGACGATCGCCAACTGGCGTACCGCCCCCTATAGCCGCTGGTCGTTCCAGAACCTGCGCGAAATGGTGCCAACCACCGAGATCCGCGCTGCAGCCGAAGAGCCGGAAACCGCGCTCGTCACCTCGCCCCTGCTCGATGCGGCGCTGGAAACCGGGCTTGCCGGCACCGCCAATGCCCGCGCATTCCTCGACCATGCCCATACCGACGCCTTCGTTCTGATGAAGGGCGGCCAGATCGTCGCCGAACACTACGCGCCGCACACCCATGTCAACGCGCGCCACATCGTCTTTTCCGTCAGCAAGTCGCTGACCGCGCTGGTCTCCGCCGTGCTGCAGGACCAGGGCGTGATCGATCCGGACTGCCCGGTCGTGAGCCTGATCCCCGAAGCCAAGGGCTCGGCCTATGGCGATTGCAGCTTTCGCGACGTGCTCGACATGCGCGTCAGCCTCGACTTCGACGAGGCCTATCTCACCAAGGACGGGGCCTTTGCCCGCTATCGCCGCTCGACGCTGTGGAACCCGGCCGAACCCGGCGCCCCGGTCGAGACCCTGACCGAATTCCTGATGACCCTGCAGAAGGCCGACCGCCCGCATGGCGGTCCGTTCTTCTATGCCTCGCCCAATTCCGACCTGCTCGGCATCCTGGTCGAGCGCGCCTCCGGCCGGCGCTATGCCGATCTGTTCTCGGATCTCCTGTGGAAGCCGCTCGGCGCGAAGAACCACGCGCTCGTCAGCGTCGATGGCGCGGGCACAGCCCGCTCGGCCGGAGGCGTCTGCCTCACCGCCCGTGACCTCGCCCGTGTCGGCCAGATGCTGCTCGACGGCGGAACCGCGAACGGCCGCCAGGTCGTGCCCGCCGCATGGGTAACGGATATGCAAACCGCCGGCGACCCGAAGGCCTGGGCCGCAAGCCAGCCGACCATGCTGGCGAACGGCCGCTACCGCAGCAAGTGGTACCAGACGGGCGAGCCGGACGGCGCCTTCTGCGCCATCGGCATTCACGGCCAGTGGCTCTATGTCGACCCGTCGACCGAAACGGTGATCGTCAAGCTCTCGTCGCAGCCCAATCCGCTGGACGACGAACTCAAGCAGGACAATTTCGCCTTCTTCCGCGCCCTCAGCCGCATCGCCGCCTGACCGCCGAACATACCCTATCCAGGACTGACCCATGCCCCAGACCGCCGACCTCATCATCCGCAACGCCCGCGTTCTGACCATGGACGAGGCCTCTCCAAAGGCCGAAGCCGTCGCCGTCGCCGGCAACCGCATCCTTGCCGTCGGCTCGAACGACGAGATCGCGGCGCTTGCCGGGCCGTCTGCGAAAGTGATCGACGCAAAGGGCGCCACGGTGCTGCCAGGCTTCAACGAAGCCCACATGCACATCTTCCCGGGCTCCGTGTCGCTCCGCCAGCTCAACCTGCACGGCATCCAGGGCTTCGAGGCGCTGAAGAAGGCCATGCAGAACTATGCCGCCGCCAACCCTGACGAACCGCTGCTGATGGGCTTCTCCGCCGACTATTCGATCATTTCGCTCAACGAATCCGTCACCCGCCATCACCTCGACGCGATCCTGCCGGATCGGCCCTTCATGATGTTCGCCCCCGACCATCACACAGCATGGGCCAATACCGCGGCCCTTGAAAAAGCCGGACTGCTGCACGGCAAGGATGTCGGGGTCGGCAATGAAGTCGTCATGGGCGACGACGGCATGGCCAGCGGCGAGCTGCGCGAGGGCAATGCCTTCGGTCCGGTCTCCGCACTCGCCTCGACCGGCGGCCGCGAGGAACTCGGCATGGTCACCGGCATGGATCCGGAAAACGTCACGCCCGAACAATATGCGCTGGACCGGGCGATCCTGAAGAACGGCCTGGAATATTGCGCCTCCTGGGGCGTCACCTCGATCCAGAATTTTGACGGCAACCACTACCAGCTGCGTCTGATGCACGACCTGGAGCAGTCGGGCGAACTCCCCTGCCGCATCCGCATCCCCTTCCACATGAAGAACTTCATGGATCTCGCCGAACTCAACAAGGCGGCGGAGTGGAAGAAGGAGTTTGCCACCGACATGGTGCGCGGCGACTTCGTCAAGGTCTTCATGGACGGCGTGCTCGACAGCCAGACCGCCTTCATGCTCGAAGGCTACGGCGATCGCCCCGGCTACACCTTTGAGCCCCTGTTCTCCGCCGAGGCCTTCAACGCCATCGCCACCAAGGCCGATGCGCTCGGGCTGCAGGTTGCCGTGCACGCGATCGGCAGCGCCGCCATCCGCCAGACGCTCGACGGCTACGAGGCGGCCGTCAAGACGAACGGCAAGCAGGATCTCCGCCACCGCATTGAACACATCGAGATCATCGACCCGGCCGACATTCCGCGCTTCAGCGAACTCGGCGTTGTGGCCTCCATGCAGCCGGTCCACGTTCCCGGCGGCACATGCTTCCCGCTGGAGCCGACCGATGCCCGCATCGGCGAGGACCGCTGGGAATATGCCTATGCCTGGCGCACGATGAAGGAAGCCGGCGCCCCGGTCGTCTTCGCTTCGGACTGGCCGGTCTCGCCGGTATCGCCCTTCCAGTGCATCCAGGATGCGCTGACCCGCAGGCCGTGGAAGGACGGCCTTCCCGACCAGCGATTCACGCTGATGGAATCGCTGGAGGCCTATACCGCGATCGGCGCCTGGGTCGAGTTCATGGAAGACCGCAAGGGCAAGCTGAAGCCCGGCTTCCTCGCCGACATCGTCATCCTGTCGCACGACATCGAACATGTCGCGCCAGACCAGATCATGGATACGGTCCGCGCCGCCGTCACCATCTGCGACGGCCGCATCACCCACCAGGCGGCCTGACGGCCGACATCGGCGCGGGAACGCAACAGCCGCTTCCGCGCCAGAACCCCGAACCGATGGGCGAAGGCTTCGCCCAGACCCAAGCGTGTCGAAGACACCCAGCAAGACGGACGAACGGCCATGGACATCATCATTCGCAATGCACGCGTGCTCAGCATGGACGACGAAGCGCCGCGTGCGCAGGCCGTGGCGATTGCCGGCAACCGGATCGCAGCCGTCGGCAGCGACGCTGAGATCGCGGCACTGGCGACGCCCTCGACCCGCATCATCGATGCCGGCGGAGCCACGGTGTTGCCGGGCTTCAACGAAGCGCACATGCATATCTTCGGCGGCTCCGTGGCGCTCAACGAACTGTCGCTATTCGGGGTCAAGGGCTTCGATGATCTGAGCGCGGCGATCAGGGCCTATGCCGCGGCCAATCCGCATCTCGAGCTTCTGGTCGGCCAGTCGGTCGACTACACGGTGCTCTCGGAAGAAGAACGCGTCACCCGACACCATCTCGACCGCATCATCCCCGACCGCCCCTTCATGATGGTCGCGCCCGATCGCCACACCGCCTGGGCCAACACGATCGCGCTGGAAAAGGCCGGCATCCTCCACGGCCGCGATGTCGGCGTCGGCAACGAGATCGTCATGGGCGATGACGGATTGGCCAATGGCGAACTGCGCGAGTCCAACGCCATGCGGCCGGTCGCCATCATGAGCGCGACCGGCGGGCGCGAAGGACTGGGAGTCGGCACCGGCGGCGAGCCGGAGTGTGTCACGGCGGCCGAGCGCACCGGCGATATCGCCGTACTCAAGCAGGGCCTCGCCTACTGCGCCTCGCTCGGCATCACCTCGTTCCAGAACATGGACGGCAATCTCTACCAGCTCGAACTGCTGAAAGAGATCGAGGACACCGAAGGCCTGCCCGCCCGCGTGCGCATGCCCTTCCACATGAAGAACTTCATGCCGCTCACCGATCTCGAGGAAAAGGCCGCCGCCTGGCGTGACCGCTTCAACTCCGACAAGCTGCGCTGCAACTTCGTCAAGGTCTTCATGGACGGCGTGACCGAAGGCGAGACCGCCGTCTTCGTCGACGACTACGCCCACAAACCCGGCTGGAAGGGCGAGCCGCTGTTTTCCGCCGAGCACTTCAACCAGGTCGCCGTCGAGGCCGACCGCCTCGGCCTACCGGTCGCTGTCCACGCCATCGGCGACGGCGCGGTGCGCATGGTGCTCGACGGCTACGAGGCGGCGATCAAGGCCAACGGCAAACGCGACAGCCGCAACCGCGTCGAGCATATCGAGGTGGTCCATCCCGACGATATCCCGCGCTTCGCCGAACTCGGCACCATCGCCTCGATGCAGCCCACCCACCCGCCGGGCTCGGCCGGGCTTCCCCTCGAACCCTACCTCACCTATATCGGCGAGGAGCGCTGGCCCTACGCATTTGCCTGGAAGACGCTGGTCGATGCCGGTGCCCGGATCGTCTTTGCCACCGACTGGCCGGTCTCGCCGCTGCCGCCGCTGTCGTGCATCCATGACGCCATGACCCGCAAGCCCTGGAGGGACGACATGCCCGACCACCGCCTGACACTCGACGAGACGCTGAAGGCCTATACCCGCACCAGCGCCTGGGTCGAGTTCATGGAAGACCGCAAGGGAATCCTGAAGCCGGGATATCTCGCCGACGTGGTCGTGCTCTCCGGCGACATCGAAGCGGTCGCCGCCGAGGACATCGCCGCCCTGGCTCCCAAATTCACGATCTGCGATGGTCGCATCACCTACGAGGCAGCCTGACGACACCATGGACGAAGAACGCAGCCCATCGATTTCACCGCCCGGCAAGACGCCGGGCGCCACCCGCAAGGGGATCGAGACCCGCGCCCGCATCATCCGCGGTGCGCTGGAGGCGCTGGAGAACGGCGGCATGGAGGCGCTGACGACGCGCAAGATCGCCGCCAGCGCCGGCGTGAAACTGGCGACGCTGCACTATTATTTCGACAGCAAGGAAAGCCTACTGCTGGCCGTGCTGGACGACCTGATCGCCGACATGGACACGGCCTACCGCCAGGACATGCCCATGCCGGCGGATCCGCTGGATCGCGTCGAGGGGCTGATCCGCGCCAGCTGGCGCTATGTCCAGCGCACCCGCAACAAGCAGCTCGCCCAGACAGAACTCACGCTCTATGCGCTGAGGACCCAAGGGGCCGACTGGCTGGCCGCCCGCCAGTACGGCGCCTATATCGACTTCTACAGCAAGCTGATCTTCGACGGCATGGGAGAGATGACCGAGGAGAAGTCGCGCATCGGCAGTGCGGTCGCCCGCTTCATGCTGATCGGCATCGACGGCCTGATCCTCCAGAACTTCTCGCTGTATCGCGACGGCGACACCAATGAGGGCGTCGAGACCCTGGTGATCGCGACGCGCGACCTGCTGCGCCGGCTGCAATCCGAAGCCGGGACCACGGCGGGCTGAACACTCTGCCTGAGCCGTGCTAGGATGCCCGCAAAGCGTTCATCCAGCGGCCTAATCCCATGCCCGACACCGCCCAGGCATACAGTCACCCTCCCCGCCCCAACCGGGTGACGCCCTTCGGCGATCTCGAAGCCACGCCCGCGCGCGGAACGCTGATGGGCAATCGCGGCGACCTGCACGGACCGGACGGCACGATCCGCCGGCACCATGTCGGCAAGGCGTGGATCTGCTGCACGCTCGCCGAGCGCAACGGCCGCCGCGTCGTCTTCGACAGGAAAGGCCACTACACGCCGCTGTTCTTCCTCGACGAGGCCGTGGCCTTCGCCGCCGGCCACCGCCCTTGCGCCGAATGCCGCCGCGCCGATTTCCTCCGCTTCAAGCACCATTTCAACCGCGCCACCGGCCGCCCCGACGACCAGTTCGTCCCGGCCCGCGAGATCGACGCCCTTCTCCACCGGGAACGCCTAGACGGCAAGACGAAGTGCCTTTACCGGGCGCCTCTCGCCGACCTGCCGGACGGCAGCTGTTTCACCACGGACAAGACACCGCAGGCACCGCTCTTGCTCTGGCAGGGCAAGGCCTATCCGTGGAGCCACGAAGGCTATGGCGCGCCCTTCACCTTGCCGGACCGGGCCGACGTGACCGTCCTGACGCCGCCCACGCTCGTTGGCGTCCTGCGCACCGGCTATGCGGTAACGCCCCGGCTCTGATCCTTCAGCGGTGGCGCCCGAGGCCAGCCGTAAACCGATCTCCCCCCTTGAGGGGGAGATGTCGGCGAGAGCCGACAGAGGGGGGTATCCGCCCAGCACAGCGCACCAGGGCGTGTATTCACCGACCCACAGCGCAAGTCGCCCCCTCTGCCCTGCCGGGCATCTCCGCCACAAGGGGGGAGAGCAACCGCCGCGGCCGTCCCAAACAACGAAAAGGCCGGGCGTCTCGGCCCGGCCTCCGTCATTCAAACCTGCGTGCGACCTTACTTGATCATCGGCAGCAGTTCGCTGACTGACTTCTTCGCGTCGCCGTAGAACATCCGGGTGTTCTCCTTGTAGAACAGCGGGTTCTCGATGCCGGAATAGCCGGTGCCCTGGCCACGCTTCGAGACGAAGACCTGCTTGGCCTTCCACACCTGCAGCACGGGCATGCCGGCGATCGGCGAGTTCGGGTCTTCCTCGGCCGCCGGATTGACGATGTCGTTGGAGCCGATGACAATGACGACGTCCGTGTTGGGGAAGTCGTCGTTGATCTCGTCCATTTCCATGACGATGTCGTAAGGCACCTTGGCTTCGGCCAGAAGCACGTTCATGTGGCCCGGAAGACGACCCGCTACCGGATGGATGGCAAAGCGCACGTCCTTGCCGCTGGCGCGCAGCTTGCGGGTGAGTTCGGATACCGCCTGCTGCGCCTGGGCGACCGCCATGCCGTAGCCCGGCACGATGATGACACTGTCGGCTTCGTTGAGAGCAGCCGCAACGCTTTCGGCGTCGATGGCCACCTGCTCGCCGGAGATCTCCATTTGAGGGCCGCTCGTGCCGCCGAAGCCGCCGAGGATGACCGAGATGAAGGAGCGGTTCATCGCCTTGCACATGATGTAGGACAGGATCGCACCCGAGGAGCCGACCAGCGCGCCGGTGACGATCAGAAGATCGTTGCCGAGCGTGAAGCCGATCGCCGCTGCCGCCCAGCCGGAATAGCTGTTCAGCATCGACACGACCACCGGCATGTCGGCGCCGCCGATGCCCATGATCAGGTGATAGCCGATGAAGAAGGCGAGCAGCGTCATCAGGATGACGGCCCAGATGCCCGCGCCGTTGAAATACACGACAAGCAGGATCAGCGAGGCGATCGCCGCGGCGGCATTGAGCATGTGGCCGCCCGGCAGCTTCTTCGCCTTGCCATCGACCTTGCCGGCCAGCTTGCCGAAGGCGACGACGGAGCCGGTGAAGGTGACCGCGCCGATGAACACGCCGAGGAAGACCTCGACCTTGAGGATGGCGACCAGAGCACCGGTGGGGTCGGCCAGCTTGTGCGCCAGAACGGCGGCAAAGCCGGTGAGCGCATGGCGCGCCACCTCGTCCATGCCGGCGACCCGGCCGAGTTCGAGCTCGGCATTATAGCCGATGAACACGGCGGCGAGGCCGACGAAGGAGTGGAGCGCCGCGACCAGCTGCGGCATCTCGGTCATCTGCACGCGCGAGGCGACGTAATAGCCGAGTACGGAGCCACCGGCGATCATCACCAGGATGACGAACCAGTTG
>Ga0180012_1000032_pt1 | contig 75730 bp, 63 predicted proteins | sample KR11_S2_MetaG_FD_122243 | JGI IMG/M metagenome (GOLD analysis project Ga0180012, IMG submission 122243) | Groundwater microbial communities from the Olkiluoto Island deep subsurface site, Finland - KR11_S2_MetaG | ecosystem: Environmental > Aquatic > Deep subsurface > Groundwater | place...
AGTAACGCCATGTCGATCACTCCAGAGCCCCCGCTGAAAACATGCGAGGGACGGTTGAAACATGGGTCAATTCTCAATGGAAATATCAGGCTGCCCCGGGTCAGCTCTCAGTGGAAATCAACACACCGATGACCAGCCCCTGCTTCGCTCCGAGAGAAAGGTCGGCATCAAGCTCCTTCAACGCGCGATGCACGAGTGGGGTGTGGGGCTGGCGTGATTTCGACAGGCGTCTTGCTGAGTAGAGGGAATCCTCGAGGATGGCGAACAACTCATGGCCTCGCTCACTTGCGCGTCGACTCAAATCTTCGAGATTCCGCGCCAAGCTACCTGTCATGCGCCTAGCCGTCGCAGACCCTGCCAGCTCTTCGTTAAGACCAAGTCCTGAGGGATATCGGTCCGCATCCAGGAGACCATCAAGATACGTCAGAAGATCGAATTCGTCTTCGTCTGATCCCGAAGCTGACCCACTTGGTCGAGCGGACGGAGACGACACCTTGATCTCGATCTCGCCGTACAGAGTGAGAAAGCTTCTAATTCGTGTCCTCGCTAAGCCGAGCCGTTCGTGGCTGTTTGCTGTCATGTACAGCGGAGCCAGCCGCGTTCCCGACAGAAGGAAGCAGACGGGGGCCGCAAACATTAACATCAATGCGGTGCCGGCAGACCCGCCGTCCTGCGAAGTGATGATGAGGCGTGGCTGTCTAGGCCGCGAAGTGCTGTAGGCGATCGCTTCGACGGCCGCAGACACCTGCTCCCTCGTACACCGGAAGTTTTTATACGCGTTCACCAGGCTCGCGGAATGAAGCGGCAGTGCATTTCTGACACGCATCGAGCTCAGGGTCGGATCCAGTACGACGCCGAGATCGTTTTCCTGGGCGCTTGAATTGAACCAGTCCGAAATCTGCTGCAGGTGGTCGGCCACCTGGGTAAGGCTTTCCATTTGATAAGCTGGGGGCATTCGATGACCTTCAGAAGCGGAGACGGATCCGTTCCTATCGTGATCTGGTTAAGGAGGAGCTAGGACCGGTACAGGGAGGCACTTCGCAGACTGCACTCTTCGCTGCCCCTGTGAGCCGCAACGACAACTGCCAACGATTATGCCCCAGGAGTGGAAAAAGCTTCGGTGCTTACCGTGCATTCGGGGGTGGAATGAGAACAGATCAATTCGCCGCAACGTGTACCGGAAGACTTTTGACTGGCCCTTGCTTGGTAGACATGCCAGGCCTATTTCCTGCTGCCTTCCGAACTCTGCGGGTGACATCAACCCGTCCCTGTGACGCTTGCGCTTGCTGCAATTCTTCTGAGCCGACGCAGCGACCACCTCCGGATCGTTTTTTGGAGCTGCGGGCTATCCGCTTGCCATATTGACCTTCAAGTTATCTGCAACAAGCTGTCATCGCCCGAAAAGCCAGCCGAGCAGGCCCCGTCGGGGAGGGGCGGTTGTCGGACGTGGTTTGTCCGGTCTTGGATCCTGGTGCTTCACTGGCTGTTCCGTTGCGGCGGAAATTTGCGCAGTCGATTGCATCTTGGGTGGAGGTGGTTGAAATCTCTTCTGTTGAACCACTACCCTCTCGCGCTGTGGCGAGACACCGCGCTCAATGAATTCTTTAATAGGGTCGGGAACGTCTAGGTGCTCCTTTGCCCTCGTGAGCGCGACATAGAGCAGCCGGAGTTCGGACGGATCGGGTCCGGCCTTGCTTTCTCCTGACGGACTGCTTCTCAGGAAGTCGTCCATCAACCGAACTGACCGCCATTCGCGCCCCTTAGATTTATGTGCTGTAGAGATCACGAGATCCGCACCCTCTGCCTCCACCGTGCGGTTCAGCGCCCACATGAGCTGCTTCTCTCCCCTGGTCTCCACCAGGTTCACGAATGTGACGAGATGCGCACCTTCGTCCGTCCGGGCAAGCTCCACAATCTCTGTCCAGTTCTTGAATCCGAAGAAGGCAGGGCAGCTCGTCGGCTCTCCTTCCTTTAGGAGTTGAACCCCGCGGAGCATGTCCATTAGCTCGCTCTTGTCGCCGACCAGATGAGGCCGCTTGCCCCCATCTAGTGCCTCGATTACCGCGGTGATCGTCGTGGCGTTCGTCCTTGCGAGGATCGCGTCAGGGGTTACGTTTCCGATTCGGCTCCGGATGGCGGGGTTACCGCGCACCTGGCGCTTCTCGCCCAGCCTGACCAGTATCTTCGTTGCAAGGTCAGCGACGGCATCGCCGAAACGAAAGGATGTCGTCAGGTACGTGCTTGCATCGGTCTGGATCGTTTCCATCGCGTTCACCGCGCCGCGCCACTCGTAAATTTGCTGGTACTTGTCGCCGACATAGACGAGCTGCGCCCGTTGCCTTTGAAGAACGTCGAGCACGACCGGATTGGTATCCTGCGCTTCATCCAGCATGATGTAGTCGGCCGCGATGATCGGGCGCGACAGACCCCAGAGTTTCAGGTAGCCGTCATGCCCCAGGGGAAGCGGGTCACGCTCGGAGAGCATTCTTCCCCAGACCTTTCGCGCTCCGTCGAGTGCAAACTCAGTGACCTCTGCCAGAACCTCATTGGTGGCGACCCGAAGCGCTCCGATCGTGGGGACATGCTGAGGGCCGATGTCGTCGTCGGCACTCTGAGCATAGCGACGGATGGTTTCGATATAGAGGTATCCTTGGGAGTCCGCGTTGACGGGGTACTTGTCGCCGAAACGTCGGCGTTTCAATTCGAGCGCTTCCACGAGGAGTTTCGCAGAGCACTTGTTCGTCATCTTGCCGATGTCAGCCTTGTATCCGGATGGCGCGGCACGGAACGCCAGGCTGTGGGATGTCGAGCAATCAACCGTATCCGCGAACTTCGCCTTCGCATCGCCGACAATGTTCCGATTGAAGGCGATGTACTGCCCCTTCGATCCAGTCGCGTTCGATAGAAGCTGGAGCGTTGAAGTCTTGCCAGTTCCGGCGAAGGCGTTGATCTTGAGCGAGCTTCCAGCGAGGAATGCGTCGAGCGCCACCTCCTGTTCGTCAGTCGGCGTGAACTTCGACATCGTGCGGACGCTTGGCTTCGAATGAACAGTGCTCTTTTTCGCTCCCGCGTTTTTGGTAGCCTTGGGAGGACTGGTCGCCTCGAAAAAGTCCTCCTGCCGGGCAGGAAACTTCGCAATTGCCTTTGCAACCTTCGCCTTGAGCGCCGGGGTCTTGGAGTTCTTGTTCCTGAAGCCAAGTTCATGGTCGAGAAGCTTCAGATACTCCCCATCTTTCTCGCGTTCGGCTTTCCGGAAGACGCCTTCCAGCTCAACAAATGACATCGAAATGAATGGACGCTGCACGATTGCGATACTCGGCCTAATAGGGTGATGGAATATCAACCAACAGGAGTGGCTGCGCAAGAAACATCGGCTGGCTCATGCGTGAGAGCGCAGTCATGGCTCGACCATCGTGGAATTTGCCATCCACCCCAAGGTGTTTACTCCGACGCGGACACGGCTCCACCCTGCCTTAACCTCCAGGACGGCGACCTCCGTCCCCTTTTGCACGACATTAAGTACCGGAAATGACGTACCGGGACCGTCACGTAGGTTCACCGCCGTCTTCGTGATGCGTATGGTGGCCTTATCCGAGCTCTTCGAAGCGATCGTTTCCGGCGGATTGAGGGTGGTCGTTTTCGAGGCCGTGACTGCCCCAGGTATTGCGACGGCGGTCGTGGTTTCCGGCCTGGGATCGACCTCTGCGTCAGTGGGACGAGGGTCCTTTTTTTCTGCGGCGGACACCGTATCGGCGATCTCGGCAACCAAGGCAGGCGGCAAGGCAGTATCCGCCTTCTTGTTGTCGGTTCCGAACATGATTGCCAGCACCGGAACTCCGATGATGATGCCGAGGAACGCCAATCCCGCGACCTTCAAGGAGCCGCGCTTCCGTTCTACGGCGGGGACAGGGACTGCGGCCGCAACATCATTCGCAGCAGGTGCAGGCAACGCGGGTGAGGTTCGCCCACGTGGAAGTGCGCCCAGCATCCGACACCCTTCTACAAAGGCGGCAGCCACTCCAGTCCTGGAGAACTCGACCAGCTCGTTAACGCCACTGTTACTCGTGAAGTGCATCGCTTCGTAGAGGCAGATCGGGATCTGCCGATTGTTCTTGAAGCGACGGTCGGGGCCACCAGACTTGTTCGGATGCGCCCAGGTGTGGTCGACGATCCTCGCGTCGCTCGGCACGCGCTCAGTCTCGATGAACCGTGAATCCTGCCATCTCACGTTCAGGTCGGCGTAGTTCACGGCACCCACACGGCTGCCGTCCTGGACGAGTACGATGTCAGGCATGAAGAACATGATCTGCCTGCCGACATGCAACGCTGGCGGGGTCACATTGCTCTTGATCACGGCCGGGAGCTTGTAGGCGAGGGTGGTCGTTTTCCGGTTCACCAGATGGGAGGCGCCGGCGTTGCGTTTCCATGCGGTCAGGTTCTGGACTGCTCCGCCAGCTTGGATGTGCCATTTCGCAGCGCATCCGTTGAGGCCGTCGAAACCAGCAGCAAGCCTGTTGTAGGCTGTCTCGGCATCACCTTCGAGGTCGTAATACAGCACTGTTGTTCGGCGATAGGAGTCGCACCAGTTGCCGATCGCCCAACCGGGCAGCGCGAGGATGCAGAGAAGCAGGCCGGGGCCGCCCGTCGCGAGTCCCGCCAGCACGCCGATCACGATGGCAGTCCAAGCAAGAGCCGCGGACATTCGGGTCTGTGCGGCCATCGAATTGATTTCACTAAGGAGCTCCGAGAACGACTCGTCCTGCATGTGCATGACATCGCCGGATTCGATCTCCACCATAGCGACGTCATCGTTGTCGAAGGTGACCTGTGGTGATGGAGAATGCTGCTGCGGAACTGCCGACTGGCGGCTTCGCCCGGCGTTCCCAAGGGTCGCGCGATAATAGAGGCCTCCGCGGCCCGCATGGATGTAATGTCCGCGGGGACCAGTTCCTATACGAAGGCCTTTGACCCCTATGGATACGCCGACGCCACCCTTAGAGAAATTGAATCGAAACGGCCCTGCCGATACTGATTTCCGAATATAAAACGGCAAGAGCGCCCCCGCACCACTGCTCCGTGTACTTCTCGATTGACTGCTTTTAGTGGGCCACGAAGATGGATTTGAATATTGAAGAGAATGCCTTTCTACGCAAGGGTGTTCAAGCATTTGATTACAATCTAATGCCGTGACGTCCACGGTCACGAGGCTAGCTGATATCGGGTATGCTATTGAACACTGGGGTGATCGTTATGCCGTCTGCTCGCCAACCTTAAAAGCCTTGCTCAGCAGTGGAACTGACTCCATCTTGTCGCCCTGGAGGGAAACTGGGTCTCAGGTCAGGTGGAGGGTAGAAGATCTCGATGCGCTCGGCGATGCGATGATGGCGGGGGCTTCCGCCGAGGAAATCAGGAGTTGGCTTCCGAAGCCATCCCCAACGAAGGGCAACAGCGGCAGAAGCCGTGGAAAATTCGGATGATGGGCTAAGATCCGCGGGGTGGAGCCGTTGAAGTACATTGAGGAGCAGCGCCGGATTGCTCTCGATGATGGGTTGCCCTCGCTCCCGATCAAAAGCCCGGCACATAGCTTTCGCGAAGAACCCTACGGGTGTCGAGAATGTTCGACTCTGGTGAAATCCTCAACAAAGGACTCTGTTCTTTCGCGACCTCCTTGGCGAGCTCATCCATTTCGTAGGAGAGGGTCCTCAGGCCTTGATACTTGTCATCGGTATCGAAGATCCGTCTCGACCCGTCGGGAACGATCAATGACTTTGCTTTGGCTTCGTCGTGATATAGTTCATCAAGGAAACGCTGTGTCTCGGCAAGGATCGCGAGTTCATTCACGAAGCCGGCCTGAAGACCGACCGAGTCAGCGTGGTACATCGCGGCGGCGATGTCGAAGCTCGGGAAGTTGATCTTCCTGCCTTCCTCAATTGCGTCATTCTTGACGTTCTTGCAGAGGCGTATGGCTTTCTTCAGTCCGCCAAAAACTGACTTGTCCCGTTCGTTGACCCGATGAATGTGAAGGAACGGAAGATTGTCGATCGTTTCCGGCACTTTCTTGTCGAGGATTGTCACTCCGCGGTCGCGTTCAAGTCTTGAGGCCTGGTAGGAAGCCGTGTCGTGCCAGTGTGATGGAACGACATCCACCGGCCGCGCGAGCGAACCGCCAAAAATCGCGATGGCCTTGCCGCCGGAGGTATCGACAGTTGCTGCAGGAAATTTGTCCCTCAGGATCCGCAGCGACTCCGTCCGCAGATTTCCCAGTACTGAAAGCGATGTACGCTGTGTCGGCGAGCGATATTGCCCACCCAGGCTCATTGCTCCTCTGGTATCGTAAGTGTAGAAATCGGTTTCGAGTGTCAGGAGATCGACATCGCTTACACCTCGAATGTGAACGTCTAGCGCCACAGATCCCTGGAGCCGTAGTTCGATCGGGATGCCGAGGATTTGGAGGCCGCTCACCAACTGCTTCCCGACCCGTTCTGCGGTCTCGACGCTTATGCGAGTATGATCCGCATCGACAGCCTGCATCGCTCCCAGGCAATAGCGGGTATGTGGCTGGTCTTTCGCTCGCTTCTGCCAAGCCTCATCGATTCGGCTCTTTGCCAGGACCTCCGCGGCGGCATCCATCGCGAGCCTATCAGCACGGTCAACGCCGCTTCGCCGGGTGCGAAGCTGATTCAGACGGTTATTGATGTTCATTGCCATCGCTCAGAGCCTTTCCAGCGACATCGTGCCGAATGTGTATCTTCCGTGACCATTGAAGTATTCGCCGCGGCCTATCTTGAGCGCGGGATCGAAGAGAATTTCTGAGAAGCCCCTGTGGGCACTTAGATCGGGTTGATCGATGTTCGGCTCGTTGTGGTAGCTAAAGAACAGCCGCCAACCGTCGGCCTCATCCTTGATCAATGCGGCGCTCCTGCTATTCGACGCCGACGTGGCAGTCTTGAGCCGAACGCGGATCCTGTCCCAAGTTTGAACGATGATGATTTCGCCGCTCCAGTCGAAACGCGGGTTCGAGCCCGTCGCCATGGTCGTTCCGGTGCAGCTCCACTTGCCTGCAAGATCTGGGATCTGCAGTAGGCTGTTGATGACCTTCCAGCGCCAGGCGTAGCGATTGAGGATCCAACTCAGAGCGGTGAAGACGGCGCCCGCTCCGACGAAGGAGAGAATGCTCGGCGGGAGACTTGCCGCAATACCGAACCGCTGCGCCAGATCTACCGACGACAACAGGGCGAACACAATAAAGCCGGACACGGCGGCAGAAACCAGGGCTAGGTATCGGCCGATCTTAAGACGGCTAACTCCACCCAAAAGCGTGTACTCGTGCTCAAGCATCTAGGCTTCCAGTCTGATCGAGCCGGATTCGACTTCTCAGTTTCACCGTCTGTTCTGCAAGGCATTTTCCGAGCACCTGTGGGTGCCCGGAGATGATGGTTGGGGTCGACTGGCCCCGAGAGGTGCCGCTCAACTACGTTGGAAAATTCAGTCTAGTTGAGCGGTCGCTCAGGTTTGGTTGGACGCGACACCCAATGCACTTGATTCATTGCCGTTTACTGCGTTTCCCGTCGGACGACCCCGCCGGGAAACTTTCGATCAGCGTTGTGAGAAGCTGTTTCAATGGCATCTTAGTGGCGCAATGGCGAACCTAGTGTCGCGCCACACCTCTCCCCAGGATTAGCTCAAGAGCACCCGCTCGTCGCCCCGCACGTGTCGCACTTTTCGCACGTACCATTCCGCACCATGGTAAAATTCTGGCACTCGGAGCACATGTTGCCGGTGTACCCTTGCGCGATCGAGCGCATGCGGCGGTCGGCTTCCTTTTTCTTGGCGTCGGCCTTGGCGGCTGCGGCGTCGGCGGCGGCCTTGTCGGAGAAGAGCGCGGTCGCCTCCTGGGTGCCGGATTCGGCGATCTCTTCCGCGGCGCGTTCCTCGTAGTCGCGCTTGAAGGCGACGATTTCCGAGGTCGCAATCGCGGTCGTCACCTCCAGCTTGCGGGCGGCCGAGCCGGCGAAGGCGGTGACGCTGCCGCCGGACGAGGCCTTGGTCGGCGCGCCGGTGGCCGCTCCCTTCGGTTCGCCGAGCGAACGGTCGAGGCTGCCGCCGGCGACCAGCGTCGGCTTGTAGCCGCGCGTCCAGCCGGTCGAGATCAGGTTGGTCTTGCCTTCGGAAATCCCCTTGCCGAGCGCGGTGTTGGAGAAATCCGAGGTGTCGACATGGGCCAGATCGTGGCGGCCGAGATAGGAGACGGCGAGTTCGCGGAACACGTAGTCGAGGATCGACGTGGCGTTCTTGATCGCGTCATTGCCCTGCACCATGCCGGCCGGCTCGAACTTGGTGAAGGTGAAGGCCTCCACATATTCCTCGAGCGGCACGCCGTACTGGAGACCCAGCGAGATGGCGATGGCGAAATTGTTCATCATCGCGCGGAAGGCCGCGCCTTCCTTGTGCATGTCGATGAAGATCTCGCCGATGCGGCCGTCGCCGAATTCGCCGGTGCGCAGATAGACCTTGTGGCCGCCGACGGTGGCCTTCTGGGTATAGCCCTGGCGGCGGTTCGGCAGCTTTTCGCGCTCGCGCACCACCCGCTCGACGACGCGCTCGACGATCTTCTCGGTGATCGTCACCGCCTGGGCGGCGAGCGGCTGCTGGATCAGGTCGTCCAGCGCATCCTCGTCCTCCTCGTCCTCGATCAGCGAGGCGTTGAGCGGCTGGGAGAGCTTGGAGCCGTCGCGATAGAGCGCGTTGGCCTTGATCGCCAGCTTCCACGACAGCATGTAGGCGGCGCCGCAATCCTCGACGGTCGCGTCGTTCGGCATGTTGATGGTCTTGGAGATCGCGCCCGAGATGAACGGCTGGGCGGCCGCCATCATGCGGATGTGGCTTTCGACCGACAGGTAACGCTTGCCGATCTTGCCGCACGGATTGGCGCAGTCGAACACCGGCAGGTGCTCGGCCTTGAGGAAGGGCGCGCCTTCGAGCGTCATCGCGCCGCAGACATGGATATTGGCGGCCTCGATGTCCTTCTTCGAGAAGCCGATATGCTCGAGCAGGTTGAAGCTCATGTCGGCGAGCTGCTCGTCGGTCACCTTGAGGGTGTCCTTGAGGAAGTCGGCGCCGAGCGTCCACTGGTTGAAGACGAACTTGATGTCGAAGGCGGCCTTGGTCGCGCCGTTGATCGCCTCGATCTTGTCGGCGGTGAAGCCCTTGGCGGCCAGCGTGCCGGGATTGACGCCCGGTGCCTGGTTGATGTTGCCGTGGCCGACCGCATAGGCCTCGATCTCGGCGATCTGGCTTTCGGTGTAGCCGAGCGTGCGAAGGGCCTCCGGCACTGCGCCGTTGATGATCTTGAAGTAGCCGCCGCCGGCGAGCTTCTTGAACTTGACCAGCGCGAAGTCGGGCTCGATGCCGGTGGTGTCGCAGTCCATGACGAGGCCGATCGTGCCGGTCGGCGCGATGACCGAGACCTGAGCATTGCGGTAGCCGTGCTTTTCGCCGAGCTCCAGCGCCTTGTCCCAGGCGGCGGTCGCATGGGCGACCAGCGCCGGGTCGGTGCATTCCGAATGCACGAGCGGAACCGGGTTGACCGACAGGCCTTCATAGCCGTCCGACAGGCCATGGGCGGCGCGGCGATGGTTGCGGATGACGCGCAGCATGTTGTCGCGGTTCGGTGCATAGCCCGGGAAGGGGCCGAGCTCGGAGGCGATTTCCGCCGAGGTGGCATAGGACACACCGGTCATGATGGCGGTCAGCGCGCCGCACAGCGCACGGCCTTCCGCCGAATCATAGGGAATGCCCGACGACATCAGGAAGCCGCCGATATTGGCATAGCCGAGGCCGAGCGTGCGGTATTCGTAGGACAGTTCGGCGATCTGGCGCGACGGGAACTGCGCCATCATGACCGAGATTTCCAGAACGACGGTCCACAGACGAACGGCATGTTCGTAGTCGGTGATGTCGATCTTCTTGGTCTTCGCGTCCTTGAACTGCAGGAGGTTCAGCGAGGCGAGATTGCAGGCCGTGTCGTCGAGGAACATGTATTCCGAGCACGGGTTCGACGCGCGGATCGGGCCGGCGGCCGGTCAGGTGTGCCAGTCGTTCATCGTCGTGTTGAAGTGCAGGCCCGGATCAGCCGAGGCCCAGGCGGCATAGGAGATTTTGTCCCACAGGTCGCGGGCCTTCAGCGTCTTCATCACGCGGCCGTCCTTGCGGGCGGTGAGGTTCCAGTCGCCGTCATCTTCCACGGCCCGCAGGAAGTCGTCCTTCAGCGAGACGGAATTGTTGGAGTTCTGGCCGGAGACGGTGAGATAGGCTTCCGAATCCCAGTCCGTGTCGTAGGTCTTGAACTCCATGTCCTTGTAGCCCTGCTGGGCGAACTGGATGACGCGCTTGACGTAGCTTTCCGGAACCTGGTCCTTCTTCGCGGCGCGGATTTCGCGCTTGAGGGCCGGGTTCTTGTTCGGGTCGAAGCAATCGTCATTGTCGGCCGAGCAGTTGACGCAGGCCTTCATGATCGCCTTCAGATGACGGGCGACGATCTTCGAGCCGGTGACGAGGGCCGCCACCTTCTGCTCTTCCTTGACCTTCCAGTTGATGTATTCCTCGATGTCCGGATGGTCGATGTCGACCACCACCATCTTGGCGGCGCGGCGAGTCGTGCCGCCCGACTTGATGGCGCCGGCGGCGCGGTCGCCGATCTTGAGGAAGCTCATCAGACCGGACGAGCGGCCGCCGCCCGACAGCTTTTCGCCTTCGCCGCGCAGATAGGAGAAGTTCGAGCCGGTGCCGGAGCCGTATTTGAACAGGCGCGCCTCGCGGACCCATAGGTCCATGATGCCGCCTTCGTTGACGAGGTCGTCGCCGACCGACTGGATGAAGCAGGCATGCGGCTGCGGATGCTCATAGGCCGACTTCGACTTGACGAGCTTGGCGGTGAACGGGTCGATGTAGAAATGGCCCTGGCCGGGACCGTCGATGCCATAGGCCCAGTGCAGGCCGGTGTTGAACCACTGCGGCGAGTTCGGGGCGACGCGCTGGGTGGCGAGCATGTAGGCGAGTTCGTCGCGGAAGGCGAGGGCGTCTTCTTCCGAGGTGAAATACTTGCCCTTCCAGCCCCAGTAGGCCCAGGTGCCGGCGAGACGGTCGAAGACCTGGCGGGCATCGGTTTCCGAGCCGAATCGCTCGTTCTCCGGCAGCGCCTTCAGCGCTTCGGCGTCGGGCACGGAGCGCCACAGGAAGGAGGGGACGTCGTTCTCCTCGACCTTTTTCAGCACTTTCGGCACGCCGGCCTTGCGGAAATATTTCTGCGCCAGGACGTCCGTGGCGACCTGGGAGAACTGCGCCGGCACGGCGATGTCGGCCAGACGGAAGACGATCGAGCCGTCGGGATTCTTGATCTCGCTCACCGCCTGGCGGAATTCGATTTCCGCATATGGCGACTGGCCCGGCTTGGTGAAACGTCTTTCAATGCGCATCTTCGTCCCTCGATATTTAAGCGCCGCCGACGGCGCAAGAAGTCCCGTCCGGCTGCTCGGTTGAACGCGCGCAGCCAGTTTTTCATCCGTCAGTCAGGTGAATCATCCGGAGATGGACACTCTGTATCTTGTGGTGATTTTGGCTGCAAACGCTAAATATAGTATTAACAGTTTATTGCCGCCAGTCCCCGCATCATGTTTTCGGCGGTTGAAAATCGCGCAGAAAGGCCGATCGGGTTTAGGCCCTCATGGCCTGACCCGTGCATACGCCTCGCGATTTACTGGAACGAACCGGCCTCGTTATGTCCGGTTCAGTCGCCGCCGCAACATAAGAATGCATTAACTTTGAAAGGCCTGATTCCGTCAAGGGGTGGGTTATGACGAAATTATTAATACAAGATATTGTGGTTACCGGCTGTGGAAAACGGGGAAAGGAGCCATGTCGATGGAATCGCTTGGATTTTCCGCAGGGCACGGCCGATGGGAGGATTTGGCGGGTCTCGCTCGCCGATCGCATTAACCTTCCCGAAAGGATTTCGGCCACAGTTTTTTCGGCGGCGCCGGTTCCGACGGGGCGGACGGATCTGCCCAAACATGGTCTGCACCGGGCTGTATCCGGCATTGCTAAATGGAGTTGATTCTATAAACTCTTGCGCACGCCCAACGCGCACGTGCGCTGAGTAGAGCCCCGGTCACTCGATGAAATATTTCACCTGGATGGTACCTTTCATGATGGCGATTGTCGGGACGGGCGATGCATCGGCCACAGGCGCCCCTGTCCTCTATTGCGACGGGTCCGCGACCGTGAAGAATGCAGATGTCTATAAGGCGGCCTGTGCCGAGGTGGCCAAGGAAGTGCGGCTGAAATATCCGCAACTGACGCTGGGCAAGGGCGCGGCCGCGGACAAACCGGTCGGCAATGTCATCAGGCTCGACATCCTCAAGGTCGACAAGCACGCGATCGCCGGACGCCTCGCCTGGAGCGGCAAGAAGAGTTCGGCCGGAGGCTACGTGCTCGGCCCCGTCATCACCACGACAATCTCGGATGCGCAATTGAACGAGCGGTCGCTGCGCGAATTCGCGCGCGGTCTCGTCATGGCATCGAAAATCCAGTTCCCATAGTTCTGAAACAGGCGAGGAGGTTTGCCGCAATGGGCATCAACGACAGTTCTTCCGTGCTCGCGGCATCGTCCGCTGCCACGAATGCAAGCGTTACCGAGACCACCGACGCTCTTGCGAGCACCGGCACCGGCTATACGATTTCGGTGGGCGACAGCTTCACCGGTACCCTGGCGGCGGCCGGAGACAGTGACTGGGTACGCATCCAATTGACGGCGGGCCAGACTTATACGTTTGCCCTCAACGGATCCGGCGGCACGCCGGTTTCGGACACCTACCTCGAACTGCGCAATGCTGGCGGAGCGATTGTTGCCTTTGACGACGATGGCGGGCCCGGAACCAATTCGGCCATTACCTTCACAGCCTCTACGACCGGCACCTTCTTTCTGAATGCAGGTAGCTACAGCAACTCGTATACCGGCGGCTACACGTTGACAGCGGCGGTTGCGCCGCCGCCGACCGTCTACACCAACGACCAGATCGCCGACCAACTGACGGATGGTTACTGGGCATCGAACGGTGCGAGCCGGCGGGCCTTCGACATCGATGCCGGCCAGGCCCTGACCGTCAACATCACCGCGCTGACCGCGGCCGGCCAGCAGATGGCGATCTGGGCCTTCAATGCCTGGACCGCGGCGACCGGCATCCGCTTTACGCAGACCACCGGTACCGCGCAGATCACGTTCGACGACAGCGATCCCAATAGTGCCTACTCGACCTCTACGACGACGGGCAACACGATCGTGTCGTCGTTCGTGAACGTATCGACCGACTGGCTCGACACCAATGGCACGACGCGCAACACCTATTCCCTGCAGACCTATATCCACGAAATCGGCCATGCCCTGGGCCTTGGCCACGCCGGCAACTACAACGGCAACGCGACCTACGGCGTCGACAACAATTATGCCAATGATTCGTGGCAGGCCACGATCATGTCCTACTTCTCGCAGGACGAAAACACCTATATCGACGCGAGCTATGCCTTCCTGGTCACGCCGATGGTCGCCGATATTCTGGCCATGCGCGATCTCTATGGCACAACGGCGATCGCTGCGGGCAACACGACCTACAATTTTCAGTCCGATTTCGGTAACGAGGTCGCCCGTACCATCGTCGATACCGGCGGCATCGATACGCTCGACTTCAGTTGGGTGACGGCGGCACAGAGAATCGACCTCAATCCGGAAACCTATTCCAACACGGGAGGGCTGACCGGAAACCTCGGCATCGCGCGCGGGACGATCATCGAGAACGTACGGGGTGGCTCCGGCAATGACGTTCTATATGGCAACAGCGCGGCCAACGTGCTCAGCGGCAACAATGGCAATGACGTCCTCTATGGCCGTGGCGGCGCCGACACGCTGAGCGGCGGGCTGGGGAATGACACCTTTGTGCTGGCCAATGAGAACGACACGGTCATCGACAGTGGCGGTGTCGACACCATAACGTCGACGATCAGCCGATCATTGGCGGGTTATGCGTCGATTGAGCGGCTTACCTTGAGCGGCACTACCAATATCAACGGTTCCGGCAACGGCCTTGCCAATATCCTCACGGGTAACAGCGGTAACAATGTGCTCGACGGCCGTGCCGGGCTCGATACGCTGATCGGCGGGCTGGGCAATGATTCCTATGTGCTGGGCGCAGAGAGCGATACCGTTACCGACAGTGGCGGCAACGATCTGATCACCTCAACGATTTCACGTTCGATGGCGGGCTATGCGACCATCGAACGCCTCACTCTTCTGGGGTCCTCCAATATCAACGGTATCGGAAACGCGCTGAACAATACGATTACCGGCAACAGCGGCAACAACACGCTGAACGGCAGCACGGGCAATGATACCCTGCTGGGCGGCGCCGGATCAGACCGTCTGTACGGCGGCGTCGGCAACGACACGCTGACGGGAGGCACAGGTGCGGACGCCTTCGTCTTCCACGCCACTCCCAATGCCGCAACCAATGTCGATCGGATCACCGACTTCTCCGTCGCCGACGACGTGATCTGGCTGGAGAACAGCGTGTTCACCACGCTCGGTGCGGTCGGCACGCTTTCGGCGGCGGCCTTCGTGCGCAACACGACCGGGCTGGCGCAGGATGCAAGCGACCGGTTGATCTACGAGAGCGATACGGGTGAACTCTACTATGACAGCAACGGCAGTGCGGCCGGCGGCAGCACGCTGATCGCCGTGCTCAATCCGAACCTGCTGATGACCCACCTGGATTTCAGCGTCATCTGAGGCCGGCGGTCCGGGTTCCAACGAAAAAGACAAAGGGCGCGAGAAAATCGCGCCCTTTGTCTTTTGGACATGCGGAACGGGAGCAACCCGAAGCCGAGCGGCTCAGCCGCGGTGATTCTTGGCGATCGGTTCCTGGTAGGTGAAGCCCATGTCCCAGGGGAAATAGATCCAGGTGTCCTGGCTGACCTCTGTGACGAAGGTGTCGACGGTCGGCACGCCCTTGGGCTTGGCGTAGACGCAGGCGAAATGCGCCTTCGGCATCATCGCGCGGACTTCCGTCGCAGTCTTGCCGGTATCGGTCAGGTCGTCGATCACCAGCACGCCCTGGCCGCCTTCGGTGGTCAGTTCGGCGGAAATGCCCTTCAGCAGGTTCATATCGCCCTGGCTGGTATAGTCGTGATAGGAGGCGATGCAGACCGTTTCGATCAGCCGGATGTTCAGTTCGCGCGAGATGATCGCCGCCGGCACCAGGCCGCCGCGGGTGATGCAGACGATGGCGCGGAAATCCTGTTTGAGGCCGGCCAGCCGCCAGGCCAGCGCCCGGGCATCGCGGTGGAACTGATCCCAGGAAACGGGAAAGGCTTTATCGGGCAGGGACATCGGTCTTGGGCTCCGCAGAGGCGTGTTCTTTGAGATGCCGGCGTTCCCCGGCGGTTTCGAGACCGGCCGGTTGCGGGAAATACGACAGCGCCCGGGCTTCGCCTGAAACGCTGATCGCGCGGACGATGCCGCGCGAACTCGCCCGCAAGGGCCTTGGTCCTTGCCCGCTGCTATTAGCGGTATTTGAAGGGGCAAGGCAAGGGCCTGCCCCTTGGCGTCAACGCGAAAGCAGCGTCAGCGCCGTCATCGATTCGAGTACGGTGCGGGTCACGCCGCCGAACAGCACTTCCCACCAGCGCTTGTGGCTGTAGGCGCCCATGACCAGAAGGTCGATCGAGCTGTCGGACAGGCGGTTCTCGATCGCGGCGGAGGCCGGCAGGTGATCGGTTTCCTGGCGAACGACGGTGATGTTGACGCCGTGGCGCGCCAGCGTCGCGGCGATCTCGGCGCCGGCCATGGTCGACGACTGGGTGCGGGTTTCCGGCGGATCGACCGAAAAGACCTCGACCGAATCGGCAGCCTTGAGGAAGGGCAGGGCGTCGAAGGTGGCGCGGGCCGCCTCGCGCGAGCCGTTCCAGGCGATCAGCACGCGCTTGATCGGCTTCGGCTCCTTAAGGATGTAGGGAACCAGCATGACCGGACGGCCGCTCTCGAACAGGAAGTTCTCAAGGTCGGCACGGCTTTCCGACAGGATGGTGTTCTCGCCCTGCGCGGCGATCACCAGGTCGCAATTGCGGGCGCTGTCGATCAGCGAGGAGGCGCCGTAGCCGGCAGACGAGACGAAGCTGCGCCACTCATAGGAGGTGCCGTTGCGCTCGGCGCGTTCGCGGAAGATCTTCTCGACGTTGAGTGTTTCGTCATGGGCCATGTCCTGCAGGGCCTGGACGGTCGCCGGATCGGGGATTTCCATCGGCGCCACCAGCGGCACGGTGGCGAGCGCCTCGGCATGCAGGCCGATTACGTGCGACTGGAACTGCTCGGCAAGCGAAATGGAAAAATCTGTGATTTGCTGCGCGTTCCTGGGTGTGTCCAGGACGGCAAGAATGGTTTTGTAGCCCATATTTATCTCCCTCGAGCGGTGACGGGGGCATCCCGCGTGATCGATTAATGGCGCCAATCCTTGGGGCCTTCCTTGACTTCGGTCAATAGCGGCCGTGGCTTCGGCCGAAGTTCTCAGGCAAGTTCGCCGGTGCCGAGATCCTTGGCGCGTTGGCCTTCGCGCTCTGCCGTCAGCGCGTCGATCATGGCGACGACGTCGCGTGCCGCCGCTTCGAGTGCCGCACCATCGCGTGCCCGCACCACCAGTTCGGTGGAGAAGCGCTGGCCGTCGAAATGCGGATAGGAGCCGATCGAGGTTTCCGGATGGGCCTTCTGCACCGCGCCGAGCAGGGTGCCGATATCGCCTTCGCCGAAGGGGCAGGCGATCGAGCGCGACAGGACCTTGGCGCCGGCCGGAAGCGTGGAAACGACCGAATCGAGCATGGCCTGGAAGACCTGCGGCACGCCGGCCATCACATGGACATTGCCGATGATGAAGCCGGGCGCCACCGAGACCGGATTGGGGATGTGGCGGCTGCCCTCCGGCATGCGCGCCATGCGCTGGCGGGCCTCGGTGAATTCCATGTTGCGCCGCTCGTACATTTCGCCGAGCAGCCGCATGGCCTCTGCATCGTGCAGACAGGGCACGCCGAAGGCCTTCGACACGGCATCGGCGGTGATGTCGTCATGCGTCGGCCCGATGCCGCCGGAGGTGAAGACGTAAGCATAGCGGGCGCGCAGCGCATTCAGCGCCGCGACGATCTCGTCCTCCTCGTCGCCGACGATCCGCACTTCCTTGAGGTCGATCCCGGCCATCGTCAGCACCTCGGCGAGATGGCCGATATTCTTGTCCCTGGTCCGGCCGGACAGGAGTTCGTCGCCGATGGCGAGCATGGCGGCGGTCTTGATGGTGGTGTCAGTCATTGGTTCTGTCCCGATCGGTTGGCAGAGCAGTTCTATCGGCTCCCCGAGGCTTGGCAAGAGTATGCGGGGCGCGGGCGGAGCGGTTCGGAAGATATGACAGGGCGAAACGTTTTCCCGCGCGGAAGAGTGAACAGTGCGTCGCCGCCGCGATGGCTGGTCGGCGTCCCGCAGTAGGCTACATATCCTTCATCGGATTCAACGCGGGCGCGTGGCGTCCATCCACAAGGAGATACGAAATGGCTAAGGTACTGGTTCTCTACTATTCCGCTTACGGCCACATCGAAACCATGGCCTATGCCGCTGCCGAAGGCGCGAAGTCGGCCGGCGCGGACGTCACCGTCAAGCGCGTGCCGGAACTCGTTCCGGAAGACGTCGCCAAGGCCTCCTATTTCAAGATGGACCAGAAGGCCGAGATCGCCACCCCGGCCGAGCTCGACCAGTATGACGCGATCATCGTCGGCGCCGGCACCCGCTTCGGCACGGTCGCCTCGCAGATGCGCAATTTCTGGGACCAGACCGGCGGTCTTTGGGCACAGGGCAAGCTGGTCGGCAAGGTCGGCTCGGTCTTCACCTCGTCGGCCACCCAGCACGGCGGCCAGGAATCGACCATTCTCGGCTTCATCCCGACCCTGATGCACCACGGCATGGTCGTCGTCGGCCTGCCTTACGCCTTCCAGGGCCAGATGGGCGTCGAAGCCGTCAAGGGCGGCTCGCCCTACGGCGCCTCGACGATCACCGACGGCGACGGCTCGCGCCAGCCCTCCGAGATCGAGCTGGAAGCCGCCCGCTACCAGGGCGCCCATGTCGCCAAGGTCGCAGCCAAGCTCGCCTGAACACGATAGCCGCATCTGCCCCTTGCGGGCCGATCGAGGGGCGGGGGCTTCGACCTCCGCCCCTCGTCTATTTTCGCCACGGCCGGAATTAGCCCTCGCGGCCAAGGAAATAATTAGCGAATGGCGATATAGCGTTCGGACGAACCGAACAGGACGCACTGCCATGAACGAAAGACGCACCGCAACGAGGCTTCGCGCGCTGAAAGCGGCCCGGATCGTGCTGCCGGGCGGCTATTCCACCTTCGACTGCATGGTCCGCAATCTCTCCCCCGTCGGCGCCAAGCTGGTGCTCGAACAGACCTTCGACGTGCCCGACGCCTTCCAGTTGAACTTCGAGGACGGCAGCGTGCGGCAATGCACGGTCAAATGGCGCAATCCCAAGGAGCTGGGCGTCGCCTTTACAGCCGAGGCCTGAGCCGATCGGCCCAATTCCCGCCCTTGACCTTCACGCCCAAGTCGGTGAAACAGGTTGCCGCGCGGGCGTGGCGAAACTGGTAGACGCAAGAGACTTAAAATCTCTCGGCCTCGGCTGTGCGGGTTCGATCCCCGCCGCCCGCACCACCGTCCTTCACGTTACAGAGAGGGAACAGGATAGCGTCTGCGGGCGACGAGCTTGAGGCTGCCGTCCGGCTGGACGATGTAGCGCTCTTCCCATTCCTTGCCGAACTGGTCCTGCAGACGGTGCAGCACCGTGCTGCCGACGGGCGATTTGGTGAGCCGCGTCGAGGGGCCTGCACCATAGGTGATGCTGCCGGGGATGGGTTGGACTTCGCTTGAGACGGCGGTGCAGCCGGCAAGGGCGAGCGAAAGGGAGAGGACGGCAAATCGGTTCATCGGGTTGCTCTTTCGGTTTTCGGTCAAAACGGCGCTTCAGCGGACTTGTTCCGGAACAGTTGCCTGATGCATCGCATTCATCGTTCGGTTAGGAGTCGAAATCGTCGGCATCCGCAGCGATTGCCGCGGATGCTTCCGCGTCCGAGGGATATACAACAGCGGATGGGTGGATCACGTCACCTGGATTGTTCGACCAAACCAAATGTACAATCGCATAACGACCTCCAGCCAACTGGACTAGGACGTCATCGGTCCCTTCGTTCTTCCCGACGATACGGCCTTTCTCCCCCCACAAGGGATGCTGTGGCGAAATCTCGAGATCATACTGGCCTTGCAGGCCGGCTCTCCATTTGTCGTCCCCTATCTCGCACCAGGGCTGACGATATTCCACTGCCATGGCAGACTTCATCTCCTTGAGATCCCAAATTCCGCCAATGGTGCGCGGCTCATGCCCAAAAGTAGCAGACACCGGTATCGACGGCCGCTGATGAGCGGCAATTTCCCAGCAACCATCTAGTCCGCAATGCAATGAAGAGGCAAATCATTCGCTACAGCGTGGCGTATCAGATCACTGAGCTGTTTTAGAAAATCCAACAGTCCGGAAGGTGGTGTCTGACTGCATAACCTCAGGATCTGCTCCGCAAGCTCCGGAAGATTGTCATCGACCATCGCGTCTTCGTAATAGTCCGAAAAGCAATCCAAACGATCCAATCCCAATGAGGCAGCAGTCGACATGAGCTTCTGATGCAGGTCGACGCCGATAGCTACGCTCCTTTCGGGAAATCCATCCTTGTCGAGAACGACGAAATCTAGCGACATTGCTTTCTCCGGTGGGCGGCGGTCTGGATACGCGGAGTGTAGCGTAGCGCAATGCTGCGCCCGCTGTCGGTCGGCGGACGGCTCCGTCCCCACAAGCCTTTCCTATTTCCCTGCCACCGTGAACTTCTGCTCGAAGGTGGTGAAGTGGCTGCTGACATTGTCGTTGACCGTGTATTTCAGCAGATAGTCGCCGGGTTCGGCGCCGGTGATGTCGAGGGTGAGGTGGGTGAAGATCTCCTGGTTGCGCACCAGGCCGGTGAAGGTGAATTCGCCGAATTTCTTCTGGCTGGCGAGAACCTTGCCGCCGGCTTCGGAAATCTCGAAGTCGACGCTGAAATTGGATTGCTGGAGGCCATCGCCGAGCGGCTTCCAGCTGAGGCCGATCAGTTCGACATAGGTGATCAGCGGCTCGCCCGGCTTGAACACCGCATCCGGCTTGGCGGCATAGGCGCCGTAGGCCTTGGGCTTCTCTGTGACGAAGACCGCCTTTCCGACGCTGAAGGGCAGCGTCATGGAAAAGGCGCCGAAGGCGTCGCGGATCGTGTCGTAGGCGCCGACCGCGTCGCCGGCGGCGGCCTTGCCCTCCGCCTCGCGGGCCGCATCGGCCAGCGGTCCGGCCTGGGCGGGGCCTACGGCCGACAAGGCCGACAACCCGGCGGCCATGAGCGCCGCACTCATCCATCTGCCCGTGATTGCAGCCCGTCCTGACATGGCATCCCCCTTGTTCGGCCCATATGAGCACACTCTGAAAAATTCGGGAGAGTCGTCAAGCGGTCTCGTCAGGTCCGCCAGAAAATCGGCATGAGCAGCACGAGGACCGAGAGGACTTCGAGGCGGCCGAGCAGCATCATCAGCGAGAGCAGGTAGAGTTCGGGCTCGCTGAAGCTGGCGAAGTTGCCAACCGGGCCGATCAGCGTGCTGACGCCCGGTCCGACATTCGCCAATGCCGTGATCACCGCCGAGGTCGAGGTTGCCATGTCATAGCCGAGCGCCGCCATGACCATGCTGCCCATGACCCACAGGAAGACATAGGCGCTGAAGAACAGGAAGACCGTGCGCTGGGTTTCGGCATCCACCGTCTGCCTGCCGTAGCGCACCGAATAGACGGCGTTCGGATAGATCAGCTTCTTGAGGCCGGTGGTGATGACGTTGAACAGGATGACGAAGCGGTAAGCCTTGATGCCGCCGGCGGTCGAACCCGAGCAACCACCCATGAAGGTGGCGAAGAATGCGGCCATGACGACGAAGGGTCCCCAGAGCAGATAGTCCTGGCTGGAAAATCCGGTGGTCGACAGGATCGAGGCGAAATTGAAAAAGGAATGGGTCAGCGCATCGAGCAGATGCACGCCATTGCTCAGATGATTGTACAGCGCCGTGGCGATGGCGAAGGCCGAGACATAGCCGAGGAAGACGACGATCTGCGGATCGCGCAGGGCGTCGAGCCGGCCGCGCACGGAAAAGACGATCAGGATCGAGAAGGGCAAGCTGCACAACGTCATGAAAAACGTCGAGATCCACAGGATCGCATCGCTTCGGAAATAGCCGAAGGACGCGTCGTGGGTCGAAAAACCCGCCGTCGCCACCGTCGAGAAGGCATGGTTGATCGCGTCGAAATGGCTCATGCCGGCGAAGTCATAGGCCATGGCGCACAGAAGCGTGATGCCGACATAGATCGCCATGAAGGCGCGGGTAAAGGTGGCCAGCCGGGCGAACGGCTTGTCGTTGGTGTCGGACGATTCCATCTTGAAGAAGGACATGCCGCCGACGCGCAGGAAGGGCAGGACGAAGAGGCCGAGCGCCACGATGCCGATGCCGCCGAGCCAGGCGAGCAGCGAGCGCCACATCAGCAGGCCGGGGGGCATGGTGTCGAGGCCGGAGATGACCGAGGAGCCGGTCGTGGTGATGCCGGACATCGATTCGAAAAGGGCCTGGGCGAAGCTGAGTTCCGGGCCGGAGAACATGAAGGGCACGGCGCCAACGACCGCGAAGACCGCCCACAGCACGTTGACCAGCAGGAAGCCGAGCCGCTTGCTGAAGGTGGGTGGTGGCCCGCGCGTCGCCATGGCGGCCATCAGCGACAACCCGCCGACCATGAAGGCGCAGGTGGCGAAGACCCGCCAGTCAGAGTGACCGTAATAGAGGTCGACCATGGCCGGGACGAGCATTGCTGTCGAAAGATAAAGACCGCAGAGGGCGGCGATATAGACGACCGAACGGAGGAGGCTGGCGTTCAAGGAAATGTCCCGGTTTGTTTACCGCGCAAAGAAGCTTTGTCTCCGCCACGTCTCTATGCCATAGCGGGAGCGAGATCAAAATTCAACGGATGGACGACGTGACGAAGATGGACGTAGAGGCCGCGGTCGATGCTTTGCGGGAGCTTTTCCCCGCGACCCCGCTGCAGCTCAACGAACATCTGAGCGCCCGCTACGGCGCACAGATCTATCTCAAGCGCGAGGACCTGACGCCGGTCCGCTCCTACAAGATCCGCGGCGCCTTCAACTTCCTGCGCAAGATCGTCGCCGATGGCACGGACAAGAAGACCTTTGTCTGCGCCTCGGCCGGCAATCATGCCCAGGGCTTTGCCTTCGCCTGCCGCCATTTCGGCGTGCAGGGCGTGGTCTTCATGCCGGTGACGACGCCGCAGCAGAAGATCGACAAGACCCGCACCTTCGGCGGCGAATTCATCACCATCCGCCTGTTCGGCGACATTTTCGACCAGTGCTATGCCGCCGCCCGCGAGCATGTCGAGGCGATCGGCGGCTTCATGGTGCCGCCCTTCGACCATGCCGACATTATCGAGGGACAGGCGACCGTGGCCGCCGAGATCGTCGAGCAGCTGCCGGAGGGCGTAACGCCAGACCTCGTCGTCGTCCCGGTCGGCGGCGGCGGGCTGTCCGCCGGCCTCACCGGCTATCTCGCCGACCGTCTGCCGCCGCAAGCCTTCCTGTTTGCCGAACCGGCCGGCGCGCCGAGCCTGAAGAAGAGTCTCGAGGCCGGCCAGATCGTCACGCTGCCGAAGGTCGACAATTTCGTCGACGGCGCCGCCGTGGCCCGGATCGGCGATCTCAATTTTGCCGCCCTGAAGCACTTCTCGCCCGACCAGGTGATGATCATCGCGGAGAATGCCGTCTGTGTGACGATCACCGAGATGCTGAACGTCGAAGGCGTGGTGCTGGAGCCGGCGGGTGCGCTGTCGATCGCGGCGCTCGACCGGCTGGGCCGGGACAATCTCGAGGGCAAGTCGGTGGTCGCCGTGGTCAGCGGCGGCAATTTCGACTTCGAGCGGCTGCCGGACGTCAAGGAACGCGCCATGCGCCATGCCGGGCTGAAGAAGTATTTCATCCTGCGCCTGCCGCAGCGTCCGGGTGCGCTGCGCGACTTCCTTAACCTGCTCGGCCCCGACGACGACATCGCCCGCTTCGAATATCTGAAGAAGTCGGCGCGCAATTTCGGCTCGATCCTGATTGGCATCGAGACGCGGGACCGCAAGAGCTTTGCCGATCTCTTCGGCCGGTTCGAGGCCGCCGGCCTCGGTTACGAGGACATCACCGAAAACGAGATCCTCGCCAACCTGATCATCTGATCGGGCCGGCGCCGGAAGTCTCCGCCCATTCGCGGGCGTTTTCGATCCGGTTGGTCCACACCAGGCCGGGAAAGTTCTTCGGCACGTCCTTCCACTCGTCGAGACTGTCGATCCCGGCCGAGCCCGGGTCGCCCGTGCCATAGGGGCCGAGCAGGATGACGTCGGATCCGGCCGCCTGCATGCGCTCGACGAAACGCACCGGCCAACCCCACAGAAGCGGCGCATAATTGACCGGCACCGGCAGCAGCCGGTTGCGGCAGCTCGCCGGCACATGGCCCGACCAGCCGGTGGCGAGATAGGACAGCAGGCACTCCTTGGCCGATGTCCGGGTATAGCCGCGAAGGGCGGGGAGGGCGGTGAGCGTCTCGTCCGTCGGGCGGCCGCCGCCATAGACCCCGAAGACGGTCGCAAGCGCCTTCGGATCGCGCGAAAGCCGGGCGGTGAGTTCCGTGCCTTCCTCGGCGCGTTCGCTCTTGAAATTGATAAGGAAGCGCTTGTCCGGGAAGGTCTCGAACACCTGGTCGAGTTCCGGCATCAGGCCGATGCCCCTGCCGCGGAAGGGGTAGGTCTGGCCGCCGTCGGCCGTGTAGCCGTAGCCGATGTCGGCCTTGGTCAGTTCGGCAAAGGGCGTGTTTTCGGTGACGCCGGACAGATCAGTGCGGCAGTCGAGGGTCCAGTCGTGGAACACGGCGAACTTGCCGTCCGGCGTCAGGTGCACGTCGAGCTCGACCACGGCGGCGCCGGCGGCAAAGGCAGCCTGCATCGAGGCCAGCGTGTTTTCGAGATAGGGATGCGAGGGCGGCCCGATTCGGGTCGCGGTGCAGGTCTCGTTGTCGAGCCCGGTGCGGTCGTAGACCTGATGCTGGCCGCGATGGGCGATCACGCGCGGCCCGCTGCCCTCGGGAAAACGGCTGAACAGGCTGGTGTTCATCAGCCAGACGATGGCGGCGAAGGCGACCAGGGCGACGAGGATGCGGCGGATCATGAGCTCTCCCTTTTTGCCGCGGAGGGTGAGGGGCGATTAGGTCATTTCCGCGACCGAATGGCGGCAGGGGCTTCTGTCTTCGGCACTCCTGTGCTAGGCAGGCGCCATGTCCATCTTGTCCAGCCTCTTCTCGCTCTTTTCCGGCGGCGCCAAGCCGCAGAAGGCGTCCGCCGGTCCGACGGCCCAGCCGCAGGTCCACCAGGACTGCGTCATCCATGCCAGCCCGATCCGCGAGGGCAGCCAGCTGAGGCTTGCCGGGCGCATCGAAAAGCAGGTGAACGGCGAGACGCTGGAGCGCATCTTCATCCGCGCCGACGTCTTCACCTCGGAACAGGATGCGCTGGAATGCACCTTCCGCAAGGCGCGTCAGATCATCGACCAGAACGGTGCGGCACTGTTCTCCGACGGCGCCAAGTCGCGCAACGTCTGACGCACCCGAGGGGCGGTTGCGCGCCTCTCTCCACATTCCCGACATGCTGAAAAGTCCGTTAAAGCGATCACCGATTGTTAAGTGATTTTGGCTTCTATGGTGCAGTGCATAATTTCGGGATTTCCTAGTGTTTCGTTATTTGAGGCGCCTTCGACCGTTTGGGTCCGGATGGCTGCGGCCGTTTGTGGGCGCGGCGGCCTGCCTGTCCCTCCCGGGCGGCGCGCAGGCTGAGGAACCCGCAGCCTTCGCCACCGTGCACAGCGTCAATCTGGTCTGGGTGATGACCGCAGCCGCCCTGGTGATGATGATGCAGGTCGGATTCCTGCTGCTCGAAGCCGGCATGGTGCGCTCGAAGAATTCGATCAACGTCGCCCAGAAGAATCTGCTCGATTTCGTTTTCGGCGTCGTCGCCTTTGCCGCGGTCGGCTTCATGATCGCCTTCGGCGCCTCGTCCTGGCTGCCGATCGGCATTGACGGCGACTATTTCATGCTGCGCCGGCTCGACGAGTGGGAGGCGGGTTTCTTCGTCTTCCAGGTGATGTTCTGCGGCACGGCCGCGACGATCGTCTCCGGCGCCGTGGCCGAGCGCATGAAGCTCGTCGCCTATGTCATCGGATCGCTGGTGCTGTCGGCGCTGATCTATCCGATCTTCGTCCACTGGGCCTGGGGCGCGGCGCTGGCGCCCAATGCCGGCGCCTTCCTCGGCAATCTCGGCTTCGTCGATTTCGCCGGCTCGACCGTCGTCCATTCCACCGGCGGCTGGATTTCGCTCGCCGCCTGCATCGTCATCGGACCGCGCCTCGGGCGCTATGACGAAAACGGCCGGCCGGTGCGGATCGCCGGCCACAGCCCGGTGCTGTCGACCACCGGCGCACTGCTGCTGTTCTTCGGCTGGATCGGCTTCAATGGCGGCTCGACGCTCCATGCCACGGCCGACGTCGCGCCGATCATTCTCAACACGGTGCTGGCCGGCGGCGTCGGCACCTGTGTGGGCTATGTGCTCGGCCACATCCAGGACGGCGTGGTGCTGCCGGAGAAGTCGCTGTCGGGCATGCTGGGCGGACTGGTCGCGGTCACCGCCGGCTGCCACATCCTCGAACCGGGCGGGGCGCTGCTGATAGGTGCGATCGGCGGGCTCGTCGCCATTGCCGGCAACGACCTGCTGGAACGTCGGCTGAAGATCGACGACGCGGTGGGGGCGATCGGCGTGCACGCCTTTGCCGGGGTTGCCGGCACGCTGCTGCTGGCGCTTCTGGCTCCCGTCGAGCGTCTGCCGGCGGGCTCGCGCTTCGACCAGCTCTATATCCAGGTGTTCGGCGCCGGCCTCAATTTCTACTGGTCCTTCGGGCTCGGTTACCTGTTCTTCTTCGCGCTCGACCGGGTCATGCGCATCCGCGTGCCGAGCGACGTCGAGGAGATCGGCCTCAACGTCTCGGAACACGGCAGCCGGCTCGGCGTCGGCCATGTCGAACAGGCGCTCGCCGACCTCGTCGGCGGCACGGCCGATCTGCGGCATCGTTTGCCGGTGGTGGCCGGCGACGAAGCGGAGAAGCTGACCGGGCTGTTCAACCGGCTGATGGACAACATCGCGGCGGAAGAAAAGGCGCGCGAGGAAATCCGCTCGCTGAAGCGCGATCATGAGGAAGCCGAACGCGTCACCGCGCTCGCCAATGCCACCTTCGAGGCGATCGTCATCCATGACGGCGGCATCATCGTGGACGGCAACCAGCAGCTCGGCGAACTGGCCGGCGTGCCGCTGGCGGAGCTGCTCGGGCGCTCCATCTACGATTTCCTGCCCGAGCCGGAGATGGCGGTGCTCGACCACGCGGTCACCGGCGGCGTCGACCTCAACCGCGAGATCATGCTGCGGCGTGCCGACGGCGAACTCGTGCCGATCGAGGCGCGCGGCCGCGAGATCGTCTATCGCGGCAAGTCGATGCGGATCGGCTGCCTGGTCGACCTGCGCGAGCGCAAGCTGGCGGAGAGCCATATCCGCTATCTGGCGCTGCATGATCCGCTGACCGGGCTGCCAAACCGGGCGCTGTTCAACGAGAAGCTGGCGGAGAGCGTGCTGACGGCGCCGATGGGCAGGGGCTGCGCCGTCGTCATGGTCGACCTCGATCATTTCAAGGACATCAACGACGTGCACGGCCATCCGGCGGGCGATGCGGTGATCCGCGAGACGGCGCACCGGCTGCAGGCGATCCTCGGCCGCCACGACGTGGCGGCACGGCTCGGCGGCGACGAATTCGCGCTCATCCTGTCGAGCGTCAATTTCCATGCCCAGGTGGAAGATGTCTGCCGCCGCCTTGTGCAGGCCTTCCGTGCGCCCTTCGAGATCGATGGCGGCGAGCGGGTCAAATGCGGGGTCAGCATTGGTGCTGCGGTCTGTCCGGAACATGCAGAAAGCGCCGAGGAACTGGTCGGCCGCGCCGACATCGCCCTCTATCATGCGAAGAATTCCGGGCGGAATACCTTCAAGCTGTTCAAGGCCGGCATGAACGAACTGATCGAAAAGCGGCGCGCGCTGGAAATCGACATGGATGCGGCGTTGGCGGGCAATCAATACGAACTGTACCTGCAGCCGCGCGTCACCGCCCAGACCGCCCGGATCGATTCCTACGAGGCGCTGATCCGCTGGCATCACCCCGAGCGCGGGCTGATCAGCCCCGGAGATTTCATCCCCGTGGCCGAAGTGTCCGGGCGGATCATCGCGCTCGGCGAATGGGTCATCGAGGAGGCCTGCCGCATCCTGTCCGAGACTGCGGTCGAGCGGCTGTCGATCAATGTCAGCCCGCTGCAGTTCCGCCACGGCGACTTCCAGCGCCGGCTGGGCGAGATCGTCCGTGCCGCCGGGATCGATCCGAGCCGGCTTGAGCTGGAGATCACCGAGAACGTGCTGATCGACGACGACCGCCGCGCCCTGCAGCTGCTCACGGAGCTGAAGCGCGACGGGTTTTCGATCGCGCTCGACGATTTCGGCACCGGCTATTCGTCACTGAGTTATCTCAGCCGCTATCCCTTCGACGCGATCAAGATCGACCGCGGTTTCGTCAGCAATCTCGGCGAGGACGAAAGTGCGGCGGCGATCGTGCATGCCATCATCGACCTCGGCAGCCGGCTCGGCATGCGGGTGGTGGCCGAAGGCGTCGAGACGATCGACCAGGCGCTGTTCCTGGCGCGCTCGGGCTGCGACGAATTGCAGGGCTATCTGCTCGGCAAGCCGGTGGCGCTGGACGAGATCGCCAAGATCGTGCCGGAATCGGTAGCAAGAGTGCTGATCGGTTCGGCCGGTCTGACGGCAGAAACAACAGCGCCTCGGGCAAGGGACAGGGTGGTGGTTTGAGATGACCGGAAGCTGGAACCTCATCCTGTTCGTCTGCGAGGCGGTCCTCTATTTCGCCCTGATGACGACGCTCCTGCATCTGCGCCACCGCATCGGCCTCGGCGTCTTCCTGACGGCACTCGGCGTCATGCATTTCGTCGAGACCTATCTCGCCGCCGTCTTCTACGTGTCGCTGCCCTTCGGCGTGGTTTCGCCCGGCTCCTCGGTGTTCTTCGCCGGCAAGCTGATGCTGATCCTGATGCTCTATATCCAGGAGGACGCCTCGACGGTGCGCCAGCCGATCTATGGCCTGTTCCTCGGCAATCTGGTGACGCTGGCGATCGCCCAGCTGCTGATGCTGCACCAGACGGTGGAGCCTGCGCCCGGCCAGGTCGCCGACATGGGCTTCCTCAGCGACATGGGGCTGCTGATGCTCTGGGGCACGACGCTGCTCTATATCGACGCGCTGGGGATCATCCTGCTCTACGAGCGACTCGGCAAGTTCCTGCCGCGCTGGACGATCCTGCGTTTCACGGTGAGCGGCGTGCTGGTCCTGAGCTTCGACCAGCTCGGCTTCTATGCCCTGCTCGGCCACCTCTACGACGCGCCGGCTGCCGTCTTCTGGGGCGGCTGGAAGGCCAAGATGGCGGCGGCGGCGCTCTATTCGGGGCTGTTCGCGCTCTACCAGCTGGTCTTCCGCGGCAATGGCGCGCTGCACTCGCGCCGGCCGATCGGCGACGTATTCAGCGACCTGACCTTCCGCGAGCGCTACGAGGACCTCTTGGCGCGCACCGGGCGCGACGTGCTGACCGGCGTCTACGACCGCAGCCGCATGGAGATCGAGGTTCCCCGGCTGGTGCGCGAGTCGCTGCGGGCGAATACGCCGATCAGCCTGGTGATCGTCGACGTCGACCATTTCAAGTCGATCAACGATCGGTTCGGCCATCTGAGCGGCGACGACCTGCTACGCGAGATCGCCTCGGCCCTGCAGGAGGGGATCGGCGGGGACGACCATCTGTTCCGCTACGGCGGCGAGGAATTCGTCATCCTCCTGCCGCATGCCGGACATGAGGAAGCGCTGGAGCGCAGCGGGCAGGTGTGCCGGCACATCAGCGACCGGATCCGCAACATGGCGGGCGAGGCGGTGACCGTGAGCCTTGGCGTGGCCACCGCCCCGGAGGATGGCGGCAGCTTCAACGCCCTCCTGGCCGAAGCCGACGAGCGGCTCTACAAGGCCAAGAATGCCGGCCGCAACCGGGTGGTCGGGCGGCCGGCAGGGATCACTTCTTAAGCGGCGCGGGCGAGTTCCCGCGCCTTTTCTTCCGCTGCGGAGATCGCCTTTTCGGCGGCTTCCGGGCCGTAGGCGACGCCTTCGATGCGGATCGTCTCGACATCCGTGATGCCGAGGAAGGCGAGCACCGAGCGCAGATAGGGTTCGGCGAAATCGAGCGTGGTGCCCGGGCCGGACGAGTAGATGCCGCCCGAGGCGATCACCAGATAGGCCTTCTTGCCGGTGGCAAGGCCAACCGGGCCGTTCTCGCTGTAGCGGAAGGTGCGGCCGGAGCGGGCGACGTGGTCGACCCAGGATTTGACGATCGATGAAATGCCGAAATTGATGAAGCCGGTCGAGACGATGATCGTGTCGGCGGCGAGCAGTTCGTCGACCGCGCCGTCGGAGACGGCGATGGCTTCGGCCTGGGCCGGCGTGCGGTCTTCCGGCTGCAGGCGGATCGCCGAGGAGAAGTCGGCACCGATATGGGGCAGGGGGTCGCGGGCGAGGTCGCGTTCGACGACGGCCGCACCGTCGGCCTTGGCGGACAGGTCGTCGGCGAGCTGCCGGGCGATCTTTGTCGAGAGCGAATCGTCGCCGCGCGTGCTGCCGGTCACGAGAAGAATGGAGGACATGGAGGTCACCTCTGGGTGTGGAATGGGCTGTGCGCCTGTGGTCCTGGGAGCCGGCCTCAGGCGGTGCCTCACAGATAATCCCCGTTTCCCATCGATTGAACTGTGATAATATGGATCGAGTTCATCGATAAAGTGGATGGAAACATGCTTCCCAACCCGACCCTCGACCAGTTGCAGGTCTTTGTCGCCGTCGCCGAGACGGGCAGTTTCTCCGCCGCCGCCCGCCAGCTCAACCGCGCCCAGTCGGTGATCAGCTACACAATCGGCAATCTCGAGGCGCAGCTGCAGCTCAGCCTGCTGGAGCGCAGCGGCTCGCGCCAGCCGGTTCTCACCGATGCAGGGCGGGCGATCCTCGAAGATGCGCGCCGGATGATCGCCGACCTCAACAGCCTGCGGGCCCGCAGCAAGGCGCTGACGCAAGGGCTGGAGGGCGAAGTGAAGCTTGCCGTCAGCACGATGGTTCCCGACCAGCTTCTGGTGGAAGTATTGCGTCATTTCCAGGAGCGTTTCGAGACTGTGCGGTTGCGGCTGACGGTCGGCAGCCCCTTTCTCGTCAGCCGCCTGCTCGATCAGGGTGCGATCGACGTGGGGATCGGCGGTTCGATGGAGATATCGGCCGATGCCGTCACGAGCGAGCGGATCGGCGTGTCCTTCCTGACGCCTGTCGCGGCCGCCGGCCATCGTCTGGCAAAACACGGGCGGCGGCTGTCCGTTGCGGATGTGCGCGAGGAAATCCAGATCGTCGTCTCCGATTCGAACGCGCCGAACGACGGCAAGGATTTCAACGTCTTTTCGCGCCGCACCTGGCGGGTGAGCGACATGGCCACGAAGAAACAGTTGATCGCCGGTGGGCTCGGCTGGGGCGGCGTGCCGCTGGCGATGCTGCGGGACGAGCTTGCGAGCGGGCAGATCGTACGGCTCGACGTCGATGCCTACGAGACGCTCGACTATCCGATCTTCGCCGCCTGGCCAGCGGCGAGCCCTCCGGGGCCGGCGGCGAAATGGCTGGTGGAGCGGTTCCGCGACACGCTCGGCTTCTGCCCGACTTCGGTGTCCGACGCCTTGCAGATGCTTCATGCCGCCGCGCCGCATGGACCGGAATAGGACCGCCTGACCAGGATAGCCTGAACAGGGCCGGATCTGACGGGGCGCGTTGGCGTCCCGTCACTTCAGCGCTCCGTCGAGATGCTCAGAGCACCAGCCGGAACTTGGCAAAACCCTCGGCGGCGTCGCCCGCCTCCTCGATTTTGGCGCCCTTGATCGCCGAGGCATATTGCCGGCCCTTCGGACCGCTCTCGAAGATCGCCGTCGTGCCGGCCATCGGCGCGAACGACCAGTTGCCGTCGGCCGACGGGTTGATCTCGCCCTGCTCGACGATATAGCGGACGATCACGTCGCGATTGGTGTCGGGGGCCACGAAGACCACCTTGTCGGCTGCGATCTCCGGGAATTTGCCACCGCCGCCGGCGCGGTAGTTGTTGGTGGCGACGACGAATTTCTGCGCCGGATCGATCGGCTTGCCGTCGAACACCAGGTTGACGATCCGGTTCGCGTCCGGGTTCACCGCCTTGCCCTCCTTGTCGAACTTCGCCGGCTGGGAGAGGTTGATCTGGTAGGTCACACCGTCGATCACGTCGAAATTGTAGGACGGGAAGTCCGGATTGATCAGCGGCTGGTCCTTCTCGCCGGGCTTCAGCTGGTTGAACATGCCGGCGGACATTTCCAGCCAGTTTTTCACCTGCTCGCCGGTGATCACCACGGCCTGGACGGTGTTCGGATAGAGGTAGAGGTCGGCGACGTTCTTGATGGCGATGTCGCCGGCCGCGACGTCGGTGTAATAGTCCGCGCCGCCGCGTCCGCCGGCCTTGAAGGGGGCGGCGGCCGAGAGGACCGGCAGGTCCTTGTGCGGGCCGTCCTTCAGCATGTCCCTGATGTACCAGGTCTGGGCGTTGGAGACGATCTGCACGGAGGGATCGTCGGCGACGAGGGCGAAGTAGGAATAGAGCGGCGCCGAGGTCTTGCCGACCGGAGTGCGCACATAGTCGAGGGTGGCCGCATGTTCGTCGGCGACCGCGGCGACGACCTCGGCCTTGTCGGCGACGTCGGCGACGATCTTGCGGTTGTCGTCGCGGTGGTAGATCGGGCGCGCCTCACAGGTGAAGTCGACGATCTTCCAGCCATTGCCGTCCTTTTCGATCAGAAGGTCGATCAGGCCCATATGCGAGCCCCAGAAGCCGGCCATGACCGCCGGCTTGCCGAGCAGCGTGCCCTTGGCCGCGTCAACGCCCTCGATGCCGGTGAAATCCTTCGGCCCCGGAAAGACCAGATGCTGGTGACCGGTGAAGATCGCATCGATGCCCTCCACGCCGGCGAGATAGAGCGAGGCGTTTTCCATGCGCTCGCTCAGGCCCTTGCCGTCGATGCCTGAGTGGGACAGGGCGATGACGAGATCTGCGCCTTCCTCCTTCATCGCCGGCACCCAGGCGCGGGCCGCCTCGACGATGTCGCGCGTCTGGCCCTTGCCCTCGAGGTTCTTGGCGTCCCACAGCATGATCTGCGGCGGCACGAAGCCGATGAAGCCGACCTTGATCGGGTTCTCGCCGCCGGCGCCGTCCTTGATCATCTTCTCGACGATGACATAGGGCTTGAAGTGCAACTCGTCCTGTTTCGGATCGCTGGCGAGCTGGCCCTTGGTCAGGTTGGCGCAGACGATCGGAAAATTCGCCCCGCCGAGCGTGTTAAACATGAAGTCGAGGCCGTAGTTGAACTCGTGATTGCCGACCGTGCCGCAATCATAGCCGAGCACGTTCATCGCCTTGATCACCGGATGCAGGTCGCCGGCCTTCATGCCTTTCTTGTAGGCCATGTAGTCGCCCATCGGATTGCCCTGCAGAAGGTCGCCATTGTCGACCAGCATGGAATTGCCGGCCTCGGCGCGGATCTGGTCGATGATCGAGGCGGTGCGGGCGATGCCCATCGTGTCGTTCGGCTTGTCGGCGTAATAGTCGTAGGGCATCACGTTGACGTGGATGTCGGTCGTTTCCATCAGCCGGAGATGCGCCTGGGTGGCATTGCCATTGGCGCGCACGGCGAAGGGATGCAGCGTGATCAGCGCCGTCGTGGCGGCGAAACCGCCGAGAAAGGCGCGGCGGGACATGGGGTGGAGATCGATCAGGGACGACATGGGGGCTCCTCGGGAAAACGGTCTCGACGGCGAGACTAGGTCCGTTTTCCCAGGAGTGCATCCTTAAAATCACAGGGGTATGTCGGGCACCGGGCGGCGCGCCCGGCCGTTTGCCGGGCGTCGGTCATTCGTCGCTAAAGGTGGTAACCGGCGCTAGCGGGAGAGCACCGGCCGCACTTCCTTGTGGTAGTTGCGGAAATAGGCGGACATCTGCGCCAGCGTATTGCTGTTCTGCTTGATCTGGACGCCGAGAAAGCCGCTGCGCGACCAGCGCACGGTGCCCTCGATCAGCCCGATGTCGTCGGTTTGGATCAGCACGTTGCTGCCGGTCGAGGCGTGCAGGCGGCCCTTGAGCTCGATGGCGATGCCGGTGCGCGAGACGTTGAGGATGCGGCCTTCCGCCTCCTGGTTGAGGTGGCGGATCTTGCCGTCGAGACGGCAGCGGCTCCGCTGCGCCTTTCGTACTTCCATTGCGAGCCTGGACTGCATGGTTTCCCCCGTTCTGTCCGATTTGGCACAGCATGGCGCAAAAGCCTTGCCGCCGGCTCAACCGGAAATGTCAAATGCGAGGGATTGCCGCTTTTCGACGCCGGGGACCGATGCGCCCGTTCACAGCCCGACATTGGCGCGTTCGATCACCTCGCGCAGCGCGAAGCTCGAATTGATCTTCACCACATGCGGCAGGGCCGACAGCCAGTCGCGATGGATGCGCTCGTAGTCGGCGAGATCCTTGGCGGCGACGCGCAGGATGTAGTCGTATTCGCCCGACATCAGATAGCAGACCAGCACGTTGGGGCACTTCTTCACCGCGGTCTCGAATTCCGACAGGGTCTTGGCGAACTGGCCGGAGAGCGAAATGTGGACGATGGCGATCATCCGGTAGTCGAGCGCCTTTTGCGACAGGCGCGCGTGATAGCCGCTGATCACCCCCGAGCGCTCGAGCAGATCGTGGCGCCGGGAGCACGCCGAGGGGCTGAGACCCACCTTCTGGGCGAGCTCCGCATTGGTGATCCGGCCGTTCTGCTGGAGCGCTTTCAGGATGGCAAGATCGATGGTGTCGAGGTCAGACATTCGAAGAACCTTCGAAAGGAGGTAAATTTTCGCAATAATCAGCGAAAAATGGCGTCGCGCAAGCGGAATTTGCAAGGACATTCACGCCCCGCAAATGCTTGAATTTGCGCCTTGACGAAATGACCGGCGGGAAGCCGGCACGAGAGGAACGAAGATGCGCGTTGGTTGCCCCAAGGAAATCAAGAATCATGAATATCGCGTCGGCCTGACGCCCGGCGCGGTGCGCGAATATGTGGCGCACGGCCACGAGGTGCTGATCGAGACCGGTGCCGGCGCCGGTATCGGTGCCGACGACGGCGCCTATGTCGCGGCAGGCGCCAGGATCGCCGCCACGGCCAAGGAAGTGTTCGAAAAGTCGGACATGATCGTCAAGGTCAAGGAACCGCAGCCGAGCGAATGGGTGCAGCTCCGCGAAGGCCAGATCCTCTATACCTATCTGCACCTCGCGCCCGATCCGGACCAGACCAAGGGCCTGGTCGAGAGCGGCGTGACCGCCGTCGCCTACGAGACCGTGACCGACGAGCGCGGCGGTCTGCCGCTGCTGGCGCCGATGTCGGAAGTCGCTGGCCGTCTGGCCATCCAGGCGGGCGCGACCGCGCTGCAGAAGGCCCATGGCGGCTCGGGCATCCTGCTCGGCGGCGTTCCGGGCGTCCTGCCGGCCAAGGTCGCCGTCATCGGCGGCGGCGTTGTCGGCCTGCATGCCGCGCGCATGGCCGTCGGCCTCGGCGCCGACGTGACGATCATCGACCGCTCGCTGCCGCGCCTGCGCCAGCTCGACGACCTGTTCGCCGGCCGCGTGCACACGGTCTACTCGACGATCGACGCGCTGGAGCGCGAAGTCTTCGCCGCCGACCTCGTCATCGGCGCCGTGCTGATCCCGGGTGCGGCCACACCGAAGCTGGTGACGCGCGAAATGCTGTCCGGCATGAAGGAAGGCTCCGTCATCGTCGACGTGGCGATCGACCAGGGCGGCTGCTTCGAGACCTCGCATGCCACGACCCATTCCGATCCGACCTATGTCGTCGACGGCGTCGTCCATTACTGCGTCGCCAACATGCCGGGCGCGGTTCCGGTCACCTCGGCGCATGCGCTGAACAATGCGACGCTGGTCCACGGCCTGGCACTGGCCGACCGCGGCCTGCGCGCCATCGCCGAAGACCGCCATTTGCGCAACGGCCTCAACGTGCATCGCGGCCGCATCACCAACAGGCCGGTCGCCGAAGCCCTGGGCTACGAGATGCATGCGCCGGAGATCGTGCTCAACGTCGCCTGATCGGCGCCCTGAGGTTCGACCGTCCTGCCGTTGCGTCAGGTCCGTCGGCAATGCACAGACACGGTTGAAGGGCCGGCCTTTCCGCAAGGCCGGCCCTTTTTCATGGCCGTCGCCGTCAGGCCCGGTCGATCCGGCACTGATAGCAGTTGTTGCGCGCCGAGCGCACATGCACATAGGCGATCTCGGCTTTCTCCAGCAGTTCGCAGGCCCGCTCCTCGACCTTTTCCCTGAGCGTGACGGCGCCGGTGCCGTAGACGATGCGGTCGTCATGGCCGTAGCCGCGCAGGATGAAATCCGGGCTGTCCGTCAGCACCGGCGGCAGGATCTCGCTCGCGGCATAGCGGGCGCAGGGTTCGGCATGCAGGAAGATCGGCCCGGTCTCGGCATAGGGCTGAAGAGCCGGGAAGGGGCGGTAGGCAAGCGTCAGATAGGCTTCGCCGTCGCCGATGAAGCCGAGGCAGTGGCGGCAGGGATAGCCGCTGCCCTGGGTGATGCGGCGCTCGGGCGTGAGCCCGTAGGCATCCGGCGCGCCGGCCCGCAGGGCTTCGGCATCGGCGGTCGGGATGGCGGTGAAGGCGATGGTCGTCATGGTCGTTTCTCCTTGTTCGATGGCGGAACATCGGACGGAGAAACTCGGCAAGCCACCCGATTCCGCTTTGGCCGGGTTCGGTCCGCCCAGAATTGGCCTTATCCGGGCAGGGAACGATCGGCTAGATTCCTGCCGCTTCCAAAGGGCTTTCGGGGGATGGGGGATGACATGGGCGCGGTTCTGAGGCGTGCGACGGCGATAGGGCTGGTGGCTTTTTCGGCGAGCCTCGTGGCGCTGTCTCCGGCGGGCGCCGAGGAGGAGAGCAAGCCGACGCCCGAACAGATCGAGGAGGCGCGCATCTTCGTCGTCAACAATGCGATCTTCACGCTGTTCCACGAGGCGGGGCACATGCTGATCTCCGAGTTCGGCCTGCCCGTGCTCGGCCGCGAGGAGGACGCGGTGGATGCGCTCTCGTCCATCCTGCTGCTCGAGGGGGACAGCGAGGAACTCGACGTGGCGATCCAGGATGCGGCCGATGCCTGGTTCCTCTCCGACGAGGCCAAGGATGGCGACCTGACCGACACCGACTTCCTTGACACCCACGCCCTCGACCGCCAGCGCGCCTATCAGATCGTCTGCATGATGACCGGGGCCGATCCGGAATATTTCAAGCAATTCGCGGACTCCATCGATTTTCCTCAAGCACGGCGTGAAGAATGCGCGGTGGAATACGAGCGCACCAAGAACAGCTGGTTCGGGCTGCTGGAGCCCCATTATGTCGGCGACGGGCCCGGCTCCAACATGACGGTCAGCTACGAGCCGACCGGCGACGAGAACATGGATTTCTTCGCCGGCGTGCTGAAGGAGGCCGGCGTGCTGGAAAGCATCGCCCAGTCGGTCGGCGCCAAGTACAAGTTCGACGACGGCATCAAGCTGACGGCGAAGAGCTGCGGCGTGCCGAACGCCTTCTGGGATCCGCAGGCGCGCGAGATCACCTATTGCTACGAGCTAGCGGTGGAGCACATCGTCTTGATCGACGGCTATTTCAAGCGCGAGCAGACCGCCGCCAAGAACTGAGGCGTCGAAGCGGCGGCAGCCGGTACCGCCCTTTGTGTCGCAGCGGGAAAGCCCCGGCGGCGTCATGCGCCGGCCGGGGGCAGGGCGTCGGTGTCAGAGCGATGCGCCGTCGCGGCGGATCATCTGCAGCAGTTCCGATTCGCTGATCGGGTCGACGATCGCCTCGAAGGTCTCGACCGGCGAAAAGCCGAACTGCTGGTAGAGCTGCAGCGCGCGCGGATGGTCGAGCGTGTTGGTCATCACCGTGACCTTCTGCGGATTGAGCTGCCAGGCGGTGTAGAGCGCCTGCAGCAGGAACCACTTGCCGATGCCGAGCCCGAGCGCATGCTCGAACAGGCCGAAATAGGACAGCTCGACGATGTCGTCGGTTTCCTGCGACAGTTCGAAGAAACCGGCCGGGGCACCGTTCACGTAGAGGACGGAAATCGTCACCTTCGGGCTGTGGACGATCGCCTTCAGCTCGCCGTCGGTCATGCGGATGCGCTGGTACCAGTGCCAGCGCGCGCCGACCTGGCGATGCAGGAAGCGGTAGAAGGGCAGTGGGATCTCGTGCGTGCGCATGATCGCGGTCTGGATGTTGACCGGCACGGCAAGGCTGGTCTTCGGCGGCGCCGTCATTTCGAGCCGCGTCACATGGGCCGTCAGCGGGCCGTGCGCGGTGGTCGGCACGGGCTCGGCCGGCCCGGTCGCCACCGGCGTGTCGTCGCGGCCGCCCCATTCGGACCAGGAACCGTCATAGAGCGAATTGTCGGTATGGCCGAGCGATTCCAGCGCCAGCGTGATCACGGCGGCGGTGACGCCGGAGCCGCAGCTGGTGACGACCGGCTGGCTGAGATCGATGCCGGCCTCGGTGAAGATCGAGCGCAGGGTCGGCAGGTCCTTGAGATGGCCGTTTTCCGACAGCGAGGAGGCGGGCACGCTGCGGGCGCCGGGGATATGGCCGGAACGCATGCCCTCGCGCGGCTCTGGCTCCTCGCCGGTGAAGCGGCCGGCCGGCCTCGCATCGGCGACCTGGCGCACGCCCTTGTCCGCGATGTCGCGCATTTCGGCGAAGGAGGTGACGCGGCTGCGGTCGAAATCGAAGTCGAAGGTGACGGGCGCCGGTTCCGGCAGGTCTGTCTGCAGCGGCCGGCCTTCGGCCTTCCACGCATCGATGCCGCCGTCGAGCACATAGACATTGCGGGCGCCCATGACGCGCAGCATCCACCAGGCGCGCGGCGCCGAGAAGAAGCCGGGGCCGTCATAGACGACGATCGTGTCGGTCACGGAAATGCCGAGCAGGCCCATCTCCTCGGCGAACTTCGCCGGCGAAAGCAGGGAATGCGGCAGGCCGGTCGTCTTGTCGGCGATCGCGTCCTGGTCGAAGAAGACGGCGCCCGGGATGTGGCCGGCGGCATATTCGACGGCACCGTTGCGGTTATGCGCGGGCAGGTACCAGGATGCGTCGACGATCTTGAATTCCGGTGCGCCGAGCTGTTTCTCCACCCAGTCGGCGGACACGACGAAACGGCTTCTCTCCGCAGGCATGCGCTTCTCCCAATACTCTGTCAGGCTGAGGCCTCCGGGGTGCCGAAACGAATGCGGAACCGACGGTTCTCCTTGCCTTTTTTCTCGATTCTGGCGATGTGAATCGCCCCGACCTCCTGGGTCTCCGAGACATGTGTGCCGCCGCAGGGCTGGCTGTCAACGCTCGAATTCTCGCCGATGCACACCAGGCTGACGCGCCCCATGCCGATCGGCGGGCGGACATTCTTCGATTTGACGATGCCGGGATTGGCGGCCAGCTCCTCGTCGGTGATCCACTGGACGAAGATCGGATGGTTCTCGCCGACGAGCCGCATGAGATCGGCCGTCACCTGATCCTTGTCGATGGTCTCGGCCATGTCGAAGTCGACGCGGCTCTCGTCCTCGCCGACGGCGGCGCCGGTAATCGGGTAGGGGCAGACCACCGACAGCAGGTGGCAGGCGGTGTGCATGCGCATCAGCTTATAGCGGCGCGGCCAGTCGACATGCAGCACCAGCTTCTCGCCGACCGAAGGGGTCGGCTGCCCATCGGCCGGCTGGTGCAGGATGATGTCCTTGCTCTCGCCGTGGCGGGTGAGCGCGATCTCGATCTTCGAGCCGTCGGCCCGCTCCATCAGCCCGAGATCGCCCGGCTGACCGCCTGACGTGGCGTAGAAACAGGTCTGGTCGAGCTCGATCGATCCGTCGTCGTGGATCCGGGTGACCGTGCCCTCCGCAGTGGCGAGGTAGAAGTCGTCGCGGTAGAGGGCAATGGTCGGCATGGGTCTCACTCGGTCGGTTCGAAGGGCACCGCGTAGTCCGACTTCTTTTCGATCCAGGCCGGTATCGGCAACTGCTTGGAGCGCAGGAAGTCCGGATTGAAAAGCTTGGACTGGTAGCGGTTGCCGTAGTCGCAAAGCACGGTGACGATGGTATGCCCCGGTCCGAGGTCGCGCGCAAGGCGGATGGCGCCTGCGATGTTGATACCGGACGAGCCGCCGAGGCACAGGCCTTCGTTTTCCACCAGGTCGAAGACGATGTCGAGCGCCTCGGCATCGGGGATCTGGTAGGCGTAGTCGGGGGTGAAGCCTTCGAGATTGGCGGTGATGCGGCCCTGGCCGATGCCCTCGGTGATCGACGAGCCCGACGATTTCAGCTCGCCGTTCTTGTAGTATTCATAAAGGGCCGCCCCTTGCGGATCGGCGATGCCGATCTTGACCTCGGGTTTCAGCCGGCGAAGGCCCATGCCGGTGCCGGCCAGCGTGCCGCCGGAGCCGACCGCGCAGATGAAGCCGTCGACCTCGCCGCCGGTCTGGTCGAAGATCTCCCGGGCGGTGGTGGCGATATGGGCGTCACGGTTGACGGTATTGTCGAACTGGTTGGCCCAGATCGCGCCGTTCGGCTCGCTCTTGGCCAGTTCCGCGGCAAGCCGCCCGGACAGCTTCACGTAATTGTTCGGGTTCTTGTAGGGAACGGCCGGGACCTCGACCAGCTCGGCGCCGAGCAGCCTCAGCGCATCCTTCTTTTCCTGGCTCTGCGTTTCCGGGATGACGATCACGGTGCGATAGCCGAGCGCCTTGGCGACCAGCGTCAGGCCGATGCCGGTATTGCCCGCGGTTCCCTCGACGATCACGCCGCCGGGCCTGAGCAGGCCGCGCCGCTCGGCGTCGCGGATGATGAACAGCGCGGCCCGGTCCTTGACCGACTGGCCGGGGTTGAGGAACTCCGCCTTGCCGAGGATGGTGCAGCCGGTCGCCTGGGATGCGCCCTTCAGCCGGATGAGCGGCGTGTTGCCGATCGCCTCGAGAACGGATGGATGGAATGTCATCGGATCTGCCTTCTCTTTGCCAGAAGATTAAGCGGCGACTTTTCCGGGCACAAGCGGCCATTGGCAAGGAAACGGTTTTCAACCTTTCGACGGCTGAGGGAAAACCATGCCAGACGTCCGCCCGGTCGCCTGGCGCGGCGGACCGACAGCCCCGGCGATGACGGTCCTGCCGTCAAGGAGATGTTCGAGCGGAGGTGGTTCAGGCCGCGTCGTCCGGCCGCGGCAGCGCCTGGTAGGCCGCCATGGCCCGGTTGCGGGCGGTCTTGTGGTCGACGATCGGCTGCGGATAGTTGCCGCCGAGCGTCACGCCGGCCTGGGCGAGAACCATGGGCGGGGCCTCGAACGGGCGGTGGATGAAGCTGTTCGGCATGTCCTTCAGTTCGGGCACGAAGCTGCGGACATAGTCGCCGTTGACGTCGAATTTTTCGCCCTGGCTGATCGGATTGAAGATGCGGAAGAAGGGCGCGGCGTCCGCACCCGATCCCGCCACCCATTGCCAGCTCGCGGCATTGGACGCCGGATCGGCATCGACCAGCGTGTCGCGGAACCAGCGCTCGCCCTCCCGCCAGTCGATCATCAGGTTCTTGATCAGGAAGGAGGCGACGACCATGCGCACGCGGTTGTGCATCGTACCGTGGCGCCAGAGCTGGCGCATGCCGGCATCGACGATCGGATAGCCGGTCTGCCCCCGCTGCCAGCGCTCCAGCAAGTCCGGTGCATCCTGCCAGGGAAAGGCGTCGAAGCGCGCGTTCCAGTTCTTCGTGCCGAGCTCAGGGAAATGGAAGAGCAGGTGATAGGAGAAGTCGCGCCAGGCGAGCTCCTTGCGGAAATGCACGACGTCCTCCGCCGGGACCCGGTCGCTTAGCCCGCGCGTCGCGTGCCAGACTGTGGCGGGCGAAATTTCTCCGAGCGCCAGATGGGGGGAGAGCATGGACGTGTTGGGCAGGGCCGGGAAGTCGCGGCGGGACTTGTAGCCGGCTATGCCCTGGGCGACGAAGCGCGCCAGCTTTTCGCGCGCTCCCGCTTCGCCTGGCGTCCAGACGTCGCAAAACCCGGCCGCCCAGTTCGGCTGCTCGGGCGTCAACCGCCAGGTCTCGATCCGCTCGCTGCGTGGCCAGCGGTCGGGCGCGGCGAGCTGCGGCGGGGCGGGGATCGGCTCCGGCGGTTCGCCGGAGGCCTCGAGCGCCCGCCAGAAGGGCGTATAGACCTTGTACGGTCCGCCGGCGCCGGTCTTCAGCCTTGTCGGTTCGTGCAGCAGCTGGCCGGCGAAGCTGCGCACCGTGATGCCGCTGCGGATCAGGTCCTCCTTGAGCGCGCAATCGACGGCGATGCCCGGCGGGTCGTAGCGGCGGTTCCAGAACACCCGGCCGGCCTCGGTTTCGGCGATCAGCGCGCCAAGGACGGCGTCGGCCGGTCCGCGCCGAAGGATCAGCCGGCTGCCGGTCTGTTCGAGGCTACGGTTCAGCGCTTCCAGCGAATGATGCAGCCACCAGGCCTGTGCGGCGCCGAGCGGGCCGTTGCCCGCCACTGATGGTTCGAGGATGTAGACGGGAATGATCGGCCTGCCGCATTCGGCCGCGCAGGCGAGCGCCGCATTGTCTTCGAGCCGAAGGTCCTTGCGGAACCACACGATGATGGGGGCGCTCTCGGAATTCGTCATCATACTTCACCATGCTGCATGCGTCTTGAAAGGCCTTACGTTTGAAAGCCCCATCAGGATCACGTTGCAGCCCGACAAAGTGCATAGGTCAGTCGGACGACGGGTGGAAGCCGCCCCCGGCTCCGGGCCTCTCGGGCGCGGTTGGAGGCGCGAATGCCGCCGCGGCGAGAAATCATATCGAGATATTGCAATATTCGCGAGTTCTTCACCTTAGGGAAACCTGAGCGGCACTAGACTTGGCCGAAAGGGCAGGGCGCCGGGGGGCGCCGGGCGGTTGGAACAGCCGGGAGGTGAGATGGTTTTCCCCAACATATCCGACGAGCTCATGCGGATGGCGCTCAGGGAACTGGAGCAGGCCACGTATCATCACGAGCAATGGTCGGAGAAGCTGCACGGGACCCTGGTGTGCCGCGCCGTGCCGGACAAGACGGACCTGGAGCCCGACGCGCACTGCCTGTGCCGCTTCGGCCAGTGGTACTACCACACCGGGTCCATCGCGCTTAGGAACCATCCCGGCTTCCAGGAGATCGGCGCCGAGCATGAGCGCATGCACAGATGCGCCGCGCATCTGCTGCGATCGTCAAGGGACGGCGGCGTGGTGGCGCGGGCCGACTACGAACGTTTCGTCGGCGCGCTGAAGCGCATGAACCTCGAAATGTCGAACCTCAGGGAAGAGCTGCAGAGAGCGCTGTTCAACCTCGATCCGCTGACGGGCGCGCCGAGCCGCATCGGCATGCTGACCGCGCTTCGCGAGCAGCAGGAATATGTCCGGCGCAGCCATGCCTGCGTCGTCGCCATGCTCGATCTCGATCACTTCAAGTCGATCAACGACAATTACGGCCACATGGTCGGCGACACGGTTCTGGTCGAGGTCGCGCGCTGGATCATGGCGCATCTGCGGCCCTACGACAAAATATACCGGTATGGCGGCGAGGAGTTTCTCATCTGCCTGCCGGAGACCGACGCGGCGACCGGCTACGACATCCTCAACCGCTTCATCGCTGGAATCGCCGCACTGCCGTTTGCCGTCGAAGGCAAGGACGGCTTCCGAGTCACGGCCTCCGTCGGTCTCGCCGATCTCGGCGCACACATGCCGGTGGAACGCTCGATCGAACGCGCCGACCGGGCGCTGTATCTCGCCAAGGGCCAGGGGCGTAACCGGGTGGTGTCGTGGGACGCGTCGATGGACGAAATGCCGGCCGAGCGCGAACGCTCGGCCTAGTCGCGGCGGGCACGGCTTTGCCAGCGGCCAATCGCGCGGGTTCGCGCGATGAGAGCAGGCGGCGGCAAGCGCCGCCGGGCTTTCCTGTTGAAAAGATGAAAACCGCCGGTTTGTGCCGTGCTCAGGAGGCGGCGGCGATTTTCGGCGACGGCCGGGTCTCGCCCTTGATCATCTGCATGATCTCGGCGGCACTTTCCCGGACATAGAGGCGATGGAGTTTTTCGGCGACGGGCGCCGTCGTCAGCAGGCAGGTGTATTTCTCACGCTCGTACCAGCGGAAATCGACGACATTGTCCATGTTCACGAAGAAAGGGAAACCGTCCCCGTCATGAAGCTGGAGCCACATATGAATTTTCTCCTGATCGCAATCAATATCCGGGCTTGATATCAGGCAAAAATGAAGAGCGGGTTTCCCAAAGGCACAAGACCTGATGACAGGCAGGGCAGAATAAGAAAAAGGCCCGCGCTTGTTCAGCGCAGGCCTTTGAATGAGATGGCTCCCCGGGCCGGATTCGAACCGGCGACCTGTCGATTAACAGTCGAATGCTCTACCGCTGAGCTACCAGGGAACAGCCGCTTGCGGCGGTGTGAGCGGGGTAATACAAATGCCCGGTCGATTTGCCAAGCGATTTTTCAAAAAAAATGTGACACGCTTGTTTTATCCTGTGGGGATCCCATCTTCTGGCGGATCGAAAAGCGAGCCGAAGCCCGGAATCGCAAGGGATTTGCATGACCACGCCCAAACGCAGACATTATATCGACGCCAAGCGCGGACGCATCGTTCTCGGCCGCTTCGAACTGCCGTTTCCGCGCAGCAAGCTCGGCCGCGTCGCCACCGGTTCCGCGCTGGTCGGCGGCGGACTTCTCGGCTTCCTGCCCGTCCTGGGGTTCTGGATGGTGCCGCTCGGACTTTTCGTCCTCTCCCATGATCTGGCGTCGGTGCGCAGACGCCGCCGCCGTCTGGCGATCTGGTGGCGCAAGCGCCATCCGGCGGTCAACCGCGCCGGCAAGCACTGAGGCGGCATCGCGCGCCATTCGCAAAAATTAGAGGGCGAAGGCGGCAAGCCCCTTGCGCTCCATCTCGATCCGTTCTAAACGCCGCCCACCACTCGCTTTTTAAGCATACGGACGGCCTCGTGGCGGAGTGGTTACGCAGAGGACTGCAAATCCTTGCACCCCGGTTCGATTCCGGGCGAGGCCTCCACTCTCCCCCGATCGATGACATAGCCGCCTGAAAAGGCGATGCTTTTCAGCTGGGTGTGGCAACCAGAACAGAACCTCATGAGTCGGTGTGGCAAACCGCACAACGGTTAGCCGCTCGTCCTATTTGTCTTAGATGGATTCTTACGTATACATGTCTGGCGCTAGGTGCGCCTGGGCAATCTGTGGGGTAGGTGTACGAGACGTGGTGAAACGGGGTACGTATCTGGGCGGAGGCACCATCCTCAAAGCTTATGCGCCGCGAAGCAAACGCAAAGCCAAGTTTGTTGGCGCGCTGGAGCAGGCGGCTGCAGAATTTAAAGCCAAGCCGCCTCTCATGTTTCCGTTAGGCAAGCCCACACGCCGCTCGCCCCAAAAGCCGTAGTTGGTAGGTGCTTGCGCATCAAAGTTCGCAGCGGATCGCTGCGCACGACGTGACCAACAAGGTCGATTTCTGCGAGTCGGACGTCTACACCATCGAGGAGTGAGACCGGCAGGCGAAGGGCAGGGACCCTTCGCGACCTCCGTCGTGGCGATATTCTGTTCCCATCGCCACGACTCTTCTTGAAAGCCGTCCTGCGGCCAATTAAGACAGCTGACACAAACCGGCCGGAAGTGGGACGACTGACATGATGGATTTTGCCGCAGCACGCATCAAGATGGTGGACAACCAGATTCGCACGACCGACGTGACGTCGCATTCGGTGCTGAACGCATTCCTGTCCGTGCCGCGCGAGGCCTTCGTCCCGGCGAACCTTCGCCCGCTCGCCTATATCGACGAGGACATGCAGATCGCCGAGGCCGCCAACGGCCAACCGCCGCGCTACATCATGGAACCTTCGCCGCTTGCCAAGCTGCTGCAGCTCGGCGCCATCACCAAGGACGACCTGGTGCTGGAAATCGGCTGCGGCGCCGGCTACACCGCCGCCCTCCTGTCGCAGATCGCCGGTTCGGTGGTCACCGTCGAATGCGACGAATCGCTGGCCGCCCAGGCGACCGCGACGCTGGCCGACCTCGGCTACGACAATGTCGCCGTCGTCACCGGCGAGCTGGAAAAGGGTTATGCGGCCGAAGCGCCCTATGACCTGATCTTCATCAACGGCGCGGTCGAAGAAGTCCCGCAGGGCCTGCTCGACCAGCTGCGCGAAGGCGGCCGACTGGTTGCCGTCGTCGGCTACGGCAATGCGGCCCGCGCCCGCGTCTACATCCGCCACGGCGCCAACGCTTCCTTCACGGAATTCTTCAACGCGGCGCTGAAGCCGCTGCCGGGCTTCCGCAAGGCCGCCGAATTCGTCTTCTGAGCCTTCGCGCCTGCGGCATTTTTTCCGGGGACGGCGCGCCTCGCGGAATTGATTTGATCGACGGTGAATGAAAATGTTGCCGTTGAGCAACGGCGCGGCGGTTTCGCGGACGCAAACGGGCGATGCCGTTGCAGCTGAAGCCGCGCCGGGTCATCTAGTGTCAGGGATTGTTAACGCATCCGCACATGCGTTGTTCCGAGGGTCGGGCTTCATTTGCAGTCGAGCCGGCCTAAGCTAGATGTGGAGTGACTTGTGTCGATTTTTCGGAAAACCGCTCTCGCCGTCGCCGTCGCGCCTTTGCTTCTGATGTCGACCGGTCTGCTTTCGGCCGAGACCCTCACCGGCGCCATGGCCAAGGCCTACGAGAACAATCCGGATCTGAACGCGGTGCGCGCAGCGCTGCGCGCCACCGACGAGAATGTCACCATCGCCAAGGCCGGCATGCGGCCGCAGATTTCCTACTCCGCTTCGGCCAGCACGATCGGCATTACCGACATCACCGCGCCGCCGAGCCCCGACTTCGGCTACAACACCCAGAGCGTCGGCCTTTCGATCACCCAGCAGGTCTTCGACGGCTTCCAGACGCTCAACAATGTGCGTGCCGCCGAGGCCGGTGTCTATGCCAGCCGCGAAAGCCTGCGCGCCCAGGAGATCTCCATCCTTCTGGCTGCCGCCCAGGCCTATGCCGACGTGGCGCGCGACCAGCAGATCGTCGTCATCCGCAAGCAGAACCTGGCCTTTCTCCAGGAACAGCTGAACGCCGCCAATGCCCGCCTGGACGTCGGCGAGGGCACCCGTACCGATGTCAGCCAGGCCGAGGCCCAGCTCGCCGGTTCGCAGGCGCTGCTCGCCGCCGCGATCTCGCAGCTGAAGCAGAGCGAGGCGACCTACGTGCAGATCGTCGGCGAGGCGCCGAAGGGGATCAAGCAGCCGGCGCCCGCGGTGAAGGCCTTGCCGCCAAGCGTCGATGCGGCGGTTGCCATCGGCATCCGCGAGCATCCCTTCGTGCTGGCCTCGCTGCACGCCGTCGACGCCGCCGGCTACCAGGTGAAATCCGCCGAGGGCACGCTGCTGCCGGGCGTCGTCATCCAGGGCAATGTCGCGCGCAACTGGACGAACGAGCCGCCGTCCTTCTCGAATTCCGACGCCACCTCCGCCACCATCTCGGCCCAGCTGAAGATCCCGATCTATCAGGGCGGCGCCGAATACGGCAATATCCGCAAGGCCAAGGAGACCCTCGGCGAACAGCGCATCAAGGTGGATTCGGCCCGTGCCAGCGTGCAGCAGCAGGTGACCTCCGCCTATGCGCAGATGGAAGCGGCGACTTCCGCCATTTCGGCCGCCCGCAAGCAGCTCTCCGCCGCCAATCTGGCGCTGCAGGGCGTGATCGAGGAGCGCAATGTCGGCCAGAAGACCACGCTCGACGTGTTGAACGCCCAGCAGAGCGTGCTGGAGGCCAAGGAGAGCCTGGTCAGCTATCAGCGCAATTCGGTCGTGGCGAGCTACAGCGTTCTGGCCGCCTCCGGCCGGCTGACGATCCAGACCCAGGGCTTGGACGTCGCGGAATACCGCTCCGAGGAGCATTACGAGGCCGTCAAGGACGCCTGGTTCGGCCTGCGCACGGTGGACGGCCGGTAATTCGCCGACCGTCGAACAAAGCTGTGTACCAGTCGGAATTAGTTGGTCCGGCGTGATTTTTTTCAACGAGCGAGTATCCTAAGGTGATTCGAAATCGGCCCGGCTTTTCGCCGCAGGCCGCTTATCGGGGATCAACGGGGATGAATATGGCCCAGCCAAGTGTAGCGCGTGAACCGTCCATGGAAGAGATCCTGGCCTCGATCCGCCGGATCATCGAAAGCAATGATCCGGGTGGCAGCCAGTCCGTCTCCTCCACGCTGCCGCCGGTCTATGGCGACGACGAGGACGAGATCGACAGCGACATCCGCCTGACCATCGATGACGAAGACACCTATGCGGCCGCCGAAATGGTGGCGGCGAACGACACCGGCCCCGTGACGGCCGCGGCTGCCATTGCTGCCACCGTGGTCGCCGATCCCGAAAAGGCCCGCAACATCTCGCTTGCCGATCTTGCCGCACGGGTTCGCTCGGCGTCCGAACGGGTCGAGCGCCCGGTTCTGTCCGACATTGCTGCCGCCGAGATCTCCGCGCCGGCCCCGCGCGCCGAAAGCCCGGTCATGACCAGCCGCATGGCCGAGCTGCGCGCCGCCATGCCGCGCCCGGCCGAACCGCGGGTCGAAATGCCGATCCTGCAGCAGCCGGAAGCCTCGATCGACGACGAAGAGTTCGAAGCCGCCGCCATGGCCGATGTCGAGGCTGCGACGACGTCCGAACCGATGTCCGCCGCCCCGGCGCGGACCGAGACCGGCCAGGACCTCAAGGCGCTGGTCTCTGCCGCGACGATCGAACAGGTGTCGCGCTCCTTCGGCGAACTGGCCGCCGCCATCGACGGCCAGCAGCGCCGTTCGCTTGACGAAATGGCCGAGGAAATGCTGCGGCCGATGCTGCAGGAATGGCTGGACGACAACCTGCCGACGCTGGTCGAACGCCTCGTGCGCGAAGAAATCGAACGGGTCGCGCGCGGTCCGCGCCGCTGATTTCACGCACCTCCCCGGCACATGGGCCGCTCCGTCGCCGGGGCGGCTTTTTTATTGACTCACAATCGGCCATCCTATTTACCAAGCTGCAACAAGAACCCCGAAGTGTGGTCCAAAATGCTCGAAAAGACCTACGATTCCGCCGCCGTCGAACCGAAAATCGCCAAGGCCTGGGAAGAGGCGGACGCGTTTCGCGCCGGCGCCAATGCCCAGCCCGGCGAGGATACGTTCACCATCGTCATCCCGCCGCCGAACGTCACCGGTTCGCTGCACATGGGGCATGCGCTCAACAACACGCTGCAGGACATCATGATCCGCTTCGAGCGCATGCGCGGCAAGGACGTGCTGTGGCAGCCGGGCATGGACCATGCCGGCATCGCCACCCAGATGGTCGTCGAGCGCAAGCTGATGGAAAGCCAGCAGCATCGGCGCGAGATGGGACGCGAGGCCTTCATCGAGAAGGTCTGGGAATGGAAGGACGAGTCGGGCGGCCTGATCTTCAACCAGCTGAAGCGCCTCGGCGCCTCCTGCGACTGGTCGCGCGAACGTTTCACCATGGACGAGGGCCTGTCCGAGGCGGTGCTCGAAGTCTTCGTCACGCTCTACAAGCAGGGCCTGATCTACAAGGACAAGCGGCTCGTCAACTGGGATCCGAAGCTCCTGACCGCGATCTCCGACCTCGAGGTCGAGCAGGTCGAGGTCAACGGCAATCTCTGGCATCTGCGTTATCCGCTGGAAGAGGGCGTGACCTACCAGCTTCCGGTCGCCTTTGACGACGAGGGCAAGCCGGTCGAATACGAGACACGCGACTATCTGGTCGTCGCCACCACGCGTCCGGAAACCATGCTCGGCGATACCGGCATTGCCGTCCATCCCGACGACGAGCGCTACAAGGCGATCGTCGGCAAGCATGTCATCCTGCCGATCGTCGGCCGCAAGATCCCGATCGTCGCCGACGAGTATCCGGACCCGACCGCCGGCACCGGCGCCGTCAAGATGACGCCGGCGCACGACTTCAACGACTTCGAGGTCGGCAAGCGGGCAGGGCTGCGCGCCATCAACGTGCTGACCATGGAAGGCCGGATCGCCATTGTCGGCGATGAGGATTTCCTCGAAGGCCTGTCGCCCAACCGCGAGCAGGAAATGGTCTGGAGCGAGCTCGAGGGCATGGACCGCTTCGCCGCACGCAAGAAGATCGTCGAGATCCTCGAGGCTGAAGGCCTGGTCGACAAGATCGAGCCGCACAAGCACATGGTGCCGCATGGCGACCGCGGCGGCGTGCCGATCGAGCCGCGGCTGACCGAGCAGTGGTATGTCGACGCCAAGACGCTGGCGAAGCCGGCGATCGACAGCGTTCGGGAAGGCCGCACCAAGTTCGTGCCGAAGAACTGGGAAAAGACCTATTTCGAATGGATGGAGAACATCCAGCCGTGGTGCGTCTCGCGCCAGCTGTGGTGGGGTCACCAGATCCCGGCCTGGTATGGTCCGGACGGCCAGGTCTTCGTCGAGAAGTCCGAGGAAGAGGCGCTCGACGCCGCCGTCCAGCATTACCTGGCGCATGAAGGCCCATGGAAGGCCTGGGTGCAGGAAAAGCTCGAGAACTTCGCGCCGGGCGAGATCCTGACGCGCGACGAGGACGTGCTCGACACCTGGTTCTCCTCGGCGCTCTGGCCCTTCTCGACGCTCGGCTGGCCGGGCGATACGCCGGAGCTGGCGAAATACTATCCGACCGACGTTCTGGTCACCGGCTTCGACATCATCTTCTTCTGGGTCGCCCGGATGATGATGATGGGCCTGCACTTCATGAAGGACGAGGCCGGCAATCCGGTCGAACCCTTCCACACCGTCTATGTCCATGCGCTGGTCCGCGACAAGAACGGCCAGAAGATGTCGAAGTCGAAGGGCAACGTCATCGATCCGCTGGAGCTGATCGACGAATACGGTGCCGACGCGCTGCGCTTCACGCTGGCCATCATGGCGGCGCAGGGGCGCGACGTGAAGCTCGACCCGGCCCGCATCGCCGGCTACCGCAATTTCGGCACCAAGCTGTGGAACGCCACGCGCTTTGCCGAGATGAACGGGGTGAAGAGCGATCCGCATTTCCTGCCGGAAACGACGACGCTCGCCATCAACCGCTGGATACTCACGGAACTGGCGCGCACCGAACGCGACGTGACGGAAGCGATCGCCGGCTTCCGCTTCAACGAGGCGGCCGGCAGCCTTTACCGTTTCGTCTGGAACAGCTTCTGCGACTGGTATCTGGAACTGCTGAAGCCGGTCTTTGCCGGCGAGGACGAAGCGGCCAAGACCGAGGCCCAGGCCTGCGCCGCCTATGTGCTGGACGAGACCTACAAGCTGCTGCATCCGTTCATGCCGTTCATGACGGAAGAGCTCTGGGCGCACACCGCGGGCGAGGGCAAGACCCGCGACACCCTGCTGTGCCATGCTGCCTGGCCGGCGCCGGACTTTGCCGACGAACTGGCTGCCGCCGACATCAACTGGCTGGTCGATCTGGTGTCGGGCATCCGTTCGGTGCGCTCCGAGATGAACGTGCCGCCGGGGGCCGTCGCCCCGCTGGTCGTGGTCGGCGCGAGCAGCGTCACGCGTGACCGGCTCGTCCATCACGAGGCGTCGATCAAGCGTCTGGCGCGCGTCGAGAGCATCACGCTCGCCGACGAGGCGCCGAAGGGTGCTGCGCAGATCGTCGTCGGCGAGGCGACCGCCTGCCTGCCGCTTGGCACGCTGATCGACCTCTCGGCCGAAAAGGCCCGCCTGGAAAAGGCGATCGCCAAGGTCGAGCAGGAAATGAGCCGCATCGCCGGCAAACTGGCCAACGAGAAGTTCGTGGCCAACGCCAATCCCGAGGTGGTTGCCGCCGAACGCGAGCGCTACCAGGAACTGGAACAGCAGAAGGCAAGCCTGGACACCGCGTTGAAGCGGGTCGTCGAGGCCGGCTGAACCAAACCGGGCGGCGGCCGCCGGCCGCCGCCCCCCCTCCACCTGCGTCGGCGCGGGTGATTCCCGGTGCGGGGCACCGATTCCCTTCCTTTCAGTACTGTGATCTACCGGGGTTTTGATCGCCCCGGAGCGCCTTTTGGCGCTTCCAAGGGGCCGAATACACCTGCGCGGGTGATTGTGACGAAGCACACACAAATTGATATTTGTGGCAGTCCTGCAACGCAGTGAACGGGAATTGGAATTTTGTTCCCAAAGATAACGCCGGTGAGGCGTTGAATGGAAAAACAATCCGGAAAACGGCGCATCTTACGTGCGCGTAAGAGCGTTTACGTAAAAATTGATACACATCCCCGTGATTGGGGGTGGCGTCGCAAGATTGTCATTCCGCGCGGCGCAGCTACACTGCAAATCAGTGTTTTGCCAGAAATTGGGGAGAGAGATGGCAATGTATCTCAAAAAGACGGCTATTCTGTGTTTGCTCGGCGTCAGCGCGCTGGCAACGTCCGCACATGCAGGCGGCTTCAGCCGAGGTGAAGCCGACACGGACATCCTTTATGAGGATGGCGACTACGTGATGCGGGGTGGCATGGTCTACGTCTCGCCGCGGCGCGAGTTTGCGACGATCAACGGCGCGGACGCCACGGACGATCACTACTCGCAGGCTTACTGGATTCCCAGCATCGCAGCGAAGTTCAAGGCAAGCGACAACTTCGCCTGCGCCTTCACCTATACGCAGCCCTTCGGTGCTGACGCCGACTACGGTGTGCAGGCCCAGACGGCGAGCCTGCTGGCCGGTGGTTCGGGCGCGAGCCACAAGGACTTCATCACCAACGAATACGGCGCGACCTGCGACGTGAGCATGCAGGCCGGCAAGGGCCGCGTCCACCTTCTCGGCGGCGTGTTCCTGCAGGACTTCGAATACACCGCGAACGCCTATGCCGGCGACCTGCATCTGCAGGACCGTTCGGCTTACGGCTATCGCTTCGGGATCGGCTACGACATCCCGGAATATGCTATGCGCGCTCAGTTGATGTATCGCTCTGCCGTCGAGCACGACGCCGACGACGGTTCGTTCGACTGGAATCCGGCCGTCGCACCGTTCGGCATGCAGGACGCCTTCGGCAGCGGCACGCTGCCGCAGTCCGTCAAGCTCTCCCTGCAGACGGGCGTAGCTCCGGGCTGGATGGTCTACGGCTCGGTCAAGTGGACCGACTGGAGCGTGATGGACTCGCTCAACTACAGCATCGGCAATCCGCTGGCCCCGGGCGGCTATCTGCCGCAGGAAGACGTCTACAACTGGAAGGACGGCTGGACGATCAATGCAGGCGTGGCCCATGCCTTCAACGAAAAGATCGCCGGTACGGCCAGCGTCACGTGGGATAGCGGTGTCGGCACCGGCGCCGACATCTACAGCGACACCTGGACCTTCGGCGCTGGCGTTTCCGTCAAGGCCGGCCCTGGCGAACTGCGCTTCGGCGGTGCCGTCAGCTACCTGACCGAAGGCAGCCAGTCGACCGCGGACGACGCCGTCTACAACGCAACGGCTGATGGCGACTGGGCCTATGCCATTTCGGCGAACTACCGCATCACCTTCTGAGATCGACCGATCGAAGAGACTTTACGAGGGAGCCCGGCATGCCGGGCTCCTTTCGTTTTGGGTGAGAGCTGCTCGCGAAAATGTGACGGATTTGCAACAGAAATTGAATCCTCGCTGGCGCCATGCCCAGCGGCCAATTTTGTCCATTTCCCGCCACAAACGAAGCGCAGCGATCATTGCATGAAACGTAGGGTGTGGTTTCGAGTAGGCGTGGCGTGAGTGGGCATGGGGCAGGTCGTCGGGAATTATCTCCAGAAATCAACCGCAACGGGCGTGCCCGCACTTTCGGGGGCGTCGAATGGTGCGTCCGACGGCGGGAAATCGGCAGTAGTCGCAGTCTTGCCCGAAAGCTCTCCTAGGCTCTTTTTAGTTGCCGCTCATGAAAAGATTGCCCTCGGCAAGGCGAAGGGCACCCGATCGTGGCGAAGCGATGAACCGGTTATTCACGGTTTCGCGCTCAAATGTCTTACAGGCAGGGCTATGCCGTCTGTGTCGAACGGATGGATCGGCTGATGTCTGCGGTGTTGTGGAAGAAATACGGAATTATGCAGACAACAGACTGGAAGTCTCCGGCGACATTGCTTCTCTCCGCGTTCCTGCTCGTCATGACGGGCACCGCCGGACACGCCTTCGATATCAATTCGGGCGTGAGCAAGGAATCCGGCCCCTTCGACCTCTTCAAGTTCGGCTTCAAGGCCTACAAGAACGGCCAGAAGCAGGATGCCGTCGAGGCCTATCGCTATGCCGCCGAGAAGGGCCATACCGGCTCGCGCTGGGCGCTCGCCAACATGTATGCCGACGGCGACGGCGTCGTCGAGGATGATTTCGAGGCCTTCAAGATCTATGCCGAGATCGCCAGCCAGGGCGTCGAGCCCGGTTCCGAGGATACCGGCTTCTTCGTCAACGCACTGCTGTCGCTCGCCCGCTACTACCGCCAGGGCATTCCCGGCAGCCCGGTGGCCAGCGACCTGACCCAGGCCCGCCAGCTCTATTTCCAGGCCGCCTCGACCTTCGGCGTGCCGGAAGCGCAGTTCCAGCTGGCGCGCATGATCCTGGCCGGCGAGGGCGGCAAGAGTAATGTCCAGCAGGCCAAGAAATGGCTCAATCTGGCCCGCAAGAGCGGCCATCCCGGCGCCATGTCGGTGTTCGGCAACGTGCTCTTCCAGGAAGGGCAGACCGTGCGCGGGCTCGCCTTCCTGACAGCGGCGCTGGACAATTGTCCGCCCAAGGATTGCGGTTGGATGCAGGAGCTGCAGGAGCAGGCCTTCTCCATCGCCAACGAGGAAGACCGCCGCGTGGCCGTGGCGCTGGCACCCCAGGTGTACAGCCAGACCGAATGACCAATGACCGGCGAAACGCCGGACCTCCAGGGACCGTGAAGGCGCCGCTTGGGCGCCTTCAGCATTTCTGGCGGATCGTCAGGCGGCGCTGCCGGCCGTCGTCGCCGGCCACGTCACATAGACATAGGTTCCGTCGACCGTCAGCAGGCTGGCGCTTTCTCCGCTCGCCTTGTCGATATGCGCGCCGGCCTTGGTCAGCTCGTAGCCGCCGGTCTTGTCTCGGCTGAGCTGGGTCTTCAGGAAGCTGGACCAGTCTCTGCGGCTGGTCTTTTCGCCGGTCCGGTCGGCCTTGTCGTCCGCGGCATCCCAGGCCTTGATCTTGCGACCGTTGAGGGCGTCGGTGACGGTGAGCGTGCCGGCATCGAGCGCCTCCAGCATTTCCTTCGCCTTCAGTGCACCGTCGCCCGAGCTTTTCATTTCCTCGAGCCTGGCCTTCAGGCCCTTCATGAAGGAGGCGGTCTGGATGTCGTCCGAGATCGGCGCCTCCTCTTCGGTGCTGTCGTCCGCACCACCGGCGGCGCCGATCGCGCGCAGCAGGCTGGTGTCATAGGTCTCGCTGTCGGAGCCGTCGTCCTGGCCGTAGTCGCGCATCAGGCCGTTGAGGGCCGAGGCGTAATAGTCGTCATTGCCGCTGGAGCTGCCGCCGCTGGCCTGTTTTTCTTCCTTCAGGACCCGGAGGAAGATCTGGGTGCTGGCAAGCTGGGCCGAATTGATAGATGAAACCATTGAAATATCCCGCGTTATCCGTCGCCGGCGGGATGAAGGAAGGACAGAAATGTCCGCCGTTCGGCCTAAAGGCCGCTCCCGCTAAGGCACACACCGAGAACTAGTCTCGGCGCCTTGCTCAGACCTTGCCATGGCTCAGGCAGGCATGGCGTGCGGGTTATCTTTGGGGGGCGCGCGTGCCGCTCAGAAGGCGAAGACGGCGGCAACCGGGACGTGGTCGGACGGTTTTTCCCAGCTGCGCACATGCTTTTCGATCGACGCTGACAGCAGGCGGTCGCTGGCCTCCGGCGACAGCATCAGATGGTCGATGCGGATGCCGTTGTTCTTCTGCCAGGCGCCGGCCTGATAGTCCCAGAAGGTGTAGAGAAGCGGGTCATCGCTGGTGGCGCGCACGGCATCGGTCAGGCCGAGATTTTCCAGCCGGCGGAACGACTGGCGGGTCTTCGGCAGGAAGAGGGCGTCGCCCTCCCACAGCCGCGGATCGCGGCAGTCGTGCGGTTCGGGAATGACGTTGTAGTCGCCGGCGAGGATCAGCGGCTCTTCGAGCGCCAGCCGGCTCTCGGTGAAAGTTTTCAACCGTTCCATCCAGGCGAGCTTGTAGGGGTACTTGACCGGATCGTCCGGCGGATTGCCGTTCGGCAGGTAGAGCGAGCAGATTCGCACCACGCCGCGCTCGACGGAAAACACGGCCTCGATGAAGCGCGCCTGTTCGTCGCCATCGTCGCCCGGCAGGCCGCGGTTGACCTCGTCGGGCTTGGCCTTGGAGAGGATCGCCACGCCGTTGAAGCCCTTCTGGCCGTGCGTCTCGACATGGTAGCCGAGCGCCTCGATCTCCAGCCGCGGAAAGCCGTCGTCGACGGATTTGATTTCCTGCAGGCACACCACGTCCGGCGCCGAGCTCTTCAGCCATTCGCAGAGATTGGCGATGCGTGCCTTGACGCCATTGATGTTCCAGGTCGCGATCTTCATGGCATCCATCCCTTCGTCTTGCCTCTACATAACCGATGGCGCGGATTTTGCCATCGGCTTTTGCCGGCTTTTCCCACCCGGCGCTTTGACAACTCATGGTTTTGCGCATCATTCTCGCAATGTGGGCCGGTTGGGGAGGGCGGGTCCGCGCATCAAAAAAAGGGGACCAGCTCAATGTCTGAAAATTCAACCAAGATCCACCCGGTCGATGAGGTGCTGCCGCTGTCGCGGCTGGCCGCACTCGGCCTGCAGCATGTTCTCGTCATGTATGCCGGGGCGATCGCCGTCCCGCTCATCGTCGGGCGCGCGCTCAAGCTGCCACCGGAAGACGTCGCCTTCCTGATCTCGGCCGATCTCTTCGCCTGCGGGATCGTCACGCTCATCCAGTCGTTTGGGCTGACGCAGTGGTTCGGAATCCGGCTACCCGTCATGATGGGCGTGACCTTCGCCTCGGTCGGTCCCATGGTTTCCATGGCCAACGTCACCGGCGGACCTGACGGTGCCCGCCTGATCTTCGGATCGATCATCGGCGCCGGCCTTGTCGGCATTCTGATCGCGCCGCTGGTCAGCCGCCTGCTACGATTCTTTCCGCCCGTGGTGACCGGCACGATCATTCTCGTGATCGGCGTGTCGCTGATGCGCATCGGCATCAGCTGGATCTTCGGCAATCCCGTCGGGCCGACGGCGCCGAGCATTCTCGACCCGGCCCATGCCAAGTGGCTCGAGGACGTGAAGGCGCTGGCCGCGACGGGGGCGGGGGGCATTCCCGAGATTCCGGCCAAGCTCGCGCTCGCACCGAGCGTGCCGAACGCGGCCTATGCGCCGCTTTCGGGCATCGCGGTCTCGGCGATCGTCCTCGTGTCGATCCTGATCATCGCCCGGTTTGCCAAGGGTTTCGTCGCCAACATCTCGGTTCTCCTCGGCATTGTCATTGGCGGGATCGTCGCGGCTGCCGCAGGCATGATGCATTTCGACAAGGTGGCGAGTGCCGCCTGGTTCGCACCGATCATGCCCTTCCATTTCGGTGTGCCGATCTTCGATCCGGTGCTGATCCTCACCATGTCGATCGTCATGGTGGTGGTGATGATCGAGTCGACCGGCATGTTCCTGGCGCTCGGGGAGATGACGGGCAAGACCGTCACGCGGCCGATGCTAGCCGCAGGCCTGCGCACCGACGGTCTGGGCACCTTGATCGGCGGGATCTTCAACACGTTTCCCTATACGAGTTTCTCGCAGAATGTCGGCCTGGTCGGCGTGACGGGCGTGCGCTCGCGCTTCGTCTGCGTGGTCGGCGGGGCCATTCTCGTGGTGCTGGGCCTGCTGCCGAAGATGGCCGCCCTCGTCGAATCGCTGCCGACGGTGGTTCTCGGCGGCGCCGGTCTGGTGATGTTCGGCATGGTCGCGGCAACCGGCATCCGCATTCTCTCGTCCGTCGACTTCAAGTCGACGCGCAACAATCTCTTCATCGTCGCGGTGTCGATCGGTTTCGGGATGATTCCGCTGGTCGCGCCGAACTTCAAGCAATGGATGCCGCACGCCATCCATCCGCTGATCGACTCCGGCATCCTGCTGGCCTCGATCGCGGCGGTGTTGCTCAACATCTTCTTCAACGGGGCCTCAGAGACCTCGGATGCGGAGGTCCGTGAAGCGGCACTGGCTGCCGATGGCGGTCACTGAAGACGAAACGGCCGGACCGGGCGCTTGCCTGGACCGGCCGGCTGAACAGGCGGGCTGAGCGTTTCTAGACGGAGAAGCTGGTGCCGCAGCCGCAGCTTGCGACCGCATTCGGATTGTTGATCTGGAAGGACTGGCCGAGCAGGTTGTCGACGAAATCGATCTCCGAGCCGGCCATGTAGACCAGCGACATCGGGTCGATCAGCAGGGTGGCGCCGTCGCGACTCACCACCAGGTCGTCGGATTGCGGCCCCCGGTCGAGGTCGAACTTGTAGGAAAAGCCCGAACAGCCGCCGCCTTCGACGGTGACGCGCAGGGCGCTCTTGTCGGCTTCGCTGGAAACGATCTGGGCGATTCGCTTCGCCGCGGCTTCGGAAAGGGTGACGGTCTCGGTGCTCATCTTGCCTCCTGACGGGTTCAAGGCCCGTGGAAAACTTCTGTAACGCCAGAAAATTCAACGTTCTGACACGTATTGGCGATAGATCGCCATGGATATTGCCGGATGCCGGCCGCGCTCATGTTATAAGAGGCAAACCTTGCGGCATCCTTCGCTATAGGTATGAAGGCGAACCGGTGGCGTCAATGGGGAGCGGACAGGCGCGAAATGACGATCGACAAAAGTGCATTGGGTTTCGGTTCGGGCGAGCGGGCGATCTACGCCACCGATCCCTGGACGACGCGCGGACGACTGTTTCCCGAGGGCGGCAGCCCGACGCGCTCCGACTTCCAGCGCGACCGCGACCGCATCGTCCATACCACGGCCTTCCGCCGGCTGAAGCACAAGACGCAGGTCTTCATCGGGCCCGACGGTGACCACTACCGTACGCGCCTGACCCACACGATCGAGGTGGCGCAGATTGCCCGCGCGCTCGCCCGTGCGCTGAAGCTCGACGAGGATCTCGCCGAGGGCGTGGCGCTCGTGCACGACTTCGGCCACACGCCGTTCGGCCATACCGGCGAGGACGCGCTGCACGAGGTGCTGGCGCCCTATGGCGGCTTCGACCACAACGCCCAGTCGCTCAGGATCGTCACCAAGCTGGAGCGGCGCTATGCCGAGTTCGACGGTCTCAACCTGACCTGGGAAACGCTGGAAGGGCTGGTCAAGCACAATGGCCCGCTGCTGACCAAGGCGGGCGAGGGGACGCGCGGCCCGGTTCCCCAGCCGATCCTCGACTATTGCGAGCTGCACGATCTGGAACTTGCCAGCTATGCCGGCCTGGAGGCCCAGGTCGCGGCGATCGCCGACGACATCGCCTACAATACCCATGACATCGACGACGGGCTGCGCTCCGGCTATCTGAGCTTCGAGATGCTGGAGGACGTGCCTTTCCTCGCCGAGCTGATGAAGGAGGTGCGCGACCGCTATCCGCATCTCGAGCCCGACCGCTTCACCCACGAGATCATGCGCCGGCAGATCACCCGCATGGTCGAGGACGTGATCGGGGTCGCGCAGGGGCGCCTTGCCGCGCTCAGACCGCAGAGTGCGGCCGACATCCGCGCCTCCGACCGGACCGTCGCCACCTTCTCCGACGAAATGGCCGAGACCGACCGCCAGATCAAGAAGCTGCTGTTCAGCCGCATCTACCGCCATCCCGACATCATGCGCATCCGCGCCGGTGCGGCGCAGATCGTCACCGACCTGTTCCACGCCTATATGGCCGATCCGGCGCTGATGAGAAGCCATTACTGGGTGAACCATATCGCCGGCCTGAACGAGCCGGCGAGGGCGCGCCATGTAGGCGACTATCTGGCGGGCATGACCGACACTTATGCGGTGCGTACCCATACCGAGCTGTTTGACCGGACTCCCGATTTGCGATAGGCAGCGCAGCAATTCCACTCCATTTGCGGGCTATCGAACTGCTTGCGCGGGTACCACGACATGAACCTCTTCGCCGACTTCGAAACGAGAATCAAAAACGCGCTCGAGCAGATCGACAGCATCAAGGAGAAGCGCTCCACCCTCGATTTCGGTCGCATCGTCGTCGAGCCGCCGCGCGATCCGAGCCACGGCGATGCCGCCACCAATGCCGCCATGGTGCTCGCCAAGGCACTCGGCACCAATCCGCGGGCGCTGGCCGAGGTGATCGGCGACAAGCTCAAGGAAGACGGCGACATCGCCGAGGTGAGCGTGGCCGGCCCCGGCTTCATCAACATCCGCCTGTCGACCGGCTACTGGCAGCGCCTGCTGGCCACCATCATCACCGAAGGCACCGATTTCGGCCGCTCGACGCTCGGCAAGGACCGCAAGGTCAATGTCGAATATGTCTCGGCCAATCCGACCGGCCCGATGCATGTCGGCCATTGCCGCGGCGCCGTGGTCGGCGATGCGCTCGCCAACCTTCTGGCCTTTGCCGGCTATGACGTGGCCAAGGAATATTACATCAACGATGCCGGCGCCCAGATCGAGGTGCTGGCGCGTTCGGTCTTCCTGCGCTACCGCGAGGCGCTCGGCGAAAAGATCGGCGAGATCCCGGCGGGCCTCTATCCCGGCGATTATCTCGTGCCGGTCGGCCAGGCGCTGGCCGCGGAATTCGGCACCCGGCTGCACAGCATGCCGGAAGAGGAATGGCTGGAGATCGTCAAGGAGCGCGCCATCGACGCGATGATGGTGATGATCCGCGACGACCTCGCGACCCTCAACGTGCATCACGACGTGTTCTTCTCCGAACGCACGCTGCACGCCAACGGCGCCGCCAAGATCCGCACCGCGATCAACGACCTGACCTTCAAGGGCCATGTCTATCGCGGCACGCTGCCGCCGCCGAAGGGCCAGCTGCCCGAGGATTGGGAAGACCGCGAACAGACGTTGTTCCGCTCGACCGAGGTGGGTGACGACATCGATCGGCCGCTGATGAAGTCGGACGGCAGCTATACCTATTTCGCCGCCGACGTCGCCTATTTCAAGGACAAGTTCGACCGCGGCTATTCCGAGATGATCTACGTCCTGGGCGCCGACCATGGCGGCTATGTCAAGCGGCTGGAAGCCGTGGCGCGGGCCGTGTCGGAAGGCAAGACCAAGCTCACCGTGCTTCTCTGCCAGCTCGTCAAGCTCTACCGCGACGGCGAGCCGGTGAAGATGTCGAAGCGTTCCGGCGACTTCGTCACGCTGCGGGAAGTGGTCGAGGAAGTCGGCTCCGATTCCGTGCGCTTCATGATGCTCTATCGCAAGAACAGCGAGCCGCTCGACTTCGACTTCGCCAAGGTGACGGAACAGTCGAAGGACAACCCGGTCTTCTACGTTCAGTATGCCCATGCGCGCTGCATGTCGATCTTCCGCCAGGCGAAGGAAGCTTTCCCCGATCTGGACTTCGAGGCGACCGATTTCGCAGGGGCCGTGGCCGGGCAGATCACCGATCCGACCGAGCTTCAGCTGATCGGCAAGCTGGCCGAATACCCACGCGTCATCGAGGCGGCGGCCCAGTCGCAGGAGCCGCATCGCCTTGCATTCTACCTCTACGATCTGGCAAGCTCGTTCCACGCCCATTGGAACAAGGGCAAGGATTTGCCCGAATTACGCTTTGTTAACGATAAACAGAGACAATTGAGTATTGCCAGGCTTGGGCTGGTGCATGCTGTCGCCTCCGTTTTGAAGTCCGGTTTGTCTATTACCGGCACTGCAGCTCCGGTCGAAATGCGATAGTATCGTCACCATTTACCCACAATGCACTGGCAAGCGTCGAGTCGCGTAGGGTGAGTGGATCAAGTAATGGTACAGAAGCAGGCCGCATACAGCAGTCGATTGGGGAGCGATAGTTTCGCGGACGACGATCCGTTGGCGGAACTTGCCCGGATCGTCGGCTTCGAGCCGCCCGTTGCGCGCGATGCCGCGCCGACACGTCCCGCAGCGCCGGAAGAGCCGCAGTTCAACCTCGAAGACGAACTTCTTCGCGAGTTCGAGGTCTATGATGCGCCGCTGCGGACGAGCGAAGGGCCGCGTGCGGCCGAGCCTGCCATCGCCTCCCAGTCCCGTTCGCCGGTCGAAGAGATCGAAGAGCTGGAGGATGTCTTCTATCCCGAGCCCTTCGTCGAGCCGGCCGCGGAAGCAGCGCCGGCACGCGTCGAACCCGTATTCGAGCCCGAGCCGCGCCAGGAGCCGTCCTTCTCGGTCGATCTGGCCGAAGAGCTGGAGCTTGCCGTCTCCGAGCCGGAGGAGACGTCCGCCTGGTCGGCTCCCGAGCCCGAGCCGAAGCTGCGCCTGCCGCTCGCCAATTTCGCCGCCCAACCGCCGGTTCGCGCCGAGCCGCAATTCGTAGACGAAACCCCGGCCGAGCCTGCGCCCCAGGTCGAGCCCGCGCATCATGCGGCAGAGACGGACGAGGCGTCGTCGGTCGAGGACTTCTTCGCCGACGAAGGTTTCAAGTGGAGCGAGACGGTTTCCGGCCCTGCTTCGGCTGTCCCGGCCGCATCGCTCGATCGCCCGGCCGATCCGTTCGGCTTCGACGATCTCGTCGCCGAAGCCGGTGACCGTTCGGGCCGCCCGGCGGAGGTCGCGGTTGACGCGCCGGCCGCACCGGTTTCCCGAGCCGAGCCGTCCTTCGCCTTTTCCTTCGCCGACGATGTGGCTGCCAGCGAAGAGCTTGATCGCTCCGCACCGGCGACCGCGTCCGTCGAGCCTCAGGCTCCTGCCGTTTCGTACGAAAGCGCTGAAGCCACGCAGGTGGTCGAACATGCCGCGCCCGCTGACGACCTGCGTCCGGCGATCGAGGACGAAGAATTCGATCCCTTCGCCGAAGGCGAGTTCGACCTGCAGCTCGACGATCTGGAACTCGATCTGTCCGACATCGAGGTGGACTTCGACGAGCCGGTGGTCGCACCGGCCACCCCGGCCGCACGGCCGGCCCCCGTTTCGCTCGCAACCCCGGTTCTGCCCGCCGCAGCGCCCGTCGTGACGCCGGCTCCGGCCGCCTATACTGCGCCGACTGCCTATGCGGCTCCGGCACCTGTGGCGGTATCGCCGCGCATTGCGCCGGCGGAAGTACGCGCCGCACCGGCAAAGCCTGCCCCGTCCGAATTCGACTTCACCGACGAGCCGCTGGCCTTCGATCCGGCCGAGATTTCCGAACAGGACGATCACCTCGAATCGATCGCCCATATGGACGTGCCGGAAGTGCCGGTGCCCGACAGCAAGCCGGCCCCGGCCGCCTACGCACACGACTACGATCTCGACATCGACGGCGAACTGGCGACCTTGTTCGACCAGCCGTCGACCACGCCGGCTGCCGCCGTTCAGGCGCCCGCCGCCGCGCCGGTGGCCGCCGCCGCGCGCCAGACGCCTTCGCTCGCCACCCCGGTCGCGGCCCAGGCGCCGGTTCAGGCAGCAGCCCAGCCGGCGAACGCGCAGCTCCCGCCGATGGACGATTTCGACGCCTTCGAACGGGCGCTGGAGGAGGATTTCCGCCACACGCTCGACCGGCCGTCCGACTATGCGGCCGCCAATGCCGGCCGGATCAATATCCCGATGGAGCCCAAGGGCCTGTCGCGCTTCGGTTCGCGCGGCCTGCTGATGGCGGGCACGGCGGTCGTCGTCCTGCTTCTCGGCGGCGGAGCGCTCTATACCTGGCTGACCGGTACCGGCCCCTCGATGATGTCGTCGGGCGAGCCGCAGGTGATCGCCGCCGACAAGGATCCGGTGAAGATCCTGCCCGAAAACCCGGGCGGCAAGTCCGTGCCGAACCAGGACAAGGCCGTCTATGACAGCGTCGCCGGCGCCGCCGTCCAGGATCCGAAGCAGGAGAGCCTGATCTCCTCGAGCGAGGAACCGGTCGACGTCGTGCAGAAGACGCTGATCCCGGAAACCCTGCCGCTGGAAGACGAATCGGACGCCCAGGCGCTCGGCACGCCGGTCGGCGAGACCGAGGATCCGCGGCTCCTGCCGGACCAGAACGGAACCGCGCAGCCGGCCGCCAATGGCGCCGCAGAACCGGCAACGATCACGCCGCGCAAGGTGCGCACCATGATCGTGCGTCCGGACGGCACGCTGGTCGCCCAGGAAGCACCGGCCGAGGCCGCTCCCGCTCCGACGCTCGAAGCGCCGGCCGTGTCGGAACAGAATGCAGCACCGACCGGCGACAAGCCCGCCCTGGCGGCACCGTCGACCACCGCCGAGGCACCGCTGGCCACCGCTCCGGCCGACGCGCCGAAGGGTCCGCTTCCGACCGCACGGCCTTCGACGCCGGCCGAGACGGCCGCAGCACCGGCCGCCGCTCCGCAGGCGCCGGCACCCGCCGCACAGCCCGAGCCGGCCGCACCGGCGGTCGAGACCGCAGCCGCTCCGACACCGGCCGCTGCCGCGCCCGAGCCCGCTGCTCCGGAACCGGCTGCCGCCCAGCCGGCGCCCGCAGCCGGCGGCTATTACATCCAGGTCGCATCGCTGCCGTCCGAGGCGGAGGCGGAGAAGTCCTACAAGAACATTTCCGGCAAGTTCGGCAGTGTCGTCGGCGGTCGCGCCCACGAGATCAAACGGGCCGAGATCGCCGGCAAGGGTACCTACTATCGCGTGCGCATTTCCGCCGGTACCAAGGCGGATGCGGCGGCCCTCTGCGAACGCTATAAGGCGGCCGGCGGAAGCTGCCTCGTCACGAAGTAGCCAACGCACCTCAGCGACAACGAAAAAAGAGGCGGGAACCTGCGGTTTCCGCCTCTTTTCCTGTGTATGACCCGAACCCGTCGCTTCGGCTTTGATCCCACCCCTCTTATGATTCGGCCATGACCCAGACATCCATGCCCGCAAAAGCAATGATCCTCGGCTGCACCGGCCTTGCCCTGAGCGCCGACGAGAAGGCCTTCTATCGCGACGAGCAGCCATGGGGCTTCATCGTCTTCGCCCGCAATCTGAGCGAGCCGGCGCAGATCCGCGATCTCGTCGCCGAGATGCGCGACACCGTCGGCGGTCGCAACGCGCCGGTGCTGATCGACCAGGAGGGCGGCCGGGTGCAGCGCATCCGCGAGCCGATCGCGCCGCGTTATCCCTCCGGTGCCGTGCTCGGCGAACTCTATCGCCGCGACCGGGAACTGGGCCTGCGCGCCGCCTGGCTGATGTCGCGCCTGCATGCCTTCGACCTCATCCGCCTCGGCATCAATGTCGACTGCCTGCCGGTGCTCGACGTGCCGGTGGAGGGTGCGAGCAACGTCATCGGTGATCGCGCCTACGGCAATGATCCGGAAACGGTCGGCGCGATGGGCGAGGCGGCTGCGGCGGGCCTGAAGTCCGGCGGCGTCCTGCCGGTGATGAAGCACGTGCCGGGCCATGGCCGCGGCATGGCGGATTCGCACCATGAGCTGCCGGTCGTCACCACGCCGCTTACCGAGCTCGAGGCGCACGACTTTCCGCCGTTCCGGCGGCTGCGCAACGAGCTGATGGCGATGAGCGCGCATGTGGTATACTCGGCCATCGATCCGGATCACCCGGCATCGACCTCGCGCAAGGTGATCGACGAGATCATCCGCGGCTACATTGGATTCGACGGGCTGCTGATGTCGGACGACGTGTCGATGAACGCCCTCAAGGGCACGCTCGGCGAGCGGGCGGCGGCGATCGTCGCCGGCGGCGGCGATGTCGTGCTTCACTGCAACGGCGTCATGGACGAGATGCGGGCGGTCGCGGCCGAAGTGCCGCTGCTCAAGGGCAAGGCGCGGGCGCGGGCCGATGCCGTCGAGACGGCCTTCGGCACCACCGACACGGCGGAAGAGGTCGCCATCCGCGACGAGTTCGACGGCCTGAGGGCGACCGCCTGATGTCGCCCGTGTCCGCCACGCCCCCATCGCCGAAGCGGCCGGCATCCGGCAATCCGGCAACGCCGATGGACAGCCTGTGGCAGGACACGGCCGAGGAGCGGCTGACCGGCGAACCGGCCTTCGTCATCGACGTGGCGGGCTTCGAAGGGCCGCTCGACCTTCTGCTGTTCCTGGCGCGCAACCAGAAGGTCGACCTCCACCGCATTTCGATCCTCGCGCTGGTCGAGCAATATCTCGAATTCATCGAAAGTGCGCGGCGCATCCGGCTTGAGCTGGCGGCCGACTATCTCGTCATGGCGGCCTGGCTCGCCTACCTGAAATCACGCCTGCTGATCCCGCAGCAGGCCAAGGACGAAGGCCCGTCGGGTGAGGAAATGGCGGCAACTCTGGCCTTCCGGCTGAAGCGCCTTGAGGCCATGCGCGAGGCGGCGACGAGGCTGATCAACCGCAACCGGCTCGGCCGCGACGTGCATGCGCGCGGCGCGCCGGAGCATGTGCCGACCCGCGTCGACAATGCCTACGAGGCTTCGCTCTACGATCTCTTGACCGCCTATGCCTCGCTCCGGCAGCGCCAGGCTACCACCCAGGTGACGATCGCGCGCCGCCGCGTCTGGTCGCTCGCCGATGCGCGCGCCATCCTGACGCGCATGATCGGCGAGATCGGCGACTGGACGGCGCTCGATCATTTTCTCCTGCGTTACCTGACGACCCCCGCCGAGCGGGTGAGCGCGATCGCCAGCGCCTTTGCCGCGTCGCTGGAGCTGGTGCGCGAGGGCCGGCTCGAGATCCGCCAGGAGGGCGCCTTCCAGCCGATCTACCTGCGCAGCGGCCCGCGCGCCGGCGAACTGGCGGCGGTGGAGTAGCGCGATGGCGGAGGTGCGGGACGGCGAATTCTTCCCCGAGGACGAGGCGGATCAGGCCGTCGTCGAACGCGACCCGATGCTGGAGCGCGCCGAGCGCGAGGCGATCCGCATCGCCGAGGCGCTGGTCTTCGCTTCCGCCGAGCCGGTGTCGGAAAATTTCATCGCCGACCGCCTGCCGCGCGGCATCGACGTCAAGGCGATCATGCATCGGCTGAAGGAGGACTACGCCCCGCGCGGCGTCAATCTGCTTCAGGTCGACGAGCACTGGGCCTTCCGCACCGCCGCCGATCTCTCCTTTGCCGTGCGCAAGGACGAGACCGAGGTCAAGAAACTGTCGCGCGCGGCGCTCGAAGTGCTGGCGATCATCGCCTATCACCAGCCGGTGACCCGCGCAGAAATTGAAGACATTCGCGGCGTCCAGACGTCGAAGGGCACGCTCGACGTGCTGATGGAGGCGGGCTGGGTGCGCTTCCGCGGCCGCCGCCGCACGCCGGGCCGCCCCGTGACGCTCGGTACGACCCGCGATTTTCTCGATCATTTCGGCCTTGAGGAGCTGCGCGACCTGCCGGGCCTCGACGAATTGAAGGGGGCGGGACTGCTGTCCGGGCGCATTCCGGCGAACTTCAACATTCCACTTCCCATGACCGGCGACGAGCTCGCCGAGGACGAGGATCCGATCACCCAGCTCGATCTCGAGGAGCTTGGCCTCTTGACTCCGGGTGGAGAAGCGGACGAATAGCATCAGGTTTATAACGGTAACCGGGCGGTGTTCGGATGTCCTGCGTGGTACGCTCGTGCCCCGGCATCCGTAACAGCCGGCCATGCGGACGGTGGAATGAGCGCGCAGACGATGCAAGGCGACAATTCGAGGCGCACGGCTGGCGTTACATTTGCGGCGCGGCTTAGCTTCGAGGACATCCGCCACGGCTATCACAATCGCGAGACCCTGCGCGGGGTGTCGCTGACTGCCGAGCCCGGCGAGGTTCTCTGCCTGCTCGGACCGTCCGGCTCCGGCAAGACGACCCTGCTTCGCATTGCCGCAGGCATCGAGGCGCAGCTGTCCGGCCGCCTGCTTCTCAATGATCGCGAAGTGGCAGGCCCTTCCGTCTTCGTGCCGCCGGAACAGCGCGGCATCGGCCTGATGTTCCAGGATTTCGCCCTGTTCCCGCATATGAGCGTGGTGGAGAACGTGCGCTTCGGCCTCACCGCCATGCCCGCGCGCGAGGGCGTGTCCGAGGCGATGGCGGCGCTGGAGCGGGTCGGGCTTGCGCACTGCGCGCAGAAATATCCGCATGCCCTTTCGGGCGGCGAGCAGCAGCGCGTGGCGCTGGCCAGGGCGCTTGCGCCGCGTCCGGGCGTGCTTCTGATGGACGAGCCGTTCTCCGGCCTCGATTCGCGCCTCAAGGACACGGTGCGCGCCGACACGCTGGCGATCCTGCGCGAAACGCGGGCGACCGCCGTTGTCGTCACCCACGATGCGGAAGAGGCCATGCGCATGGCCGACCGGATCGCGCTGCTGCGCGACGGCAAGCTGGTGCAGGTCGGCAGTTCGGACGATCTCTACCGCCGGCCGAGGGACCTGTTCACCGCGGCATTCTTCTCGGAAATCAACGAGTTCTCCGGCATCGTGCGCAACGGCCACGTGGCGACGCCGCTCGGCGTCGCCGAAGCGCCGGGCATTGCCGAGGGCAGGGAAGTGTCGATCGCCGTGCGGCTCTCCGGGGTCGGCGTGAGCGCGGACAGCGGCGTCATTCCCGCCCGCATCCTGTCGCGCCGTTTCCTCGGGGTCGTCGAGCTGCTGGAACTGGCGATCCCGGGAAGCGAGCGGCCGGTGCGTTCGCGCATGCGGGCCGACATCCTGCCGCCGGGCCTCAGGGATGCGACAATTGCGGTCAATCCGCACGACATTTTGGTGTTTGAAAAAGACTCTGAAACCCCTTACATCGGGGAAACAGAAAACACGGAGTGACTGGTATGGGTTCTTTTAGCATGTGGCACTGGCTGATCGTCTTGGCCATCGTTCTGTTGCTGTTCGGCCGCGGCAAGATCCCGGAGCTGATGGGTGATGTCGCAAAGGGCATCAAGAGCTTCAAGAAGGGCATGTCTGACGACGAGACCGACACGGCGGCCACCGGCAAGTCCGTCGATCACAAGGCCGACGAAACGAAGTGACCTGTCGCGGTCGCATCGCGGCCGCTGAGGGAATTGAGGCGCCCCGCGCGATCGGGGCGACCTTCTCCCATTCGGGACAAGGGGATGTGCGGCGTATCGTCCATGATGCGCGGTCCCCGGAACAGATGGCTTCAGGAGCCCGTTGAATGCTGGATATTGGCTGGACCGAGTTGCTCGTCATCGCGGTGATCCTGATCGTCGTGGTGGGTCCAAAGGACCTGCCGCCGATGATCCGCGCTTTCGGCAAGATGACGTCGCGGCTGCGCCGGACCGCGGGTGAATTCCGTGCCCAGTTCGACGAGGCGCTGCGCGAGGCGGAACTCGATGACCTGCGCAAGTCGGTCGACGATGTCCGCAACCTCAATCCGAAGAACGCCCTGCGCGACGCCATCAACCCGCTGCGCCAGATGGGCAACGAGATCAAGGCCGACCTGCAGAAGGCGACGACCGCCGATGCCAAGGCCGCAGCCGGCGTCACGTCCGCCGAGCCCGCACCCGCCACGTCCTTCCCGGAAATGCCGTCGCCTCTGGTCGGCGTGCCGGACGAACTGGCCCAGCCGATGCCGGATCCCGCTCCGGCGCCGGCCGCAAAGCCCGCCCGGACATCGGCCCCGCGCAAGACCAAGGCGGCCGCGGCCGCCGGTGCTCCGGTCGAGAGCCCCAAGCCGGCAAAGTTGCCGGTCGCCGCCAAGCCGGCCAAGCCTGGCCGTCCCAAGCCCGCCGCCGTGGAGAGTGAGGCCGCGAAACCGGCCGCTCCAAAGAAGCCCCGCAAGCCGAAGACCGAGGAGTCCGCATGAGCGGCGACATCGAAGACAAGCCACAGCCGCTCGTCGAGCATCTGATCGAACTGCGCTCCCGGCTGATCTGGGCGATCGGCGCATTCTTCATCGCCTTCATCGGCTGTTTCGCCTTCGCCAAGCAGCTCTTCAACATGCTGGTCGTGCCCTATAAGTGGGCGGTCCAGTGGGCCGGGCTCGATCTCACCAAGGCCGAGCTGATCTACACCGCGCCGCAGGAGTTCTTCTTCACCCAGGTGAAGGTGGCCATGTTCGGCGCCGTGGTGATCGCCTTTCCGGTGATCGCGGCGCAGATCTACAAATTCGTGGCACCGGGCCTCTACAAGAACGAGCGGGCGGCCTTCCTGCCGTTCCTGATCGCTTCGCCGATCCTCTTCCTGCTCGGCGGCGCGCTCGTCTATTTCTTCTTCACGCCGATGGTGATGTGGTTCTTCCTCGCCATGCAGCAGGCACCGGGCGAGGGCGAGGTGGCCATTTCGCTGATGCCGAAGGTTTCGGAATATCTGAGCCTGATCATGACGCTGGTGTTTTCCTTCGGGCTGGTGTTCCAGCTGCCCGTCATCACGACCCTCCTGGCCCGTGTCGGCATCCTCGAAAGCCAGTGGTTGGCCGACAAGCGCAAGTACTTCATCGTCGTCGCCTTCATCGTCGCGGCGGTGCTGACGCCGCCCGATCCGATCTCCCAGATCGGCCTTGCTTTGCCGACGATCCTTCTCTACGAGGTAGCCATCTATGCTGCGCGACTCGTGGAGCGTCGACGGGCCGCCGAGACTTCGGTTGTCGCGGACGAGGCGAGCGAGCAGGACAGCGCCTAAGCTGCGCCGTTCGTCCTCCTCCACTCCCGGGCATGCATCCATGGGGCCGGACAGGGCACCCGCCAGGTCCGATCCGACGATCACGAGAGATGACCTGGAACGACGATGCTTGATATCAAATGGATCCGTGACAATGCCGAAGCCCTCGATGCCGCGCTGGCCAAGCGCGGCGCCGAGCCTCTGGCCGCAGGCCTGATCGCCCTCGACGAGAAGCGCCGCTCCGTCGTCCAGTCGCTGCAGGACATGCAGTCGCGCCGCAACACCGCCTCCAAGGAGATCGGTGCGGCCATGGGCAAGAAGGACATGGAGCTTGCCGAGAAGCTGAAGGCCGAGATCGCTCACCTGAAGGACCTCATGCCGGCCGCGGAAGAGGAAGAGCGCCAGGTTTCGGCCGAGCTCACCGACCAGCTGTCGCGCATCCCCAACATTCCGCTCGACGACGTGCCGGTCGGCAAGGACGAGCATGACAACGTGGTGAAACGCGTCGTCGGCGAGAAGCCCGGCTGGAACCATGCGGCCAAAGAACACTACGAGCTCGGCGAAGCGCTCGGCTACATGGACTTTGAGCGCGCCGCCAAGTTGTCCGGCTCGCGCTTCACGGTGCTGACCGGCCCGCTCGCCAAGCTGGAACGGGCGATCGGCCAGTTCATGCTGGACCTGCACACCACCGAGCACGGCTATACCGAAGTGTCCTCGCCGCTGATGGTGAAGGACGAGGCCATGTACGGCACCGGCCAGCTGCCGAAATTCGCCGAGGACCTGTTCCGCACCACCGATGGCCGCTGGCTGATCCCGACGGCGGAAGTGACGCTCACCAACCTCGTCTCGGGCGAGATCCTCGAGCAGGAAAAGCTGCCGCTGCGCTTTACCGCGCTCACCCCGTCCTTCCGTTCGGAAGCGGGCTCCGCCGGCCGCGACACGCGCGGCATGCTGCGCCAGCACCAGTTCTGGAAGTGCGAACTCGTGTCGATCACCGACGCCGAAAGCGCGATCGACGAGCACGAGCGCATGACCGCCTGCGCCGAGGAAGTACTGAAGCGCCTCGGCCTGCATTTCCGCACCATGACGCTCTGCACCGGCGACATGGGCTTCGGCTCGCGCAAGACCTACGACCTCGAAGTCTGGCTACCGGGCCAGGACACCTATCGCGAGATTTCGTCGTGCTCGGTCTGCGGCGACTTCCAGGGCCGACGCATGAATGCCCGTTATCGCGGCAAGGACGGCAAGGGCACGACCTTCGTCCATACGCTGAACGGCTCCGGCACGGCCGTCGGTCGGGCGCTGATCGCCGTCATGGAGAATTACCAGAACGAGGACGGCTCGATCACCGTTCCCGACGTTCTGCTGCCCTATATGGGCGGCCTGAAGAAGATCGAAAAAGCGGCTTGAGGGCAGGGAGACCGGATGCGCATTCTCCTGACCAATGACGACGGCATCCACGCCGAGGGCCTCGCGGTCCTCGAGCGTGTCGCCCGCACGCTGTCCGACGATGTCTGGATCGTGGCGCCCGAGACCGACCAGAGCGGGCTTGCCCATTCGCTGACGCTGTCGGAGCCGCTCAGGCTGCGCAAGGTCGCGGACAAGCGCTATGCGCTGCGCGGCACGCCGACCGACTGCGTGATCATGGCGATCCGCGAAATCCTGCCGGAGAAGCCGGATCTCGTCCTGTCGGGCATCAATGCCGGCGGCAATGTCGCAGACGACGTGACCTATTCGGGCACGGTCGCCGGCGCCATCGAGGGCACGTTGCAGGGCGTCCGTTCGATCTCGCTCAGCCAGCTCTATGAATATTCCAATGGCGGCCGGGTCATTCCCTGGGAAGTCGCCGAAGCGCTGGCGCCCAAGCTCCTGGCGCAGTTGATCGATATCGATCTTCCTCCGGGCACTTTCCTCAACATCAACTTCCCGCGCTGCGCGCCGGCCGAGGTCAAGGGTGTCGAGGTGACTTCGCAGGGCAAGCTCGATTTCGGCCTGGAAGTCGAGGAGCGCGCCGACGGCCGCGGCTTTCCTTACTACTGGCTGCGCTTCGGCGATCGCGGCAGCAAGTTCCGCGACGGCACCGACCTGCAGGCGCTGAAGGAAGACAAGATCTCGGTGACCCCGCTCAAGCTCGACATGACCGACTACACCGTCCAGGACAGCATTGCCCGGGCGCTGGGTTTCGGAGCAGCCGATTGAAGCCGGGTATGGTCGAAAAGGAAGGCTTTGCCGCTCTGGTGCTGAGGCTCCGGGCGGAGGGGATTTCCGACCTCGATCTGCTGACCGCGGTGGAGCAGACGCCGCGCTCGCTGTTCGCGCCGCCGCAATATTCGGACCACGCCTATTCCAGCCGCTCCATCCCGATCGAATGCGGCGCCTTCATGGAGGGGGCCGATCTGGCGGTGCGGCTGCTGGCTCACCTGCATGTGAAGCCTGGCCAACGCGTGCTGGAAATCGGCACCGGCAGCGGCTTCATGACGGCCGTGCTCGGCCGTCTTTCCGAACGGGTGATGTCGATCGAGCGCTACAAGACGCTGATCGCGGCCGCCCAGCGCCGGCTCGACAGCCTTGCATTGCGCAATGTCGTGCTCAGGCAGGCCGACGGCAGCCATGGGCTGATGGGCGAGGGCACCTTCGACCGAATCCTGGCCACGGCATCCTTCCCCACCATGCCGCGCTTCCTCGCCGAACAGCTCGTCTCCGGCGGTGTCCTGCTTGCCCCGCTGATCACCGGCGAAGAGACGTGCATGATGGTTCGCCTGACCAAGACGGGTAGCCGTTTCGACCGCGAGGACCTGTTCGAGGTGCCTTATCTGCCGCTGGTGCCGAAGATCGCATCCTATCTCTGACGGCGATTCCATCATCCGCAGACGCCGGCGAATGTGCGGCTTCTCGAAAATAGTTCACGACGATTCCGTGCGATTAACCGGCCAGTAACACTAACGCGCTTTAATCATACCCACATCAGGTTGCGTAATATGTGGGTCGAGTTATGCGTATGAGTGTATCGCCGAAAACCAGACTGCCGGTCGCCCGTCTCCTAGTGGCGATGTTGCTTGCCAGTGCTGCCACGGGCTGCAGCTCGGACGCATCGCGGTTCAGTTCCGTATTCTCCACCGACAATCTGACGACCGCGTCCATTCCGCGGCGCAATGTCGTCGCATCGCCCGTGCCGGCCGCCGACGTCGGCGGCATGCAGTCGGCGGATTACGCGAACCGCCAGCAGGCGGTGAACCAACCCTATCCGAGCCAGCCCTCCTACGCTCCGGCATCGGCCGCCCGTGCCGCCTCGGCGCCGGTCGCCGTCCAGCGCGCCGCACTCGCGGCTCCGGCCGGCTCCGGCTCCAACCAGTCGGCCGAACGCGCCGCGGCCCTTGCCCAGCCTTTCCCGGCTGCGCCGGCGCAGCGGCAGACAGCCATGCTCGCACCGCCGACGTCCGGTGATGCGCTGACCACCGGCTCTACCAAGTCGAGCGGCACGTGGAGCAAGACCAATGCCGCCCGCGTGACGCTGCGTCCCGGCGAGAGCATTTCGACGCTCTCCGCCCGCTATGGCGTGCCGGAACGGGAAATCCTCAAGGCGAACGGACTGAGCCAGCCGAGCGACGCAGCGCCCGGCCAGCTGGTGCTGATCCCGACGCTTGGCGGCCAGGCCAATGCCGCACGCGCAGCCGCCGACGCTTCCGTCCTGCCCGATGGCAGCAAGAAGCCGACCCTGCCGCAGTCGCCGGAACAGAATGTCGCCGTCCTGCCGACGGTGCCCACCTCGCGCGACAAGTCGCAGGCCAACCCGTCGAGCGCCACCGGCAAAGCCGTCGCCGGCGCCGGCGAGGGGGCAGCTCCTGGAGCCTATGTCGTCAAGCCGGGCGATTCGCTGAACAAGATCGCCAAGGCGACCGGTACGCCGATCGACAAGCTGAAGGCAGCCAACGGCCTGACCTCGGCCAATATCCGCATCGGCCAGGCGCTGAAGATTCCGGCAAGCGGCGCCGTCGCGGCAGTTCCTGCGACCGACTCGCTCAAGACCGCGACGATCCCGGCTTCGAATAGCAACGCCAGCGCACCGGCCGCCTACAAGGCACCGGTCGCCACCAAGTCCGTCAGCGAGGTGGCATCCGCCGATCCGAAGGAAACCGCGCCCGAAGCAACCGGCATCGGCAAGTATCGCTGGCCCGTCCGCGGCGCAGTGGTCGCCGGCTACGGCGCCAATGTCGACGGCAAGCGCAATGACGGCATCGACATCTCGGTTCCGGAAGGTACCCCGGTCAAGGCCGCCGAGAACGGCGTGGTCATCTATGCCGGCAATGGTCTGAAGGAACTCGGCAACACGGTTCTCGTGCGCCACGACGACGGCACCGTCACGGTCTACGGCCATGCCGATGCCCTGTCCGTCCAGCGCGGCCAGAAGGTCCAGCGCGGCCAGCAGCTCGCCACCTCCGGCATGAGCGGCAATGTCAAGCGCCCGATGCTGCACTTCGAGGTTCGCAAGGATGCGAGCCCGGTCAACCCGATGACTTTCCTGGAATAGGTATTGCGTCCCAGGCAAGCGATGAAAAGGTCCGGTGTCCCCGGGCCTTTTCTCGTTTCAGGCGCGATCCGTCGATATCCTGAGCCGGCCGGCGAGATCCTGGATATATTGCCAGGCGACGCGGCCCGAGCGTCCGCCGCGGGTGGTCGCCCATTCGAGCGCCTCGCGGTGCAGGTCGGCCTGTTCGAGCGGCAGGCTGAAATGGGCGGCGTAGCCGTCGATCATCGTCAGATAGTCGTCCTGGCTGCACTTGTGGAAGCCGAGCCAGAGGCCGAAACGGTCGGATAGCGACACCTTCTCCTCGACCGCCTCCGACGGGTTGATCGCCGTCGACTGCTCGTTTTCCATCATGTGGCGCGGCAGGAGGTGCCGGCGGTTGGAGGTCGCATAGAAGAGGACATTGTCCGGGCGTCCCTCGATGCCGCCGTCGAGCGCCGCCTTCAGCGACTTGTAGGCCGTGTCGTCATGGTCGAAGGACAGGTCGTCGCAGAACAGGATGATGCGGTGCGGCGTGTCCTTGAGCAGGTCGAGCAGAGCCGGCAGCGTGGCGATGTCCTCGCGGTGCACTTCGACCAGCTTGAGCGAGACCCCGGTCTGGGCGCGGATGTCGGCGTGCACCGCCTTGACCAGCGACGACTTGCCCATGCCGCGTGCGCCCCACAGCAGCACGTTGTTGGCCGGATAGCCCTCGGCAAAGCGCAGCGTGTTCTCGTGCAGGATGTCGCGTACATGGTCGACGCCGCGGATCAGCGACAGCGCCACGCGGTTGGGCTTCTTGATCGGCTGGAGATGGCTTCGCAACGGCGACCAGACGAAGCAATCGGCCGCCGTCCAGTCGTTCTCCGCCGGCGGTGGGCCGGCCAGCCGTTCGACCGCCGCGGTGAGGCGGCGCACTTCTGCGAGCAGCAACTGGTTTGCGTCTTCAGTCATCGAACCCTCCTCGGCACGCTGCCGCCCCGCGCGGCATTTTGCCCGGCGGTAGCATGGCCTTTTGCAGGCC
>Ga0180012_1000033_pt1 | contig 74998 bp, 68 predicted proteins | sample KR11_S2_MetaG_FD_122243 | JGI IMG/M metagenome (GOLD analysis project Ga0180012, IMG submission 122243) | Groundwater microbial communities from the Olkiluoto Island deep subsurface site, Finland - KR11_S2_MetaG | ecosystem: Environmental > Aquatic > Deep subsurface > Groundwater | place...
AATAACAGATGTTTCCGTACTACTTGGCGTTTCCGTCGTCCAACCTTACGAATTTCGCGGTTTGGCAGCAAAGTTCGTTCTACTGCAATACAGGCACCGCGATATTGGAGGCCCGGAGGAGGGAAAGTTAGTGCTGGCTGTAAAGTTGCGGTGTGAAGCTTGGGTAAATTCTAGCGCTAGCACGGTCCGAAGCGGTCCGACTTTCAGTTCTCAGAGTATCAAGTGGAAGACAGGTGCCTTGCGGTGGTTCGCTGGAATTGCTCAACAGGCGTCGCTGACGGGAGCTCATTGGTTGTTAGTCGTGACTAACCGCATGAAACCACTGAAATTACTCGGTTTTCACCGATGTTGGCCAACGGTCTACGTCGCCCCCAGACCCTTCGAGTTCAGCAGCGCGCCGAAAACGCGTCCATAGCCTTGAGAGGGTCTTGGTCCCCCGGGTGCTGCGTACTTCGTGGGTTGCGTCGGAGGCTGGCGCAAAGCCTTCGGGACTGTGATCATCCTTCATGCCCATGAACGCGTCTGGGCCGTCTGTTGGGCACGGATTAACCCTGCGCGCCGCCACTGGGTCGTTCCTTACAGTCTCGATAAACACACGATCAAGCTGCTCGCCTGGCGAGATAGGTGAAGAAGAGCGGTCAGTGGCGGGCGGATGGCGCGCAGGTGGGCTTGAAATCCTCGGCAGTCCCCGTTGCCATGGCGGCCTGAAGTTCGTCTGCTATGCGCACAGAGGCGCGAACTGCGCCGGTTCGTCGTATGTATTGCTGTACCGTATGATTTTGGTGGAAGCAGCATCTTACGATAAATGCAAAACCACACAGCCTTACCGTCGGCCGCTCAGGCCATGCTCCGTTCACAAGTGACTGTGAAGCGGCTTAATCGTTCATCGTCGATGACTCGGGTCCGAATACCCCTCCGTTCCACAGCGCCGAGGGTCTCCCTTAGGCGGGCGACCCGGTTTCGGGCTTCAAGGGTCGTAGCGAGCGCGAACCGCAATCCTCGAAACCCAAGAATGTCTGGATGAAAATTATTGGCCGAGCCATGATGTGGCAATGTCATGATCGCAATCCGGTCATCAAAGCCTTCGAAAAATGTCCGCCATTGCTGTCGCCATTTATATTGGCGAAGCGCGGCGTCGCCCGTGCCCAACAAGCCGACGCCATCATCCGACCAGAAGAAGCGAGCGTATCCGCCATGGCCGACCGGGTGCTGGGTACGTGTGACTTTTGCGTGTTGAATCTACGTCCGGCTTTTCAGGGGTGAAGGTCCTCGTTGGCGCTCGAGGGGCTATCGTTTGAGACGCGATTGGGGTGGCGGTCGACTTCGGCTCAAGACGCGGTGGATGACGTGTGCTGCATTTTTCCGCGGCCGAGAAGGCTCGCACGGATCTGCTCTGATTTTTTCGCGCCTGGCGTCGAGGAAGAGGAGGGCTCTGAGTTTCTCTCACCGCCGATTGCCTTTTGCTTCAGCCCTAGAAAGCGGCTTTGCGCCGTCATGCGATCATCCTCGCTCAGGGCTTCCAGCGGCCTACCGTCCAGATCATGGCGATGGGAGTCGGGCTGGGCACTCGCGAAATAATATCGCTTGGAGTGGGCAAAGGCAGCAACCGCGCGGCGCAACGTCGTCATGCCAACACCAGGTTTCAAGAGCGGGCGAATTTCCTCAAAGAGTCCAATAGCAAAGGGTCGGATAGTATCGCCTGGCCTCGCCGGCAGGATCCCAACCGGACGGACAAGCAAAGCGTTTACGGCGTCTGCTTTCTGGATGTCGATCTCCGAAGCTACGATCGGGCCGCGGCTGACTGTCCAACGTTTTGTCATATGTTCCAACCCCCTATTTTCTTGCCTGCAAGGCTGGGATCTACATCGTTTAAGCTGTTCTTGTGCAGAAATGCATATTGTGGTGGCCGATCTCAAGGCCCAACTGCGCTTCATCCTTCTATTTGGTACAGAACAGTCAGGCGACTAAGCGGGAGCGCTATGCAATGCTCGCCCTCGTCTTTGCGGGAGTGGCGGTCCCCGACAGAATCCTCTATATTGCAAACATGAGCGATGAACAGACCATATCGAACTCCACCAAGTCGGCCGTTGAGAAGGTCCTTCGTGACCGGCTCGGCCAGGCAGGGTTTTCTGGCGCCGACATTCGGGCCGATCGAGACAGCGATGGCGACCCGATCCTGCTCGTCGACGTGAAGTATGCTTATTCGGACAAGCCGATCAGTTCGAAACTCACTTACGGTCTTTCGACCGAGGTGCGAAAGGCTTTGAGCGCCCTTGGAGAGACGCGGTTTCCGCATATTCGGCATCATTTCGACGAACAGCAGAAGATTGCAAGTTAAGCCGTGTCGGATGATTTAATCGCCACTGCTCGGCGGCTTGCCAAGGCCAGCCCGAAGCGTCCACGACAGTCCGACCTGAAACGCGGCGTCAGCACAGCTTACTATGCGCTGTTTCATGCGCTTGCGCGCGATTGTGCCGATCTGCTCGTGGGTACGGGCGAAACGCGCAGTGAACCCGCATGGGCGCAAGTTTATCGGACCCTCGAGCATGGCGTTGCGAAAAACTCCTGCAAAGCGACGGCAAGCCGCGGCTTCCCGAGCAGTATTGTCTCCTTTGCCGATACGTTTGTCATCCTGCAGGAAGAGCGTCACCGCGCCGATTACGACCCGCTTGCGCGTTATGTCAGGGCCGAAGTCCTCGTTCTGATCGACAACTGCGAGCAGGCAATCCGGGATCTTGCATCGGCGCCGCGATCGGATCGCAAGGCGTTCGTAGTCTGGGTTCTGTTCCAGAAAAAAAGATAGGACCGTTTGCCCGGAAGCTGCAGCGGTTACGTCGGCTTCGGGTGCAATTTTAAAAGCCTATCGTGTTCACCGATGCCATACCACGCGACATCTCAAATTGGACAAGCGCCACATCGGCGGTGATGACCACGAAATCCTCTTGCGGTGTTCACTTACTTTCGTACGGCTAGGACGAATCGACATTCATCTGAGCCAGATCATTACTGCGACGAGATAGACGACGCCCTCGAAATGAATAGTCCTGCGGTCGTAGCGTGTTGCGAACCGGCGGAAGTGCTTCATTCGGTTGAAGCACCGCTCGATGCGGTTACGATATTTGTAGGCGCACTCGTCGTGCGGGATGATGATTTTGCGCGAGCGGCTTGACGGGATCACCGCGTCAGCTCCCATGGCGGCGATCGTTTCACGCAAAGCATTGCTGTCATAGGCTTTATCGGCCAGCACGGCATTGCCGATCTGACCCTCCAGAAGCGCCGGCGCCTGCGTGATGTCGCCGACTTGACCGGCGGTCACGATGAAACGCAACGGTCGACCGAGCGCATCGGCCAGCATGTGGATCTTGGTGGTCAGTCCGCCTCGCGAACGCCCCAGCGCCTGATCTTTGGCCCCCCTTTTCCGGATGCCGCCTGCTGGTGAGCGCGAACGATGGTGCTGTCGATCATCAGATACTGGTTATCACGGTCGGTTGTCAGTGCCTCGAACACCTGCTCCCAGATGCCAGCATGGCACCAGCGGCTGAAACGCTTATGCACCGTCTTCCACTTGCCATAACGCTCCGGCAGATCGCGCCAATGTGCGCCCGAGCGCAAAACCCAGAGGCAACCATTGATAAACAACCGGTTGTCCGAGCCAGTGCGCCCCGGATCGCCAGCCTTGCCGGGCAACAACGATGCAATCTTCGTCCACTGAACATCGCTCAACTCATACCGCTTGGCCGCCATCCTAAGACCTCCGTGGTCAAACACGGTATCTTATGAAGCAGCATTCAAGCGATTTGAGAATCCTGAATGTCGATCCGGCCTAGACTTTCAAGTTTCATCGGAAGCTAATTTGCGAGGTCGACTAAGACGATATTCCTATCCGAGCAAATATTGACGCTATCAATGAGTCGAAACAAAACAAGAACATCAATGGATTTCGGACATGAGGTATAATCTGCAGCGCGAACCTGATACGTCCGGGGACAGTGTCGCGCGCCCATAATTCTCGGGTGATAGAGGAGTTGCGAGAGCGGATTTCGCATCTTAAAGGCAGCACGGACCAAACGCCGCGGTGTTGCCGTTCGGCATTGTCGCGATGGATGCCAGACTGGCTGGCGGAGGTCGCGCTTTCGGTGCGCTGGGACTATTACGATGTGGCTCCTTCGGCTTTGGTTGTCATAATCATGGCAATCATCACAGCATCGGGAACTCGAAACACACGTCGGACGGATGCGAACATGTTTCCGCGGATCCTGCGCCGGAGGAATCCCCATAAGTCGTGGGCGCCGCCCTTCGGGCAGGGCTGGCGGCAAAGCGGAAGTCCGTTGTCGGTCTTCCCCCTTTTCGGGCTGCCATCCCTGACGCACGCCGAACGGACCGTACCGCTTGCGGCTTGCCGGCGGCAAGGGAAGCTTCGCCGCGTCGCGCCTTTGTCCCGTCTTCCATTAATCATCCGCGCCCTGCACCCGTCAGCCTTCGCGGCGACCGGATCCGCGCCCTTGAAATGTTTGGGGCGAAAGGATGTCGAAATATGGAAAGACAGGAAATCGAACGGATCAGGGACAGGGTGTCCTGCGGGGTTGTCTTGGAACAGGCGGGTTTTCAGGTAGACCTCAAGGAAAGCACACGTCGCGCCGTCAAATATCGGCGCGGAGGCGAGATTGCCATCGTAACCCATGGGGGGAGGGGACGGTTCGACCCACTGTCGCACAGGAAGGGAGATGTCTTCGGCCTGCATGTCTGGCTCCAACCAGACGATTTTACCGCGACCCTCAGGTCCGTTGGTGCGCTTGCCGGCGTTCCGGCATCAGGAGCGCCCTTGCGTCCACCATCGCGACGGACAGTCAGCATTGGGATCCCGGAACGCTGGTCCAGCCGTCCGCCGCTGCGCCAAGGCTCTCCCGCTTATCGCTACCTCAACGATATCAGGGTGATTCCCAGCGCGCTCTGCAAAGCGAGCGGAGCGGCTTCCGGCGACTTCGTCCGCGCCGGACGATTGGAACGAGGATCTGGCGGAATAGAGCGGGTATCTCGGAGCGGACCTGACACCAGGCCTTCGTGTTCCGTCGTGGCTTCCAAGATCGAATGCCGCCGCGGATCGCCCGGCACGCTTGGCAGTGGGAGCAAATACCGCGCTGCCCGGTGTTGATTGCACGCTCGCCGCGCTCTTGCGATCACCCCTGGATCGCTGGTACAGCAGCCCCAGTTATCGAGGTGTCATTCCGTGAAAAAAACCAACCGCAGCTTTACCGTCGAGTACAAAACCGGGCGGCGCAAAGCAGAGCGCCAACCGAATTCGATTTGGGGAGACATTGATTTGAAGTCGGTGGCTCGGCAGGCAGACAGAGGTGCATTTTCGTTGCCGGGCGACCACGAGGAAGCCTTCCACGTCAATCCGCCTAAAGGGCAGGGCAATTCGCCAGAGCCGGTGTTGACACCGGCGCTGGCGCCGCAGAACAATGCAGCGGAGAAAGAGGAGATCTACATGCCCGACGAAAACGAAACCGTGACGGAAACGAACACGCCGGCCCCCATCGTGGCGCCCCTCGCGCCGGTAAAACAGCGAAAGCCGCGAACCGTAAAGGCCGCCGCGGACGCGAACCCGTCACAGGTCGTGGATGCGGCACCAGACAGCATCACTCCGGCAGCCGGCAAGCAGAAACGCGGCCGCAAAGCCAGGACGATCCCGGCTGCAGGTTCTGCTAAAAGCAAGCCTCTCAACCGCGCGCGCAAGACGACGGATGCTGCACCCACCACCCCGGCGGATCCAATCGACGACATGGCCGAGCTTCTGCGGCTTGAAGATGAAAACCGCAGCCTGCGCAAGCAGCTTTCCGAAAAGCTGCGGGCCGAGAATGCGGATCTGCGAAAGCGGCTCAATCTCGCTTGACGGGTAAAGGCACACCCGGCCAGCCGTGACCGTCGGGTCGCGGAGGTCACGGCGGCCGCCGCCCGGTTCGCGCTCGCTTTGCGCAGGCGAGTAGAACACGAGGTCGATGACAATGGTATCCTTATGGAATTTCGTTGCCCGTTTGACGTCAAGACGGCGCCAGGAGCCGCAACGGCTCTTGCCCAACCCTGACGTTGTCGACCAATCGGGCGCCGCACGGCTTCAGGTTGCCGAAACGGTCTCTGACGACGCGGCTCCCGTGCCCGAACCGGCGCATGCCGGGATGATCGAGGGAGAGCCGGGCGAAGCGGTAGACGCTGTCGACATTGCGGCGAAAGCCTGGACGGCACGGGCGACGGATGCTGCTGCTCATACCGTGTCCGATCACGGAAGCAATGTTGCGGGAGAGCCCGATATCCAAGCGTCCTTGCCAGCCCCACGGACCCCTGCGCCAAGACGACACAGGAACAAGGCAGCGGAAGCAGCAGCAGGACCCCAACTAGCGAACGCTCCCACCGTTACCGCTCAGGCCATCAGCCTCGATGACGACATAAAGCTCTTGCGCAGCGAGCTTGTTAGTAAACTTCGGCTGCAGAACGCTCAACTCAAGACCATGCTGGAACGGTTCGAGCGTTAGGTCGCGGATCGCGGGCACGCCAGGGATAAGTTGGCGGTGGCGGAAATGACGGCTCGCCACATGGATCGGTTCCGGCTGAGGGCGAAGCGACACTCCAAGCAGTCGTGCTCTTGCAGCGTGGCAGCGAAACCGCCCGGCTCGCCGGCTCTGCGGACATCGCGAACTCCAGCAAAACTCGTCTCCGTGAACACCGCCCGGTGATACTGGCTTGAGGTGCGGTGCGCCCAACGTGGAGCATTGACAACAGCGCGCCACCGGAGCCGTAGGGTCGCCAAACCCTCGGGCTCCAATCATGTAGTGCACATTGTCTGTTGGCTAAAATCAGCGCTTTCCCTCTCCAACAACTGCGCGCAGGCTCTCAAATACTCCCGGTGCAAACTGGAATTGTCGGGCCGTGCCGCGTCCCATAGAGTTTTTTCCGAGCGTTTCAAGCAGGATACCTCGCTCGACAAGGAGGTCAATCGTCTCAATGACCCCACCTCGGGTCATTCCGGTGATTTCTATTATCTTTGATAGCGTTAGGCTCTCATGGGCCTGGTGCATCATGTACAGGATATTCATCATCCCGATCTGCTTGATGCGGGACTGGGCCGATTCACCCTCGATCGGTTTTTCGAGAATTTCACGCACTGCGAAGACAGATAAAGCTTGGCTTTGCCATCGGTCGCTCAAATTGCTTGCCATCGGTTTAACTATCTATTATTTGCATAGTATGTGGATTGAAGCGAGTCGCCTTTCAATCGCAGGTGACACTGAAGAAACCGGAGTGTAGGGGACATGAAGGGCCTTTTCTTTCGAGCGATCATAGCAGCGTTGGGGTTCGGCTCACTGTATACTATTTCGGAGCGAAGCGCTCGCGCCGACGAATGGGGCTGCCAGGTTATCCTGTGCCTATCAAATCCAGGCGGCCCGACACAATACGCCGAGTGCCGGCCGCCGATCCAAAAACTCTGGCGCCATCTCGCGAAAGGGCGCTCGTTTCCGGTCTGCAGCGGGGTCGGCTTTCAGAGCTCTCGGCCCCGTTACGAGCCATATTACTGCAATGCCGGCTATCGTCTATCGGGTGGCTACGGACCACGGGGGAGAGACGCGACGTGCGTTTCCACGTCGCCCCAGGCCGTAAGCGATAGCTTCTGCCAACGAGACCGAGATGGCGGCGGTTCGAACAACGGCTCAGTTATGTCGCCGCGCTGGCAGAGGGAAAACGGTCGCTATCAGTGCATGGCCTATACCGTGGCCCGACCCTTGGTGCGTGAGAAACCTCGGTACATCGATGTGACGATCGACGGGGTCGGTAAGCAGAGGGTGTGGTTCTGAGCATGCCTGTTGCCTTCCTCGATCTTGCACAGACCTGCGCGCCTGTCGTTGCATCCGAAACACTTGCGGGCGTCGTCAGCCTCGAAAGCCGGTTCGTTCCGCTGAACATCCGGATCAACAGCGGCGCGCCCCTCAGGCGCCAGCCCGCAACGAAGGCTGAGGCAACCGCAATCGCGACATCATTGGTGGCCGAACACCATGACATCCAGTTGGGCCTTGGCGGAATCGGAGCGGAGGAGCTTCGGAGGCTCAAACTCTCGATACCGGACGCGTTCGACCCGTGCCTTAACCTTAAGGCTACAGCGACGCTACTCGACGGCTACTATCGCCTCGCGGTCAAGGCGGGTGCCGACCCCGCCAGGGCCGAGCAGATCATGCTGCAATCCTATTACGGACGTGATGATCCATCTGTCGGCGCCATGGTCAACTATGACGATCAGGTCCGCCGCGAGATCGAACGGCTCGGGCCGACCATGGCACGAATGACAATTGGCGGCACGGGGGAGGGGAGGGAGGACGATGTCGCAAACGAAATTCCCAGCGCGGACGCCGTTGCCGAGGTGGTGGCGGAAAACGCCCCGGACGAAACAGCCGTGATCTCCGCCGCGCCGGCATGGGACGTCTTCAAGACCCGACGCCGATCGTCCGTCATCGTGTTTCAGAGCAACCAATCGGAGCAGAGTAAATGACAATCATTTCCCGGATCAGACCCATTGTCGCTTCGTCCGTGATGGCCGCCGCCATTGTGGTGACAATGGTCGAGCCTGCCTTCGCGCAAGCTGCAGGCATCGAATCCGTCCTGCAAAACATCGTCGATATGCTCACCGGAAACATCGCCAGGCTTCTAGCCGTGATCGCGGCGATTGTCATCTGCATTGCCTGGATGTTCGGCTATATGGACCTGAGGCGGGCCGGCTTCTGGATCATCGGGATCGGCGGCATCTTCGGCGCTACCGAACTCGTCAACACCATCGTCGGAAGCTGACGATGGCGGGCGAGCGGGCGGTTCTCGAGGAAGACACGCTTTTCATCGCGTGCACACGTCCGGCAATGATCGCTGGCGTGACCATGGAGGCGATGGGCTTCAATATCATGCTCACGACGATCCTCTATATCGTTGCGGGATCGATCGCCTATGCGCTGGTCGGCGTGGTGTTCCATCTCATCTTCCGCGCCCTGGTGAAGCACGATCACAACATGTTCCGCATCCTGCTGGCCTGGGTCGAGACACGCGGCCGTTCGCGCAACAGTGCTTATTGGGGCGGAGCAACACTCTCGCCTCTGAGATTGGCCCGCCGCTTTGACGAAAGGGATATTGGATTTGCCTAGTATCGCCACCCTCAGATCCCGCGAGCTCGCACCCGAGGCCTTTATTCCATACGTGCGCCACATCGACGAGAAGACGATCGCGCTCGACTCCCGCACCCTGGTGGTCATGGTCGCGCTCGAAGGCGTGTCGTTCGAAACCGCTGATGTGCTCGATCTCAACGCCCTCTATCGCGACCTCAACACCCTTTATCGAAATATTGCCGATGAGCGGCTTGCGATTTGGTCTCACCTCGTCCGGCGTCGAGACAGCGACTATCCAGACGGAACATTTGCAACACCATTCTCTGCCGCGCTCAACGAGAAATACCGCGAGCGCATGGTGCGCGAAGACCTTTTCCGCAACGATCTCTATCTGACCGTCCTCTGGTCACCGTCTCGCGATCCGGCCGACAGGGCGGCAAAGCTGCTATCGCGCCTTCGACGGGCAAAACGCCTTGATATGGAAGTCGATGAAGAAGCCCTGAAACAGCTTCAGGACAAGGTCGTCGATGTGATGGCAGGCTTGAAGCGTTTCAAACCACGTGTGCTTTCTCTCTACGAGCAGGACGGCATGCTCTTCTCCGAACCGAGTGAGGTGTTGCACCAGATCGTCGGCGGAAGACGGGAGCGAGTGCCGCTCACCGAAGGTCGCATAGCGTCAGCGATTTACTCGGATCGCGTCATCATCGGTCGCGAGACGATCGAGATTCGGCATGAGGCGGAGAGCCGATTTGCAGGCATACTGAGCTTCAAGGAATATCCGGCCCGCACTAGGACCGGCATGCTGGACGGCGTCCTGACCAGCCCGTTTGAACTTATTCTTTCGCAGTCCTTCTGCTTTGTGTCGAAGGCGGACGCTCGCGTCATCATGGGGCGAAAGCAGAACCAGTTGGTGAGCAGCGGCGACAAAGCAGCTTCACAGATCGACGAACTTGACGATGCAATGGACGATCTGGAGTCGAACCGGTTCGTGATCGGCGAGCATCACTTGACGCTGTCCGTCTTCGCGACCACTGTGAAGGAACTGACCGACAATCTCGCAAAAGCGCGCGCCAGCCTGACCAATGGTGGCGCCGTCGTGGCACGAGAGGATCTCGGCCTCGAGGCCGCCTGGTGGGCGCAACTGCCCGGCAATTTCCGCTACAGGGCGCGATCTGGTGCGATCACCTCGAAGAATTTCGCAGCACTGTCACCATTCCACTCCTATCCGATCGGACAGAAGGACGGCAATGAATGGGGCCCGGCTGTCGCCCTGCTCAAGACCGCCTCGGGGTCGCCCTATTATTTCAATCTCCATTATGGTGATCTCGGCAACACGTTCATGTGCGGTCCATCGGGAGCCGGCAAGACCGTGATCGTGAATTTCATGCTGTCACAGCTGGAAAAGCACGATCCGCATGTTGTCTTCTTCGACAAGGATAGGGGCGCGGACCTCTATGTCCGCGCCGCCGGCGGCACCTACCTCCCCCTGAAGAATGGTGTCCCAACCGGCTGCGCTCCCCTGAAGGCCCTCGACCTGACGCCGGAAAACAAGATGTTTCTGGCACGTTGGGTCGGCAAGCTTGTGGGTTCGGGGGCGAGGGAACTGACTGTCACCGAACTTCGCGACATCTCCGGCGCGATCGATGGCCTTGCTGACCTGCCCGTCGATCGGCGGACGATCGGCGCGCTGCGGACCTTCCTCAACAACACGGATCCGGAAGGGATCGCCGCCAGGCTCCGCCGATGGGAGAGGGGAGGGCCACTCGGCTGGGTATTCGACAATGTCATCGAGGATATCGGCTTTGGCGATTTTGGCGGGTCAGGCAAGTTCATCGGCTACGACATGACCGACTTCCTCGACAACGAGGAAATCCGGACACCGCTGATGGCCTACCTTTTCCACCGGGTAGAAGAGTTGATCGACGGCCGCCGGATCATCATCGTCATCGACGAGTTCTGGAAGGCGCTCCAGGACGAGGGGTTCCGCGATCTCGCGCAAAACAAGCTGAAGACCATCCGCAAACAAAATGGATTGATGCTGTTTGCCACGCAAAGTCCACGCGACGCGCTGAATTCGCCGATCGCCCACACGATCATCGAGCAATGCCCGACACAGATTTTCCTGCCCAACTCGCGCGGAAACCATGCCGACTATGTCGATGGATTCAAGCTCACCGAACGCGAATACGAATTGATTGCGCGCGAGCTTTCCGTCGAGAGCCGGAGGTTCGTGTTGAAGCAGGGACACAACAGCGTCGTCGCCGAGCTCGACCTCAACGGCTTCGATGACGAACTCGCCATCCTTTCGGGTCGGACCGCCAATGTCGAACTTCTCGACGTGATCCGCGCCGAAGTTGGGGATGACGTCAAGGATTGGCTTCCCGTTTTTCAACAACGAAGGAGTGCAAGCTGATGGCTTCCTATCGAATTCAAGGCGCAGTACTCGTCATGGCACTTATCCTTTCGACCGGCAGTGCTACAGCGCAGGGAATCCCGGTCATCGACCAGACGGCTATTGCCAAGCAGATCGAAAGCATCGCACAGCTCAAGTCGCAACTCGATGCGCTCAATCAGCAGATCGAGCAGGCACAGCAGCTCTATGGCTCGCTCAACAAGCTGACCGATATGGCTGATGTTGCGAACGTTCTCAACGATCCGGCGATCCGCAAGGCGCTTCCGTCCGATTTCGCCGCTATCGAGGGTTTGCTCAAAGGCAATGGCACCGGCGTGTTCGGTGAATCGGCTACGACGTTCCTGGACAGTAACTCGACCTACCGCACAGATGCCGACGATTTCTACGCCACAGAACTGTCGCGTCTTCAGAGCCAGAATGCGGGCCAGATGAGCCTTGGCCAGCAGATCTACGACGCTGCGAGCAAGCGCATCGATGGAATCGATCAGTTGCGCGAGAAAATCTCAACCGCAGGCGACGCCAAGGAGATCGCAGATTTGCAGGCTCGCCTACAGGCCGAGCAGGCATTCCTGCAGAGCGACGTCCTTAGAATGGAGGGATTGCGGATGGTCCAGCAAGCGCAGACCCAGGTCGACGAGCAGCGCAAGGCCGAGGATTGGCGCCAACGCATGGACGCAATGAAGGCGGCGCTGCAGTGAGGCCGGTTCCGATTTTCTTTGCCCTTGTTCTCTTGGCGGCCTGCTCGCAAGAACCCGAGCGGACGTACACCGTCGATGAGCTCATCGCCGACGAAGCGCTGTTGAGACGTACAATTTCTGAGTGCCGCGACAATCCGGGTGAACTGCGCAACGCGGCCAACTGCCAGAACGCGGAAGCCGCCGACGGCAAGCTACGTCTCCAAAACATGCGCAAAGCGCTGGGAGGCTGATCCGATGTACCAGGTATTTGAGTTCATCGACGGGCAGTTCAAGCAGCCGCTTGAGACGTTCGTCTCCGATGGAACGTCGAACATTGCCGAATGGGTCACTGGTCCGTTGACGGCGGCCGTTACTCTCTACGTGGTTCTCTATGGCTATCTCGTCCTGCGGGGCTCGGTGCAGGAACCCATCCTTGACTTCGCCTTTCGCGCCATAAAGCTCGCGATCATCGTCATGTTGGTCAAGGACGCCGGCGAATATCAAACCTACGTCACGGACATCTTCTTCGATGTTTTGCCGCGCGAGATCGCGCAGGCCCTGAATTCGGGTGCGGCGCCCAGCGCAAGTACCTTCGACAGCTTGCTTGACAAAGGCCAGGCTTCTGCGACCGATATCTGGTCTCGCGCTTCCTGGCCGGTCGATATTGTCACCGGCGTCGGTGGCATGATGGTGATCGGCGTCAGCTTCCTCGTCGCGGGGATCGGCTACGTCGTCTCCCTCTATGCGCGGTTGGCGCTGGCAATCGTGTTGGCGATTGGGCCAATTTTCATCGCGCTCGCCATGTTCCAGTCGACGCGCCGTTTTACCGAGTCCTGGATTGGGCAACTCGCAAACTTCGTCATCCTGCAGGTCCTCGTGGTCGCCGTCGGTTCACTGCTGATCTCCAGCATCGACTCGACCTTTACCGCGATAGATAGCTACAGCGACGTTCTCATGCGCCCGATCGCGCTCTGCGCCATAGGGATCGCTGCCCTTTATGTATTCTACCAGTTGCCCGGCATTGCGTCAGCATTGGCCTCTGGTGGCGCGTCGCTGGTCTACGGCTACACGACCGCACGAGATGCACATGAGGGCATGCTGGCGCGAGGAACCTCCTACACCGGCCGTATGATCGGACGCGGAGCCCGCTTTGCGGGCCGGGCATTCGGATCAAGGAATGCCGGCAGATGACATGCATTTCAAAAAATAAGAAAAGGCCTGCCTGAATGATTAAGCCTGCTCTGTTGGTCGTCGTTGCAGCCACGCTTGGCGGCTGCGCATCACTGACCTACCCTTTGCCGAAATGCGACGGCTATTCACGCCGGCCTCTGAACCGCTCGATGTGGGAATGGGAGGGTGACAGCAAGCTGAAACACCAGCAATCCAATGCGAGCTCCTCCACGTCCGTGACCCCCTTTGTCGAAGAGGCCAGAGAGCCCGCAGCTTTTGCGCATCTGGACATCGACGGTTCCTATCGCCGCTGTGAAGGATGAGAGATGGTGACGACAGATAATCTCAAGAGCTACTTCGACAAGGCCCGTCGTTTCGACCAGGACCGAATGATCCAGATCGAGCGGTCGAACCGGATCGCCTGGTCAATTGCCATCGCGTCCGGCATTGTCGCTGGCGTGTCAGTCTTCGCGATTGCAGGTCTCACGCCCCTCAAGACGGTTGAACCCTTTGTGGTGCGCGTCGACAATTCGACGGGCATTGTCGATGTCGTGTCAGCGTTGACGTCGACGGCCGGCACCTACGACGAGGCGGTGACAAAATATTTCGCTGCCAAGTATGTCCGCGCCCGCGAGGGTTACGTCTGGAGCGAAGCACAAGAAAACTTCCGCACCATCGCCCTTTTATCAACCCAACCTGAACAAACGCGGTTCGCGGGACTTTACCGAGGCGGCAACCCGGAATCGCCTCAGAACATTTATGGTCGCGCAGCCACGGCGAGGATCGATATCGCTTCGATTTCTCTCATCAATCAGAATGTCGTCTCCGTGCGCTACATGCGCACCATCACGCGCGGCGAGGAAGTGCGGATGACCCACTGGGTTGCTTCGCTTACCTATTCCTACGCAAACGCTCCGATGTCCTCGACGGACCGGCTCGTAAACCCGCTCGGCTTTGTCGTCAGCGAGTATCGTGCTGATCCGGAGGAGGTGAGATGATGCGCATCCCTCCAATTCTTGCGCTGATCCTAACTGTTTCGATGTCGCCAGCGCTTGCGCTTGAGATTCCACGAGGTGCCTCGCAAGACAGCCGTGTCCGCTTTGTGAACTACCAACCCTACAACATCACGAGGGTCGTCGGCACCTTGCGGTCATCCGTACAGGTCGAGTTCGCGGCGGACGAAGAAATCGCCCATGTGGCGCTCGGCAACGGCGTCGCCTGGGAAGTTGCGCCGGCAGGCAATATCTTGTTCTTGAAACCGCGCGAGAACCAGCCGGTGACAAACATATCTGTCGTGACGACGCGCCGGGATGGCTCGACCCGTAGCTACCAGATGGAGTTGACGGTGCGAGACGGTTCTGTGGAAGCCGGGCAGAACACCTACTTTTACGTGAAGTTCAGGTATCCAGGCGATGAAGCCGAGCTTCGCCGCCAAGAGGCAGCATCGAGGGCCATGGCAGCCCAGGCGAAGGACGCCGACAATGTGCTAGCACTTCACGAAGCGTATGGACCTCGAAATTGGCGTTATTCCGCTGAGGGCTCCCAGGCACTGGAGCCGCAAAGCGTCTACGACAACGGAAAAATCACGACGTTCGCCTTCGTGGGCAACCAGGAAATGCCCGCGATCTACCTAGAGAATTCCGACGGGTCCGAAAGTCTTGTTCCGAAGTCGGTCGACGGAAATCTGGTGATGGTGCACGCAATCAGCCGCAAGTTCATCCTGCGTCGCGGCAAAGACGTGCTTTGCGTCTTCAATGAAGCCTACGATCGCGTCGGTATCAACCCCGACACCAATACGACGTCTCCCTCGGTGGAGCGCGTTGTAAAAAGCGACGTCGCCGGGCAGTAGGGGAGGGAACGGTCATGGCTCAGGAAGATGAAGCTCGCATTCCCGGAGAGCGTGCGGAAACGGTCACCGGTCGACGGATCGACAACAATCCTCTTTTGAAACGTGGCGCGGTAGCCATTGCGATCGTCGCATTCGTCGGATTTGCCCTTTGGTCGACAACGGGGAAGAAAGCAAGAGACGAGAATACCCAGCCAGAGCGGGTTGTTATTCGCCAGACAAATCCCTTCGAAGCCGCCAAGGAAAAAGCCGAACCGGTTCAGGTTGTCCCGGAGGTAAAGTTGCCGACGCCCGTCGTCGAACCGGTCGTGGAAGAGAATGACAAACTCCTCGATTCCGCCCGCCGCGCGCCTGTGATGGCTTTCAGCAGCGGGCAAAAGAACGCGAAAGAGCGGAAGGAAGGCGATATCTCATATCCGTCGGACGGCAGCAATTTCGTACCGCTCGACAACAATATGATGGCGCAGAATCAACAGAACAGCGATGAACAACGCTTCGACGGTCTGCTGCGGCCAACGCGGCTTGAAGGCTCACGGGCCGGTACACTTGGAAATCGCGATTTCATCGTCGCGATGGGGACATCCATTCCCTGCGTTCTTGAAACCGCGTTGGCATCCGACCAGCCAGGTTTTGCCAGTTGCGTGATCAACCGCGACGTCCTCTCGGACAACGGCCGGGTCGTGTTGATGGAAAAGGGCACGCAGGTTGTCGGCGAGTATCGCGGAGGGCTGCAGCGCGGACAAAAGCGCCTGTTCGTTCTCTGGAATCGGGCAAAGACGCCGAAAGGTGTCATTGTGACCCTCGCATCGCCAGCGACAGACGCGCTCGGGCGCGCCGGCGTCGACGGCTATGTCGATACCCATTGGTGGGAGCGCTTCGGCAGCGCTCTTCTCCTTTCCATCGTCGGGGATGCGACCAGTTATGCAAGCAGTCGTCTTCAGGACAGCGATGTCGACGCGCAAAACACCACGAGCGCCGGTCAACAGGCGGCGTCCATCGCGGTCGAGCAGTCCATCAACATCCCGCCGACGCTGAACAAGCATCAGGGTGAACTGGTTTCGATTTTCGTTGCTCGCGATCTCGACTTTTCCGGAATCTACCGTCTCCGGGTGACGGAACCCAGGAACCGCATTTTCGATCGCGCGGTGCTGGGCGATTTTTCGCCGCAGTCGACGCTCGTAACGAAGTAGGATAGGCAATGTCGGAGGGGCAGGACTCGGCTGTTGTAAGCGAGCTGTTGAAGCCGTTTTCGACATACCTCCAGGACCCGTCTCTCTATGAAGTGATTGTGAATCGGCCCGGGGAGGTGCTGACGGAAGGTCCTGGCGGTTGGCGGACCCATGACACGCCGGAACTGACCTTCGAAAAGCTCATGCGCCTTGCCCGGGCCGTAGCGAGTTTCTCTCATCAGTCGATTGACGAGACGCGTCCAATACTGTCGGCAACCCTCCCAGGCGACGAGCGAATTCAGATCGTGATCCCGCCGGCGACGATCAAAGACACGGTCAGCATCACAATCCGAAAGCCCTCGTCGGTCGACTTCAGCCTTGATGACCTGGAGGAAAATGGATTTTTCGAGAACACGCGCGCGGCGAATGGCGCCTCATCCTCGCAGGATGAGGCGCTGAGCGAAATCTATCATGCTGGCCGTTTTAAGGATTTCCTGCGGCAAGCGGTGATCGCGCGCAAGAATATCATCATCTCGGGCGCAACAGGTTCAGCCAAAACCACGCTTTCGAAAGCGCTCATCAAACATATTCCCGAAAACGAGAGGATCATCTCGATCGAAGACACCCCTGAGTTGGTGATCTCGCAGCCAAATCATGTACGGTTATTCTACTCGAAGGGCGGGCAGGGTCTTTCCCGTGCGGGGCCGCGAGAGCTCCTGGAGTCATGTCTTCGTATGCGGCCGGATCGCATCCTGCTACAGGAGCTTCGCGACGGCACTGCGTTCTACTATATCCGCAATGTCAATTCCGGCCATCCCGGCTCAATAACGACGGTCCATGCCAATTCAGCAGAACTTGCCTTCGAGCAGTTGGCACTCTTGATAAAGGAGTCCGACGGTGGATCCGGCATTGATCGCGCCGACATCTTCACTTTGCTGAAAACGGGGATCGATATTGTGGCGCAGTGCGTGCGCGAAAATGGAAGATTCCGGTTAGCAGAAGTGTTGTTTACAAGGCCATCGAACACTTGAGGTTCCGCAATCTTTTCTTAGGTGAGTGCTTCGGTGTCAAGTTCTTCAACAGAAGCTGCTCGTACCCGCCACCTTGACCGTCCGCGAGCTCGGAATCACCAGCCCAATGAATTTCTCCTCACTTTTCTGCTCCAACGTGGTGCCGACAGAAGGATTGGGCCTTGGGCGGGACGGGTGGTGGCGCAAGGGAGAGGATGGCCGTCGGCGGCTGGTTGGAAGGCTGAAAGAGTTTCCGACTGGCGCGCCGAAGAACCGGGAGCGCGCCTATAATCGAACTCTGAGGGCCGTTCGGCATATGATGCGAAAGCGGAAGGCTGTCTCAGATGGTCTGCAGCCGGCCAAGAGTTGGATACCGGCCGGAAGCGGTGAGGGCGGCGGATGTGGTTGGAGGAAGAGGGGGGAAGGGATGTTCGTGGCGGGTTGAGGTTGTCGGAGAGAGGCTCCGGCCGACCCGCCACGGAGAAACGACATGGCACAGGCCATCCAAAAAATCACGCTCAACGCCGGGCGCGACGTCCCCTTCAACAAGCTCGTTCTCAGCCAAGAGAACGTGCGCAAGACCAAGGCGGGCGTTTCGATCGAGGAGCTTGCCGAGGATATCGCCCATCGCGGACTGCTGACCAGCCTCAACGTCCGCGCTGAAGTCGATGGCGACGGCAACGAGACCGGCATGTACCGTATTCCGGCTGGCGGCCGTCGCTATCGCGCGTTGGAGCTGCTGGTCGCACAGAAGAAACTATCGAAGACGGCAGCCATTCCCTGCATCGTCAGCAAGGGCGACACCCTCGAAGTCGAGGATTCGCTTGCCGAGAACGTCAGGCGCGTCGACCTTCACCCGTTGGACGAGTTCCGGGCCATCATGACGCTGCGCGAACAGGGGCTCGACGAGGAAGAAATCGCCGCCCGCTTCCATATGTCGGTCGCAACGGTGAAGCAGCGCATGCGGCTGGCCTCGGTCTCGCCGCGTCTCCTTGAGTTCTACGCCAATGACGACATGAAGCTCGGCCAGGTGATGGCGTTTTCCATCACCAATGATCACGTTCGGCAGGAACAGGTTTGGGATACGATCTCGCGGTCGCCTAACGAGGACGCCTATTATATCCGCCGGATGCTGACCGAAACGGCGGTCCGCGCCTCCGATCGGCGCGCCGTCTATATCGGTATCGACGTCTATGAGGCAGCCGGCGGTGTCGTCATGCGCGACCTGTTCGAACAGGACAATGGTGGATGGCTGCAGGATCCGGCGCTGCTCGAACAGCTCGTGCTCGAAAAGCTGACCACTGAGGCCGAGGCGCTGAGGGCCGACGAGGGCTGGAAATGGGTCGAGGCCGCGTTCGACTTCCCGTATGGGCACACCTCCGGTCTTCGCCGCTTCTACGGCGAACGTGCCGAATACAGCGAAGAAGAGCTTGCACGGAATGACGCGCTGAAGGCGGAATATGACAAGCTCGACGCGGAATATGCCGAGGCAGACGACTATTCCGAGGAAACCGAGGCCCGGCTTGAGGAACTCGGCAACGCGCTGGACGCCCTCAATGACCGGCCCTACGTCTTCGACAGGCAAGACGTCGCCCGCGGCGGCGCCTTCATCTCGCTTGCCGCCAATGGCGAGCCGAAGATCGAACGCGGTTTCGTCCGCCCCGAAGACGAACCCGTCGCCGAGTTGGAAAGCAGTGAAGGCGATGACGGCGACCACTATGGTAAAGGCGAGACTGACGCTGCTGCGCCTTCGGCGAACGGCGGCATCTCGCTCAACGGCAAGCCTATCGGCGTCGAAGAGCCGGACGACGACGACGGCAAGGTTCGTCCGCTTTCCGATCGCCTCATCGAGGATCTGACCGCCGCCCGCACCGTTGCGCTGCGCAATGCACTGGCGAACGATCCGGTGATGGCCTTCATCGCCGCCCTGCATGTCGCGGTCCTGAAGATTTTCTACAGATACGGGGCTGACTCATGCCTGGAAATCACGCTCCAACACACTGCCTTCAGCCAGACGCAGGGGCTCGGTGATACGGTCTGGGCAAAGGAAATCGAACAGCGGCAGGAATCCTGGGGCTATGATCTTCCCGGAAATGCGGACGAGGTTTGGGACTATCTGATCGCGCTCGACGAGGCCAGCCGCATGGCACTGTTTGCCCATTGCGTCTCGCTGTCGGTGAACACAACCGTGCAGGCGTGGAACCGGCGGTCGAAGGAAACCGCTCATGCCAAGCAGCTTGCCCGCTCACTCGGCTTCGGCATGGTTGCCGCCGGCTGGACGCCGACAGTCGACAACTATCTCGGCCGCGTGACCAAGGCGCATATCCTGCAGGCGGTCCGCGAGGCGAAGGGCGAGCAGTCCGCGCAACTGATCGATCATCTCAAGAAGCCCGACATGGCGCGCGAAGCGGCAAGGCTGCTGGAGGGCAGCGGATGGCTGCCCGAAGTCCTGCGACTGCCGGTCGATCAGATCGGGGCGGAAGGCAATGCCGATCCTGCGGTTAACGCGGAGGTTGTCGAAGACGATACGGCCGAAAGCATCGACGTCGAGCTGCCAGCCTTTCTGACGGAAGGTGAGGAAGCCGCAGAAGTGGCCACCGACCCGATCGATGACGACGGCGAACATCTCGAAGCCGCCGAATAACCACCCGAACCCTCGCTTATGAAAGCCCGGCCACTGCGCCGGGCTTCTCTGTTTTCAGGAGCACCGTCATGCCTGCCTTTACAATCGAAACGACCTACACCCTGCCGATATTCCGTCATGGGACCTATGTCGCCGACACGCTCGAAGCGGCCTGCAAAGCCGCCCTTGGCGACGACAACTGGGAGTCCGCAAAGAAGGACTACAATTCCTCAGGTGAGATCCATGTGACCGGCATCTGGGAGGGTGAGAACACCGCCTATGCCGGATCGCCGATTTCAATACCTTCGCAGTTTGATGAAGGAGTCCAGCGCCGCGCTCACCACTTCGAGATCCTGCTCGGTCTACTGAAGATGCTGGTCCACGATGTTCAGGCGGCGCGACCTCCGTCCGTCGATTGGTTGGCCAAATCGGCCTGGGCGATTGCGCGGGGCGAGGCGATTCTTGGCTATGCACCCGATCCCACCGAGCCGGCCGACCCGCCAAATCCGAGCTATGTCCTTGCACGGCTGCAGGAAGAACGTGTCCGCAGCGCGATCCTCGCCGTTCTTGAGGTCGATCGAGACTTCGAGGGAATTTCCCCAGAATCGGTGAGCGACAAAGAGATCCGATCGGCTTGTGAGTCCATCGTAACAACGATGGACCTCTCGGATGCTGTGAGCAATGCAGAGTTTCACGCGGCAATGGCAGCAATCCGAGCAGCGCACCGGCGCTTCCATCCAGATTGATTTCAGTTGGAGTGCTCTGATTTTTCAACGCGGTCCACCGTCAATCCAGAACCGCGCGTTCCATTCAACCCGGCCCGACGTCTGTGTCTTTTCTTCCTGGCGCATGCCGGTGAAAGCCGCGGCGCCGGCCAGCCTGAAGAGGAAGAGTGGGGCCGTGGAGAGGGGCGAGGCCGGGCCGTGGAGAGAGGGCGTCCGGCTAGAATCCTGTTGCCTCTCTGGAGAACGATCGATGTCGATATCCCAAGTCACACCCCAAACCGCTTCCATTGTCCCTGACGAGCGCCGCCTGGATTTCCTGCCAACACTCTTTGGGCGCTCGCTCCTGATGATCGGCGAGAACGCGGTCTACAGCCTCATGGAGCGGCTCAGCCCCCTCGATTATGGCGGCGGGTTCTGGGATTTCTACGAACATGAGGGCGAGCCGCTGTTTCTGGCACCGACATCCAAATCGCGTTTCAGGATCACCGGCGAGATCACCGGGTTTCAGGGCGAGGTCTCCGCCGAGGCTGCCGGGATTATCGCCACACTTTTTGCCTTCTCGCATCTCTCCTTCCAGTATCAATCCGAGCATCTCTCGGAAGGCTACGGCCGCCTTTACGCCTATTCGGCTGACCACCCCGAAGCCGCGGAGATCTTTCAGGCAATCGATTGACCAACTGCCCCGCGTCGCCTTCAGGGCGCGCGCTTGTCCATCCCGACCGCATTGCCCTGTCAGCCAGGTCTCGCGGCCGCAATCTATCATCCATCTCACCAGCCCGGTTGTCGCAAGAGCGATCAGCCGGGTTTTTCCGTTTCAGGAGACTTCATCATGAACACCATGATTTCCAACCCGCAACCGGCATCGTCCAGATTCAAGGTCGATATATCCCGCGGCGAACGCATCGGCCGCGTTTCGTCAGAATGGTTTTCGCGTCCCGACGACGAGCGCTATCTGTCGCTTTCCGATCTTCATCGCGCCGTTAGCGAGAGAACGGAGCGCGCTCGCGTCCGCACGGTCGAGACCGCCGAGATCCGCGTCGAGGCGACCCGTGACAACGCCGAACGATTGTCGCTGATCGTTCCCGGCGGGCGGGAGCCGTCGGCGCCGACCCACTGGAGCTATGGCCAGCTCTGCAGCCTGGTCGGCGCACCTGCGAGCTACATGCGCCAATTGCCCGCGCCACTGGCGGCGATCAATCTCCAGCACGGGCTCCTCAATCACAACGCCGAAATGGTCAAAACGCTCGAGATGGACGACGGCCGCCTTGAGCTGCGGGCGGTAACCGGTCCCGAATATGGGCGGATTTGGGATAAGGACTTGATCGCCGCAATCATGAACATTGCAGGCAATGGTACGGGCGACACGATCTGGAAAGTTCCGGGCCTGCTCGACTGGTCGACCATGACCCACAATCCCTTCGTCGACATTACGAAGGACACCACGACGCTGTACGCCAGCGATCGCGACGTCTTCGTCTTCCTTTGCGATGACACTCACCCGATCGAAGCCGGGCGACTGCCGAACGGCGAACCTGATTTGTATTTCCGTGGCTTCTACGCCTGGAACTCAGAGGTCGGTTCAAAAACGCTCGGAATTGCCAGCTTTTACCTGCGAGCAGTGTGTGCCAACAGGAATCTCTGGGGCACGGAAAATTTCGAGGAAATCACCATTCGTCACTCGAAATTCGCGGCCCAGCGCTTCGCCCATGAAGCAACGCCGGCGTTGACGAACTTCGCCAATTCCTCGCCCGCGCCGTTCATCGCCGGCATTCGCGCCGCTCGTGAGCGCATCGTCGCACGAAACGACGACGATCGCTCGGAATTCCTGCGCAAGCGCGGCTTCTCGAAGGCCGAAACCGGCAAGATCATCGAGACCGTTCTCAGCGAGGAGGGGAGGCCACCGGAGTCCATTTTTGACTTTGTGCAGGGCATTACCGCGCTGGCGCGGGGAAAGTTGCATCAGGACACCCGGCTCGAGCTTGAAGGCAAGGCAAAGAGACTGCTCGAAAGCGCCGCTTGATCGCACCACTTCTTCGCGTCTCCCATCCATCTCTCTCTCAGCGCCCGGCCATCGCGCCGGGTCTTTCCCGTTCCCGGAAAGGAAACATCATGACCACTCTTGAGACCAGGATCTACACGCATCCGCCCATACGGCTAGCCGATATCCGCCCACTCGAAATGCTGATCCTGACTAATGTGCTCGAGTGCAGTAAAACCGAAACGGGCCTTGTCCTGTTCACCGATTTCGGGCCGACAAATCCGATCCGCGTGGCGCGCAGCGAACTGATCGCCGCATTTCGCACCTCTGCGCAGTATGCTGAGGATCCGTTGAACATCTTCATCGCCAGCCGTGTCCTCGCCCTTTTGCCGGCACGCGGCAACACGGACGAGGACGATGCGACGATCGACATCAACCTCAGCGAATTCCCGTGGCAGTTCGTGGTGCAGGGCATCGTCGCGCGATCACCGCATCTGCGCGAGGTCAGTGTCATCCAATGGATGAACCACCCCTCACAACGTCCGGAAAGCTTCGGCGCCAGCGTATCGCTGATCACCGCAAAAGCGATCCATCATGCCACCAGCGAGGATCTCCTCGCCCGGTTCAGGCTTCAGGACAAGGCCCTCCCGCGCGCGGCATCGTCCGTTGCCTCGCCTGAAGATGACAGCGCTTTGCCCGGTGTCGCTGCAAGCGACCCGTTTCCCGTGAAAGACCTTGAAACGGCTCTCTGCATATGGGAGGCCATGCTCTATTTCCGTGGGTTGCATCAGGATGGGCGGCCGGTCCCGGACAATATCGTCCGCATGTCGCAAGTCTGGGACGCCGTCGGATGGCAGGCAATGCGTTCCCATGTTCGCGACATCGTGCCCTTCGCGCTCGATGTCCATGACGCCGTTTTCCAGGACCTTGAGGAAGAAGGTTTCACCTTCGATTTTGATTTCGCGCCGGCGCTGATTGAGACCCTGCTCTGGTCCGAGGACGGAGCTGACCTCGAAGGCGCACCTGAAGAGTTTCTTGAAGATGTGATGTTTGCCGTCAGGCGCCGTCGGCAGCCCGTCGTCGCGCGAACCGCATGGACTTCGACCCGGCTTCATGCCAGTTCGACTGATGAGGAGAGGCGCGCTCCTGCCGACCCACGCGTTCGCGGATCACGGTAGCTGTGGGATATCGCCTTCCGCGACCCGCCAGACCCATGGTGTGATCTCGGGTCTCGCCTCGATCATCTCTGCAAGCGCCCGCTCATAGTCCTCTCCGGCGCTCGCCGGCACGATGAACATGGCGATGGGAGATGGTTTCTGCTCTGGCAGTGTGACCGACACGATCGGCGCATCGCGTGGCAGATTGAAACGCAAGCCTTTGACGCTCTTCCGCTTGAGGTGGCTGAGCTTTTCCAGGAGCCGCAGCTCGTAAATGTCCTCGAACGGCAGCCAGTGCTCGTTGACCACCATCAGCGCGACCTCTTCGATCGCGGCAATGCCGGCAGCAGAGATTCCAAAGGTTGCAATCGCGATCAGATGGAATGTTTCGTTCGAGCGCCACAGTTCGAGCTCTACCTCATAGCGCGCAGCAAGCCGCCGCCATGCATCCTCCTCGATCATCAGCGGAATGGGCATGTGCCGAACGACGATCCTCTGCCCCTCACGCGCGGCGGAAAACTCCTTCACTTCGGCGACGATCAACTTCAGCTTCCTTGGACCCGAACCGGTCGCCTGTATGCCCTTGAGTGCGGCAGCGCGACGGGCGGCGATCCCATCCCTGTCCTCTGGATGAAACACTTCGGGCACGAAGAGCGTCTCGCCCAAGGCGCCACCTCTTGCCGTCATCTGCGCGGCGGCATTGCGAAGGCTTGCCCGCACTCGGCCCCAGCCTCGCCTGCCAGCCCAGGTCGAACGCCACTCCGTCAGTTCGCCAGCCTCCCAGAGATAGTGCAGCAGCGCCCGCAGCGACAATTTCCTGGGCTCGCTGCGAATGCCATGTTCGGACGTTTCAGCTGTCGCGCTGGATGCAGCCCGAGGCCCGCGTTTCGTCAGCGAAAAGTCCAGCTTCAGGTCGGCCCTGCCGTTGGCATCGATCTGGATCGCATTGCCGATCAACGGGCCAAGGCCGGAAAGCTCGTAGGGAGGTTCATAGGAGGGGCAGGCAGGATCGTGATCGCGTCCCGACAGCGGCATCCGCTTGATGAGATATTGGTCTTCGACCCTGGCGATGTACATCGGCGCCGGCGGCTCCTTGCACATGCACATCGGGCGTAGGCGCTGCTCGTAGGCCCGCGGGAGGAATGCCCGCAATGCAGGCGAGGACTCCTCGATCACCCGACCATCGATTGTGAACTTTCGCACCTCTGTTCTCCCCGTTCCATCGTCGAAGCTACACGGCCACCATGCGTTTTACTATCTAAAAAAACGACAGTAAAACGCCGCGAGGCCGATGATGCCTGCGGGGCGGAGAGGGTGACTTCGGCCAGCAGAGGGACGGCGGGCCCGGGCTGGAGCAGAGCCTTTCGGCACCCCTCAATATCGGCCGAGCGCCATGCAACTCGGCCAAGTCTTTCCATACCTTCCGGTAGCGAGCCACCAGCATTCAGAACCCTTCGCCCGGCGTAAGCCGGGCTTTTCCTGTTTAGGAGGATAAAATGACAATACCCAATCATGCCAAGGCCAATTTCCATACCCTGCTCCGCGCAGCCGCAGACGGCAACCTCGCCCTGATGGAATGCCTGGACACCCGAACGAGCGAACCTCGTTATGTCCTGTGTGCTGTCGGACACGACGGGACCGACTACGTTTTCACACCGTTTGGGCATCTCGCCGACGGGAACCCCTACGACGCTTACTCCCCTCCCGATCCTGATAATCCTCAAGGCTTTCTGACGACGGGCCAGGCTCGATCCGACAATTGCTTGCCAATCGCCGACGACAAAGGAGAGAGCGATGCAGATCAGACGTAAATCCCGGCCGGGCGAAAAGCGGCAATGCCTCGCCCACACACTCTATTCGGCGGGATTGGGCGCATGACCCAAGCCGCTACCGTTCGACGCCTTCCGGCGCGCCCGATGTCGCCGTCCTCGTCCATCCCGGCATGAAGATCCATACGTCCTATGGCACGGGCGGAACGGTGATCGGGGTTGAAGGCCCTTGTATCCATGTCGCGCCGGATGGCAGCGAGTATCCGCATTTCACGATCGTCTATGTGCCCTCCGAACGATTCGGCCGACACGGCAAGCTCGATCACAACTGGATCAACGAATGCGTCGCCGCGGACGGCCGCATCCTGAAGCTTCTCGAAGCCAACCTCGACGAGATTTTTATCGCAGATGCGGTCTCCGGCCCGCGCTGACGCTCCGGGGAGAACGCCCTACCAATCTTCCTTCCAACTTTATCCAACCAGGCCCGGTGCTCCCAGGAGCGCCGGGCCTTTCCACGTTTCCAGGAGAGTATCATGACCAGGTCTGCACTCGACTGCCCCCGCCCGGCTCCTGCGCCAGTCGCACCGGTCGCGCCGGTGTTCCTCAATTTCCGTTCGCAGATTGTTCGGCCCGTCTGCTTCGCCATCGTCTATTGGGAAGGGCCGGGCGATACGCTCTATGCCTTCGAGGAACGCGACGCCTTCGAGCGACAGCGCGCGACGGCCGAGCGTCATTTTGTCCATGTCCATGAGTTGTCGGCCGAGGAAGCGGCCGATTGGATTGCCGCCGGCGGCAACGCTGTCCTGCACGCGATGTCGGTCGCCGGCGTCGCAGCATTCGGAAACCTGAAGCTCGCGCCCGGCTGAAGGCCGGGCGCCCGCGGTCTTGATCGCTCCAGAGGGAGAGAGGGGCCGGAAAAGGGCGGTCTGCCGGGGCTTGGAGAGCGTCCGGGCGGGCCTGTCCTTTCCCGCTCTCGACAGGGTTTCCCATGAACATCGTTCCTTCCCGCACCACAAACGCAACCACCACCTCGCTCGCATCCGCTGATCGCCCCAGCCGAGCAGGCAAACTCTTCCGCTCGGGCAACGCGCTTCTGCCGTCACTCGAACGTGGCCAGCCCGTCGGCGCAGCCGATCTCCGCGCAGTTCTAACAGACATGTTCGGTGGCTCGGACGCCGAAGGTTACTGGTCATGGAAAGACGCCTATGAAGCGACTGAAGTGGCGCAGGTCCTGTTTCTGCGCAAGTTCGGCGCGGCGATCACCGCCCGCCCAAACGCGCCACAGGCGACGCTGGCGATGCTGACCAAGGTGGCGGGCTTGATCCCCACCCACACGCGGCGATCCGAGGAAAGCCAGCGACTCCAGCAGTTTTCCACGCCGATGCCGCTCGGCTTTATCGCGGCCCGTGCCGCCGGCATCATGGCGGACGACACGGTGCTCGAACCGTCCGCCGGAACCGGCCTCATGGCGATCTTCGCCGAACTTGCGCATGCGCGCCTTTCTCTCAACGAATATGCGCCTGTCCGCTATGGCCTTCTGCAGCAGCTCTTCTCCGGATCGACCGCGTCGCAGCACGACGCGGCCCACATCGATGATTATCTCGATCGTTCGATCCGCCCGACCGTCGTCTTGATGAACCCGCCGTTTTCCGCCGGTGTTCATGTCGAAGGCCGTATGGCAGACGCCGCATGGCGTCATCTCGCCTCCGCCTTCGCACGGCTTGCCCCCGGCGGCCGGCTGGTTGCGATCACCAGCTCAAGTTTGTCTCCCGATAATCTTAAATGGCGCGACGCCTTCGTCCGCCTGCAGGACCGTGGCACGGTTCTGTTCAGCGCCGCGATCGATGGTTCTGCCTACGCCCGGCATGGCACCACCATGGAGACGCGCCTGACGGTGATCGACAAGATCGCCGCCGCCGATCCCACGCGCCTCATCGCCTCGCACGGTGTCGCTCCCGATCTGGAAACCTTGCTGTCGTGGATCTCAGGCCTGCCGCCTCGCTCGCCGTCGTCCGCGTCGAACTCGATTGGCGCACTTTCCAACGGCATCCTTCGCGCCTGCGCGGCGAAAATGGCCGCGCGTAAGGCCACCGACACCTTGCGTCCCGCAGCGGTGACCGCTCTAACAGGGCGACCATCACCTGCCGCCCGTGCCTCGCGTCCCGTCTCTCAGCCCACCATTCGTGTTGACGACGAAATCGCCGAGCTGTCCTACGAGTTGCGCGAAGAACCACCGAGCGCCCGTGCCGATGTCGTCGACGGCATCTATGAGCCTTATCGGCTGCAGGCGATCAACATTCCCGAGGCAAAACCCCATCCGGACAAACTGGTCGAATCCGTCGCCATGGCATCGGTGGCGCCGCCCAAGCCGACCTACCGGCCGCAACTTCCGAAGCATATTGTCACCAGCGGCGACCTCTCTGACGCTCAACTCGAAAGCGTGATTTATGCCGGCGAAGCCCATGCCGGCTATCTCGCCGGCCACTGGTCTGTCGATGCGAGTTTCGACAACCTCAACGCCGTTGCCCCCGAGACGGAGCGGGCCGTCCGCTTTCGTCGCGGTTGGTTTTTGGGCGATGGCACCGGCGCCGGCAAAGGCCGCCAGGCTGCCGGTATCATCCTCGACAACTGGCTCAAGGGCCGTCGCCGGCATCTGTGGATCTCGAAATCCGAGACCCTGCTCGAGGACGCCCAGCGTGACTGGAGCGCCCTTGGGCAAGAAAAGCTGCTGGTCACGCCGTTGTCGCGCTTCCGCCAGGGCAAACCGATCAAACTCGATGAAGGCATCCTTTTCGTCACTTTCGCCACGTTGCGCACTGACGAACGGGAGGGAAAACGTTCGCGTGTCCAGCAGATCGTGGATTGGCTGGGAAGTGATTTCGACGGAGTCGTGATCTTCGATGAAGGTCATGCCATGGCCAACGCCGCCGGCGGCAAGTCCGAGCGCGGCGAAAAAGCCGCTTCCCAACAGGGCCGTGCCGGTCTGCGCCTGCAGCGCGCGCTTCCCGATGCCCGTGTGGTCTACGTCTCCGCCACCGGCGCGTCCGAGGTGGAGTCGCTGGCCTATGCCGAACGCCTCGGCCTCTGGGGCAGCGCCGATTTCCCCTTCTCCACCCGATCCGAATTCATCGCGGCGATTGAGGATGGCGGTGTTGCGACGATGGAAGTGCTCGCCCGCGACCTCAAGGCGATGGGGCTGTACGCTTCGCGGTCTCTGTCCTTCGAGGGTGTGGAATACGACATCCTCGAGCACGAACTGACCGAAGAACAGGTTGGCATCTACGATTCCTACGCCGAGGCCTTTCAGGTCATTCACAACAATCTTAACGCGGCACTGGAAGCCACCGGCATCGCTGGTGCGACCAGTGCGACAGGCAACAGTACCGCGCGTAATAAAAACGCCAAAGCCGCCGCCCGCTCCGCCTTCGAAAGTTCGAAGCAGCGCTTCTTCAACCATCTCCTGACCTCGATGAAGACGCCAGCGCTGATCGACGCGACGACCAGGGACGTCGAGGAAGGGCACGCGGCGATCGTTCAGATCATCTCGACCGGCCAGTCCCTGACCGAACGCCGGCTCGCGGAAATACCGACCGAAGAATGGGGCGATATCCAGGTGGACATTACTCCGCGCGAGATCGTCGCGGAATATCTCAACCATTCTTTCCCGACCCATCTCTTTGAGGAATATTCCGACACTGAGGGCAATCTTCTCTCGCGGCCGGTCTTTGACGCCGATGGCAACCCTGTTCTGTGCCGGGAAGCCGTCGCCCGCCGGGATGCGTTGCTCGAACGCCTCGGCAGTCTGCCGGCGATCCCGACTGCGCTCGACCAGATCGTCCAGCACTTCGGCGGTGCCCGGGTGGCTGAGATCACCGGCCGCACCCGCCGCATCGTCCGCCGCGATGACGGCGGCACGATCGACCGCTTCGCCGTCGAAAGCCGGCCGGGCAGTGCCAATCTCGACGAGACCCGTGCCTTCATGGACGACGAGAAGCCGATCCTGATCTTCTCGGAAGCTGGCGGCACGGGGCGCTCCTACCATGCCGATCTCGGCGCGAAGAACCAGCGCCTGCGTCTTCACAACCTCCTCGAAGCCGGCTGGCGAGCCGACGTGGCGATCCAGGGCCTCGGGCGCAGCCATCGTACCAACCAGGCGCAGCCTCCACGCTTCCGCATGATCGCCACCAACGTCAAGGCCGAGCGACGCTTCCTCTCGACGATCGCCCGGCGTCTCGACACGCTCGGCGCCATCACCCGCGGGCAACGGCAGACAGGCGGGCAGGGGATGTTCCGGAGCGAGGACAATCTCGAATCCCAATATGCCCGGGATGCGCTCCGGCAGTTCTACAAGCTGATCCACGGCGGGGGGGTCGCAGGATGCTCGCTGGAAAAATTCGAGACCACCACCGGCCTGTCGCTGACTGCGGAACAAGGCGGTCTTAAGGACGAGCTGCCGCCGATCCATACCTTCCTCAACCGCATGCTGGCGCTCACCATAGCCATGCAGAACCTGTTGTTCGATGCCTTCGAGCAGTTGCTGGCCGCCCGCATCGAGGGCGCGATCGCAGCGGGTGTCTACGACAAGGGGCTGGAGACTTTGACGGCCGACCGCATGACGGTGAAGGATCGCAAGCTGGTCTACACCCACCCGGTCACCGGCGCGCAGTCGCATCTGTTGACCATCGAGCGCATGGACCGCAACATACCGCTGGCGATTGCCGAGGCGTTGAAACTCGCCGCGCGCGATCCCCGTGCCAAGTTGATGCTCAACGGCAAGTCGGGCCGTGCGGCCGTGCAGATCCCGACACGGTCGGTCATGCTAGACGACGGCTCGGTCCAGCCGCGCGTAGCGCTCATCCGGCCGATGGATCAAATCCGCTTCGAGCTGCGCCAGCTCGAGGAAACGAACTGGGAGGAAGCGGACGAGGAGATCTTCTCCGCCGCATGGAACACTGAGGTCGCCAATCTCTCGGAATTTTCCATCTCGACCATGCATATGGTCTCCGGCCTCCTGTTGCCCATCTGGAAATTGCTGCCGCAGGATTATTGCCGGGTCTATCGTCTTGAGACCAACGAGGGCGAGCGTATCGTCGGCCGTCTGATCTCTTCGGAAGGGCTCTCGCGGATTTGCCGGAATTTCGGGCTCGACCAGACGGAGGTCATCGCTGCCGCAGAGGTGTGGCAATCGCTGCTCGGAGGCTCGTCGGTCGTTGCCCTTGCCGGCAACATGACGCTGCGGCGGGTGCGGGTGATGAACGACTATCGCGTCGAGCTCACCGGCTTCTCCGACGGCATGCGCGACGGGCTGAGATCCCTCGGCCTGTTCTCCGAAATGATCGCCTGGAAGGTCCGGTTCTTCATCCCGGCCTCCGATGACGGACAGGCAGTGCTGTCGCGCCTCCTCGAACGGCATCGCGTCGTCGATGTCGCCGGCCGGAGCTGACCGTCATGTTGTCGGCTTCACAGCTGGCGGATCGTCTGGCGCGCGACGCCGAGGCGGTCTGCCGTCACTATCTCTCCGCCGGCCGCCGGGCCGGCAACTACTGGATCGTTGGCGACGTTGCCAACAGAAAGGGCAAGTCGCTCTATGTTCACCTCTCCGGGCCCCGCAGGGGCAGGTGGGCGGACGCCGCGACCGCTCAATATGGCGATCTGCTCGATCTCGTGCGGGAATCCTGCGGACTTGTCGAATTCCGCGACGTCGCCGATGAGGCGCGGCGTTTCCTGAACGAACCACGGGTCAGACCGGTCTCGTCCACCAGGGACGATACACCTAACAGCCAGCCGGCCGAAAGACCGGCCGCGGAACGTGCAAGACGCCTGTTTCGCATGACGCAGCCGTTCTCCGGCACGCTGGCCGACAGCTATCTGCGCCAGCGCGGCATTCTGCGCGCATCGTTGCATCCCGCGCTCCGCTTCCATCCGTCCTGCTACTATCGCGATCTCGTCAGCGGCAGGACGAGCAGGTATCCGGCGCTGATCGCAGCGGTGACCGATCAGGCCGGTACGGTCACCGGCGTGCATCGCACTTGGCTCGACCCGGATGGCGACGGAAAGGCAAGGGTCGACGATCCCCGCCGTGCGCTTGGCGGCCTGCTCGGCAATGCAGTCCGGTTCCACTTTCCGGTCCATGGCCTGGTGCCGGTCATGGCCGCGGGCGAGGGGCTCGAAAGCATGCTGTCGCTCTCGCATGTGATGCCCGGTATGCCGATGGTCTCGGCACTGACTGCCAATCACCTTGCCGCCTTCCGGCCGCCAACCGGATGCCGGCGCCTCTATGTTGCCGCCGACGCGGATGCCGCCGGCCGGCACGGCATCGAAGGACTGAGCGGCCGGGCGCAGGCGCTCGGCATCCTGCCGCTTGTGCTTGCCCCCGAGCTCGGCGATTTCAACGAGGATCTGCGCCGGCTTGGACCTGATCGGCTCATCGCAAATCTTCGGGCACAGCTTGTGCCGGAAGACGCGTCTGCCTTTCTTCTCGCCTGATGCGGCTGCGGGGAAGGCGGATGGGCGACGACGCGGCTGGCAGGGGCCGGTTCCCGCCGATCTCCGTCCTGGTGAAGCGCGCCTGCGGACCTGCCGAGAGGCGACCCTTACCAGGCGGCCGTCGGGCCTTCAGCGGGTCGGTCAGGTTTCTTCCCCGCGCCGGCTTTCCTTACGCATCGGCTGCTCCGAAAACAGGTTCCCCATTTTCGGGCCGATGCGGCAGCCGGCGCTCCTCGCGGGCCAAGAAACCCTCCCTCAACCGCCCGGCGCTGCGCTGGACCGCTTCGCTGCGCTCGCGGTTCCGGCCCGCCCGCCGCCTGGACAGGGATCGCCGTCAGGCCGCGAGAGGCGCGGTCCAAACCGACGGAGACCATCATGAACCTCACCCTTCCCATCGACGACACCTTCGACCCCGACCACGCATCTTCGCCGACCGACCGCGTCATCTACGAGATGCAAGTCTTTGGCTACCGCCCCTTCCAGGACGAGCCGGACCCGCGCCCGCTGCCCGAGGAGCCGGTCGTCCAGTCGGCGCTGACCGCGATGTTCGACGCTCTGTTCGATATGCTCGGCGACACGCGGCTGGAGCCCGATCTCGAAGACCTGCTCTGGTCGACGGTCAACCTCTTCCACCGCGCCGGCGAGCGTATCCAGCGCGAACTTCAGCGCAACGAAGACGCCCAGCGCACCGGGCAGCGCGAGCAGGACGGCTCGGAAGTCAAAAGCGTCGAGCTTGAGCGCCATGTCGTCGAGGGCATCACACTTCTGGAGCGACGCAACGCCTTCGAGTTCATGCGCGACTATGCAGCCGATCTCTTCGAGGCCCAGACAGGATCGGCCTGGCGGCCGCGCACGGGCTCGAAGGTCAGCCACGCCAACATGACCGCAGCGATGATCGATAGCAGAGATTTCCTCTCTGCCCGCCGCCACGCCGAAAACGCGGTGCTGATTCCGGCCGGGACCAAGATCGCCTTTGGTGGCGGCATGGACTACAACGATCACGATCGGATCTGGGCCGCGCTCGACAAGGCCCATGCCAAGCACGCGGACATGATCCTGCTGCACGGCGGCTCGCCGAAAGGCGCCGAACGCATCGCAGCATGCTGGGCCGAAGCACGCAAAGTCACCCAGATCGCCTTCAAACCCGACTGGAGCAAGCACGCCAAAGCCGCCCCGTTTCGCCGCAACGACGACATGCTTTCGGTCATGCCATCAGGCGTCATCGTCTTCCCCGGTTCCGGCATTACCGACAACCTGCGCGACAAGGCCCGCCGGCTCGGCATCAATGTCTGGGAACTGAAAGGAGATGGCGCCTAAGCGCCATCGTCTTCGCGAAATTCAACTCGCGATTGTCTTTTTGCCGAGACTACTTGTTCAGCGCATCCTTTAGCGCCTTCGCCGGAGTGAAGGCCACCTTTTTCTGTGCGGCGACCTTGATCGTCGCCCCGGTTGCGGGATTGCGCGCTTCGCGTTCCGGCGTGTCCTTTACCTTGAACTTTCCAAAGCCAGGGATGGACGTTTCCGCGCCGGATTTTGCGGCGGCCGTGATGGCGGAAAATACAGTTTCGACGACAGCCTTGCTTTGAACCTTGGTCAGGCTGTGTTCGGCGGCGATCTTGTCTGCGATCTCGTTGGTCGTGGTCATAGGAACTCCCTTTGCTGTCCGAACCAAATCCTTTCCACTGGGACAACCCGCTGTCACGCGGTTCATGCCTCACTCGCAGCTGCCTTAACCACCTTTCCACAAGTTCTGGCGATTAGACGGCGGCCGGTGGGTGCAGACGGGTATCAAGGGCGAATGTCTCCTGGAACTTCAGCGAATAGCTGCCGGCCGCTTGGCTCGCGATAAAGATCAGGTTCCAGCTATGGGTGGAGACCGCGCTTGGGATTGCGACAAAACGATGCTGTCGCAGCAGGTCGTCGCCGAATGCCTGCTGGCCGGCGCTCGGGATACCGGGCCGCAGCCAGTTCGGATTGGGAACGGTGACGGGATCGACGACATGCACCGCAGAGGTGTCTGCGATGACAGCCGCTGTCAGGACATGTGGGATTGTGTCGAGTGTGCGAAAACCCTTGTGGACCGCGACCTCAAGGATCGCCGTAGACGGGTCGATGGAGCAGTAGATCGCCCGCACGCCCTTGCTGTTCCAGCGACCGCCGACACGATAAGCGCCTTCACCGCTATCCCATGTCGGGGCATAAGCGGCTTGATCGAGCCGCCATGCGATCAGCTCGGAACCGCCAAGCGCGATCGGCAAAGGCGTCATGCATAGACGCCGTATTCGAGCCGTTCCAGATAGTCCTCGACCAGCTCGACGCCGGCAGGCGTCGCGAGCAGGTCGATCGGGCGGCGCTGATCGAGCCCGATGGCTGGACGCTCCAGCCATTGCTCAGCTTCCGCCTGGGTTCCCAGCACATCCGTCGCCTTCGACAGGATTTCGGCGAACTTCCATGCACGGCCGCTCTGCTCCTGGCTCAGCGGCTTGGACGGCGCGTCCTTTCGGCGTTGCCATGTCCTGAGGCTCATACCGACGGCCTTCTCGAGGGATTCGGTCTTACCGATAAAGATCAGGTTTCCGACGAGGTGATCGATTGCGGAGGCGGGCAATCCGATGAGCAGCAACTCATGTGCGTCGAGCGCTGTCGTCAGCCGGCGCGACAGCACGCGAGCGCCGCCGAGTAGGGCTTCGATCTTTTGCAGTTCCCCGCTGGGTGTCATTGAAGAAGGTGCTTTCGCTGCAACGGCCATCACTGTCTCCTGCGTCATCTGTCGCTCTTAATATGACATCTGTCGCCGGTTGTTTCAAGCACCAAGGCGGATCCAGCGGCTATGCTACTGGATTTCATTTTGCAGGCCGGCCGATCCTATGATGTCAGCAGTGCAGTCTTCGCGCTGAGGGCCATGACGATCCCTTGCTTGGAGACCCATTCGCTATAGAAAGCACCTGATATCGGACTGAGCATTATACCAATTCGCCAGCCAAATTCACGCGAGTTGCTTGTCTGACGAGCTCCGCATTTCTCGTCCCACAGACTGCGGTGATGTAGCGCCATTCCTCACCTTTGCCGAGGAACCCCTTGCATTTTTAAAAAATTGTGTACACATTTGCCACTTAAACGGAGCCCCGCCATGTCTCAGTCCCCGCCACAGACACCATCTCCCCGCCGGGTCGGCGTACGGGAGTTTCGCGGCAATCTGACGTCCTTCCTCAAACAGGTCGAGGATGGCCAGCGGTTTGTTCTCACCTCTCATCATAAGGTCGTCGCGGAAATCGGACCGCCATCGAAGGACACTGTCGTTCGGAGGCCTGGTGCGCTGCGCGGTAAGATCAAAGTTGCCGAAGACTTCGACAGCCTCCCGGCGGACGTCCTGGCCTCCATGGAAGACGAGGCGTGAGGCTACTCCTCGATACGCATGCCTTGTTATGGTGGTTGAATGACGACGAGAAACTCGGGAAGCATACGCGTGGGCTTATCGGCGATCCTGAGAACGACGTCCTCGTCAGTGCCGTCTCCCTTTGGGAAATCACGGTGAAGCTGCGGATTGGCAAACTTGATGCCGATATAGACGAGATTCTTGCGATCTTGCCGGATCAGGGATTCGATCGGCTGGATATCACGGATGCGCATCTCGTCGCTCTTGCTGCTCTTCCGCTTCATCACCGTGATCCCTTTGATCATCTCCTCATGGCGCAGGCCGTGGCGGAGGAGGCGACTTTCGTTTCGCAGGATCGAAATGTCCCGCTCTACGGTATTCCGTTCGTGACCTGCTCGGATGCTGTCGCCTTGTGATCCTCACGGGTTTGGTTCCACCAACGAAGCCGGCTCCAATCGCTCGGATGCGGCTCTGCCGATGGCGGGTTGCCGGGCGGATATCAGCGTTGGGACTGCTGGGCGCTAGCAGGCGAGTTGGTGGAGCCTTTCCGATGTCCCACCCAAACTACTTCAACCGATACCGCCGTACGGTCCGCAGGCGGCGGTGCGGCTACTCTGCCGCCCTCGCGGGCATGCGGAAGTGTGATCTCGGCGAGGGGCGTGCCGGTCGCCCGTAGCTGCTGCGACAATCCGGGGGCGGGACGTTGGCCCGAATGGCGGCGAAGTGCTCAGGTGGCGCGAGGCTGACTGCCCCCGCAGTGCCGGACCGGGCAGCTATGGGTTTGTCGCGCTCTTAAGTTGCCCTGAACCATTCCCGTTTTATGTCGCTCGTATAGACGACCGCCTGCTTTTGCGGCCAACCCCTAAAGGGGTAAGACTCGGTCAAAATTTTTGCGAAATTCGATTTCGGCTGTTTGCTCCTGGCGGAAAATAGAATTTCGCAAAATTTTTGACCGAGCTGACCGCAGCAGGTCGGCCGTCTCTTCGTGCGCCATCGGGAATGATCCCGAACAACCGAAGGAGCAAGTACCATGGCCACCACGATCGCAACCCTGACGCAGAAGACCGACGGCATCCTCGAAGGCGTCTTCGCCACCATCCGGGTCAACGCCCCGATCGCCATCATCCCGAACGCCCAGAAGGCGAGCGAGGAAGCCCCCGACTACCGCGTCATCCACCGCAAGACCGGCTTCGAGATCGGCGCAGGCTGGAACCGCATCGCCCGCCAGACCGGCGAGGAATACCTCTCCGTCAAGCTGGAGGCTCCCGAGATCGGCGTGATCTTCGGCAATCTCGCCCAGGCCCCCGGCGGCGACCCGAGCAAGAAGGTGATCCTCTGGAACAATCCGAACTGAACGGCGAGCGCCGGCCCCGAGCAATCGGGGCCGGCTTCGGCGCGTGAAGCAAGGCCACCGGAACGTTTGGTGGAAATGATCGCGGGCATCGAGCCCGCTATCATTCCTTTGGTGCCACACGAAACCAAACTCTGTCTGCTCAGAACGCCAAGTCTGCCGTGAGCATCGCGCCGCCTCAAGGACATCGCGGCCCCTCCAATTTTCAGCCAGCGCCCTGAAGGGCGCCGTCAGAAAATCGGTTCCTCCGCTCGCCGCCTCCGGCGGTCGCCTGCGGCGATCCTTGACCCGGCCCGATCTCACGACCCCGGGGCGTCATCTTTCACACTGTCAAGGAGATGACGATGACCTATGACCTCGAAATCCACATTGAAGAACTGCGCCTCGAAGCCCACCACTGCCACCCGGCGGAGCGCGTTCAGATCGAAGCGGAGCTGGAACAAGCGCGTGCCGAACTGACGGCGGCGATCGTAAGTCAAAACGCCGAGTGCGTCGGCGAGCCTCCCCACTGAGGAGGCTTTCGCCTTGTCATCCCTGGTCCACCGCGCCGGATCGACCGGCGCGGTGGACCGAAGCTCCGCTTCCCTGCCTACAACTTTCCGCTCTGTCCATTCGCGTCTCTGGCCTTCTCCACCGGCCGCGTTCGGTATCCGCGCGCACGTCTTGCCTGGAGCAGATCGAGGAACATTGCTACCGCATCTTCCTCGCAGGCGAAATGATGCGCCTTCGCCTGTCCGTTGGAGCCGATACGTCCCCAGCGTCGCGTCAGGCAGGGTGTGCCGAAGAGCGTCGGCTCGATCGACAACGCATAGAAGCGTGCCATGTTTTTCGTCGCATCCGTGCGTTCGAAATAGAGTCGATAGGGTTGAGCCAGCATGGCAGAAGAATCGTCCGTTCCCGCCTCGACGTCCAACGACAGTTTTGAATCGAATCGCCTGCTTCGATTCATTTTCGTGATGACTGGTTCCTATAGCCTGGACGGTTGGCGGCGATCTTATGGGCGAGCCGGCCGCTGGCCGACCGTGCTCTACTCGCGCCGTTCCGCCGCTCCCCAAGCCGGCGTTGCCGTCTCGGCCTTCGGTGACGATCACTCTCGCGGGTAAACCGCATCGACCGGCGTGTGATCTTCAACGGTCGCCCCCACGCGTTGGAACGACTGCGACGGACACGACGGCCCCACAAGGATCTTTGACATAGCGACTTTGTCACAGTCGCCGGTATCTCCGCTGGCGAGCCATCAGCCTTATTGTTGCCCTCGACCTCAGCTTTCGTCTAGAATCTCCTGCAACTGGAATTCCGCTGTCGATGGAGTCCGCAATGCCGATCATGCGCCGTGCCGCCGAGATCCAATCCGAGGTCACAAAGCCCAGTGGCGCTTCGCCGGTGTTTTTGATCGTCGCGCGCCTTCCCTTCCTGATCGTCCGCGGCCTAACGAAGGCTGCGCTTTACACCGCGTGGTGCCTTTGCTTTTACATCCTCAGCATGTTTCGCCCGTTCACCGGGATGGCAATGGTGGCGGCGATCGTCATGGTGCCGCTCTCGATTGCGGCTTTCGTCAAGCCCGAGGCAGCGAACGGTTTGCCGTTCTGGGCCTTCATTCTGATGACCTTCAGTTTCGCGGGCTTCTCCATCGGATACACGATCTTCCTCGACTGGATTACGCCACCTGAACTGGAAGAAATGATCGGGCACTATCGTCGAGGTGATCGCGGCTGACACCTCTCGATGAGGCACCACGATTTGCTTAGGCGCGCGAGGCAATCGACGCGGCACTTGCGGTCATGAAGGCGACGAAATGACCGGCAGAAGTCGAATACGACGCACAGGAAAACGCCTGAGCCGTTAAGGTCTCAATTTGGCGAACCTGTTGGGCTTCGCCTGCGTGTCCATGTCCTTGCGTCTAAAATAGATCGCCCTTCCGCAGCGGATCGGACTGTGGCCCTGGACGATGATGATCTGCTCGTCCTTGCGCATCGACTGCGTGATTTCGTGTGGCATGATCAGCGGGCGGCGCTGGAAATTGATGCTTTCGGATTTCCGCGATGCGCTGTTCTTCGTGCCCCAGCCGAGATTGCGAGAACTGCCTTTCACCTCGACGGTCATTTCTCCGCATTGGGCCGAGACATTGCGGGCCGTGTCCAGCGCCTTGATCGCTGCGTAACTTGCGAACGCGCAGCCGTCGATCCACGACACCGCACCGTCCTTCCCGAAATGCCGTTCCAACTGGCCGACGGACTGATACATCAGCATCATGCTGACACCATACTTGCGACCGCGGTCGCGCGCCTCTTCCAGCACGCGCATGTAACCAAGCAGATCGACCTCGTCCAACATGAACAGCGCCCGACGCTTGAACGCGCCATCGGCCTCGATCATTGCATTGATCAGCGAGCCGATGATCACCCGGCCGATACCGGGATAGGAGCGCAGGATCGATGCTGGAATGTTGAGAAAGACGTCTTTCTTTCCGCCAGCGATCTCGCTCGATTTGAACGTCTTGCCGCAAACGAGCGCCGCGTAATTGTCGAGCGACAGCCATTGCGTATCCTTCGATGCTGTCGAATAGACGCCTGAGAACGTCTGCTCGGTCATGTTGACGAAGACCCCGAGCGTTTCGCGGATGAAGGCGGACGCGGAGTGTTCCTGTACGTCACGCAGCATCGCAAGCACGGATGTCTCAGGCTCGGAAACGATCTGGCGCAGGCTGCGCAAATTTCGCCGGCCGGCAAACTCCGGCGACAGCATGACATGCGCCAACAGCCCGGTCAGGAGATTGTGCGCCTGGTTCTGGAAGTAGGAGCCGGTCGAACTTTCGAAGCGCACGCTTTCCGAGAGCAACATGTGCGCGATGCCGACGATGTCCTCCTCCTTTTTCTGCGAGTGTTCGATCCCGTCGAGCACGTTAAATCCCATGATTGGATTTGTCGGATCGAGCACAACGACCTCGCGGTCGAGTTTTTTTCTCCGGTGTTCGACGACCATCGGTGCCACCTCGGTGGACGGATCGAGGCAAATGAGCGGGCCCGTATATCGGAGCGCCGTCGGCACGACGTTGCTGGTTGTCTTGAAGCCGCCAGACCCCGCGAAAAAGAGCATGTGCGTCGAATCGAAGTCCTGGGCGTAGGTAAGCAGCGGCGCTTTGCCGCCACGTCCCCACGTGGCCGGATCGTTCGGATCGAACGGCAGCTCATGGACGAGTTCCTTGTCGACCCTATACCGCTCACCGATGACGATCTCACCACCATCGGGAAACAGCCGTGCCGCCGCCGACATCGGCAGCCAGTCGGCGTCTCCAAACGTCCCGCGCTTGGCGCGTGTCACCTGTTCGGGTACGACGCTGGAGATGCGGGCCGCTACCGCGATTGTCATGAATCCCATCGCTGTGCCAACGACCGCAATCATATCGAGGAACGAGAGTGCCTGATCCCAGGTCAACACGCCGTGCTCTACGGACGGCTCAAGCCTTACGAACTCGCGCAGCCCGTAGAAGCCGGCTACCAGAAGAAAGCAGAGAAAGCTGGCCATCGCCACCGGCCTTCGCCGATGGAGGGGCAGCGCCCAGACCGCCAGCAGTCCGGCCAGCGGCCCGAACAAAAGGACCGGCAACGGCGATGCCCGCAGAAACCAGTATTGCACCTTGCCGGTCATGCTGGCGGCCAATTCTGGCCATCGCCAGTTGGCGACATAAAAGGTAAAGCCGGTGACGACGATTGGAACGATGATAAGCAATAGGCTCGGATGCGGTTTCGCCTTTCCCGTCATTCAGCCGCCTCCGCAATGCCTTCGAAACTGCCGTCGGATGCCGCAGCTCTGAAAGCGAGCTCTCCTATATCGCACAGGCGCCGATGCTCAGCCGTCCCCGGCACGACCTGCGTCATTTCGAGAAGTCCGCCAAGCAGGAAAGCCCGATCCGCGTTCGACAGGCCTGCGCGGACGACGATGCCGCCGAGCAAGAACTTCTCTCTTGCCTCGCTTTTTCGATCAGCCGTCATGAGGAACCTCCGCTTCCGCTCGAGTCCCACCATTTGCCTGTCCACGCGGCGAAGCAGATGAGCCACCAGATCCTTTCTTTTCGCCTTTGCGAAATCGTGCTGCGATCTCGTCGAAGATGCGATCGACCTCCTCATCAGTGATCTCCATTTCGGCCAGCCCCGACTTCGTTGCCGCGCGGGCAAAGCGATCGGCCGATTTGACTATTAAAGTTTTCCTGCGTTCACGCAGTTTTTCGATTTGCGCGTCGATATCGAGAATTGACGGCTTAGCGGCCATTTACTGGTCCCTTCCAATTGCAATAAACTTTCCGACTTCCGATTTAACTAACTAGTAAATGGTAGTCAAATAAGCTACGTTGCACAAGTCCCCAAAACGTCGATGCCGGAATTCCGGTTTGGGCCGTCTTCCGGAAAAGCGGCATCGGCCCTTCGGTCCGATCAGTTTGAGGGCGCAATATACGTCGCTGGCGCGACGTGCTTGGAAGGACTGGAGACGTCAGTGGCGATCATGTTCGTCAGAGCGCAGGTGATCAGCAGGGGAGCGGGACGCAGCATCGTCTCGGCCGCCGCCTATCGCCATCGCGCCCGGATGATGGACGAACAGGCTGGAACCTCCTTCAGTTACCGTGGCGGCGCCTCCGAACTGAAGCATGAGGAGTTGGCACTGCCGGACCAGGTTCCGGCCTGGCTGCGCGCGGCGACCGACGGGAAGAATGTCGCGGCGGCCAGCGAGGTTCTTTGGAATGCAGTCGATGCCTTCGAGACGCGTGCGGACGCGCAGCTTGCCCGTGAATTGATCATCGCGCTTCCGGAAGAGCTGACGCGGTCAGAGAACATCGCCCTGGTGCGCGAGTTCGTCCGCGACCATCTGACTTCCAAGGGCATGATCGCCGACTGGGTATATCACGACAAGGATGGCAATCCGCACATCCACCTGTTGACCGCACTCCGACCCTTGGCGGAAGAGGGCTTCGGCGCGAAGAAAGTGCCGGTGCTCGGCGCCGACGGCGCACCACTGCGGGTCGTCACGCCGGACCGGCCGAAGGGTAAGATCGTCTACAAACTTTGGGCCGGCGACAAGGAGACGATGAGGAGCTGGAAGATCGGCTGGGCGGAAACAGCCAATCGGCATCTGGCGCTTGCCGGTCATGATATCCGCCTAGACGGCCGCTCCTATGCCGAGCAGGGGCTCGATGGGATCGCCCAGAAACATCTCGGGCCGGAGAAGGCGGCGCTCGCCCGCAAGGGCGTCGAGATGTATTTCGCGCCGGCCGATCTCGCGCGTCGGCAGGAGATGGCCGACCGGCTCCTCGCCGATCCGGATCTCCTCCTGAAGCAGCTTGGCAATGAGCGCTCGACCTTCGATGAGCGTGACATCGCCAAGGCACTGCACCGCTATGTCGACGATCCCGCCGATTTCGCCAACATACGGGCCAAGCTGATGGCCTCCGATGATCTCGTGCTGTTAAAGCCACAGCAGACCGACCGGCAGACCGGCAAAATTACCGAACCGGCAGTCTTCACCACCCGCGATATCCTGCGCATCGAATACGACATGGCGCAGTCAGCCGAAGTTTTGGCCCGGCGCAAAGGCTTCGGCATCGCCGGGGCGAAGATTGCCGCAGCTGTCCGAACCATAGAAACCGCCAATCCGGAAAATCCTTTTACGCTCGACCCGGAACAAGTGGAGGCCGTCCATCATGTCGCCGGCGACACTGGCATCGCGGTTGTCGTTGGGCTTGCCGGCGCGGGCAAATCGACGCTGCTTGCCGCGGCACGCGTCGCCTGGGAAAGCGAACATTATCGCGTCTTCGGTGCGGCGCTTGCCGGCAAGGCGGCCGAGGGGCTCGAGGATAGTTCCGGCATCAAGTCGCGCACGCTCGCCTCCTGGGAACTGGCCTGGGAGAATGGACGCGATCTGCTCGACCGGGCGGACATCTTTGTCATCGATGAAGCCGGCATGGTCTCGTCGCAGCAGATGGCGCGTGTGCTCAAACGAGCCGAGGACGCCGGAGCCAAGGTGGTTCTGGTCGGCGACGCGATGCAGCTTCAGCCGATCCAGGCAGGCGCAGCTTTCCGGGCGATTTCCGAACGGATCGGTTCTGCCGAACTTGCCGGCGTGCGCCGCCAGCGGGAAGAATGGGCGCGAGTGGCTTCCCGTCTCTTTGCTCGTGGCAAGGTCGAGGAGGGGTTGGATGCTTACGCGCAGCGTGGGCATATCGTCGAGACCGAAAACCGGGCTGAAGTTGTGGAGCGCATCGTTGCGGATTGGACGAGCGCCCGCCGTGACCTGATCCAGAAAAATGCAGATACCGAACAGCCGGTCCGCTTGCGCGGCGACGAACTGCTCGTTCTCGCCCATACCAATGACGACGTGAAGCGGCTCAATGAGGCGCTGCGCAAGGTCATGAAAGATGAAGGCGCGCTGACCGTCTCTCGTGAATTCCAAACGGAGCGAGGCGTGCGGGAGTTTGCCGCCGGGGATCGGGTCATCTTCCTCGAAAATGCTCGATTTCTTGAACCGCGGGCGCGGAAACTTGGACCCCAATATGTCAAGAACGGCATGCTCGGCACGGTCGTCTTCACCGGCGACACGCGCGGCGGTCCGCTTTTATCCGTCCGTCTCGACAATGGCCGGGATATCGTCATCAGCGAAGACAGCTACCGCAACATCGATCACGGCTATGCCGCGACCATTCACAAGTCTCAAGGCGCGACCGTTGATCGGACCTTCGTGCTTGCAACCAGCATGATGGATCAGCACCTGACCTATGTGTCGATGACCCGCCATCGCGACCGGGCCGATCTCTATGCCGCTCGCGAGGATTTCGAGCAAAAGCCGGAATGGGGACGCAAGCTGCGTGCAGATCATGCCGCTGGGGTGACAGGTGAACTGGTGGAAATCGGCATGGCGAAGTTCAGGCCACAGGATAAGGATGCCGACGAGAGCCCCTATGCCGATGTGAAAACTGACGACGGAACGGTCCATCGTGTCTGGGGCGTCAGCCTGCGGAAGGCATTGGCGAAGGGCGGCGTTTCGGAAGGCGACACGGTCACGCTTCGCAAGGATGGCGTCGAGACCGTCAAGGTGGATGTTGTCGTCACCGATGAGGAGACGGGACAGAAGCGAACGGAAAAACGCGAGGTCGACCGCAATGTCTGGACCGCGGAACAGGTCGAGACGGCCGATGCGCGGCGGGAGCGGATCGAGCGCGAGAGCCATCGGCAGGAATTGTTCAAGCAGCTGATAGAGCGTCTGGGCCGTTCAGGGGCGAAGACCACCACACTCGATTTCGAGAGCGAGGCCGGCTACCAGGCGCACGCGCGCGACTTCGCTCGCCGGCGCGGTATCGACACGCTCGCCGAAGTCGTGGCCGGAATGGAGGAGGGCACGGCGCGGCGGCTGGCGTGGCTTGCGGAGAAGCGCGGGCAGGTGGCGAAGCTCTGGGAGCGGGCGAGCGTGGCGCTCGGCTTCGCGATCGAACGCGAAAAGCGCGTCTCGTATAATGAAGAGCGCGCCGAAAATCTTGCGGCGCAGATTCCCACAGATTCAAAGTATCTGGTCCCGCCGACAACCCGGTTTCTCCGTAGCGTTGATGAAGATGCCCGCCGCGCGCAGGTCCGCTCGGATCGCTGGAAGGAACGCGAGGCCATCCTTCGCCCGGTCCTGGAGAAGATTTATCGTGATCCTAACGGTGCGCTTGCCAGGCTGAACGTGCTCGCGTCCGACGCCACGATCGAACCGCGCAGGCTCGCCGCCGATCTCGCAGCCACGCCGCAGCGTCTCGGTCGTCTGCGTGGATCGGAGAATCTGGTCTATGGCCTCACCGTGCGAGACGAGCGAAAAGCAGCGATGACCGCGTTGTCGGATTTGTTGCCGCTGGCGCGGTCCCACGCGACGGAATTCCGCCGGCAGGCTGAGCGGTTCGGTGTCCGCGAGGAACAACGGCGCGGCCACATGGCGCTATCGGTTCCTGCGTTGTCCAAGCCGGCAATGGCCCGGCTAGTTGAAATCGAAGCTATGCGCGAGCGCGGTGGCCAGGACGCCTACAAGACGGCCTTCACCTACGCGGCGGAGGATCGCCTTCTGGTTCAGGAGGTGAAGGCGGTCAACGACGCTCTCACCGCTCGCTTCGGCTGGTCCGCCTTCACCGACAAGGCTGACGCAATCGCCGAGCGCAACATGATCGAGCGCATGCCTGAGGATCTTGCCCCGGATCGTGGCGAAAAGCTCACGCGTCTGTTTGCCGTCGTGCGCCGCTTTGCCGAAGAACAGCATCTTGCCGAGAGGAAAGATCGCTCGAAGATTGTGGCCGGCGCCAGCGTCGAGCCGGGGAAAGAGACGGTGCCCGTGTTGCCGATGCTTGCCGCTGTAACAGAATTCAAAACTCCGGTTGACCAGGAGGCCCGGGAGAGGGCGCGCGCTGTTCCCCACTATGGTCATAATCGCGCCGCCCTCATCGACGCGGCGGCGCAAATCTGGCGCGACCCTGCCGGTGCTGCCGCCAAGATCGAGGAGCTGATCACGAGGGGCTTTGCCGGCGAGCGGATTGCCGCGGCCGTCGCCAACGATCCTGCAGCCTACGGCGCGTTGCGCGGCTCCGATCGTATCATGGACAAGTTTCTCGCTGTCGGCCGGGAGCGCAAGGAGGCTCTGCAAGCCGTTCCGGACGCGGCAAACCGTGTCCGCTCGTTGGGCACCTCATTTAGCACCGCGCTTGATGCGGAGAGGGGGGCGATTTCCGGAGAGCGCCGGCGCATGAGCGTTGCCATTCCGGGACTGTCGCCGGCCGCCGAAGATGCACTGAGAGAACTCTCAGTGGCGATGAAGAAAAAGAATGGCAAGCTCGACGTCGCTGCTGGCTCCCTCGATCCCGCTATCAGGAGGGAGTTCGCAACGGTCAGCCGCGCCCTAGACGAGCGCTTCGGGCGCAACGCCATCCTGCGCGGAGAGGCGGATGTCATCAATCGCGTGGCGCCTGCTCAGCGCCGTGCGTTCGAAGCGATGCAGGAAGGGCTGAAGATCCTGCAGCAGACGGTCCGGATGCAAGCAAGCCAGGACATCGTAACAGAGCGCCAACGGCGGGTCCTTGATCGCGCCCGCGGCGTCATCCGCTGAAACTTAAGAATCCAAAGGAGATGAATATGGCTGAACAGGAAATTTCTTACGACGCAATCGTCCGTGCTGAGATCGCCGTCGAGATCCTCAACCAGGCGCGCGCGATCGTCACGGCCCGTGTCTATCAACTCGAAGAGACGGACCCCGAGGCGGCTGAAGCACTGCGGCTCCGTCGTCGCGATCTTATCGCCGTTCAGCAAAACGTCACTGTTCTCGACCGCGACACGATCGAGAACCTGATCGCGCTCTGGGGACCGCGCGTGAAGGACGAAGCCCGGTTCTGGGCGGAATTCTGATCATGGTGGAGGATCAGCAAGCCGGTCCGCTTTCGCCGGCGAGGAACGAGAGCATTTTCCGCAACGACATTCTCCCCGATTATCTGCCGGATGGTATGGGTCGGGCAGGGCGACCCCGCCTCATCCTGCTCGGCGGCCAACCGGGCGCCGGCAAAACAGCCGTCCTGATCGCCAGCCACGCAGAACTTGATCGCGCGGGACCGACGATCCGCATCGTCGGCGACGATCTGCGCACCTACCACCCGCAGTACCTCGCGTTTCAGAGACAGGATCCTGAAACCGCGTCGCAATTCACGCAAGCCGACGCCGGGCGCTGGACGGAAAAGCTCTTGTCGGCCGCCGTGGAGCGCCATGTCAATATCGTGTTCGAAACCACGATGCGCACCCCGGAGAACGTCGCGCGCGTCATCGGTATGGCCCGTGCGAGAGGGTATGACGTCGAGGCGCGCGCTGTCGCAGTTAATCCGCGGCTCAGCTGGCAGGGTAGCCACTATCGTTTTGAGGAGATGCTGCATGCGGGCGATGCTGCGCGCATTCCGCCGCAGCATGTTCATGATGCAGCAGTTTCCGGGCTGCGGATCAGCCTTGAGAAGCTTGAGAGTGAACACCTTGTCGACCGTGTCCAGCTTCGGACGAGGGGCGGGACGATTCTTTATGACAATGAGCGAACCGAGAATGGGTGGTTGCAGCCACCTCAGGCGAGGATCGCGCTCGAGCGCGAGCAATTGCGGCCGATGACGCGTGGTGAGCTCCAGCGTTTCTCCGACGACTGGAACCACGTTCTCGCACGCATGGAAGAGCGGCGAGCATCGGACTATCGCATTACCACCGTCAGGGCGCGTGCCGTCGACGATGTGAACCACCTGCTTGCCCAGAGGCGCGAGGCTGATGGCAGCGAGGGCGGCCGACGCGGCCGCTCGGTCTTTCAGGGCCGCGCCGACGCGCTTGGCCTGTTTGTCGAACTCTATGACAATGCCTTGCGCGATGCCGAGCGCCGGCCCATCGGGAATGTCGAGGCCCATGCGCTGGGCCGCCTCGCGCAGAGCTACATGGCTCTGAAACTGGTCGAGGCTGCGCGCGACCTCGGCCTCTTGCCGCCCGAAGGGATGATCGTGGCTACGCGGGCCATGGTCCAGGACAAGCACGCAAGTCAGGAGTTTCCGGCGGCGCATCGTCTGCCTGCGGATCTCGCGGTTGAAACGCCGGACGGGTCCCGCCGCCGGCTGACGGAAAGTTTCGAGGTCGTGCTCAATAGGGTCGCCATCGATCGAGAGATATTCAGCGGAACCGACCGTCTGTCGCGCCTGGCCAATGTCCTAGATTCCTGGCTCGAGAGCGCCGGCATGCGAAAGACGCTCGCCCATGGCGCCAATGCCGTCGCCTACGGCAACATGTCGACCGACGCTGCGATGTCCGAGATTGTCGAGCCGGGCTACGCAGCGGCAGTCGCAGCTACGGGCACCCGTCTCTCGCGGAACATGGCTATCGCTGAACGCATGGCGATTTCCACCATGATCGTGGACCACAGGGGGGAGCCGGTCCGGGCCATGCTGGACGACCTGCGGCTCCGCACTGCCGATCTCCAAAACCGGGCCCGCGCCAAATCGATGATGGATGCTATTCTGACCGAGACGGCGCGGCATGACCGCCTCGACGCCGAAAGACGCCGTGCAGCCGGCGAGCTTGTTCGTGGTATTGCCGACAACGAGCGTAATCTTGGAGCGAACCGCGCGCGGGAACGTGGCACGGCTCGATCCGACGTCCTCGTTCCGGCGCGGGATCTGCCCGATCTGTCCGAGGTCGAGATCACGGATCGGCTGCGCGGGTCCGCCCGCCTTGCGGACAAGCGCGCCGAGATCGACAATCTGTCGAGGCTTGTGTTCGGCAACAGCCAGGCGGTTTCGGCCTTGGTGGAGCGGATCACGGGTGCGCAGAGCGGCGCGGCCGCCGGCGATGACGTGCGCGAACGCCGCGTTGGTGAAATGGCAGGAGAGGGACGGAAATGGCTGAGAGGCTCGAGTCCGGCACGTCAGGCTGCGGAGGCCCATGCTCCGCGGCTCGCGGCGGCGTTGGTCGATTATGGGATGGCAGTCGATTTCGAGCGGCATCAGATCAGCCTACGCCACCGCGAGGAGCAGGCGCGACACAGGGTCGAGGTTCCCAGGCCATCGAAAGAGCTCTCCGCCCTGATGTCGGGGACTGACCAGGAACAGGTCCGGCGCTTGAACGCGGAGCCAACACTTCGTCGCGAGTTCGACACGCTTACTCTGGCGATGACAAAACGTCTTTCGCCAACCGATCGCGCGGATCTGAAAGGGGGAAATGTCGCCAGACTGGGTTCATCCTTCGGGATCACGTCGGAACAAGTTGCGACACTCAAACTTGTTCAGGATCGCGCCAGCGCGCTGCAGGACAGGTCCCTTCGACAGACGCGCAACGTTGTGAACACCCCCCAGCTCGGGATACGGCGTTAATTCGGCCCAGCAACGCTATTGACCGGGCACGCGGCCTGTTAGCATCCGCCCGTGCCCGCTCGCCTGACGAAGATCCCGAACGGCTCGTCGTCCGCTGCATTCCATTCGAAGTGACCGGCCCGATCGGTTGAGGCCCTCGGCAGGGCTACCTGTAACAGGGACCGGATTCCGAAGAATGTTGCGAGATCCTCAGCCTCCACGCGAAGGTGGAGACCGCAAACTTTCGGCTTGATGATCGCTTGCCCGTCGCCGAAGTTGAGAACTCGCTCAGTCCGATTGGTGTCGATCGAAAGAGCGCAATCGTTGAGCGATTCGCACAGCGTCTCAGCGATCCGGTCCGCATCTGGGATCGAAACAAACGTTTCGGAAATGTGTTTAGCCATAGAACCTCCAGGTCACCTGGTCAGGCTGACAACAACGCCGGGGCGAAGGCGGTGCGCGACGGAAACGCTGGTCGGCGATAAAGCGGGTCGCCTACTTGGAGTTTGCCACGCATGGCCGCAAGGATGCGATGCGAGACCTCGAAGGCGCCGCAGCACACCGGAAAACGACCATAGCCATCGGAACGCCCGAGTTCATCGAGTTCGGCGCCGGCTTTTTGATAGACACGCCGCATATGCGGCTCGTAGTTCGAGATCATTGTGTTGATGCCATTGGCAAGCGCCGCCTCGCACAAGGCGAGAAGCAGCAAGCAAAAGGCCCTGTCCCGCCGCATGTCAGGGAAATCCCGATCGATGGTATCCTCGTCGATGCACATCCGCGTGCCTTCCCAGATTCCAGGCGCGATCAGGTTGCACACGTCGGGAAATGTTTCGCGGAAGACGTCATAGAGGAGCGTCGGACCGGTCGTCGGCATGAGCCGAACCGAGCCATAAAGCTGCCTTCGATCTTCATCACACCACAGCAGATAGGCAGGGTGAAGGTCGTCATAGCGATCCCGCTCGCGATGGCCGGATACGGACACGTCCCAGCCGAGCTGGTCTGCGAAGACTCTTTTCCTCAGCCGGAACGACTGATCCAGCAGTTCGGTATGTTTGTGATATTCGTGTGCTTGAATAAGGAGATACATGCTTGCCTCTGCATATTGATCGAGGCCAGCGTGCAACAGGATTCGCGCGCGCGAAATATTCGGGGATTAGCTCCCCGAATCCTGCGTATTGCCATACGGGTTTATTAGGCGGAGCTGAATCGCGAGAGCGGTTGCCGATGTGGTCGATGCAGCACCGAGCTTGTGGCGAGCCGACATCAGGTATCGTTGCGTCGTATGCATCGAGAGGCCGAGGATCTCGGCGATTTCATCGTTCGTTTTTCCAAGCGCTGCCCAATAAAGGCACTCCTTCTCGCGAGGACCGAGCTGCGGGATTGGATCGTGTTCGCCGTGAAGTTCGAACACCGCCTTTCTATGGATCAGAAACGCGAGATCGAGCCACTCGTGGCCATACGTCTGGACCAAGCTGCTCCACTCGCCGGTGGGCTTTCTGGAGTTGAAGGAGAAGAGTGCACGACGCTTCTTGTCGACGATGGGGATCGAATAGCCATTTGCGCCCACACCGTGTTCCTGGGCGTCGAGCAGAAAGTCATGGGCCGCTTGTGCAACCTCGACCTCGCGCCAATCGAACGGCATTTGCCGGATCAAACCTTCACGGACGATCGGATCGACTTTCACATATCCGCGCAGGAGATAGCGAGCGACCCAGGCATCACGATAGGTCGTTCGGACATATGGAGTATCGACCACGTCTGCTACGGTCAGAGCCAGGTGATAGGTGGAAAAGTCAATTCGGTAAGCTGCTTCTACGATGCGCAATGCCTCGTCAACTCTCGGGGCATTCTGGGTCTCCAGGATGAGACCCTGAAATTGGTCTCGTATGCGTAAGTTTTCCATTCAATACTCCTGACAAGCGTGCCCGATGATCAAGCGGACAGAGGGTAGAGTTCATCAGCAATAGCATGTTATGGTATAACATATCGCATAACCTAATTTATGGAACCACTGCGCCCCGCAAAGTTGAGATGGCCTGTTGCTGCGGCGCTGTTTCCCGGCCACCATCGACAATTGGGGGCCTGCATCCAACCACACCGCATAAGGCCACAAATGCCCTATCGCGCCGGACGGTGAGCCTTGATGATATTCCGATCGGTCTCGATCCTCCCCGCACCGATCAGATCGAGGCAGTAAGGCGCAGCTGAGAATATTGTATCGAGGCACACACGGATCGACGCCGGATTGCCCGGCAGATTGATGATAGGCGAATGCCCTCTTGTTCCGGCCGTCTGCCGCGACAGGATGGCAGTCGGCGTCTGCTCCAGACTGACGCGACGCAGTAGTTCGCCGAAACCCGGTAGCTCCTTCACCAGCACGGCCCGCATGGCTTCCGGGGTTTCGTCACGCGCTGCCGGGCCCGTGCCTCCCGTTGTCAAATCAAGTCGAAGCGATGCTGGTCGCAGAGATCGATCCGTTCATCGCGAACGGAGACAAACCCATCGGGGATGTCCGCTTCGTCAGCTTGTAGGGTGACGTTATCGCGCGCGCCAGCCATGTCTCGATCAAGGGACCCGACAGATCCTCACATTCTCCGCGGCTGGCGCGATCCGATACGGTAACGATGGCAATCTGCATTTCTAGCCTCCTAGAACAGACATATGGCGCGCGATACCGCTGACGGCCTGACGCGAAATTTCGAACGAATGTCCTTTCGGCTTGCGACCAAGCGCATCCCGGATCAGGCTACCAACGTTTGCCTCCGGATCCTCGCCGCGCAACGCCTGGCGAAGCCCGACCGTGCCCTCGCTCCCCATGCAGGTGAAGAGACCGCCGGTACAGCTTACCCGCACCCGATTGCAGTTTGCACAGAAATCACAAGATAGCGGCGTGATGAAGCCGAGCCGCCCGCCGGTCTCGGCAACGCGAACATAGCGGGCCGGACCTCCGGTCCGGTCATCGATCGGAACAAGCGTCCACCGCCCGGCAAGCGACCGGCGCAGATGATCAAGGGGAAGGAAGCTCTGGCTGCGATCATGCCCCGTCTGCCCAAGCGGCATCTCCTCGATCAACGTGAGGTCCATGCCTCGCTCATGCGCGAAGCCAATGAGATCGTCCACTTCGCTTTCGAAGTCGCCCCGCATGGCAACCGCGTTGAGTTTGACCTTGAGACCGGCGGAAAGCGCCGCGTCGATGCCCTTCAGAACCGAATCCAGCCGGCCCCACCGTGTTATCCGCGCATATCTGCCGGCGTCGAGACTGTCGAGCGAGACGTTCACACGGCGCACACCTGTTGCGAACAGGGCTTCGGAATAACGCGAGAGCAGCGTCCCGTTAGTGGTCAGCGTCACCTCATCGAGCTCGCCGCCGTCGAGATGCGGCGCGAGCAGACTGAACAGCTGAAGGATATTCTTGCGCACCAGCGGCTCTCCGCCGGTCAACCGGATCTTGCGCACGCCCCCACGGATGAAGACTCGAGCCAGCCGGTACAGCTCCTCCAGGGACAGGACATCCTGGCGCGGCAGGAATGTCATGTGTTCGGCCATGCAGTAGGTGCAGCGGAGATCGCAGCGATCCGTCACGGAAAGCCGAAGGTAGGTGACCTGCCGGCCGAACTGATCGACCAGGGGAGAGTGTGGCGCTCCCGTGCCGGTCGCGATATGCCGTTCATGCCGCATCGCGAAGTCTCCCGGCCGCCGCAACCGCCCGACGGACCCAGTCGACGACCGGGCCCCGGTCGGGTGGAAGGAGGAGCCCGAGATCTCCCGCAAACCGCTCCCAGGCCTCGACATAGCTTTCCCGCACCGCGATCAGCACCGGAATGTCCCGCGCGCAAGCCTCCTCCATCACAGCACGAAAGCCCTGCCCCTCGGCCTCCCCTTTGCCGAAGCGGTTGAGGATCAAAAGATCCGGATCGTTCTCCAGACCGGACAGGAGGCGCCCAGCCACGTGGGCCAGGGCCTGCGGATCGAGCCGGCAACCGCGCGCACCCGGACCGAGCGCCTGCGATATCTGGTGCCGCTCACCGCTGGCCAGATCCTCCAGCTCAATCCGGCCGCAGCACGCGCCGTCGTCAGTGCGTTCCCACTGAAGGAAGCCGGCGACAACCAGCCCTTCGGCCCGCAACAGCTCGGCCACCGCCTCGAAGATATCGTCGACCGGCCGGTCCTTTTCGACCCGAATGGCGGCCTGGAGCGGTATCGCTAAATCGGTCATATGCTCCTCCATGCGAATTTGCGCCTGCAAAAGGGGACCCAGGAAACGGGCGTACCGCAGGCGCCTTCGGTTGACGACGCATCGAGAACGGCGACGCCGTCGGCCTGGGAAAGCGGCATCAGCGAGGCGGAGCTGCCGTGCCCGAGGCGCTCGACGATCGGGCGGCCGGAAGCATCATGCGCGACGATGCGCACCGGCAGATATTCCGCGCGACCTGCCTTCCGCTTCCAGCCGAAACCGGCCACCGCTTTCTCGACTGACATTTCCGCTCCCGAAAAGCCCAGCATCGCGGCGATCTGCCGGGCGACAAAGAGCTGGAATCCCGTATAGGCCGACAGCGGATTGCCGGGCAGCCCGGTCAGCAAGGCATCGCCGAGTCGACCGAAAAAGACAGGCTTTCCGGGCTTCAGGGCCACCCGGCAGGCTTCCACGGACCCGCCGGCCGCGTAAAGGGCCGGTCGAACGAAGTCCCGGCCTCCAACCGAAGCTGCGCCCGAGGTGAGGATCATGTCATATTGCGTCGCGTTCGCGCGCAGCAGTCCGGTCATGGCGCCGAGATCGTCGGCACAGATACCGAGATCCGTGACCTCCGCACCGAGCCCTTCGCACAATGCAAGCAGCATGGGCCGATTTGTGTCATGGATGCTTGCGCTGCCCTTGCCCCCATCGACGAGTTCATCGCCGGTGGACAGCACTGCGATCCGCGGTCGACGTCTTACCTGGACCGAAGCATGGCCATTGCCCGCGAGAAGCCCGATATGGCGTGCCTCGATTATCGTGCCGCGGCTTGCAAGAAGGGCGCCGGCGCCGATGTCCTCGCCCGCGCGACGTATGTTCTCGCCCATCGCCGGGCGGCTAAAAATCAGGACGTGTTCGCCCTGATCGTCGCAGTTTTCCTGCATCACCACGGCATCACAGATAGCGGGAACCGGCGCGCCGGTGAAGATACGCAAGGCCGCGCCGACAACAGCTCCGGCCAGCCCCAGGGCAGAGCCGGCCGTCATCGTGCCTGCGACCGGCAATCGCCAAGGCCCCGTTCCCGGAATATCCTGAAGCCGCACGGCAAAGCCGTCCATGGCGGAATTGTCGAAAGCCGGCATGGCCTGTGGCGCGTGCAGATCTGCCGCGAGTATCCGGCCTCGGGCGAACCGGAGGACGACTTCTTGCGTCCCGGTGATCGGCCTTGCCATGCCGACCGCGACTTCGATAGCCCTCTCCACCGACATCAGGTCTGGGCCGGACGGCTGAACGTCACAGTTGCAGGCGGCTCTAGGATTGACAGGCATTGGGCACCTTTCCATCTCGCGCAAAGCCCGGCGCGTTCGCCTCGTCGCATCGAAACGCAGCGACGCTTCTGTCGCAATCGCATTTAAGGTCGCGGAGCAGACCATCCTTCAGACCATAGATCCAGCCGTGGATCGTGAGCGGACGCCCCCGCCTCCAGGCTGATTGCAGGATCGGTGTCTGCGACAGACTGGCCACCTGCGAGGCGACCGTCAGTTCGCAGAGCCGATTCAGCTTCTCTTCCGTCTCGTCAATCCTCGATAGCTCCGCGCAGTTCGCTTCCGCCACGTCGCGGATCGGCTGCAGCCAGTGATCGATGATGCCGTGCCGCTGCCCATCCATGGCGGCGCGGATCCCGCCGCAGCCATAGTGCCCGCAGACGATGATGTGCTTGACCTCGAGGGTCTCTACGGCAAATTCCACCACCGACAGCAGGTTGAGGTCCGCCCGGTGAACGAGGTTGGCGACGTTGCGATGGACGAAGACCTCACCCGGCTCGAGCCCGGTGATGACATTGGCGGGAACTCTGCTGTCGGAACATCCGATCCACAGATAGTCTGGCCGCTGCAATGCCGACAGCCTGTCGAAATAGTGTGGGTCCTCGGCGCATTTCGCCGATGCCCAGCGGACATTGTGTTCGAAGAGATCAGATAGCATGGGTGTACTCCAGGCCCGACGTCCCTTGCGGGCGGTACGGCAAGGAGAAACACTCGGGACATGCCCGTTTCGCCTTGCCGTTCCTTTCCGTCATCGCCGTTGCGTCACTGCATCAACGGTCCGTCGGCACCGAGCACATCGATCCCGGTGATGGTGGCATCGGCGGCCAGGATGGCGATGAACTGCGATACGGCTTTCGACCAGGTAGAGGCTTCGAGCCAGCCGGCGATCCGGTCCTGCACGAAGTCGAACGGCAGTTGTTCACCATCGATCCGCCGTTCCAGCCGGATGATGTGGAAGCCGAACCGGCTTTCGACCGGTGCGGAGGTAATCTGGCCCTCGTCCATCCGGGCAAGGCAACGCTCGAACTCCGCAACCGTGCTGCCATGGGTCAACTGGCCGAGATTGCCGCCCTGCGTGGCCGAGGGACAGGCCGAATGGGTTCGCGCCATCGTTGCAAACTCGCTCGGGTGCCCGACGAGGACAGCCGCCAGCCGTTCCGCGTCGTTACGGGCCGCATCCCGCGCGCGCTGGTCGGCCGGATCGGCGGCGATCAGGATATGGCTCGCCTCGAAGATCGGCTCGCTGCGGAACTTCGCCCGGTTGTTCTCGTAGAAACGCAGGCACTCCTCCGCCGTGGCCGATGGAATCGTAACCTCTCTCTCGATCAAAATTCGGATGGCTGCGTCCTCGTCGGTTTCATGACGCCCATCCGCCGTTTCCTCTCGCACAGGCGCAAGGTTCAGTTCGACCGCCCGTTGCAGAAGGAGTTCACGCACGACCAGCGCCCTTGCCGCCGCCAGAAGTGCCGCCCCCGGGTTTTCGGCCGGATGGTTCTGCGCCTCGGCGAGGATCTCGCTTTCGGCGATTTCCACGCCGTTGACTGACACAGCGTCGAGTACCGGGCGGGCCTTGGGCGGAATGCGGGTATCCGGTTCCTGGTAGGTCGAATAGCTGTCCTTCTTCCCGGATACTTCGGAAGCGGTCGAACCCTTGTCCGCATTGTTGAAGAGCGTGACCATGGGCTTACTCCGCCGGAGCGCGATTGACGGAACTGCCGTTCCGCTGCCGCACGACCTGATAGCCCGGGCGCCAGAGATAGCGCACCGGCGCGCTCAGCATGTGAACCAGCCGGGTGAACGGGAAGAGCAGGAAGATCGTCAGGCCGAGGAAGAGGTGCAGCTTGAACACCAGCGCCGCGTCGGCGACGTAGGAGGCTGCGTCCGGGTTGAAGGTGAAGATACCCTGGGCCCAGTTCATAAACTTCACCATTTCATGGCCGTCGAGATGGGCAAGCGAGGTCGGGATGGTCGAGAGCCCAAGGAAGAGCTGGACCCAAAGCAGGATGATGATCAGCGTATCGGTCGTGCTCGATGATGCCCTCACGCGCGGATCGAATAGCCGGCGATGGACGAGAAGCGTCGCGCCGACGATCGCCATGGTACCGGCAATGCCACCGGCAACCACCGCCAGCGTCTGCTTGGCGCTGTGGCTGATGCCGAGGGTGTCGAAGATCACGATCGGCGTCAGCAGGCCGACTAAGTGGCCTGCGAAGATGAACAGCACGCCGAGATGGAAGAGCACCGAGCCCCAGATTAGCTGCCTGCGACGCAAGAGCTGGCTCGACCCCGAGCGCCAGGTATAGGGCTCGCGGTCATAGCGGATGATCGAGCCGAGGATCAGCACCACGAGCGCGATGTATGGGTAGATGCCGAACAAGAGTGAATTGAAAAAGTCAGACATGTCCTGCCCTCCTAAACCGGTATCGTGTTCAAGGGATCGTTCGGCTTGCGCGCCGCCGCCCTCATCTGTGTGCGCAGCCGGTCAGGGCCGCAGCTGTTGTCACCCGCATTGCCGCCAAAAGTGACGACCTCGTCCTCCCAGATGCGGTCCATCGCTTCGAGGTCGTTCGGATCGTCCTCGGCGCCGTCCAGAAGCTCCTTCAGGAGCTTCTGGTCCGGCTTGCTTTTCGACACGAGGCCGAGAGCCGCAAAGGCGTTGGAATAGACCGATTCCCGTTTCCGCAGCCGCTCGCCGATCGCCGCCGTGATATGGCCGGTCTGGGCGAGGAGGTTATCGACCTCTTCCGTTGTCAGGGTCGCAAGGAATTCGAGAAACAGCGGCAGATAGTCCGGCAATTCCTTGGCGTCGATTTCGAAGCCCTGGTCCTCGTACATGGTCTTCAGGTCGACCATGGCCTGCCCACGGTCGCGGCTTTCGCCATGCACGTGCTCGAACAGGTTCAGCGAGAGCGACCGGCTACGGTCGAACAGGTACACGTAGCGCTCCTGAGCGTCGTAGAGGTCCTGTCCGGCGAGATCGTCGATCAGGCGGCCAAGCAGCAGCCTGACCTCCCGGGAGATCGCGTCATCGGCGTCAAGCGCCGTCTTGAGCTCCGGCGCCCCCGCGATGAGTTCCTCGGTCGGATAGCTGAGCAAAAGCGATATTGCCTTCAGTGCCTTGTGCATCAGACATGCTCCTTGAAGAGATCGGTCGGGGTCTGGACCACCTTGCGGCGCTTGGCACCGAAGAGGTCGCTGTCCGACGTGCCGCCCGAGCAGCCATTGCCGAAGGAGAAGCCACAGGAGCCACGAACGTCATAGGCGTCCTCGGTCACCTCGCGATGCGTGGTCGGAATGACGAAGCGGTCCTCGTAGTTGGCGATTGCCATGATGTGATACATTTCCTCGATCATCTCGGCACTCATGCCAACCTTGGCGGCGATCGACGTGTCGATGACGCCGTCGATCGTCTTCGAGCGCATGTAGGCGCGCATGGCGAGCATGCGCTCCAGTGCCGAGATCACGGGGGCTTCCTTGCCGGCCGTCAGCAGATTGGCGAGATAGCGAACCGGGATGCGCAGCGACCGCACATCCGGCAGCGGGCCGTCCATGCCGAGTTTGCCCGACTGGGCCGCCGACTGCAGCGGCGAAAGCGGCGGGATGTACCAGACCATCGGCAGCGTGCGGTATTCCGGGTGGAGCGGGAAAGCGATCTTCCAGTCCATCGCCATCTTGTAGACCGGCGACCGTTTCGCCGCTTCCAGCCAGGCATCCGGAATGCCATCCTTGCGCGCCTGCTCGATGACGGCAGGATCGTTGGGATCGAGGAAGATTTTCAGCTGTTCCTCGTATAGGTCCTGCTCATTCGCCGTGGATGCGGCCTCCGAGATCCGGTCGGCATCGTAAAGGATGACGCCGAGATAGCGGATGCGCCCGACGCAGGTTTCCGAGCAAACGGTCGGATGGCCGGCCTCTATGCGAGGATAGCAGAAGATGCACTTCTCGGATTTTCCCGAGCTCCAGTTGTAGTAGATCTTCTTGTAGGGACAGCCGGAGACGCACATGCGCCAGCCCCGGCATTTTTCCTGGTCGATCAGGACGATGCCGTCATCCTCGCGCTTGTAGATCGCCCCCGACGGGCAGGCCGCCGCACAGGTCGGGTTGAGGCAGTGCTCGCACAGCCTCGGCAGGTACATCATGAAGGTGTTCTCGAACTGGCCGTAGATCTCCTTCTGGATGCCCTCGAAATTGTAGTCCTTCGAGCGCTTCTCGAACTCGCCGCCGAGGATCTCCTCCCAGTTCGGACCCCATTCGATCTTTTCCATCCGCTCGCCGGTGATCATCGAGCGAGGTCGTGCCGTCGGCATGGCGCGGCTTTCGCCGGCTGTCTGCAGGTGGCCATAGTCAAAGTCGAAGGGCTCGTAATAGTCATCGATTTCCGGCAGGTCCGGATTGGCGAAAATCTTGGCGAGGATGCGCCACTTGGCGCCCATCTTCGGCTCGATCTTGCCGTTCGACTTCCTCACCCAGCCGCCGTTCCACTTCTTCTGGTTTTCCCATTCCTTGGGGAACCCGATGCCGGGCTTGGTCTCGACATTGTTGAACCAGGCGTATTCAACGCCTTCGCGGTTGGTCCAGACATTCTTGCAGGTGACCGAGCAGGTATGACACCCGATGCACTTGTCGAGGTTGAGGACCATGCCGATTTGCGCGCGGATTTTCATTCTGCCGGCTCCTTGTTGTATGGGATGCTTTCGGTGTGCGGCCCTTCCAGCCAGTCCACCTTGTCGAGTTTGCGGACCACGACGAACTCGTCCCTGTTGGAGCCGACCGTGCCGTAGTAGTTGAAACCGTAAGCCTGATGGGCGTAGCCGCCGATCATGTGAGTCGGCTTGGTGATGACCCGCGTGACCGAGTTGTGGATGCCGCCACGCTGGCCGGTGATCGGCGAACCGGGCGTGTTCACGATCTTTTCCTGGGCGTGATACATGAAGATCGTTCCGTCCTTCATGCGCTGTGAAACAACAGCGCGGGCGACGATGGCGCCGTTGGCGTTGTAGACCTCAAGCCAGTCATTGTCGGCAATGCCGGCCTTCTTGGCGTCCGGCTCGGAAATCCACACCACCGGGCCGCCGCGATTGAGCGTCAGCATCATCAGGTTGTCGCTATAGGTGGAGTGGATGCCCCACTTCTGGTGCGGTGTGATGAAATTCAGTACCAGATGCGGCTTACCGTCCGACTTGGCCTCGATCGCCGGATTGACGGTCTTGGTGTCGATCGGCGGCCGATAGACGCAGAAACCTTCACCGAAGGCCCGCATCCACAGGTGATCCTGATAGAGCTGCTGGCGGCCGGTCAAGGTGCGCCACGGGATCAACTCGTGGACGTTGGTATAGCCGGCATTGTAGCAAACCGTGTCCGATTCAATGCCCGACCAGGTTGGGGAGGAGATGATCTTGCGCGGCTGGGCGACCACGTCGCGGAAGCGGATCTTCTCGTCCTCCTTCGGGATGGCGAGATGGGTGTGGTCGCGACCGGTGAACTTGGAGAGCGCTGCCCAGGCCTTGACCGCCACCTCGCCGTTGGTTTCCGGGGCGAGCGACAGGATGACCTCGGTCGCGTCGATATCGGTCTCGATCCGCGGCCGGCCCTTGGTGACGCCCTCCTCCTGGACCAGGCCGTTCAGGCGGCCGAGCAGTTCGACTTCATGGTCAGTGTTCCAGGCAATGCCCTTGCCGCCATTGCCGAGTTTCTCGAGCAATGTACCGACCGAGGTGAACTTCTTGTAGAGGTTCGGATAGTCACGCTCGACCACCGTTACCGTCGGCATGGTCCGGCCGGGAATGGGCTCGATCTCGCCCGTCTTCCAGTCCTTGACGTCGAACGCTTGGGCGAGTTCTCCGGCCGTGTCGTGCAGCGTCGGCACGAGGACAATGTCCTTCTCCACGCCGAGGACTTCCGGCGCCACTTCGGAGAACGTCTTGGCAATGCCCTTGAAGATGTCCCAGTCGCTGCGCGCGTCCCAAGCCGGATCCGCCGCACTCGACAGCGGATGGATGAAGGGATGCATGTCGGACGTGTTGAGGTCGTTCTTCTCGTACCAGGTGGCCGTCGGAAGCACGATGTCGGAATAGACGCAGGTGGTCGACATGCGGAAGTCGAGCGTGACCAGCAGGTCGAGCTTTCCTTCCGGCGCTTCTTCGTGCCAGACGGCTTCCTTGGTGATCTGGCGACCTTCCTCGCCGAGATCCTTGCCGAGCAAGCCGTGCTTGGTGCCCAGCAGGTGCTTGAGGAAGTACTCATGCCCCTTGCCGGACGAGCCGAGCAGGTTGGAACGCCAGACGAACAGGTTGCGCGGCCAGTTGGCCTTGTCGTCTGGGTCCTCGCAGGACATGGACAGCGTGCCGGCCTTCAACTGCTCGGCGACATAGTCCTTGGCCTCCTTGCCTGCTGCGGCTGCATCCCTCGACACCTTCAGCGGATTGGTCTTGAGCTGCGGCGCCGACGGCAACCAGCCCATGCGCTCGGCACGGATGTTGTAGTCAATCAGTGTCGCGTCCCAAGGCCCTTCCGGCGCGGTCGGCGACAGGATCTCGTCCACCTTCAGCGTCTCATAGCGCCACTGGTCGGTATGGGCATAGAAGAATGAGGTGCCGTTCATATGGCGCGGCGGTCGGTGCCAGTCGAGCGCGAAGGCGAGCGCCGTCCAACCCGTCTGCGGGCGGAGCTTCTCCTGCCCCACATAGTGGCTCCAGCCACCTCCGGACTTGCCGACGCAACCGCACATCACCAGCATATTGATGATGCCGCGATAGTTCATGTCCATGTGGTACCAGTGGTTCAGACCGGCACCGAGGATGACCATGGAACGACCATTGGTCTTTTCGGCATTGCTGGCGAATTCGCGGGCGACCGCGATGATCTGGTCGCGCGGAATGCCGGTGATCTTCTCGGCCCAGGCCGGCGTGTAAGGCAGGTTTTCCTGGTAGGACTTGGCCGAGTTCGGATCGTCGAGCCCGCGATCGAGGCCGTAATTGGCGACGAACAGGTCGAACACGGTGGCGACAAGAGCCTCGCCGTCGGCCAGCTTCACCTTGCGGGCCGGCACCTTGCGCACCAGAACGCTGGCATGATCCGTGCCTTCAAAGTAGTCGTGCTCGCGATTGCCGAAATATGGGAAGCCGACATTGGCGATCGTGTCGTGCTCGCCGTCGAGGATAAAGCTCATGGCGAGATCGACGTCGGCGCCCTTGCCGTCCTTCGCCTCGAGATTCCACTTGCCCTGCTCGCCCCAGCGATAGCCGACCGAACCACCGGGCGAGACGAACTGCTTCGTCTTGGCATCGACGGCGACCGTCTTCCATTCCGGATTGTTCGTCTCGTCGAGCCTGCCGGTGAAGTCCGAGGCGCGGACGAAGCGATCAGCGATGTAATGGCCATCCTTGCCGACCAGTTTGACCAGCATCGGCATGTCGGTATAGCGACGACAGTAGTCCTCGAAATAGTCGGCTTGGCGGTCGAGATGGAACTCGCGCAGGATGACGTGGCCCATGGCCATGGCGAGTGCCGCGTCGGTGCCCTGCTTCGGATGCAGCCAGAGATCGGAGAATTTCGCGGCTTCCGAATAATCGGGCGAAATGACGACCGACTTGGCACCCTTGTAACGCGCCTCGGTGTAGAAATGAGCATCGGGCGTGCGAGTCTGCGGAACGTTGGAGCCCCAAAGGATCAGGAAGCCGGAATTGTACCAGTCGGCCGATTCCGGAACGTCGGTCTGCTCGCCCCAGGTCATCGGCGACGCCGGCGGCAGATCGCAGTACCAGTCGTAGAACGACAGACAGACCCCACCGAGCAGCGAGAGGTAACGCGAACCGGCCGCATAGGAGACCATCGACATGGCCGGAATCGGCGAGAAACCGACCACACGGTCCGGGCCATAGGTCTTGACAGTGTAGGCGTTCGCCGCCGCGATGATCTCGTTGACCTCGTCCCAGGTGGCGCGCACGAAGCCGCCGAGGCCGCGCATCTTCATGTAGTCGGCACGTTTTTCCGGGTTCTCCTGGATCGCCGCCCAGGCGCCGACCGGGGTCTTGATCGTGCGCTCCTTGCGCCACAGCTTGAGCAGGCGCGAGCGGATCAGCGGATATTTCACCCGGTTGGCCGAGTACATGTACCAGCTGTAGCTGGCGCCACGCGCACAGCCGCGCGGTTCATGGTTGGGAAGGTCCGGCCGGGTGCGGGGATAGTCGGTCTGTTGAGTTTCCCAAGTGACGATCCCACCCTTGACATAAATTTTCCACGAGCAGGAACCCGTGCAGTTCACGCCGTGCGTCGAGCGCACGATCTTGTCGTGCTGCCAGCGCTTGCGATAGGCGTCTTCCCAGTCCCGGTTCTCGGTCGTGGTGACGCCGTGGCCGTCCGAGAAAGTATCGGCATTCTTGCGCGCCAGGAAGTTCAGGCGATCGAGGAGATGGCTCATGATGTTGTCCTCCGAATTCAGGCTGTGGCTGCGGCCGGGCTGGCCCGACCTCGCTCGACGTCATGGAGCAGTCCGCCCTTGCGGGTGTAGACGGCCCAGGTGATCGCCAGGCAGGTGACGTAGAAGATCAGGAAGGCCCAGAGTGCCGCGTCCGGTCCGCCGGTCATGGCGATCGAAGTGCCGTAACCCTTGGGGATGAAGAAGGCACCGAACGCAGCGATCGCCGATGTGAAGCCGGTGATGGCAGCCGATTCCTTCTCGGCCTGCAGGCGGCGTTGTTCCGGGGTTGCCTGCGGCATCAGCCGCCCCATTTCCTTGCCCATGATCGCCGGGATCATCTGGAAGGTGGAGGCATTGCCGACGCCGGTGGCGAAGAACAGCAGCAGGAAGGAGGCGAAGAAGCCCCAGAAGGCACTCGGCTGTTCCTTGATGCCGATGAACCACAGCACGCCGGAGACGCCGATCATCATCAAGACAAAGGCCCAGAAGGTGACCCGTGCCCCGCCGTACTTGTCGGCCAGCCAGCCGGTGCCCGAGCGCGACAGCGCGCCAACCAGCGGACCGAGGAAGGCAAACTGCAGCACATTGACGTCCGGAAACAGCGTCTTGGTCAAAAGCGGGAAGCCTGCGGAATAGCCGATGAAGGAGCCGAAAGTGCCCGTGTAGAGCCAGCACATGATCCAGTTGTGCTTGCGCTGGAAGATAACGGCCTGCTCCGAAAAGGACGCCTTGGCCGAAGCGATGTCGTTCATGCCGAACCAGTTGCCGAGCGCAGCAAGGATGATGAAGGGCACGAAGAAGAAGCCGGCATTCTGCAGCCAGAGAGGGGCCTCGCCCGTCGCGGACTTGACCATGGCAGGGTCACCGCCAAGACTGCCGAAGATGCCGGCGGTGATGGCAAGCGGCACGACGAACTGCACGACGCTGACGCCGAGGTTGCCGAGACCGGCATTGAGTGCCAGCGCATTGCCCTTCTCCGCTTTCGGGAAGAAGAAGGAGATGTTCGACATCGAGGAGGCGAAGTTGCCTCCGCCGAAACCGCACAGCAGCGCGAGCAGCAGCAGGATCGCATAGGGCGTGTCGGGGTTCTGCACCGCATAGCCGATGCCGAGCGCCGGGATGATCAGGGACCAGGTGGTGAGCGTCGTCCACAGGCGCCCGCCGAAGACCGGCACCATGAAGGAGTAGAAGATGCGAAGCGTCGCGCCCGAAAGCCCCGGCAGCGCCGCCAGCCAGAACAGCTGGTCGGTGGTGAAGGTGAAGCCGACCAGCGGCAGCTTGGCGACGACGACCGACCAGACCTGCCAGATGGCGAAGGATAGAAGTAGTGCCGGGATTGAGAGCCAGAGATTGCGGCGAGCGATCTTGCGGCCCTTTTCCGCCCAGAAAACCGGGTCTTGTGGGCGCCAGTCGGTGAGGATAGCGGCGCCTTGCTTCACAGCCTTGCGGCTGCGCTTTTCCATGCCCTGCAGTTCCGGGAAAGCCGGAAGCTCGCCCAGTTTCTCGCCGGCGGCCTCCTGCTCCATCTGACGGACGGCGAAATGCATCCAGGTGAGCGAGCCGAGCGCGATCAGGAACAGCAGCATGAAACAGCTGGTCCACAGGCCGGTCAGGTCGAGCAACAGTCCGAAGACGATCGGCAGGATGAAGCCACCAAGACCGCCGATCATGCCGACCAGACCGCCGACGGAGCCGACATTGCCGGGGTAGTAGACCGGAATGTGTTTGAACACCGCGGCCTTGCCGAGCGCCATGAAGAAGCCGAGGATGAAGATCGTGACGGTGAACCCGACCACACCCATCTCCGCATGGAAGGCGATCGGGCCGTTCACGCCCTGGACGACGTAGTCGGTCGGCGGATAGGAAAGAATGAAGGTCGCGACGACCGACACCAGGAAGGTCCAGTACATGACGCGGCGCGCGCCGTACACGTCGGAGAGATGGCCACCATAGGCGCGGAACAGGCTGGCGGGGACCGAGAAGAAGGCGGCGATCATGCCGGCGGCGCGGATGTCCACGCCATAGACCTTGATCAGGTATTGCGGCAGCCAGAGCGCCAGGGCCACGAAGGCGCCGAAGACGAAGAAATAGTAGAGCGAGAAGCGCCAGACCTGGACATTCTTCAGCGGCTCAAGCTCCATCCAGGTGCTCTTCGGCTTTTCGCCGGTGCGGCGCCGCTCAACGAGAACCGGATCATCCTTGGTGGTGAACCAGAAGATGATCGCCATGACCACGAGGGCACCGGCCCAGACCTGGGCAACGGTGTGCCAGCCGAAGGCGACGAGCACCAGGGGTGCGAGGAACTTCGTGACGGCCGAACCGACATTGCCGGCGCCGAAGATGCCAAGCGCGGTGCCCTGTTTTTCAGGCGGATACCAGCGCGACACATAGGCCACGCCGACGGCGAAGGATCCGCCGGCGATCCCCACGCCGAGCGCTGCGATCAGCATCTGCGGATAGGTCGTGGCGAAGGTCAGGAAGAAGGTCGCCAGGGCGGCCGCCAGCATGGTGGCGACGAAGACCACCCGCCCGCCATACCGGTCGGTCCAGATGCCGAGCACGACCCGGATGAGCGAGCCGGTAAGGATCGGCGTGCCGACCAGCAGGCCAAACTGCGTTTCCGAGAGATTCAGGTCCTTGCGGATCTGAATGCCGATGATTGCGAAGATCGTCCACACGGCGAAACAGACGGTGAAGGCGACGGTGCTCATCGCCAAAGCTGTCTTTTGACTCCGCGGGCTGCCATCCATTGGGTTTGGCATAGCCATGCTCCTGGTTCGGTCTACACGTATTCGCAAACAATAAGAGACCAGTCGCGGATTTTTTTAGTTGATCTGGGTCAACAGCATCGCGTTTTACGAGGCTTTTCTCATCTATCTTTGGATTTATTTATTTTTTACTTATTTCGTATCTCGTTTTTACTTATGTTGATTGTCCATTTGACATTTTTCGGCTCGTGGAATGATATCCGCAGCAACGAGGCAGGATCCACGCAATGCGCGCCGAAGATATCGAAAAACTGAAATGTCTGAAAATCTTCAGGGGGGTGAAGGAAAACACCTTCCAACGGGCTATAGCCCCCAGCTTCCTGCAATCATTCCCTGCCGGAACGATACTCCTTGAGGAGAGTAAGCCAGCAGATTTCCTCTACATCGTCCTCGATGGACTAGTAGAAATGTCGTCGTCCGCAACTGGTGAAGAAACGGTAATTGAAATTCTCGGACCTGTAAATCTGTTCATCCTTGCGGCCGTCCTCAACAACGACGTCTGTCTTCAATCGGCAAGGACGCTGACACCGGCGCGAATCCTGATGGTCCCGGCCACGCTCATCCGTGAGCTGCTGGGAGAGGACCACGACTTCATGCGGGCCGTGGTGTTCGAACTGGCAAGCGCCTATCGGCGAACGGTGAAGGAACTGAAGAATCAGAAACTGCGCCGCGGCACGGAACGGCTGGCCAACTGGCTGCTCAGGGAAGAGCGCCATCAGGGCGGAGACGGACGGCTGACCATCCCCTACGAAAAGCGGATCCTGGCCGCCTATCTCGGCATGACGGCGGAAAACCTGTCGCGCGGGTTTTCTGCACTCTCCACCCACGGCGTGCACATCAAGGGACTGCAGGTCGACATCGCCGATGTTGCCACGCTTGCCGCCTATGCACGACCCTCGCCGCTGATCGATGATGGCGAGCCACATTTTCCTGGGACATCGAGAAGCCTTGTGGACGGCTGAACCAGTGGGTTGCCATCACGCCACCGGGTCCGGTGACGGCAAGGGTTATTTTCGGATACTGGCGCGCGACCCGCCACAAGACAGCAGCAATGCACGCCCAGACGGCTGCCCGCAGCAGTCTCGCCCTGAGAGGGCGCATCTTGTGGAGGCCGCCGCCTGCAACATGCACGCCGAAGGCAGCCAGTATCAGACCCGTCGCAGCAGCGATCGCAATGGGCAGCCAGACCGTCAAGCGGCAGCTATGCAGAAGCCTAAAGCCGGCCAGGACATAGAAAAATGCCCGCAACAAAATTGAACCGCAACAGAAAAGAACGGAACTGCGTATGGACACTCGCAGTCTCGCCGCCGAACAGCGCCGTGCCTCTCGAAAAGATGGTCAACGGCCCTCAGCCTTCGTCCGCCTTGCCAAATCGTGCTCACGTCTTGCCCCTTCCTGGTCTTCCAGCCGACGATCGTCCAGATAGAAAAGCAGTGGTTGCTCATCTGGTGACGCCCGATGCATTCGGTGGAAAGCCTTAACTACTTCGTGCTTCCGCTTCCAGGCGACTTCAAGGCGCAAGACAAGCAGACTGCGCTTCTCGCTCGAACTGCGCCCAAGCGGGTTTCAAGCTAAACAGTCATTGACGCAGCTACTTCTGTCGACTCGCGTATCCACACCGGGCTTATCGTACGACCCTTGGTCGAAAGCGGCAAAGGGTCTCGCGAGATTTGCACTGGACTGGACCGGACCGGCAGAGCTGGCGCGGATCGCGACATAGTTGTCGAGTTCGCTTCCCTGCAACGGCCGTCCGAACAAATAGCCCTGAGCGTAGTCACACCCGTGGGCGCGCAGATAGGCGAGTTGGCGCTCATTCTCCACACCTTCAGCCACCACTTGCAGATCGAGGCTGTGTGCGAGTCCAATGATCGCGCGCGAGATTGCGGCACTGTCCTGACTGGTTTCGATATCACCGACGAAGGATCGATCGATCTTCAGCCGATGCACCGGAAAGCGCTTGAGATGGATGAGTGAAGCATAACCGGTGCCGAAATCATCGAGCGCAATCCTGACGCCGAGCTGGACAAGTTGGTTGAGTGTCGGGGCGATCGTATCCACGGCTCCATCGAGCAGAACATTCTCGGTGATCTCCAGTTCAAGGCTGGATGGCGCGACCCGAAACCGCTTTAGCATCGCAGCGACCAGCGGCACAAAGCCGACCTGCTTCAGCTGTGCGGCCGCCACGTTTACGCCGATTGTGCCAAAGGCGAAGCCCGCCTTCTCCATGGCCTGGACCGAGGAGAGTGCCGTTTCCAGCATGAAGGTACCGAGCGGCACGATCGAACCAGTCTCTTCCGATACGGGGATGAACTCCCCAGGCGAAACCGGCCGGCCGTTGAGATTCCAGCGCGCAAGGGCCTCGAAGCCGACATGCCTGCCGTCGGCGAGCGAGACTTGCGGCTGAAGCGCAATGGCCAGCCGCCCGGCCGAAAGATCGCTCCGCAGCGCGACGGCCAGCCTTTCGCGCCGCTCCAGGGTCGAGCGTATGGTCTTGTCGAAGATGCGCCAGCCGCCACGGTTGGTGCCCTTCGCCTCATAGAGGGCGATGTCGGCGTTCTTCATCAGTTCATTGGGCGTATTGGCCTGATCGGGAAACAGGCTGACACCAAAACTGCAATTGGGAATAATGCTGTGCGATCCGATGGATACGGGCCCCGAAACGGTCTTGCGCACCCGGCTCATAAGCCGCTCGAGCGCCGCGTGACTGGCGATCCTCGGCAGGATGATGGCGAATTCATCTCCGCCGAGGCGGATGATTATGTCGCCTACGCGCAGCGCCATGCTGAACCGGGCGGCCACCGCCCGGAGCAGGGCATCTCCGGCGTCGTGGCCGAGCGTATCGTTTATCGACTTGAACTTGTCCAGATCGGCAACCACCAGCGCACCCATGTAACCACCGCGGCGGGCGCGGGCGCAGGCGCGCTGAAGGCTGTCCGTAAGCACCGAGCGATTGTAGAGACCAGTAAGCGAATCGCGCTCTGCCTGTTCCTTGATGGTGAGTTCCGCCCGCTTCAGCTCGGTGATGTCGGTGCGCACTCCCACCGTGTTGCCGGACTCCGAACGCCGCTCACGCACCTGCAGCCAGCGGTCGTCGCGCAGGTGCTGGACTAACGGGCCGGCGGGCCGACGGAATTTGGCGAGGCGGGCGGCAAGATAGCTGGCGATGCCCTCCTCCATATCGTTCGAAAGCACGAACTGCCCACGCTCCAAGGCTAGTCTCATCAGGTCCTCGAACCGAGCGCCCGGAACAATATCCTGCGCGATCGTGTCGTGGAGTTCTCGATACGCCCTGTTGCTGAGGATCAGCCGCTCCTCTCGGTCGAAGGCAGCGACGCCGTCTGGAATGGTTTCGATGATGTCGCGGAGCAGAGTCTCTACGTGTTCGCGGCGTGCGTTCTCCGCGCTCAGGTGCGCTTCGGCCAGCTTGCGTTTGGTGATGTCGTAGCGGATGGAAACATAGCCGTCCATGCGACCAGCTTCGTTAAAATAGGGGACGATGGTTGTATCGACCCAGTACAGCGTACCATCCTTGGCGCGATTGCAGATCTCGCCGCGCCAGATCCCGCCGTCGGTGATAACGCGCCACATGGCCGAGAAGAACTCCGGCGGATGATGGCCAGAATTGACGATGTTGTGGTAGCGGCCAACTAGCTCATCTCGCCCGTAGCGGCTGATGCGACAGAAGGGTTCGTTGACGTGAGTGATCCGACCCCGGCGGTCGGTGATTGCCACGATCGCATGCTGGTCGAGCGCGGTCTTGTAGGCTTCCAGCAACCCAGTCATTGCATGGATCGGGCGAGTTATCTTTGTGACGACGATGAAGAAGGCCAAAGCACCAAGCGCCGCGGCGACAACCAGCAGGACAGAGCTCGCCACCAGATTCGTAAAGCCGCTAGCCGCGGCCTGGCTGGCATCGTTGCTGGTCGCCAAACCCGTCGCGTCGGAAAGGGCAAGGAGACTGTCTATGGCATGGGTTGCCGCCGCCACCCACTCATCGCCATCAAGGGGATAGGGGCGCCCCTCGGCGCCGGCCTTGTAGACATTCTCTCGCAGTGTGCTGAAGTTGCCGAAGAACTCTGCCTTCGCCACCTCAATGGCGCGAAGCACCGCTGCACTGGCGAAGGATCGGCCGGCATAGACCTCAACCGACGCCCACGACTGTTCGAGCCGGCCGCGATATTCGGTGAGCGTGGCGAGGGTTTCGTCGTCGATGCGATCCTGGCGGGCGATCATGCTTCCGAGCATCGCCCGTTCGCGGCCGGCATATTCACTGACAAGCCACAGAGCCTGGCGGAGATCCAGCATGATCTGGGTGTGGACAAGTGCTGCGGGCGGTACTTCCAGGACGGTGAGGTGCAGATTCTGCAACGACATGATAAGCGCTGTGACGGTCGGCACCCACCGGTCCACGGGAGCGTCATTGCGCAATGATCCGGGAACTGCCAGTTGCCGGTCGATGTCGCGTCGGAGAGAAACGAGAGCGTCTCGGTTCTGGTGCACGGTGGCGATCAGGGCATCTTTGCCGGTGAAATCAGTTGCGTCGCGCACCCTTTCCAGTGCCAAAACGAGTGCCGCGTCGCCGCGCTGGCGCAGTTCGGCAATCCGCGCAACCTTTTCCCAATCGGCGGCGGCGGGGGCCGCGAGTGCGGTGTTAGTAATGCCGCGCTCAATTGCGAGCAACTTGGCGCCGGTCAGAAAGAGACCACCAACTTCGGCATTGCGATGCATGATGTGTGCGCTGCGCATGGTGCCCCATGCCGAGAGCAGATTGGCGGAAGCAGCAAAGAGCAAGCTGATCACAAAAATCGCCACGATCGAGAGGAGCATGGCACGGATGGTCAGCGATGTACGGCGTTCCTGCGCACGCAAGATGCCAGTTGTCGTATGAATCGTAGAAGCACTTTGGACGTTCACTGTACTTTCCTTCGACGGGCAGAGATTCGTGCTGCAAACTCGATGTGATACTGGCGCTCACGTGAGCACCGCCGCGGCGGAGGGCAGGCATCATGCTGCCGCCAGACGAAGGTGGCATCCACATCAGTTCATCCTTTTTGATGAGCGATGAGGCAATAGTCGGATGGGAGCGGCAACGTGATGGCCGCCCCCAAACGACACTTGTCCTCGGCACCCCCGCCAAACGAGCCGTCAGGCGGCCAAAGCCGATCTCGCGTTGGGCACTTGTGCTGCGGCAGGCCGTGTCACTGTGGACCCTTGTCCGAAGTGGAACCGGGCTAGCAGGCTGTTGAGGGCTCCTGCTTCCAGAGCGAGGCTGTGACTGGCGGCGGACGACTGCTCGACCATAGCCGCGTTCTGCTGGGCGCTCTGGTCCATTTGGTTAACTGCCTCGTTGATCTCGCCTAGGCCGACAGACTGTTCACGAGCCGCCTCGACGATGGCCACCACATGTCGGTTCACCTCCTGCACCTCGCTCACGATCAACCGCAGGGCGTTGCCGGTCTCGCCGACAAGCGAGACCCCCGACTGCACCTGCCCGGCAGAGCTCGTGATCAGGGCCTTGATTTCCTGTGCGGCATTTGCAGAGCGCTGGGCCAGTTCCCGCACCTCCTGCGCAACCACTGCAAATCCCTTGCCCGCATCGCCGGCGCGAGCCGCTTCGACCCCGGCGTTCAGGGCCAGAAGGTTTGTCTGGAAGGCAATATTGTCGATGACCGCGATGATGTTGGTGATCGCGTGCGATGAAGCCTCGATGGCACCCATAGCGGCCACAGCTTGTTCGACTATGACGCCAGAGCGCTCCGCCTGCTCACGGGTGCGAGACACGAGCGTGCCGGCCTCTCCTGCCCTGCGGCTGGTGTCGCGGACAGCGGTCGTGATCTGTTCGATAGCGGCCGCTGTTTCCTCTACCGAGGCGGCCTGCATTTCCGTTCGTCTGGCCAGATCGTCCGCCGCAGCGCGGATCTGTTCGGAACCGGCGTAGATGGCCGAGGCATTGTCACCGACTGATCGCAACGCGTCTTCCAGTTTGGCCGCGGACTCATTGAAGTCGAGGCGAAGTTTGTCGAGACCATCGGCGAACGGCGTATCGATACGATAGCCGACATCACCTTTCGCCAACTCGCCGAGAGCCGTAGCAAGCGCATCAGTTGCCTCCTTCAGCTTCTGCGCTTCGGCTGCCCTTTGTGCCTCCCGTTCACGTCGCTCCTGTTCGCTCAGTTCGCGACTGTCCAGGGCCTCGGCCTCTAGACGACGATTGTTAATCGCGGCCTCGCGGAATACCTCAACTGCGCGGGCCATCTGCCCGACCTCGTCTCCACGCTCCACCGAGGGAATGGACGCCTCCAGATCACCGTCGGCCAGGCGGGACATCGTCGCGGTCAGGGACTGGATCGGGTTTGCCACGCGGTAAGCAACAACCCAGAATGCGAAACCGCCCAGAACAAGCGTCACTACAAGAACGGCGGCACTAATCATGACGCTGTCTCGACCGTCATTCTCGATCAGATGCGTGTAGTTCGCTGTGGCTTCGCCGATCGTCGCGGAGAGAAGCAAAAGACTGTCGATGCCCTTCGTGGCCGCGGCAATCCATTGATCCGCGCTGAGGGGATAGATCTCATGACCGGTACCGGCAGCATACACGCGTTCCCGGACCTCTTCAAAACTGCCGAAATAGCTAGCCTCTGCTCCACGGATTGCCGTAAGAACCAACGGATTGGCAAATTCGCGCTTTTCATAGGCCTTGATCTGCGCCCATGCCTGTTCCACCCGGCCGTGGTATTCGGATAGAGTCGAAAGCGTCCCGGAATCAAACTTGGCGTCGCGTGCAATCATGCCGCCAATCATCGCCCGCTCGCGTCCTGCGTATTCGCTGATCACCCACATGGCCTGCCTCAGGTCCAACATGATCTGTGTTCGTGCCAGCGCTGATGACGGCACGACCTGAGCTGCGGTGCGCAATTCCTGCGAGCTCATGATCAATGTCGTGACCGTCGGCACCCATTTGGCCGAAACGGACGCATCTCGCGCCGATGATTCCGATGCAAGCTGTGCATCGACTGCTAGGCGCAGCGACTGCAGGCCTTGGTAATCCCCCGTCACCTTGGAAATCAGGGCTTCCTTTGCAGGGAAATCGGAGGCCGAGCGGACTTCGTCCAATGCTGCGTTGAGTGCGCCTTGGCTGCGCTCGCGTAGTTTTTGGATCTCCGCCAGCACTTGAGGGTCCGCCTTGAGTGGCGCGGCCAAGGCCGCGTTGGTCAAGCCCCGCTCCGCCGCGAGCGCTCCTGCACTCTCGAGGAAGAGGCTTCCCACACTATTATTGGCACGCATCGTCTGGGCCGTGCGCATGCTGTTCAGCGCTGCGCTCATGCTGACAAGAGCGAAGCCGAGCAGGCCGAGAATGAATGCGGCAACGACCAGAAGTAGCGTCGTGCGAATGCCCCGCGAAGTTCTTCGAGAATTGCGGCGGCCGTTGTCTTGAAACTGCGTGCCCGATGGTCGGCGCGGGTTTAGAATAATACTCATAGGAATACCTCCCAGTATCCAGGATCTGTAGATGAAGAGATTTTAGGTGGGGTTAGTCGAATAGGTGCGCCGCCACGCTCTGGCGTGCAGAGGCCAGCGGGGAGCTACGCGGCCACAGCGGCCGGCGGGGCGCCAGTCGAAACGATTCCGTATCTGTCGTAGGATGATCCCGTTGCAGCTTCCGGTCGGTCGGAGAACGCAAAGGCCGCCAGATATTGGCATTCGCAAAAATTGACATGCTTGGGCAGTTTTTCCACATGCGCCTCCCCGCATACGGCATGGCGATTTCATGCCGCCAAAGCAGAATTTAAATTTCAGAATCATGTGCTACCGACCGAGGTCGGAGAAACAAAACAGAACTATTCTATAAGGACACCCTACATATTCAGGGTTAATTGCGACTTAACGGGAATACTCGATATGCATTTTTTTTGGGCAAATGCCTTATTTTCAGACCCGGTGTTTTTGCTGAAACATTTGCCTCACGGAGCAGAAACACTAGGTCGCTAGCAGTAACGCATCTTTCTGGCTGCGGATCGGCGAATTCCAGTAGTCGAAGATGGAGCCGAGTTCGGCAATCGGGACCGCATATCGCATACGCCATTCGTCAGTTCAGTCTTTCCGGCAGTGTTCCGGCCGCTAGTATGATCGACGCTATTCTGGAAACCTCGTCCGCGCCAATAGGGTCGAGAACCTGTCGGCTTGATTAGACAAGCCCCCACGGCGCCCAAACGACAGCAGTCCGACTATTTCCGACACTCAAGGGAAGATCTTAAAGACCTGATTTTCAATACGTTGATTGCGTCGGCATTATTGCAGAACGCTTCGTAGCCCTGCGCAATTGCGCCGTTTCTAATGCTGCCGCGACAAGTCGACTTCTCGCGGCAATCTGCGCAGGCCACCTTCATCCGATTCAACATACTTTGCTCTCCGGACTGAGACGGCGGAAATTCCATACCGAGTGCCCTCATGACCGCTGCGAGTTCGTCGGCCGCATGTGGGCCGCGGCTCATGACTTCGATGAAGTGCTTGGCGGAAAGCTCGCAGCTAGCGGCAATCGCGTCGATCTCCTCGGCGCGCAGACGCGACAACTCATGTCGAGTTTGCGCGCCATCCTTGTATCGCCTCCAGCGGGAGGCAATCGAGCCAAAAGCGGCATTTAGAGTAGCGTTGTCGAACATGGTTCACCTCCTAGCTTAATGAATATTATGGAAAAGTGTAAGCTACTTTGTGTCGGAGCAAATAGAATGTGCCTATTCCTCCAGTCGATCGGGGATTGGCGTACTTCCCGTCACACACCTCCAAGGTCTGGTCGGCATCACGCACAGCAGCACTGTTTGTTCTAACGCAAAGAACGAAGACACTGGATCGGCTATCGTCGTGCCATGATTTTACCTGCTCCGTTGGCCCGTCGATGCTTTAGTCTGTTCCGCCTCTACCCCCTCTGTCGGCGGTCGCCCGCGACAGGGTACGAGAGGCCGGGTCTCGCCTGAGCCGCTATCATCCTGTTGCTGGAACGACCTTGCCGCCAAGCACCTTGGGGGAAAGGAACAGGTATGTCTCGGACACGGGAATTTCTACAGCGCGGCTTCGCACACGCACCGCGATCGACTAATCGCAACGGCCATCCGCATGGCATCTCGCTCGCCCTTCTAGTGGCAATGACCGCCCTCGGCGGAGGCTTGGCGCTTGCCCAATCAGCGGCACCCGGCGCCGGGACCGTGCTCGACCCGATCGTCGTCGAAGGCGGCTGGGACACGTCCCTCGGCTATATCGGCGACCGCCTGAAGCGACTGCCCGGCGGTGTCGCGCTGATCACGGAAGACGACTACGCCTCGAGCGCCTCGCCGACGGTATCCGACGTGCTTGCCAGTGTGCCCGGCGTGATCGTCCAGGACTTCTTTGGCGGCCATGACCAACCGCGCGTCCAGATACGCGGCTCGGGCCTGCAACAAAACCCGGTAGAACGCGGCATCCTGATGCTGCGCGACGGCCTTCCGACCAATCGCGCCGACGGTTCCTACATCGCCGGCTTTGCCGACCCGTCGAACGCCCAGGCGATCGAGGTCTATCGCGGCTACCT
>Ga0180012_1000034_pt1 | contig 73876 bp, 60 predicted proteins | sample KR11_S2_MetaG_FD_122243 | JGI IMG/M metagenome (GOLD analysis project Ga0180012, IMG submission 122243) | Groundwater microbial communities from the Olkiluoto Island deep subsurface site, Finland - KR11_S2_MetaG | ecosystem: Environmental > Aquatic > Deep subsurface > Groundwater | place...
CATGAGCCGAAAACAACGAAGGAGAAACGCAGGAACTTGACCCCGACCAGCAACACGAACGATACCTAAAGGCGGGTCAATTCTCGGTGGAAATGCCGGGTCAGCTCTCAGTGGAAATCAACAACCGATAGCGCTTTTGCTAATTCGCTCCTGACGTTGGAGTGACCGCTTGATGTGTTTGCGATCATGATGACGTGCGAGGTAGCGAAACATAACTTTCTCCTGTTCGTCGTAGATGCAAAACCCTCATAGGGTTGTTGTGGATGGAGAATCCTCCATCGCAGACCTGCCGGTAGTACCGGGCCCATGCTCATGGTAGCGTTCATGATGCGATGTCGAACGTTCCCTTGAACTCCCCATCCGAGTAATATCTCAGCTTGTGCGCGACGATCGGACGTCGCCCTGCCAGGAACAGCAACTGCACGTGAGATGGAAGCGTTCGAATTTCATCCGACGTCAGCAGTGGGCGTGCGGTATGGTGCTGGCTGTAGGTAATTCCGGACTGCTCAGAATCAACGGCGTGCGCCATCGTCCGGAACACGACGGTCTCTTGTCCTAGAAGATCTGAAACGAGCCGCGCGCTGTCGTGGTCGTTGACGCCGAATACCTGAAGGACACCGGCATTTGAGAGGAATGTCCCGGCTTTCTGCCCGTAGGTGGATCGCAATTGGTGAACGTCCTGCAGGATGGGCCACAGTTGCACGCCGTATCCTGCCATGAGACCCATGGCGCGCTCAACGGACGCTAAGTGCCCAAGAGCTGCGAATTCATCCAGAAGGTACAGTACCGGGGTGTCTGGCTTCTCCGGTGTGCGCGCCATATCGAGGAGGCTTTGGGTCACAAGAAGACGTAGCCAGCGGGAATAGGTCGAAAGGCGATCGGGTGGCAGGACGAGGAACACCGTGGTGTTCCGACGCTTGAGATCGGCGAACGAAAAGTAGCTCTCATCGAGCACTCGGTTCATGCGGGGACTGTCAAGGAAATGGGTGTGTCGTTGGGCCGCCGACAGAACGCCTGCCGCTTCGCGATCGGACTTGCCGAGGTGACGGTTCGCTGCCCTCGCGATCAATCCACCGGCGTCGTTCATATCTTGCATTTCTTTGAGCAAGGCGGCGAAGCGGTCAGGTGCTAGCGTCAGATACTCACGCAGCGTGCCTAAGTGGCGTCGTGCTGCGGGTTCGACCGCTGCGATTTTGAGGATCAGACCTGAGATTAGCGCTTTGGCTTCTTCGTTCCAATGGGCCTCTCCCGTCATGCCCGGATCATCCACGACCAGTGCATCGGCAAGCGTGCTGGCATCTTCGGCGACATCCAGGCCATCGGGGTCAAGCGTGTCGAGCGGATTGAATGCGGACGAACGGATACCTGTCACGCCGAATGGATCAAGGACGTGAACCGGTCCAAACCTCTCCCGGGTTCTGCCCGCGATCTTCGCATTCTCGCCCTTCGGGTCGATACACACAATTGAGCGGTCGGCAGTCAGCAAATTCGGAATGATTGTGCCGACGCCCTTGCCGGTGCGTGTCGGGGCCATGGTGAGAAGATGGCTCGGACCAGCATAGCGGAGTATCTTGCCTGTCTTTGCATCGCGTCCGATCAAGAGACCGTTGTCTGTCCGGACAAGAGGGGAGACCTCCTTGTCTGTGGCGAATCGTGCTGAGCCGTGGCTATCGGTTTGGATGTCACCGAAGTGCAGCAGGATAAGAGGGGCACACAAGAGCAGCAGGCCCAGCGGAATGCTGAGGGTGAAAACAATGTTCAGGATGCTCCAGGATAGCGTCTGCGGTTCGAAACCTAGCTCCCGCGCTTTTAGGCTCAGCCAAAACCCACCAATGATGACGATGCCGAGATAGGCGAGCAGGACCTTAAGACCCGTCGGCGTGAACGCCTTTGCCAAGGCTGCTGAAATCGCCCAACCGGGATTGGCGAAAGCCAGACGCATCATGGTGCTGTAGGCTCTGAGTAATCTCATCGACCATGCTCCTTAAATGCAGAGCTGCGCAATCCGTGAACTGTGCAACCCCTTTTTGCAGTGGTAGAATTCCTCAATCAACTTTTTGGCGTGAATTTGGCTTTATCGGAGCAAAATGCGCCTGCTGGTTACTTCAGGATGTCGTCAAACAAGGCCTTGTCATTGTCTCGGGTCAGAAAGACTGGCAGCTCGCGGCACAGCCAGTCTGCGAGGCGTGCACTGAACTCCGGGTCGTTTGCGTTCTCCAACCGATGCAGGACGAGGGCGCCGAGGAGAACCTTGCGACGGGTATCGTTGGCGCGCTCCTGCTTGGAGAGCCTTGCCTTGAGAGCAGATCGCTGCGCGTCAAGCTGAGCGAGGCGTTCTTCGATGGATTTGCGGGCCATCACCTAGTCCTTCTTATAAACTGCTTTGGTTCTACGCAGTGCTTCACCGCTGTCGATGAGGCCGGCCTTTAGCGCCTTTCTGACGAGCGCAACTTCCTTTCCTACGGGCAAGTAGTGCGGGTCATCACGGGTTGCGACGTGTTCGCTACTCTGTCCCGATCCGGAAAACACAATGCCGCTGATGTCTGGATCAGCCGTCAGGATGGTTGAGATAAGGCTGTCGACCGTATCAGTCGTGTCGCCGCTAAAATCGCGGCTGACATGAACATCGCCAGATGCTGTTCTGATTGTCAGGCCACCCAGGTTGGGCAGAAGGTCCAATATGCGCGTCAGAGCTGATACCGTCTGCTCACTGAAGGATATTGGCTGCGAGCCATTGCTCAGCATCAGCAATTGCCATGGACGTGTCTGAGCACTCTCTCTAACACGCTTGACGGCGCTGGGGTTTACGCTGCGTTCTGGTGTCTTGTTCACCACTCGCTCCTCCAGGATCAGTCTGCTTCATGGTGTCCTAGCCTGATCTGCGCATGATGTCACCCCGAGGGCGAAGAGATTGGTTGTTCATCCACCTCAGCAATCGATGAAGGGCGCATATACGGGTTGATGCTCAACCCATGCTCGGCTATTCTCCTCTTGCGTCGCAATTGGGAAGGATCAGAAACAGTCTTGGCGATCTTCTACTGCCAGATGTCTGTTGTCTCTCGCTCCACTGGACGCAGTGCCGTTGCGTCCGCTGCCTATCGTGCGGCCAATCTTCTCACCAACGAGCGCGATGGGCTTGTTCATGACTACAGCCGGCGCGAGGGTGTCGGTCACTCGGAGATTTTGCTTCCCGAAGGTGTCGATGCAGAATGGGCGCGGGACAGGTCAGCGCTATGGAATGCCGCTGAAGGCTCTGAGAACCGCAAGGATGCGAGGGTAGCGCGCGAGTTCGTGATTGCGCTTCCGCATGAGCTCTCGGAGGAGGGGCGGGTATCGCTTACGCGGGAGTTCGCTCAGGATCTGGCGAACCGCTATGGAGCGGGTGTCGATTTTGCCATTCACAAGCCCGGGGTCCAGGGCGACATTCGTAATCATCATGCCCATGTTCTGATGACGACGCGGCAGGTGACGGGCGAGGGGTTGGGGGCGAAGACGTATCTCGAGTTGGCGAACAAGGATCTTCTGCCGAAGGGGTTAGCCCCGACGCAGATGCAGCTCGTCGATATCCGGCGGTCGTGGGAGGGAATGGCGAACGATCATCTCGCAAGGGAGGGGCTTGATATCCGCATCGACCACCGCTCGCATGCCGAGCGTGGTCTGGAGATCGAGCCGACCGAACATATGGGTGTCGGAGCCACAAATCTGCGTCGTCGAGGCGGTCTCGTTGATCGCTCCCGGTTGGATGGTGATGCTGGTCAACGCAACGCGGATGTAATCCGGGAGAAGCCGGAACAGGTTCTGGCGATCATCACCTCTGAGAAGAGCGTGTTCGACCGGCATGACATTGCTCGCACATTGCATCGCTACATCAACGATGACGCGCAGGCGTTCCAGAATGCGTTTGCTTCGGTTATCGCTTCTGCTGCACTCACAGAGCTTCGTCCGGAACGGGTGAATGATGAGACGGGAGAGGTGGAGCTTGCGCGTTATTCGACCCGGGAGATGGTGGAGATCGAGCAGGGCATGGCGGATGCCGCCGAGCGTTTGCACCAGGCGCGTAGTCACGGTGTTGATCGTCGGCATGTCGTCAACGCCATGGAGGAGATGGACGAGGGGCTGCGTCTCAGGTCCGGCAATCCTAACTTACGTCTTTCCGATGAGCAGCGGCGTGCGATCCGTCATGTCACCGGGTCGGAGGGCATTGCGGCCGTTGTTGGTCTTGCCGGTGCGGGCAAGTCCACCATGCTGACGGCCGCTGCGCAGGCTTGGGAGCGACAGGGCTACACGGTTCATGGCGCGGCACTTTCTGGCAAAGCTGCCGAAGGTTTGGAGGAAAGCTCCGGGATCAAGAGCCGTACCTTGGCTTCCTGGTCGCGCAGTTGGGAGAACGAGAAGCATCAGCTTGGTCGTGGCGATGTCTTTGTGATCGACGAAGCTGGCATGGTCGGTAGCCGACAGCTTGCCTCGTTTGTTGGAGAGGCGGAGAAGCGTGGCGCGAAGATCGTGTTGGTGGGAGATCACGAGCAGCTTCAGGCGATCGGTGCAGGCGCACCCTTCCGTGCTATCGCCGAGCGGATCGGTCATGCATCGCTTGGTGAGATCAAGCGACAGCAGGAGCCGTGGCAGCAGGAGGCATCCGTCGCCTTTGCGTCCCATCGAACCGCAGAAGGGTTGGCTGCTTATCGGGATTACGGCAACATCCACTTTGCTTCGGGCCGAGATGAAGTGCGCGCTGCGGTGGTGCGGGATTATCTTGCCGATCGCGACCTGCATCCGGATGCTTCCCGTGTTGCCATGGCCCATCGGCGCGTGGATGTTCGCGCGATCAATGAGGGGATCCGTACTGAGCTTCAAGAGAGGGGTGAGCTTGCTAAAGGTGAAGAGGCTGGCGAGTTCAGCTTCCAGACCAATGACGGTGTGCGCAGCTTCGCGCCTGGTGACCGGCTTGTGTTCCTGGAGAACAGCCGCGACCTTGGCGTGAAGAATGGGATGCTTGGGGTCGTGAAGGCTGTCGAGCAGGACGCGATATATGTTGCGCTTGATGGTGCTTCTGAGCGAGCGGCTGATGCTCGGATGGTCAGGGTGCCGATGAATGACTACCGGTCGGTTGATCACGGCTATGCCACGACGATCCACAAGAACCAGGGCGCAACAGTCGACCGGGCCTTTGTTCTGGCGTCAGGCACGATGGATCGGCATCTCACCTATGTTGCCATGAGCCGCCATCGCCATGGCGTTCAGCTTTATGCGGCGAGCCAAGAGTTCGCCTCGCGCAGGAACGATCAGGTGGTGGCGCAAGGCAAGCTCGTGGAGCATGGTGCCGCGCCCTATGAGCACAAGGCGGGCAATGCCAACAGCTACTTCGTCACGCTAGAGAATGCCAAGGGCGAGCGTCATACGGTCTGGGGTGTGGGGCTGCAGCAGGCGATGCAAGAGGCAAGCCCGACGGTGGGGTCGACGATTGGGCTGCAGCACACTGGCACAGAGGCTGTGCGTCTGCCCAACGGGCAGGAGGCGAGCCGCAATGCATGGAAGGTGCTGGGTAGCGATGAGCTGGCCTATGCGCAGCTGGAACATCAGTTGTCTCGCTCCGGCATCAAAGAAACGACGCTCGACTATGCCCGCGATTTTGCCGAGCGGCGCGGGCTCGCAGAGCAGTTCGGCGTTAGCAGTGAGATCGAGGTCCGGCTCACAGAGCCAGCGGCGCGCGCCGGCCAAAATGAAACGCAGACAGAGAACGTGGGTCACACGAGCCGGAGTTACCCTGGTTCAGATCGCTCGGCTTTGCGGGAAGAACAGCCGAAGGTAAGTGGCTTTGAAATCCGAACACCGCTCGTGCCGGCGAAGATTCACCATGACCGTAGCGTTGAGGACGTGGCGCGGCGGAAGACAATGGCGACGTTCGGCCCCACCTGGAAAGGGGTGGAGAGAACCGCGCGCCAGGTGTTCCGGGATCCGCAGGAAGCTTCGAATAAGATCCTGACCTCACTGGTGGAACGGGATGGCGACAGTGCAGGTATCGAACAGGCCTTGAACAGAAGGCCGGAGCAGTTCGGTGAGCTTCGTGGCAAGACTGGCATCCTCGGTGACAACAAGGAACGCATTGAAGCGCGGCAGTCTGCGTCGATTATTGCGAAGCATGTAGGTGCTGCCGGTGAGCAATGGCAGAGACGCGTCGTTCAGGAGGAGCGAGCAGAACGCTGGCAGCGTGAAAATCGAGACAATGTCGAAGTACCGAATTTAAGCCCACGGAGCGCTTCTCTCATCGCTGGCGTCCGCGACGTTGAGACCAGTGACAGTCATCGCTGGATCAATAGCCTAAATGCGACAAAAGATGGACGCGCTGCTCTCGAAGAGGCAAAGAAAGTGTGGAGTGCGATTAGTAAGAGGTTTGGCTCTGAAGACTTGAGCGAGATCGCCACACAGGTCAAAGAGGACCCGGGTCTGGCTCAACATGCCGAGACCATTCGATCTGTGGCCAGCCTTGCGAGAAGCACGACTGCTGCGGAAGTTCAGAGGGATTGGTCGACGCAAGGGGCGAGGCAAAAGTCTAAAGACAATGGGCTCGAGCGATAATTACTGGAGTGGGAATGCGCTCGGGCTCTAGAGGGATTGGTCATATAGATCAACGGAACGCTCGATAGCCCGAAGAAGATGGTCGTCGGGACGTGCCGCTAAATGCTGAACCCGCAAAACAGCGCTCCCCGCGCTACCGTCCGATGGCTCATCATTAGTATATCTGCCACGTTGCTGCTTTGTGACGGCCGCCCTTAAGCAGATATCCTTCGGTTCATCGGCATCACCGCCTAAGGTGTAGAACAGCCCTATCGCTGCCGTCATGAGCTTTTCCCGCGTGTCTGAGGCGAGACCCGCCTCCTGCGAACGGTCTAGCGCTGTCAATCGCTCTACGATCCGGTTCTGCAGTTCACTCATTTGGTGCTCCGTGTCTCGAGGTCGCTAATCGATCAGTCTGGCAGCGCGACCACTGCGTCGTTGTGCGTGGTTGTAGTATTGTGATGCCTGCTGAACGGATCGATGCCGCGACTGCTCCATTGCCTCGGGGAGAGGAATGCCCCGATTGGCAGCTTCGGTCAGATAGCCGGAGCGCAGGCCATGGGCAGAAAACTCCGCAGGATCGAGCCCCGCCAATTCGACGCGGTGCTTGACGATGTCATTGATTGCCTTTGGATCTAATGGACGGCGCGATACATTGCCCCAACGATCAACCGCCCTGAAGATGCTGCCCTTCTCGATTCTCGCCGCTTCGATCCACGCGCTAAGGGCTTCCACTGGGCGACCGGTGAGGTAGACGACTTCGTCGTTTTCGGCGCCACTGGTTTTGGTGCGTCCGAGATGAATAGAAAGGGAAAGCAGGGGAGGGGCTCCGTCGATCTGGATCGGCTCTTCCACCTGCAGCTGCTCTGTCCTAAGGCCTGCGATCTCACTGCGGCGCCGGCCACCTGACGCGAAAGCCACCATAAGGATCGCCTTATCTCTGACGTCACGAAGGTTGTCTGTCCGACAGGTGCCGATCAGCTTCGATAAGATATCGCCCGTGACAGCTTTGACGCTTTTGCGCGTCCTCGGTCGGGGCGTTGCGCGAACTGCAAGACGGATGGCAGACCTGAGGGCCGGCGAGGCGAAGCTGCCATCAAGCCCGCGCCATTTTGTCAGCGTCGACCAGGTGGCCAGTCTCCGGCGCACGGTGTCTGGTGCATGCGGTCCTGTCTTCCGCAGAAAACCCTGATGCCGTAACTTGTCCTCGATAGTTGCCGGCATTCCGTGTTCCGGATCCGCCAGACGCTTTTCCGCATCCCAAAGATGGTGAGCGACGAACTTCAGAAGTAGCGCTTCAGGAGCAGGCCAGGGAAGCGGCCGACCGGTGGCTGCCAGCGACCAAGCCTGCAGATAGGCCAGATCGGAGGCAAGCGCACGGAGAGTGTTTGCACCCATCCCTTCGTTGACCAGATGGCGGAGTGTCTCGATATCTTGGTCGGTTAGAAGCTCGGCGAGTTCGTCACGTCGCTCCATCGGCAGGACAGCCGCGATGGTGTCGAGCGTATCGAGGCGATGGGCGAGTGCCGTTTCGCGTGGACCGGTCATGTCGTGGAAGAGGCCGGATGGAGCTTCAGATCTGTCTGGCTGAAATCGCGACCCTTGAAGAGCAACGGTGCCTTGGCGACCGCAGCGACAGCGTAAGAAAAACAGTCGCCCATATTGAGCGCGGCAGGATGGCGGCCCCTGCCAAAGCGCGTGAATGCATCTTCTGCCGCGCGAAAATGCTTCTCTTCAAATGCGACGGTGATGACGTTCGGTGTCTCAGAGAGCCGTTTGATCATCGTCGCCGCGCTGATGAAACCTTTGCCCGTCAGGACCATCCGCGCTTCAAGCAAGGTAGGCCAGCCGATGATGACAGTTTCACGTCCCATTAGGGGCCTGAACGCGTCAGCTTCCGGCTCATTCATCGAAATTGCGATGATAACAGACGTATCGACCGCCATCATATTGGCAGACCGTTCTCGTCGTAAAACTCGTCATGGTTCGATGTCGTGCCGGCGGGTATGTTGCGCCGATCTTCGGCTGCGAGCTCCCAAACGGCATCCATCGGGTACCTTACTTTGTCGTCACTCAGATCCTGCTCGTATCGCTCAAGCGCGATCTCGACCAAGCGGTTGATTGGCTGACCTGTGCGGCGTGAAAGCGCATGAGCCAGATCTCTTGCTTTGCTGCTGCGGATGGAAAGCTGTGGTTCGGACATGGTGTTCCTCGTCGATTTGTGCCTGCAACATAGCGTTTGCCGCGCGAGATAGCAATGAATCGCTGACAGATGGCTAACATCCGATAAGGGTTACTTATCGATGGTTAGACACCCAACTCTCAATCATACCATGTGAGGAACACTAACTTTTAGATAGCGTTCGTGTAAGAAATCATTTAACATGATTTCAATGGCTTACGATCTCGCAAAAATCAGCATGAGCGCCCTGATGCGGCCAGCTTTCGACGCCGGTATCGCGCTTACGCGTCTGGACGAGCGTATCGCCCGTTCACCGGTCGGGCAGGGCTTCGTCGAACGCACCCAGTTCACCGATGCCTGCGCCTCGCTGTGGATCGACGGCGAACTCGTCCATCTCGAAGACCTCGTCCTCCACGACCATGTCAGAGATATTCGCACACCCACCCACGAGCTGACCATCGCCCGCGACGTCCTGCGCACGCGTCGGCGCATTGCTGGCCAGTTGCCTGGCTGGGCCCTATCGGCCGACGGACTTCGGACACTGCGAAAAACCTCGGAGATCACGTCGGTCGACGCTGACGAGGCGACGCCCGCCGATGCCATCCGGCGCGCGGTCGCGAACGATCCGGAAGGCGATGGGGAAGACGCCGACGACATCGAACATCTCCCCGGCATCGATTATGCCGCTATCGATGCGGTGCTGGCCCGATCGAAAGCGGCGATCGAGAATGCAACACGGCCTGGCCGTGGCGGCGCGGCGGAAAAAGATCCGCTGATCTATGATCTCGACTGGGACGAGGACGCCCGGCTGGAAGAATGGCGAAGCGTGTTGCGACAAACGCAAGACTTGCCGGCGGTGCTGCAGGCCATCATCGCCCTCGATGCCTGGAACGAACTGTCCGTCCTTCAGCATGCGCCCTGGCTTGGCCGGCCGCTGGCCGCGTCGATATTGCGCCAGACCGGCGTTACCACCGGTGCCCATCTCGCCGCCATCAATACCGGCCTGAAATCCATTCCAGTCGATCGTCGTCGGCATCGCGACCGGGAAACCCGGATGCTGGCCATCGCCCACGGACTGATCGCGGCCGCCGAGATCGGATTGAAAGAACATGACCGGCTGGCGTTGGCCCGGACACTGTTCGAGCGAAAGCTGGAAGGGCGCCGGACATCTTCAAAACTGCCGGAGCTGGTTGAGTTGGTGATGGCCAAACCGTTGGTGTCGGCAAAAATGGTGGCGAAGACGCTCGATGTGACGCCGCAGGCGGCGCGGCGGATTGTGTTGGAGCTGGGGCTGCGAGAGATGACGGGCAGGGGGAGGTTTCGGGCGTGGGGCATAGTTTAGATTGCCGATGAGATTGCCGCTTAACGTCGTCTGCTCGTCTTCCCAGGTTGCGACACCACAACTGCGGTCCGCCTTTTAATTCTCTCGAGACCAGGCTTCAGCTCGAGATGGTGTTCCAGATGAGCAGAAGCGTCCCACACGAAGGCAACGATGTTGTCGAACGCCGTCGTGGTGCTGAAACAGAGGGAAGATTGCCTACAATTTTAGCGCGAGTTCGGTTAGAGGGTGCGAATACCCGTTTGGCTGTAATCCCTCAAAAATAGTTTTGCGCAAGTTGCTCTTGCTATCGATGCGTGCGCAAAGCACTGTTAATTTTGCTAGAATGCCCGGGGGAATCATGAGCCAGATTGCAATCGATCTTTATTCCGGCTGCGGAGGAATGTCGGCCGGGGCCGCCGCCGCGATCCCTGACTTACAGGTAAAATGGGCGCTCGACATCGATGCCAACGCTACCAGGACCTTCGCGAATGCTCACCCGGAAGCTGTGGTCGACTGCTGCGACGTTTCCCTGGTGTCGGCCTCCGACGTCGTTGAGCGGGCAGGGATCGAGAAGATCGATTGGTTCTTCGCAGGCCCGACTTGCCAAGCTGTGAGCACGATGGGTGTCTTCCATCTTGAAGACCCGCGAAACGCTCTATTTGTGCACTTCATCCGATTGCTCGATGACTTTACTGCCGCAGGCCGGAAACCGCGCCATGTCGTGATGGAGAACGTGCCCGGCGTGGTTTACGGCCGAAACCTTGTCATCGTCAGGGAGCTGTTTAAGCTTTTCAAGGAGCGTGGCTACCACGTGTTCGCCGACGTCGTGAACATGGCGGACTACGGTCTGCCCCAGCTTCGGAATCGCTTCATCCTCATCGCGACCGCCAACGAGGTTTCCCCGACGTTCCCGCGGCATACACATGCTCCTTTGAAGAAAGGCGACCTGAAGGAATATGTTTCGGTCAGCGAGGCCATTGGTGATCTGACTTTTGGCCATGCCGACAGCAAGGCTGTAGTCAAGCTCGCTGCCCGGGGGCGCCCGACACGTTTCCAGTCGTACGTGCGCGACGGCTCCGGCTATGCGCCGAACCACCACTCCAACAACCTTTCCGAAATCAACAAGAAACGGGTTGCCACGGTTCCGCAGGGCGGTTCCTGGAAGGATATTCCACCGGAGCTTCTTCCTGATCGTTTCCGCCGCGTCCGCCTGACCGACTACGCGACACTATACGGCCGCCTTCACGAGGCTTCGCCCGCCTATACGATCTCCGCGGGCTTCAACAACGTCACCTCCGGCTGCTTCACTCATCCCCTCCACGACCGCGCATTGACCGTCCGCGAGGGCGCGCGCCTGCAGGGTTTCAGGGACTCTTTCGAGTTCCTCGGCCCCAAGGAGGCGCAGTATCGGCAGGTGGGCAATGCCGTCCCACCGTTCTTCATGATGCAGTTGATCAACCACCTGCTGTCCGGCGAAGAGGGCGTGTCAGCGCGCATTACTGCCGCGGCGCTGGAGAGCGGCAAGAAGCTACCGAAGATGGTGAAGCGCTTCACCAACAAGAAGAACGACTCCACACGGTCGCGCGACGGATATGGTGGCGGGACCTATTGGCCAGCAGGATGGGGCGAGCCGATTGCCGCCGATGCGGTCACTGCCAACGGCTATCGGCTCAAGGAAGACATGCCGCTTCGCTATCGGCGCCGTGACGAATGGCGCGTCAACCGGGATCGGTTCGTGGATCAGGACATCGTCAAGGTCTACGACGCACAGCGTATGCGACGGGTGCCTGATGGATCGATTGCTCTTCCACTCGTCAACCAGGACGACGTCGATGCCATCGACCGGGCAATCGTGCAGCTTCTTGCGGTCGTCGGTGCTCGTGCCGGATCGTTGGAGGTGGATGCTCCGGTTCGCTACCTTCGCGCACGGATGAAGCTGCTCCACGATCAGTTGAGCGAGAAACAGGCGACAGATCTTCCCGCGATGGAGATCGTGGACGAAGAAGAAGCCATCCGCTTTGGAAAGGCCGGTATTCTCCAGCGGTTCGCACGGCTCGCGTTCGAAGACTCCGATCTGGCCGACATCGGTCCTGTTCGGGGGCCGCATCTAGTTCTTCATTGGCAGCGCGGGGACGCGGAGGCCATCCGGATCGGGAACGACTTGCACGCAGAATAGGTAAGGTTGTGTTTATGGAGTGAAGGTTCTGCTTTAGATAGGCGGGGCGGGGTAGGGGGATTTGGTAAGCTTGGAGGAAGAGTGTATCGAGAGGTACTTTCTCGCGCCCGGTAGTTCCGGGCCGATCGGGAGCGTGTACGTTGCTGACGAAGACCTCCTGGAGATATTTGGTGTCGCGGAATTGGAACAGGCCCGCAGGCAGCTCATCAAGTCTATACCGCATGTCACGATCCTGAGGTCCCGCTTTTCTGGACTCACTTCTCCCTTGCAGGGTCGGTCGCCGGACTACGTCAGGATACTCGTCTTTTTATGCTGGATGCAGACGACGAAAATGCGCCAGCGTGGAGACCGGGATTTCCGTCAGTTGCTGTCGAAACAGCTTGGCGAGGACTTCACCGGGTTCAAGATGAATGGACTCGACATGATGTGGGAGCACCTGCAGGAGTTCCTGCTGCGAGTTCACGGCATCGACCTTGTGCTTCCCGACATCATCCCGAGTATCAGCCGCATCGGCCGTACGCTGCAGATGGCCTTTCCGACGTGGCGTGATAAGGCGGCCCTACGGAAGCTGCGCCAATATATCGCTCCAGATCATGTTCTCGATCCGCTCATGATCGCCAACCGGATCAATACCTCGCGGTATTTACTCGGCGATACGATGCAGTCGTTCGAATACAATTTCGAGAAGTTCGACACCGCACGGAAACGCGGCCATCGAGAGCACGAGGCAACACCTTTCTGGCAGGCCTGGTATGGTGTCGTCGCCGAGCAGGCGTCGATCGAGGAAATCGAGGTCGTTGAGAGCGACTTCGGGGGCTACGAGCTTTTCCGAGTTCCACCTCTCGGCGAACGGTTACCGATTTCGACGCCGGAGGACGCGGCGAAGCTGGTTCCCAAACCTCTTGCCAGGCTTATCTCAAGCGGACTAATCTTTCTAGAAAGGCTTGGCTACGGCAGATATCGCGCGCAGGCCAAAACGCCTTCGGACATCCTACTGATGCATGTGTCGAAGCTCGCCCAGTGCGATCGGACGACGATACGCGCCTCCGTAGCGGTCAACGCCAGTTGGGTCGTAGTTTCAACCCGCGGCAGGCTCGATGAAACCGCACCTGCGGTACTCGGAAAGCGCGAGTTCGGATGGCACGATGGGATAAGGGTCGGTACCAGCGCTTATCTCGGAAGATCGCCACTCACGCCGACGATAGCTGGTTCCTTGCCTGAGGCTATAAAGGTGGAAGTCGGCGGAAGATCCGTCGAGCTTCTTCGGGTTGGCGACGAGATGGTTTTGTCGCCGGGCGTGTACTCCGGCACCGCCTTAGCCATGAGCCTCGGGAAGTCGCAGGAAATCCTGATGGTCGCGCGAGCGAACGAAGTCGGCGTGACACGTAGGCTCGCTTTCGATCTTGCGAGAAACATACCGGAGGACGACTTCCATCATGGAACAGCGCCTTCGACAGGATCCGAGTTAGAAATCTGGAGTGGTGACAGAGTTCAGCCGTGCGATGAGCTCGTGACGATTGGCGAGGGCCTTTATGAACGCACGGCCCGCGGCCTTCCGCTTTCTGAAGCAGTCGAGATCGTTCGCCGGGCGATACGGTTTACAGAGAACCATCCCTCTGAATGGGACATTCTACGATCATTTGCGGATGCTGGGTGGCTCGAACCCACGTTCCTTAGACACTTCCCAGCGCGGCGTGTTCTGCAGCGGGAGCTGTCCGCGCATTCTGTCAACGAGACCACAGTCGTCGTCTGTGGGCCAACACCGCTGGCAGTCGTAGACAGGCTGTCGGTAGCGGCCCTCGCCGCCGGCGGCGCGATGGAGACGTGGAATGGCGCCTCTTCATGGTCGCTTCCGCGGTACGTCTTCCGTGCGTCCAGCGACAGTGTCCGCAGGGAGTTTCTGCGACGGGCAGAGCTAGCCGCGATGCCTGAGTGGCGCGCGGCAGTTCCAGATTGTGCGGACCACGGCGATCCACACGGCTTCTGCGTCGTCGGGGAGCTTGTCCGGGAGCGCGGGTTCTTCGCGGCGGCGTTCGACAAGCAGATGACCGATGGCCTCTACCGTATCGAGCGGCCTGAGGGACGCATCCACTTCTATTACCGCTCGGTGATCCCTGGAAAGTTGGATCAGAACTACGTCTCACCATCCGTGGCGCTACTCTCGCATCATCTCCGGCTTGGCGGCGGCGACGTCTTCGAGTTCAGGGATGGTGTTGTCTTCGCTCGCGCGGCCGGGGTGAAGCTTCCGTCTAGCTGGGCGAGATGGGCTTCGAACCTGTCTCTGTGCAATCCCGGCCCGTCAAACGTCTCGGGTGTCTGGCGTTACGAGTATCCGGCCGGAGACGGAGCGGTGGGCGCGATAGCGAAACTCGTTCCGATCAGCAAGAAAACTGCCCTGCCTTCGGGCTGGCGGGAGAGTTTTCTCCGGTCGGCGTCCAATCGTGACCGGAAAATCTACGATAATCGCTCGCGGCGGGTCCGCGCGGCCACAGGGATGCATGGGAAGAGTTAGTCGATGTCGGGTACGGGTAAAACAGTCTTCCAGGTCATCAAGATCCTAAGCCACGGTGTTGCCATGGTCGCAGAGGTGCGGGGAGGCGACGCCGGCATTGGGAAGATCCGCGAAACCAGGGAGCCGCGCATGGTCCTGGGCGGCGTCGACTCTCTCTGGATTGTTACCGGGGAGAAGGACGAGCCAAAGCTTGTTCTAGAGGACTTTGAGGAGCTGACTAATGTCAACTTGCCGATGGTGTCGTCTCTCTCATCGACCATCCGTGCCAGCTCTGCGTTCGAGCTCCCGGCGACCGTCGAGGCGTACAGCACTCCAGGCCAGCGCAAGACCACCAACTTTGTGACGGTGACGCGCATACTTGCCGCCCACAGCGCGCGCAACATCACCTTCGAGGAGGTCGTCCTTCGGCTGCGCGAGGGCAGGCTCGATATACCCTCGAAAGAGATCATCGCAATCGAGGTGGCCCAAGGCGAGTGGCTCACCAGCCAGTTCGTCCGCCTCCCTTCCGGGTCTTACGGCCTTTCACCCGGCGCGGATCCGCGAGCACTTCCCATCAAGACCATCGAAAACAGGGCTGACTCGATGAGATTGTCTTCAGGGCTGCTGGTCTTCCTGTCGGAGCCTAGGTGGAGCCTCGCAACGGAGAAGGACATCCGTCCCGAACAAGAGGTGCTCGAGTCTGCGGAGCGCTGGCTCAGTCGCTCGAAGCTTGCAGCGGACACGGGGCCGGATGGCGGCGATGTCCTCGAATTGCTGCGGTACCATGTGGCGACAACGGTCAACGAAGAAGAGAAGGCCGATATATTCGCGGCGGCCCGGCTTCTAGCGGGACGCCAGTCGATAATCGACATCATACCTCAAATACTCGCCAAAGATCATGCATTCCAGAAACGCGTTCAGGATTTCGAACTTCAGGAACAGGAGCGGCTCAAGGAAGGGCTCCGATCCAAGGTGGAAGCCGAGATCGAGACAGAGAAGGCGCGCCTAGAGGAAATCCGCTTCGAGATAGTCGAGGCTGAAACGCACCTCGCACTCACGGGCCAGCGTGAGCTCCTTCTCCGAAACGAGACCGAGAAGCACGATGAGGTCATGAAGGCCCGCATCGCCGAGGCAGTGAGCCAGTTGCATGATAGCGCCGTGGCACAGGGCGATCATCTGCGCCGGGAACTCGATGAACTGCGAGACATGGTGCTGCAGATGCCCAGCCATCCCCCGTCCGTCGTTCTTGCTCCGACCGCAGAGATGTTGGAACCAGAGCGTCCGAAGGAGGATCGCCCCGCAGCCCCCGCAAAGACCGACGAAGATGCGCGCAAGAGCATTGTTGCGGGCCTTGCATCGGCCACCGGACTGACACAGGCCGACGTGATCGCAATTCTGCTCAAATCCACGGACGAGGTTCCAGTGCTCGTCGGTGAGCGGGCATCGGGCGTCGCGGCTGATATTGTTGCCGCCATTGGCGGTGACGACAGCGCCGTGGCATTCTGCGATCCGTCGCGCATCTCGTGGCATGATCTCATGCGTGACGAGACGTCCGGCCTCTCCGCGGCAGTGGCGAAAGCCAAGGCAAACCCGGACATCCTCGTCCCGATTGCGATTTGCGGTATCACCAATGGCCCGTGCGAGTACTGGCTTCCCCAGTTCGTGGAGTCGCGACGCGTCGGTCGTCTGCCTCGCAATCTTGCGATCATTGCCAGCGCAGGGGTCGACGGCTCGAGGGTTTCGGTACCGGATTCGGTCCTTCGCATCCTGATGCCTGTCGAGGTGCCAGATAGCGCCAAACCCGTCCGCAGGCTGTTTGCGGGATCATGGCCCGCCGAGCTTGATGCCAATCGCACGAACCTTGCCGAGGCCATCGACGTGCTCTCGCAGTCACAGGACTTCGAGAACGGCGCGCTCCAGCGTGCCGCGAAGACGTTGTCGCGGTTGCCGCAGGGAGCAGCAATGGCCGATGTCGCCAAACTGCTGGTGCAGCAGGCCAAGTGGCTGTCGAGCATTTCCGCCGACGGGCATTACGAATTCAAAAACCGCTTCAAGAATATCGAGGGCTGAACATGTTCGATCCGATTGGTGGCTTCAACAGAATGATCGAACAGTTTCTGTCGTATCTGGATACGGCCTACCGTATCGACGATCAGAAGGTGTCCTCGATGCGGCGGGAACTTCTATCTACGCCCGGAGAGCTCGCTCTCGATCCCATCTTCGAGGCGGTTCCCCGCTATGAAACGACAGGATACGGCCTGGAAGCGCTGATCGAGGACAGGGATGGCAAACTGCCGGGCTTCTCGAAGGCGGAGCGGCAGGCATTCGTGAAACTTGCTCTCTCGGGGCTTTTCGATCGCGACACCAAGAGTGCCGAGATCCGAGGTGCCTACCAGCCATACCTTCATCAGGTCCAGATGCTCTCGAAGGGAGTGCAGGACGGTACGCCGGGAATCGTCACTTCTGGCACGGGCTCGGGCAAGACGGAATCGTTCATGCTCCCGATCCTAGCGCAGCTCGCCAAGGAGGCCACGACCTGGCCCGCCCCAGTACGCGCTGTGGACGACGACTGGCTCGAGGATGGAAAGAGCTTCCAATTCCATCGACGCAACGAGCATCCAGATCGTCCGAAGGCGGTTCGGGCACTCATCCTCTATCCGTTGAATGCTCTCGTCGAAGACCAGATGGTGCGTCTGCGCAAAGCGTTGGACTCCCCGGCGGCCCAAGCGGTGATGCAGACGCATTTCAAGGGTAATCGCCTCTTCTTCGGGCGTTACACTGGCAAGTCTCCCGTGACGGGATTTCTCGACCATCCGCGGAGGAGCAAGGACAAAGCTTGGAAGAAGCGCAATGCGAAAAATCGGCGTGAACTCAAGGTCGAACTGCAGCGCTACCAATCCATCCACTCCCGTCTGGAAGCGGGTGACGATCCAGATCTGCACTACATCTTTCCGACGACGGATGGCAGCGAGCTTATTTCCCGTTGGGACATGCAGGAGACGCCTCCGGACATCCTCGTAACCAACCAGTCGATCCTGAATGCGATGCTGGTTCGCGAGGTCGAGGACAGCATCCTCACGCAGACCCGCGATTGGCTTGCCGAGAACGACGATGCTCGCTTCTACCTCGTCCTTGACGAACTCCATCTCGTTCGCGGTTCTTCAGGTGCGGAGATGGCGGGCTTGCTGAGAATCTTCCTCGAGCGGCTCGGGCTTTCAGATCCAGCCCATGCCCATAAGCTCAGGATCCTCTCGTCGTCCGCGTCGCTCCCGATGGACGAGGACAACGCTGCGGCGAGCATCGAATACTTGCGGAACATGTTCGGCGATGCTGGAACCGCTGGTGCTGCGGACACTAGCCAAGTGTGGAAAAACAGCGTGGTCACGGGGAAGCCGATCGTCGTGCCGCGCCCCGACCGGACGCCCTCGCGCGACAGTCTTGTCGCGCTGGCCCATGGACTGCAGAATCTCGATTACAGGAAGCAGCCAGCCGAACTGCTGCAGCTCTTCATCGGCGCCGCGCTGAGCATGCCGGGTGCGACCGCTGCCAATTCGCATTCTCTGATGCTGGATGCGACGGCTTCTGCGGCTGCTATGCTCGACTTTGCGATGCAGGACGCCACCAAGCCGGGAGCCAAGACCCCTCGCTCGGTCGAGGACATCGGGAATATATTGTTTGAAGGGCCGGACAGGGAGGCAGTGCGCGGCCTGCTGGCGCTGCGAGCGATACCGGATCTTCCCGAGGACGTGCTGCCTGAGGAACTGAGGCCTTCTCGCAGTACCATCGCAAGCCTGCCCGGCTTCAGAATGCATAGCTTTGTCCGCAATATCGAAGGCCTCTTCGCCTCGGTGGGACGGGATGCGAACGGCGTCGTATCCTGGGGCCGACCGAGCATCGAGCGTGGTCAGGACTACGACGAAGAATCGGGATCCGAAGGCCGGAAGCGCATGTTCGAGATGCTCTATTGCGAAGCATGTGGCGATCTCTATCTCGGAGGCAAGCGTGGTGAGACCGATCCCGGCTCGTCGCGGCGGGTTTCCTTGTTGCCCGCACCGCAGGAACTCGAGAAGCTTCCGGAAAGTGCTTCCTCTCTCCGGTTCGAAGACGCGAGCTTTCGCGAGTTTGCCCTGTTCTGGCCTCAAGGCCGCCAGCCGGAGCGCGAAATTCGCGTCGACCAGACGCCATATGAATGGATCGCCGGCTACCTCAACCCGAGGACTGGTGTTGTCGGCGAGCAGGATAGCGACGAGAGCGTCAAGGGATACCTGCTGCGGTGGCGCGGTGACGACAAGTTCCACAAGCGCACGATCGAAGACGACGGCACTGCCGTTCCCTACTGCTGCGCAAAGTGCGGCACCGACTACTCCGGCCGATATCGCCAAGCGAACTCGAAGAAGAGGGAGGGACGTCTCTCGCCGATCCGAAGCTTTAGGACCGGTTTCGGGAAGACGTCGCAGCTTTTGGCCACCGAACTGGTCGCCGCCCTGAAGTCTCAAGGCGGCGACGGAAAGCTCGTTGCCTTCTCGGATAGCCGTGAAGATGCGGCAACGCTCGTCCTCGACGTCGAGGTTCAGCACCAGCGCGATCTCAGGCGCGAGATCCTGATTGCTGCTGCCACGCGTCTGTCCGCAAATCTTCGATACACCGACGAAGACAAGGCGGAACTTCTTCGGCTCAACGCCGAAATCGCCGCGCTAATGGGCGATGGCCATGAGTTCGAACACCTCATTCCCCGGCAGCGGGCGCTTAATAAGAAACGGAACGCAGACGGCAAGGAGCCGAGCGTGCCGCTGAGCGATCTCTTCGAGTTCGCCCGCGAGAACGTCCGCTACGATACCCGGCCGATTCTGGGCGAGCTGATGAAGCTTGGCTCGACGCCTGTCGAAGGCGCGGACACATACAAGAACCGAGTCTCAAACAAGCCATGGTACGAATTCTTCGATCAGCGCGACGACGGCGAAGTCACTTGGAAGAAGGAAAGGCTGAACGAGAACGTCGATTTGGTTTCGAGGGCAAGGACCGAGGTGCAGAGGGATCAGCCGCCCGATGCTACCGACCTCCTCTTCAGCAAGACCTACTTCGCGCTCGAGGAAACCGGTCTGGGGTGGCCAAGCTTTTATGGCTCCGAAGAGTACACGGCTGAGAAGTCGAAGGACGATGCGATGCTCCGGATCTTCGCCGACGCCTATCGCGTTACGCCCAATCTCTACATGGACGAGGTTCGCACAGCTTGGTCGACGGCACACGATATGCTCGGCCGTGGCGACAACCGCCTGCGTCGATTGATGTCGAGGCTTTTCCCGCAACAGCCCGAGAGGGAATGCGATCTCTTCCTCGAGAAGCTGAGGAAGACGCTGGGTCAGACACGCCTGGCGGGATCCATCGACATCAGCCTGCTTTTCTTCCGAGCGGCCAAGCCGTCGGGTAAGGCGTGGCGATGTGACCGATGCGGCCGTGTCCATCTCCATGCGGGCTTCGGGAAATGCACGCGGTGCGGGGAAGAGCTGACGCGTTCGGACGAACTGACGGCTGAAGTCATCGCGAAGGGCAACTTCCTTGGGCGGCGCGTCAAACGCTCGGTCGAGACGGACGAGCCTCTCTTCCGTCTGAAGTGCGAGGAGTTGACGGGCCAGACGAGCGATCCGGCTGAACGGCTCCAGCAGTTCAAGGGCGTCTTCGTCCAAGGTGCCAAGGAAAGTGATCCTGACTTCAGGTGGCGGAAGCTGTTCGACACTGTCGACCTGCTGTCGGTGACGACCACGATGGAAGTCGGTGTCGACATCGGCTCCCTTCAGGCTGTGTATCAGGCCAACATGCCGCCTCAGCGCTTCAACTACCAGCAGCGCGTCGGTCGTGCGGGTCGACGCGGGCAGGCGTTTTCGACGGTTCTGACCGTATGCCGGAGCAAAAGCCACGATATCCACTATTTCCACAACCCGATCGAGATCACAGGAGCGGCACCGCCTCCGCCGTTCATCACGACGGGCCTGACCGATATTCCGTCGCGCCTGCTGCGGAAATTCTGGCTCGTGAAAGGGTTCAAGCTCATGCGGGGGAAAGTCGGTCAGGACTGGCCGGGCGACGACATGGTTCCCGGCGACATCCACGGCGAGTTCCTCTATTGCAGCGAATACTTCCGAGACGATAGGAACTGGAGCGCCAAGCTCGCGGAAGCGCTTGAAGAGACGGACGATCACAGGAGGCGGCTCGCCCGCATCCTCGCCGACGTCTCGAAATGCGATGCTGACAAAATCCTTTCGGCGGTGACAGCCGAGAAGATCCTCGAAGGCATCGAGAGTCTGCGCGCCGAACTCGTGCAGCAGCCAGTCGGCATCGCTTCGGCGCTGGCAGAACGCGGCTTGCTACCACTATACGGGATGCCGACACGCACCCGGAACCTGTATGTCGACCTCGCGAAGGGAAAGGACGATTTCGACGCGGACTGGGATACGATCGACCGCGACCAGGACATGGCGATCTTCGACTTCGCGCCGGGCAGCGTTCGTACGCGTGAGAAGTTGCGTCACCGATGCATCGGGTTCACAGGCGTCCTTCCAAAAACGGACGAGCATGCGACAGACTTCGGTGTGCCGATCAAGCCTTTCGGCGAGTGGTGGAAGGACGACTTCCAGCTTCGCTTCTGCGGATCCTGCGGCGCATGGAGCAGGGGCGGCAACGAAACCGCAGAATGCCCGTCATGCGGTGCTGCAACGACTGATCCGGGCATCCGCTGCATCACGCCCGCAGCCTATCGCACGGAATTCCGTCCGACCGACGAAAATCTGGCTTCGAAGGTGGGGCAGCGGATGACACTTGCGAGCATCGGCAAGGTCGACAAGGCGAAAACAGACGCGAACCTTCAGGTGAACTTCGCCGAGCAGTCTGAAATCTTCCTCGTCAATCCCGGCCAGAGGGACGAAACTGACTTCACCGGATTCCAGCTGCAGGAGGCCGTCGATCAGGACGCGAAGCGGATTTGGTGGTGGTCGAGAACCAAGCCTCTGGTGAAGCTGTCCGGGCAGGCCATCAGCGCGGAGGTCGTCGCCGAAGACCAAGGGGCACGCTATAGGGCGGACGAGAATGTCATCAGTGCATGGCTTTCATCCACGAAGATAACGAACTCGCTGCAGATCAGCCCGATCCGGCTGAACCCGAACTTAAGGCTGCTCGACATGGACATCGGCCTCTCGATGGGACGTCGCGAGCCTACCAGAACCAGTGTCCGCGCGGCGGCGATATCTGCGACCGAGATATTGGTGCAGAGAGCCGCACTTGATCTCGATATCGCACCGGAAGAGTTCGACGCCTTGGCGCCGAACATCATGGTGACAGCGGCTGGGGAACGGCTTCCGTATCTGCAGATATCCGACGCCCTGCCAAACGGTTCCGGCTTCTGCCGCCATCTGCTCGGCGACAGCACCATCCCGGTTTCCGGTCTCATCAAGAACATTCTGGACGAGGCAGCGGAATGGCCGCGACGGGCGTTCGCACAGGCTGCACACCGCACGACCTGTGGTTCATCGTGCTATCGCTGCCTTCAGCGGTATAACAACCGCAACTTCCACGGTCTGCTCGACTGGCGGCTTGGTCTTGCATATCTGCGGGCCATTGCCGATCCGTCCTACGACGCCGGGTTCGGCGGCGACTACGGTTGCTTCGAGGTGTCGGACTGGGCGGCGGCGGCGGTAGACCTCGCAGACCAGACCAAGACCTTCATTCCTGGCAACTCGGTAGCACATACCAAGGGCCGGGCCGATATCCCGACGTTCTCGTTGGACGACACCGGCACAAGATGGGGAGTCGTGGTCCATCCGCTTTGGGACGCAAGGAAGCTATTCGATCGGCACGGGCTGGATCGAACCCACGTCGCGATCGATAGCTTCGAACTTGCTCGACGGCCTCTACACGTCCTGCAACGCGCGCGGGCCATGGTTAGGTGACGTCCTCTTGATAACTATGGTGGAGACGATCTTCTCGATGATCGTCTCCACCGTTTCATGCTCCCAGAACCTCAGCACCATCCAGCCGAGATCAGTCAGGCTCGTCGTCGCCCGCACATCTCGTGTCCGGTTGCGCTGGATCTTCTCCAACCAGAAGTCAGTGTTCTTCTTGACCGACGGTGGATGCACCTCGCAACCGTGCCAGAAGCAACCATCCAGGAAGACGGCAATCTTCAGCCCCGGGAATGCGAAATCGCATGTCGTGCGCTTCATACCAGGGATCGGGTAGTGGATGCGATATCGATAGCCGCACGCATATAGCCGCGAACGAATGGTACGTTCGAAGGCGTTGTCTTTGCGGGCAGTGCGCTGCATTCGGCGGCGCACCGACTCGGTGGCTTGCAGGTCAAGGGACATAAACCTAAGGAAACGATATGTGCGGCGACATGACGGCTATCCAAATGCCGTTGTTTCGCTCACTTGTTCCTCTGGAGTGAGTATGCCGACGGAGCCTTGCCCCTCATGCCGAGACGGCAGTGATATGGGAGCCCACCCAAATCTTTGTTAGACCGGCATGCCAATCCTCAGACAATGCCAATTGGCGACTGTCGGGATGCGAACAAATGTATCGTTAAGCGGGAGAGTTCGACTATGGAATGAAGACGTTCACAAGGTGGTGGTCCAGGTAGCTCAAACTATCGTTGTGCAGCGGCCTCGGTGGCGGTCGCTGTACAACGTGCATTCCTATCTTATCCGCGTCGCTATCTGTCAGTTGTGAGGAGAAGATAGGTCTGCCGTCGCGCTCGAAGCCCAGCAGGCCCCGATCGAACAGGAAGTCCGCGTGCGGGGCCAGCATTAAACCATTCGCTCCATCGAGCCTCTCCGCCGCGGTGCCACATGCACGCCAAGGTTTGATGTGACTCGCTATCAGCAAGTTGGGTGTAGCAAGCCCGGTAATTCGACATTCAGGTTCGAACTCGAAGACCCGCTTTCGAAACAGGCCTTGCCCCCTTCGAGCTCGCACCAATTGCTCGCGTACCGTCTCATCGAGCGACATGTCGTGCTGGATGTTGCGTTCAACGACATCGTCAATAGTCGTGGCAAAATCAGCTGCCGTTCTAGTGGGCGCAGCGAGGAGATCGACGGCAGGCAGCCGCGCGGCGGCCAGTATAAGATCAACCACTTCGCGATCGACCTCGGCTAGATATGCTTTCTGATTGCCATTTCCGCTTTGCGGTTGGATTGGAGAGTGTGTCGCCGGGAGCAGTGGGGCGAGATCTCTTATTAGATCTTTTGGGCGGACTGCAAAGTTCGCATCAAGCCATTGCACGGGAAGAAGCCAGCCCGTGGCGCTCCAGTAGATTCCGATGTTGCCGAACTCCTCCGGCTTGGGCGCGCTGATAGCGTAGTCGGCTACTATGCCAAATCGCCCGACTTGCCCTGCGGCGTAAGATAAAACCACATCGCCCGGCGCAGCACGGCGCATATTGTCGTAGAACCGGCTCCTCGCGCCATTGGCTTCTCTAACAGGCGACCACAAGTAGCCCCCATCCACCTCTTGGCGCATTGTCTGCGCGTGATTTACCCACCAATATCGCACAGAGCTACTATGGCATCTTCAACATCAGAACTGAAGCAAGTTTTGTTTCGCATTGTTTCGATGCAACCGCGGCGGTTATGCTTAAGATTTCATATGCCACCGCGGAAACTTTGTTTTAAGGAGCCGTCGGGCGCCTCGCTGATCGAGAAGGCTGTTTTCCATTTGGCGCGCCGGCTTCACCGAGGCTAATACATGACAGGAATAACTGCCGGGCATATGTTTTCGACGCTTCGGCGACTGACGCTTCCGTAACGCCCAACAAAAGATAGACCGAGTGCAGGCCAGCGATAGCCGCAACACCCAACATTTTGCTGTTGAGGTCCTCTGCAAATCCTTCCTCCCATCTTAACCACAGAATTACGGATACTGTCGTTAGAACGAGCGTGTTCAAGGTAAGTGCAATTGATTTCAAGCCGAGGAGATTTCTACGATATCCGTAGGTGACGTTGTCATTGAAAAGAATGGCAAAGCGCTTCTGGTCTCGGGTGTTCTCTCGTAACCAGGTTCCACACCGCTCATAGAAGGCATCAGCCTTTTCCGGGTGCGCCAACTCTTCGTCGGCTGAAGGCGGTTTTTCACCGAGTTTGCCAGCAAGAAACGAAACGATTTTTAATTTCGTAATGTCATCAAGTACCCGGTCACGATGACGCAGCATGGTCACGGTCGGTTTGCCTCCCGATCTGGCATAGAGCTTTGGTTCAATCCGTTTCCCGTGCCGTCTGGCAAAATCCGACAAAGCGAAGAGCAAGATTGCAACCGATAGAGACGACAGAGCCTGCGAGAGACTGAATCTGTTCCATGGCACGAGCAAAGTGGCAAGTACGAAGACAGGAATGGCAGCGATCAAGGCGGGGATAATACGCGCTCTTAACGTATAGGTGTCAGGCAAACCAAGTATCATGAATTTACCTCCGAGATCGAAATTACGTGGGCAACAGCGCTTTCCGCCCCGGGCTCCGTGGAGCCCACCGCATCGACGACCAGACCTTGGAATCTTTCCGGAGTCCGGATGATGATGAGAGCGGGAAACGTTTGCGCAAAAGCCATTTGCACACCGGTGGCGAGGTCCGTTCGAGATGCTGAACTTTCCGCGAGATGATTGTGCCAAGTCCCGACGGGGAAAAGTGTACCGTTCGCCCGGTCAATGTAAGACTGAAGTACCTCAGCAAGCCCTTCGATTCCGAGCAGAAACAGACTAGCCGAAAACTCGCTATCGGCGGGCGGTGGTATCGCATCAACGATGTGAAAGCTGTTGGTAGTCTCGTTGAAACGGCCCATCAAAACACCGCCTGTCTCAACATTCGGCCGGGCACAAATTGCTCTCTCGATAATATGGGCGACGTGCGCAGAAATTCGAACTGAGGGCGCGCCTGCGCCTGCGCCTGCTACGATCGTGAAGGGCGGCACGGCGTGTCGGGTCCATTGCTGACCGAGGAGATCGTCATCGATCTCGCCTAACATGATTTCACCGTCGTTGGTGGAATCACCATTAAGCATTCGAGACAAGGTCATAGCCATTGCTGGAACTGGTGCCGAAAGAGTCGCGTCGGACATTCGCGCCGTGAGCGTTGAACATCCTTGACCGACTTGGATGAGATCTCCCGATTTGGCGAAGACCGTCTCCTTAAGTGTGGGGCTTGCGCTGATCAGACGATAGGCTTCGGCAGCAAGGTCCTGAACGTTTGGATTCGAGCTTGCGCCTTCCGCAGCAAGGTAAGCCACCCTTCCGCCGCCCATCAAACTCGTCTCGATCGCTCTCGGCCTAGAGAGAAGTACCATCGGAAGGCAAAGGGCATCGGTCACTGCCGGCGACCCGGTCGAATCCACGATAAACTGAGTTCCGTTCGGCCATGCGGTCTTGCGATCGTCATCACCGCCCAACGCGCAGAGCGCGACTACGTCACGATGAAAGCCAGAGGTAGCCTGTCCGAGTAAGCCAATCGCATCGATGAGCGCCTGTGTCTTTCCGTCGTTGAAAGCCTCAATTCTGTGACGTGGAAGAAGTCCGTGGCGCGCAAAATTGTGGGGCCTCAGATTGCCGTTATCAACGACTATTCGCGGCGCCGATCCCTCTCTCGCCAAGTGGAGTGCCAGTTTTGAGCCGATGCTTCCTGCGCCGAGCAGCGTCCATCGGGGATTATGGCTAACTGGCTGACCCGACATTCGCCGCATCAGTTTGTCGCTTATCACATCTCGCTGGGCTGCAAGTCGAACGTGACACAGGCTGGCCTCGTCCAGATCGCTCGTGCGTTGGATTTCAACAACGTATGGCAGTAGTTCTATTGGAGAATCCTGGCCTATGACGTCTATCGGCCGACGTGCCATCAGAATGATGGAAATAAGAACAGGGGAAGAACCCGTAAGAGATTTCAGTCTCCGTTGTAGCAAACCTATCTGAGCTTTGAGATGATCCGCTACGCCTAGGCTCTTGGCGTGGTCAAAAAGCTCGGCCACGCTGGAAACAGATTCTGGTAGGTAGCGCCCAGCGAGGAATGGGCCGCCCGATGCAGCACGTCCAGGCCAAACCACGATCCCAAGCCCGACCTGACCGAAGCGCTGACTCCATTCTTGGAGGCTGTTATCCCGCAACGTGGTGGGGCCGATGAAGTGGGCGCAATAGCAGCGCCAGTCACCATCGGTGACCATTGTGAAGGGTGCTTGATAGAAAGTTCCGCCGCCCTTTGCATCCACGCGGCTGCGAAGAGCGACGGCATCGACTTCGACGAAATCGTCCAAGTGGTCGCGGCGGACAGGCTCCCACCCTTGAGTGGGATTGATTAACTCCGCTCTCGCCGCTTTTTCCAGCCAGTCAGCAAGTTGCGTAACAAGACCCTGTGGGCCTCTCAGCCTTATTAAATCACGTGGACTGCCATCAATATAGCAAGGTTTAGGGGGCTCTGATGATGAAGTGGGCAGGAGGTGAGGATGAGACCTGTCAAAATCGGCCCGAAGGGTCACATCGGGAACGTCGATGGGGTAAAAATTGGAAAATCGGAACGTAAGGGGCTCAATCGCAAGAACGCCGTTGTCGCTGAAACCACGTGCGCGCCATCTGTTGCCCAACCCCGTGTCGATATGCACGACGATCGAAAGATCGACTCCTAAGTTGTCTTCAACACCCGTTACGCGCGGATGCGCTCGAATGAGCCGCACCGCGCGCTGGATTGCCGAGTTGGGGAGCTCCACAGCCGTCATCCGTGTTTAAACGGCTGAGCGCCAAGTGCGCTGGAGCTTCCCGCCGCCGCCCCTGCAAGCCCAAGAATTGCAGGAGCTGCGAGGTTCGATGTTACCTTTCTGTCCTTTTGTTTCGGCCCGCCGGAGGACGTGATCTCGAATTCGAGAGGCTCGTTGCCTTTGAGCTGGCCTAAGCAAGTAAATGTGCCGGTTACGGGTTTCAGGATCGATTTGTATTCGCGCTCGGCCCGGATGCACGGAGGGTCTGCCTCGTCGTCGAGAATCTCTTTGCTGCTTGCAACGATCGTTGCACCCGACAACGGCTGTCCCAGCGCCTTCCGAGCGTCCTCCGAAACCTCGGCATCTTCACCGCATTCGGACCAGCTGTCCCACGAGAGGCTGTGCCAAGAGCAATGATGGGGAGCAACAAGGATGTCGTATTGGAAAACAGAAGGATCCTCTCCGTACTTGTTCCACATCCGCTCCCAAATGCCGACTTCAGCATCTCCACCGAGGAGATAGTACGTCGGGTTGGAAAGGTCTGTTTTTCCCAGGGAGAGGTTGATCACGACACTCGAATTATTTTTGCTAAGGAACTCGGCCTCTTCGTCATCACTGGCCAGCAACGGTGCCAGAAGATGAGCACCGAAAGTGGCATCTGTTACGCCGCAGATCGTGTGGAATACATCGCCGCCCTTCACAAGGATCTCCGTTAGGTCGTCGGTTTTTCCGTCGACGTCCTCGCCGAGAATTTTGATCTTGTCACCTTCATACGCGTAACCGTTGGCTCGAAAGTGACGTACCCTGCGACGTGCCTCCGCAGCCCAGGCTTTCGCATCATCGCAGAGGGAGTGTTGGCTAGACGCTCGCCGAAAAACGATTGGCGACGACCACATCTCTCTGATGACGATTTTGTCGTCTTTTTCGTTCCAGTCGTCCAAAGGACCGAGATGAAAGTGCTTCTGTAGCCCTCGGCAGTGGTCGTTATCAGGATGCGTAAGCAAAAACGCATCCACATAGCGGCGGCCGTGTTCATCGCGTTTGAGCCGCCCCTTAAGTTGTGCGGCGACGTCAGGGGCATCACCTTTAGGGTCATCGGCCGCGGCTCGTATGTTGATGTCAACAAGGACAAAGTGCCCGTCACCGGTTTCGATGAGGGTCATGTCCCCATTCCCCACTTTGAAATGCGTCGTCTGTGCAGTCATTGCTTAAACTTTCTTCGGTTGATGAATTCAGGAATGATGCGTGACAGACGAGCAACTCTTTCTAATCGTTGTCTCGATGCTATCCCCGGTACATTGACGCGAGACTCGTGTGCCTCCATAAAAGGTAAGCACGAAGCCGTAACTAATCAAGTAATGCGATGCGTTTTTTACGAACGAATCGGGAAATGGGAGGCGTCAATGTCGGAAGATGGCGATCGCGAACTACGCTGGGGTGTAGTTAAAAGGCTGGAATTTATTGATTTCCGTTTGTTTTGGGATGGGTTCTTTAACCGCAAGGACCTTGTGGATTTCTTTCGAATTTCTGCGCAACAGGCGTCATCGGACATCTCTCACTATCAAGAGCGGGCAGCCAAAAACCTCGAATACGATAAAACCAGGAAAACCTACGTTAGGACGGCGGAGTACGAACCAGTCTTCATTGGCCATTTTTCAGATCGCTTTTTGCTCCAGCTGATGGCGATGGAGCGTGGTTGGATGAGTAAGGACGACACATGGTTTGATGAGACGCCGCCGGTCGAAGTTGTTGGCTCGCTTCGACGTCGCGCAACTAGGCCAGACCATCTGCTTCGAGTGCTCGATGCGATAAAGCAGCATGCCGAGATAGAAATTGAATATGAGTCTTTGACTGGGGCGGCGGGCGGCGCGCGGATAATAGCTCCGCATTCGTTCCTGTATGCCGGCGGCAGATGGTACGTGCGTGCATGGTCCAAAGACCACAACGATTTTCGAGACTACAGTCTGAACCGCATTAAGCGCACGGGACTGCCTCTGTCCTGTACAGTCGACCCGAAGCTCGATCTCGAATGGCACCATACAATCGATCTAATTCTCATTCCAAATCCAGCACTCGCCCAAGCAAAGCAGGATGCGGTAGCGGCTGAGTACGAGATGACCGACGGTCAACTTGTGCTGACAAGCCGGCTCAGCGCCGCATTTTACCTCATCAACGAACATAACCTCGACGTGCCAGTAGGCGCCCTAAAGCCGGAAAAGCAGCAGCTAATCCTGCAAAACGTCGATGACGTTTTGCAGGCCAGAGATGTCGCGCGGAAAATGTCTGTCGAAGCACTGAGAAAAGTGAACCCCTCCAAATGAAATTGGATTTTTTCCGTACCGGTCACCAACCATCATGACAGCCACAGCAATGCTTCTGTTTGGTAGTCATGCAAGAGGTGATCAAGATTCGCGTTCAGACACGGACCTACTTCTCATAACGCAGGAAGACGCTCCGAGGCATGTGATGAACGGACATCTCTCGACTTCCCTCTACTCGTTCGAAGACCTTCGAAGTCGCGCTCAAAACGGGGACCTTTTCGTCTGCCATATTGTCCGGGAGTCGATTCCAATTTACGATCCGGCTGGACAGCTGAACATGCTCAGATCCGAGTTCAGTTTTCGGCAGTCCTATGAGGACGAGATTCAGCGTGCGACCGACCTCGGCTGGTTTCTTGTCGAGCACGGCATGAGCATAGGCAGCGGTGCTCTGGTCAATAAGCGCATCGCTTGGTGCGTTCGCACCATATTGATCTCGAGATCGGCGGAGATGGGCATCCCTGTCTTCTCTGCTTTGAGTTTGGCTGAATTCGCCAAATCAAAGGCTGTTTTGACACTCGTTAAGAATAAAGACGAGACTGTCATAGATGCTGAGATACTGCGGGATCTTGAAGTTCTTTTAACGAGCTTCGGCGGGGACCGGATATTTCGGCCGAGGGGGTCTTATTCGGACTACCGCCGGCGGTTTGACAGCACTATGAATAAAGTTGGTCGCGGAACCCTTAGGGCCGATGCCGTTGCGTCCTTAGGGTATCACGAGTGAATGCCTATCCCGCAGAAAGCGCAGATTCGAGTTTTGACGGTTACGATCCCGTTCCCGCGTTATCCTCAGATGCTGAGGAACCATCTGAAAACAATACATTTTTCAAATGAAATTGCGATATGGCCGACCGTTCGAATCCGTTCGAGAGCAAAGCGGAATGTTCGCGAAAGGGGACGCCAGAAATAATTTAGGCCCCAGTGGGGGCCCAAATTGGTCGTGCCTTATTGCTTTAGACTCCGTAGCCGTCCTGCACGAGGCAATGGATCAAGACTTGTTCCTCGACTTCAGAGTAAGGGGAATATAGATAACCTAATCAGGCTCGTCAATAGGTACCGCGGGCCCGCAACATGGGCTTTTGGGGCGCGCAGGCAGATATAGTATGCAGGATCATCATCAGACCGCAAGGCATCTTTTGCCGCATGAAACCTCAGAAGACATTGTTGCGAAGATTGCCAACTTCATACCCATCGCCAACGACTCGATCTTGCGCGACAGCCTCAAGGAGGCGATCGGCAGGCCTAAGAAGGGTGTGACTTCGATTACGATCGAAGCCGAGGCCTTTATTGAAAAGGTCCACAAGGCCTACAATCGGCGCCTAGCCGAGATGGGGCGGCTTTATCCGCTATTCAACATATTCGAGAGTTCCTTCCGCTCTTTTCTCGCCCACACGCTGGATGACCTGCATGGATCGGCGCACTGGTGGAAGCCAGCTTACGATATCGAGATTTTACGTTCCGATCCCCACCATCATAGCGATCCTGGAATTTCACACATCGGAGCCTTTCGCATAAGCTTGGACCTGTCAAACGCCGTTCATGACTTTGCCCGCTCGATTGCAATGAGCAAGGAAGCGCGGGTCTTAGTTGATCAAGGCGGCGGCACAATGGATCTGATACAATTCACAAAACTCAACGACCTTGAAAGGCTGATCAGTGCAGACTGGATCAGGATCAAAGAGGCATTTGTCGTTGTCCCGCCTTTCGGGGTCACTACATTTATTGACCAGTTCCAGAAGGTACGACACGCGCGGAACAAAATCTTTCATCACCGCGACATCAGCGAGAAGGCGGCGATTGTCACCATTGCCGAGGATCTGCTCGACCTGATTGGCGTGCATTTGAAGACGCTCTACGAAGATGCTGCGCATGTGGCGGTTAGTCCGTATCAATTTATGCGACAGTCAGCGTCCAGCCATCACCACACGCTTTCGATCACACGCTACAGTTTTACCGTGACGGCCTATTTTGGGGAGAAGGCGGCTGAGGTGAGTTCCGAGGGTACCTGCAGTGGCGACGCTATTGTGCGCTATCTGCACTCGCTCAAGGCCTCGCGCGTTGGTGATCTTCACCAACTGCAATCGAAGTTGCTGACTACAATCTAGCACGAGCGCTTCGAGGCCCCTGTCGGGGTTTTTCTGAGATGAGGCGAACCCGACTCCGCCGGACACCTACCTAATGCGACTGAAACCGGTTCAAGTTGCTTAACTGACTGAAATCACGAGCATTAAACGTGCATATAACTACATGCCACCGGTTCGAATTGGCTCAAGGCGATACTGTCTGATCACTTTCAGTTTGATGTAGAAGGCGAGCGGACCAATCGCTGCCGAAGCACTGTTGCACCTCAGGAAACAGGCACAGGACGACCGATCAGCTTCAACAGATTTCCGGCGATCATGCAGATTCGGATATCGTCGTCAGGCATGCCAACTAACTGTAGTCCCGTGGGCAGCCCGCGATCGCCGAGACCGGAGGGGATCGTCACCGCAGGCAGGCCCAACAGCGCACCGATCGTGGTCACCGGCTCATGGTCGCTATCGCCAAAATAGGTGGAGAATTCCACATTGATTGGCGGAGCGACCTTTGGATTGGTCGAGGTTGCGAGGGCATCAAAGGTACCGAAGACGTCGACCCAATCGCGCAACAATTTTTCTCTCAAATGGAGTGCAGCCTGATAGGCCGTGAAGGACTGCTGCTCGGCGAGATAGCTTCCGCCTTTTGCGAAGGGAGAACACAGCCGATCGACGGTTCCATCCGCAATCAGTGGCGCGAAATTGCGCGACGCTTCGAAGAGAATGATGCTCCGATAGGTCTCTGCAAAAGGCATGTCCGGCAGCACGACCGGAACAAGGTCCGTGCGGTCGCTCAATACAAATAGGGCGCGTTCAAAGTTGGCGACAACAGCGGCGTCGTGATCGGCAGGATCGGGCGCCAGGATACCGATACGGGGCCGACCGGAGCGTTGCGGTGCTGTATCCACGGCCCTTTCAGCCATCGCATGCAGGATGGTGAAGCAATCCTGCGGTGTTCGGGCGATCGGCCCGACCCTGTCCACCGAGGCCGAAATCGGCATGACGCCATCCATTGACACGATGTTCATCGATGGGCGTAGACCGACGGCGCCGCAGAAGGCGGCGGGTTGAATGATGGAGCCGTGAGTCTCCGTTGCGATTGAGAAGGGCACAAGTCCGCCCCCTACAGCGGCTGCCGATCCACTGGAACTGTCACCCGTCCAAGCCTCGAAATTGAAGGGATTATGGCAGATGCCGGTGTGCGAGGCATCGTAAGTCTCGAATGGAAGCATCGCGGCAAGCTCCATCATTGCCAGCTTTCCAAGCAATACCGCACCGGCCTCGCGCAATCTCGCGATGACCTTGGCGTCTCCGGGGAACTGTCTGTCAGCGAAGGGTGTTGCGCCCCAGCTGGTCGGCAAGGGCGGGCGCGTTTCCATGATATCCTTCACCGCATAGGGAATGCCATGTAGCGGGCCGAGATCCTCGGAACGCGCCAACATTGCATCGGCCCTGTCTGCGGAATCAAGCGCGCCAGCGGCATCCAGCGATGCGACGGCATTCCAGTGTCGCCCGGTCGTATTCAGTCGCCCAAGGAAAAACGCCGCCAGGTCGCGGGACGACCAGGTGCCTTTCCTCAGGCCTTCCCCGAGTGATGCGAGGTCGCAGAATGACGGGTCGCTGGACAGCTTTTTCATGGTGTTTGCCCGTTCACGCGAGAATTTCGGAGGTCGCCCGAACGAAACGATCGACCTCCTCGACAGAATTGGAGAGATGCGGCGATACTTGCAGTGCCGATGGACCACGCGATCCCTCCAGCGAAACGAGCGAGACATGGATATCGTATCCGTTGCCAAGCCGGCGATGGAAGGTGGCCGAATCCATTCCATGGATCGTGAAGGCACCAAAGCCGGTATGGTAGGCTGACGTCTGGTGCGTCAGCAGCCCTACCCGGTTGTTTTGGCTGAGCGGGATCAGCCAGCGATCGCGCAGATAGCGAAAGCGAGCCGCCTTGGCCGGCATGGTCAGGAAGCGATTGAAGGCGAGCGCCTCGGGGAGGGCGCCGGGCAACGCCTTGAACACGGTTCCCACCTCTTCGAATTTCTCGATGCTGGACGCGGGCTTGCCCGACCAACTGGCGTACATCGGCCAGACATCCTTGATCTTGTCTTCGCGAATATAGAGAAAGCCGGTCCCGCGAGGCCCCTGAAACCATTTGTGCAGGCAGGTGGCGAAGGCGTCGCAACCGAGCGCATCCAGTCGAAAATCGATGTGGCCGATGGAGTGGGCACCATCGACCAAAGTGAAGACGCCGCGCTCTCTGGCTAGAGCGGCGATCCTGGCGACCGGCATGATGCGCCCTGTATTTCTCAGGACATGCGGAAACAGGATCAGCTTTGTTCTGTCCGTGATCGCCTCCGCGAAAGCCGCGACGATCTCGTCATCGATAACGGCCTCGCGCGGCAGATCGACAAGCCGCAAGACTGTGCCTTCTCGCGCGGTGCGCTGGTGGACTATGGCCAGATTGGAATCATAGCAGAATGGGGTGGCGAGAATCTCCGCCCCCCTGTCCATATCGACGCCGAGCAAAACGGTGGCAAGACCTTCCATCGCATTGCGCGTCAGCGCGATTTCCGTCGATTGGCAGCCGAAGAAGTCGGCCATCGACAGGCGTAACGCATCGGAGGAACCGCTTTCCTTCATATCGAGAAATGGCTCGTAGTCGTCCAGTTCGTAGGAGAGCGCCAGATCGACGAGGCTATTCACGCGGTCACGGACGATGCGTGGTGCTGGCCCGCGCCGCATGTTGCTCAACTGCGTGCAGGTATACATGGGGAGCAATTTCCCCCTGATCTTGCCCCAAAAAATCTCGTCGTCCGGCTGGTATTGCAGCAGCATGCGGGTTCTCTTCCTGCTTATAGCTGAGGCGTCACGAGCCTTGAGGCGACAACCGCAGGCAAGGTGCGGGGTGCGGGGAGCCCTGTTGCGGATTTTTCGCCGTTGTAGAGATCGCCGGCAAAATAGCAGGCAGCGGCATGATTAGGCGACATCTCAAGATAGGGGGGAAACGCGCTTGCGCATTGCTCTACAGCCAATGGACAGCGTGTCCTGAACCGGCAGCCGGACGGTGGATTTGTCGGGCTTGGAATTTCTCCCTCAATCAGCGGCACCACTCTGGCTCGTTCGCGCAAGGGATCGGCATCCGGCACTGAGGCAAGCAACAGCTGGGTGTAAGGATGGCTTGGCCTGTCGTAAACGGCCTCAGATGGGCCATACTCCACCAGCTTTCCGAGATACATGACGTAGACCCGCGATGCCGCCTGGCGAACCAGCGCGAGGTCATGCGCGATGAACAGGCAGGCCACACCTAGATCTTTCTGCAGGCTGAGAAAGAGGTTCATGACCTGCGCACGGATCGAGAGATCCAGCGCGCTGACCGGTTCGTCGCAGATCAGCACGCGGGGTTCGACGGCAAGCGACCGTGCGATGGCGACGCGTTGCCTCTGGCCGCCGGAAAGCTCCCGGGTGTACCGCTCCTTGAAAACGGACGCGAGGCCGACCTGGTCAAGAAGCTCGCTAACGCGCCTCTCCTGGTCAGTGCGCAAGGACAACCCACCGATCAGCAGTGCTTCACGGATCGTCTCGGCGACCGTCTGCCTTTCGTTCAGCGAAGCATAGGGATCCTGAAACACGTATTGAACGGCGCGGCGGGCCTTGCGAAGCCGAGCGCCGCTGAGCGATCCGAGATCGACGCCGTCGAGGGTGATCCGTCCGCTATCGGGCTTTTCAAGGCCGACGATCGATCGTCCGAGAGTCGACTTTCCACAGCCGGATTCACCAACCAGGCCGACAATTTCACCCGGATAAAGCGTGATGGACACATCATCGACGGCCTTCACCAGCTTGCCGCGCTCGATGCTTTTGAAGCTGGGCTTCAGATTTTCGACTGTGAGAATGGGTTGCTGCAGCATGTTCAGCCTTTTCAAACATTGACTACGGGACAAGCCGCGAGAATGGAGGGGTCGATTGTGCCGGCGAGAAGCGGCCTCTTGGTCGAACAGTCCGGCAGAACGAATTTGCAGCGTGGCGCGAATCCACATCCCTTGATGGGTCGCCCCAGAACCGGCGGCACGCCGGGAAGGCCGCGGAATGCGGAGCCGACTGGATCCGTTCTGCGCGGGATAGCGTTGATGAGACCCATCGTGTACGGGTGGCGCGGTTCCGTCAGCACTCTTTCCACCGGGCCGACCTCGGCGGCGCGCCCCGCATACATCACGACCATCCGATCGCCGGAGCCGGCAACCACGCCCATGTCGTGAGTGATGAGCACCATGGCCATGTTCAGGCGCTTCTTCAGATCCTTCAAAAGGTGGAGAATCTGCGCCTGGACGGTGACATCAAGGGCTGTCGTCGGTTCGTCGGCAATCAGCAGCTTGGGCTCTGCGGCGATCGCGATGGCAATCATCACGCGCTGCCGCAATCCACCTGAAAGCTCATGCGGATACTGCTTCATGCGAGCGGAAGGATCGGAGATCCCGACCAGCTTGATCAGATCCAGCGCATGCCGGTCGGCCGCCGATCGCGACATGCCCAGATGAAGCTCCGCCATTTCTCCGATCTGCCGTCCGATGCTGCGGGCAGGATTGAGCGCGCTCATGGGATCCTGGAAGATGAACCCGATGGATTTGCCGCGCAGTGCCTTGATGGCGTCGGGCGCCGCACCGACAAGTTCCTGCCCGTCGAAGCGGACGGAGCCTGACATATCCGCTTCGACGCCCATTGGCAGAAGCCCCAGTGGCGCAAAGTTCATCACGGTCTTGCCGCTGCCGCTTTCTCCGACGATCGCAAGCGTTTCCCCTCGACTGAGAGAATAACTCACGCCATCGACCGGTCTCACAGCGGTTCGGGCGGTCAGAAGATCGACCGTCAGATTGCTGACAGTCAGCAGTTCGTTCGATGTCATCAAACCGTTTCCTTCTTCCAGCTTGCCGTCACGCTGCGGCGCAGTGCGAGCATCCGGCGCGACAGGGGTGCCGGCACCCTGTTCAGCGCAAAAGATTCACCCAGGATATTGAAGCCGATTACGGCGAAGGTCAGCGCCAGACCGGGGAGGATGACCTGTCTCGGGTCTCCTTCCAGATAGGGCAACGCATCGACCAGCATCTGTCCCCACTCGGGCGTTGGCGGCTGGATGCCGAGGCCGAGAAAGCTTAGCGTCGCGATCGCCAGCGCAATGGCGCCTGCATCCGCCGTCGCATAGACCAAAACGGCGCCGATCGTCCCGGGCAGAAGATGAAAGAAATAGATGCGCAGCGGGCTTGCACCAAGAACCCTGAGCGCTTCAATATGCGGTTTGTTCATGATGTTGAGAGCAACGCCGCGGCTGATGCGCGCGCTGCCGGGCCACCATGCCAGGGCCAGCGAAATGATCATGTTCCAGTAGCTGGTGCCGAAGATGCCGATCACGGCAAGCGCAATGATGAGGCTCGGGATGGCAAGACCGACATCAACGAAACGCATGAGGACTTCATCGGTCCAGCCTCGGCGATATCCGGCAATCGTGCCGATACAGATACCGACGGTGTTTGCGAGAATGAGAACCAGGAAGACGCCAACAAGCGAGGTCCGCGAGGCGACAATCAAACGGCTGAACGTATCACGCCCCAGGTGATCGGTGCCAAGCCAATGGGTAGCACTCGGTCCCTGTCCGGCCTGAAGTAGGTTCTGGGTATTGGGATTGTAGGGAGCAAGCCAGGAAGAGAAGATGCCGAGGAAGAGAAATGCGCCGATCGCCACCAGTGCCAAAGGTGGCACTTTCGACAGCATGGCCCGGCAGGCGTGAAAGAAGGTCATGGGTCAGCTCCTTTGCCGACGAAGTTTGGGATCGGTAAACATCATCCCGATATCGACCGTCAGATTGACGACGATGAAAAAGGTGATGAAAATCAGCAGACAGGCCTGAACCACCATGAAATCGCGGAAGCGGACGCCTGTCAGGAACAGTTCGCCGACACCCTGCCATGCGAACATGGGCTCAATCACCACCGCCCCGACCACCATGACGCCGACCTGCGTGCCGAGTGCGCTCAGATAGGTTGGAATGATGTTGGGCAGGGCGTCGCGAAACAGAATCTGGCTGCGCTTCAAGCCTTTGCTCATCGCCGTCAGGACGTAGGGACGCGCCATCGCCTCCTCCAGGCCGACACGGACCACGCGGCTGAGGACCGCTGCCGGCAGAAGCCCGATGGTGACCCAGGGCAGAACCCAGCTGATAGGGCCGCCATAGCCGAAGGTTGGAAAAATCCGCAGCGCGACGGAAAACGCGTAGACAAGCAGCGCGCCGACGAAGAAAGAGGGCGTAGACGCCGAGATCAGTGCCGCGCCCCGCGCCAGGTAGTCGGGCATACGATGCGCAAAAAGCGCACCGACAAAGCCGAGAAGCAAGCTGCCTATCAGCGCGAAGGCTGCGCCGCCGGCAATCAGGGTGGCGGTGATGGAGAGCCGCTTTTCAAGTGACTCTCCGACATCTTCTCCTGTCTTGTAGGAGATGCCGAAATCTCCCTGCAGCGCATCGCCCAGCCATCCCGCATAGCGAAGCGGGAGTGGTTTGTTGAGCCCGATCTCTTCGGCGACCTTCGCGATATCCTCTTTCGAGACGATTGGTGATCGAAGCTCCGCAATCAGGATGGCGACGTTGCCAGGCGCCGATATGACGAGTGAAAAGCAAAGAACCGACGCGAGAATGAGAAGGAGCAGCGATTGCCATAGTCTCTTGCTGATCAGGGAAATCATCGACCTGGTTACTCCGCAAGCGTGATGTGTTCATAGGGCAGGTCGTATTCCGTGGCGGGACCCTGGAAGCCTGCAACCCGTTTGCTGTGCGCCCAGATGCTGGGAACGTAGAGCAGTGGCGCGATCGCGGCATTGTCGTGAAGCCAGTCATAGACCTTTTGCAACGACGATTGCATGTCCGCCTCGGATGCCGACATGGCCGCCTTTACCAACGGATCGAGATTGTCCGCATCCATGAACAGCTTACCATCGACGCCGTTGTCGTAGGTAGACAGGAACATGCCGACCACGCTGCCGAAGGGATCGTAGGGCGCATCATAGGTGAGGAAGAAAGCCAGATCGTATTTGCGCGCCGGGATGTCGCTGTGGCGAGAAGCATGGTCCACGGACCGGATGGAAAGGTCGATGCCGATATCGCGCAATTCCGATTGCAATACTTCCGCGACCGACCGCGACCCAGGGATCTGCTCCTCGCTGACGATGATTTCCATGGCCAGGGGAACGCCGTCCTTTGTGCGAATGCCGTCGCCGGTCCAGCCCGCCTTTTCCAACAGGTCGCGCCCCGCCTGCGGATCGATGGCCGGCACATCGTAGCGCGTGCCCGACATCGGAACGCCGGTTGCAAACAGGTTCGCGGCAACGTCGGCATAACCGCGATAGAGGACTTGCGAAATTGCCGCGCGATCGATGCCAACATTGATTGCCTTGCGGACGAGCGGATCCTTGAGTGCCGCGACGTGGTCGGGATTAAAGCCGAGCACCAATGTCGTGGTACCGGGCTTGATCGCCACATCGACACCGGCGCTTTTCAGCGTCTGGGCTTCGGTTGCGGTCAGTGGGGAGACGTAGGCGCCGCCGATCAGATCGATGTCCCCGGCGCGCAACGCCGCCATCCGGTTGCGGGAATCGGGCAGCACTTTCAGCTCAAGCTTGGCAAATCCCGGCTTTTCGCCCCAATAGGCATCGAAGCGTTCGAACACGCTTCCGGATTCCGAGGCGCTCGTCTGTTTCCAGGGGCCAGTTCCGACGGGCGCGACATAAGCGCCGTCCGCCGCGACCGATTTGGGGCTCAGGAACCGGACCGGGCGAATATAGGTCAATTCCTGCAGCAGGCCGAGCGGCGGCTCGTTGAAATGCAGCGTAACGTGATGGTCATCGACAACGTCGAGCGACTTGTAGAGGCGCGAGGAGTTCATCCAGTTGGTCGAATCCAGCCCGATCCAGCGTTCGAAGTTCCATTTGACCGCCGATGCGTCAAAGGGCGTACCGTCCTGGAACACCACATCCTCGCGCAATGTAAGCTTCAGCGTCTTTCCGCCGTCTTCCACCGACCACGCCGATGCGAGGCACGGCAGGATTTCGCCACCTGGACCGTAGTTCATCAGCGGTTCGAACATCAGGTCCTGTGCGGCCCACAAACCGGCGAACTTGTGTGGGTTGAGATCGCCTGCGGGCTTGGTGATCGCAACACGCAGCGTGCCGCCGGCGCCGCCTGACGTCTGGGCCCAGGCTGTCTTTGTGAAGGCGAGGCCGAGAGCGCCCGATGCGCCGAGCAGGAAAGAACGGCGTTTCATCGCGATCGTCTGGGCGAGTGACTGGTTTTCCATCTTTATTCCCCTTTTTGTTGATTGGCTTATTTCTGTTGAAGGCGGACCGTATTCCCGTCGTCGGCCAGATCCGTCCCTGCCGCTCGAGCAATGCGGGTCAGAAAGGCCTCGACGTCGGCCTGGAGATCGGACAGGGCCTCGAGCCCAATGCTGATGCGCAAGACGAGGTCTTCGCCAGTCCATGGACGGGCCGTCCGGAACCGCTTGACCGGCATTGGCGCCATCAGGCTTCGTGTTCCGCCCCAGGATGCGCCGATGGCAAAGGTGTTCAGGACATCGAGAGCATCTGCGACATGCGGGGTGGCTTCGGGTGTGAAGATCACGCTGAACACCGCGCTCGACCCGGAAAAATCCCGTTTCCAGAGATCATGTCCTGGGCACTCCGGGCGGGGAGGGAACAACACGGACCCGACCAAGCGACTTTGCGCGAACTGATCGCAAATGACGGACGCGGCCTGCGAGGCATGCCTCAGGCGAACGCCCATGGTTTCCATGCCTCGCAGCACCATGGATGCGTCGTCCGGCGAAACGCCAATACCATAGCGACCAAGCGTTGCCTTAATGGGGGCGACAAGATCCTCGCTGCCTACCGTGATCGATCCCATGAGAACATCGGAATGGCCGGAAAAATATTTCGTCAGGGCTTCCGCAACGATGTCAGCACCGTGTTCGAGCGGCTTGAAGTTCAGGGGCGTCGCCCAGGTGTTGTCGCAGCCGACAAGCGCTCCGCGGCGATGGGCTATCGCTGCAATGGCCGGAATATCCTGCAGCTCCATCGTCGTGGACCCTGGGGATTCGCACCAGACGATGCGCGTGCGCTCGTCGATGCGGGCCTCAAGGTCCGACAGCGATGTCGGATCGTAATATTCGACCTCGATACCGAATTTCGTCAGATCGCGATCGGCAAAGTCGCGCACGGGTGGATAGGCGGTGTCGGCGATCAGGATCTTGTCGCCGGCCTTCACCAGCGGAAGGATGGCAAGGCTGCAGGCCGCCTGTCCCGACGGTACCAAGAACGTTCTCAACCCGCCTTCGAGTGCGGTGATCTTTGCCTCAAGAGTGCGTGTCGTGGGTGTGCCATAAAGGCCGTATGTGTAGCCCTCATCGCCTCTGTCACCGCGGGTGGCATAGGCCTCTGCACTCTCGAAAACGATGGTCGAAGCGCGGTGTACACCGACGCCCAGGCTATCGAAGCCGTCCAGCTTCACCTTGGGTGTGACAACGCATTGTGTAAGGTCGTTCATGGACTGTTTCCTCGCTGTGTTGCTGATTAGATCACAGCGAGTTATATTCCGTCCAATATCATGATACAGATCGACTATTCTTTCAGGTTATATCAACTGCGGGCAAAAGCATGAATTTAAGGCAGATCGAGGTGTTCCATGCCGTGGTGACCACCGGCACCGCTTCGCGAGCCGCCGAGCTTTTACGGATCTCCCAGCCAGCCGTTAGCAAGGCAATCATGGAACTTGAGAGGCAGGTGGGTTTCGAGTTGTTTGACAGGCGGTCCGGACGCATGCTGCCGACGGTCGAGGCCCGGCTTTTCTTCCGCGAGGTCGAGAGCGCTTTTGCCGGGCTGACGCATCTTAAGGCGGCAGCAGCGCGCATTCGCGATTTCGGCTCCGGTGAAATTCGCATCGCAAGCCTTTCGGCTCTCAGCACGAACATTATGCCGAAGGCATTGCGAAACTTCCAGAAACGGCACCCCGATGTTGCCATCACCTTTCAGGCGCGTATGTCGTCTATGGTCAAGGATCTTGTTGCCTCGGGACAGTTCGATGTCGGCATCGCCGCCGACGAGATCGATCTGGCCGGCGTGGAGTCCGCGCCGTTTTCTGACTATCGGGTGGCGATCGCAATGCCGGTCGGCCACCCTCTCGAACAAAAGGACGTCATCCGGCCGGAAGATCTCCAGGGACAGGACTTCATCGCCCTTGCGCCTGAGGATACGACGAGGCGGCAGGCGGATCAGATTTTCTCAAAGCACGGCGTTTTGCCGAAAATCGTTCTGGAGACGCCCTACTCTACGACCATCTGCGCGATGGTGGACGCGGGTCTGGGGTGCGGGATGGTCAATCCCCTGACGGCAGAACCCTACCTGGGAAAGGGTCTTGTTCTTCGGCCTTTCGAACCCGCCATTCATTTCCGCACCTTGCTTCTGCTCCCACCAGATAGCAAACCCTCGCGGATTGTCAGCGATTTTGTTGACGAGCTGATGAAACTAAGAACACTGTAAACTCAAGACAACACTGCCCGCGAGGCGGCGGAGGCCGACGTATTTAGCCGTCTTTTGGCGTGACGAAGCGAGCAGTCCCATCAGCCCAGCCAACCGGTTCAATGGTTAGGATCTATTCAAGGCGAAGCCGTTCGAGCTTGCCGGCGGAATTGATCCGTTTCTCAAATGCAGAAATTTCCGCTTGCACCTCTAGCTACTAGAGGTCGTACGGGTGGTCTCTGGCAATGTGAGGATTTTCGGTGAGCAACTCGTTACACACTCGTTTCCGGGTAACCGGGATGGACTGCGCCTCGTGTGCAAGCAAAATCGATACGGCCGTGAGACGGATCCCTGGCATCTATGAGGTGTCAGTCTCCGTCTCTGCCGGTACGATGACAGTCGAGCACAATGAAATCAGCGTCCTTGACACGATTCGGAACAAGCTGTCGGGCTTAGGCTATGAGGCCTCCCTGATTTCAACGATTTCCAGGACCGTTGTGAACCCCGCCCATAAACACGGACCGGACTGTGCGCACGATCACCCACATGCTGAGCCGCACGAACATTCCACCCACGATGATCGAGGTGATAATCATATGCGGGATGACGGCGCGTCTTCGGATGTGGTGGCACCTGAGATTTTGCATGCTCGTTTCCGTATCGGCGGAATGGATTGTGCGTCATGTGCCGCCAAGATCGACACGGCCATCAGACGGATAGACGCTGTCGAAGACGTCGCCGTGTCGGTGACGGCCGGAACCATGACGGTCAAACATCGGCAATCAGCGGATATGAAAGCCATCGAAAAGCGGGTCTCCGGTCTCGGTTACACGATCGTGCCCATCCCAGGAACCGACGGACACTCATCGTCTACTATCCAAGAAGCTTCTCACAACGCCCACGCTGGACACGACCACGGAACGAAAAGCTCGGCAGAGGGCAAATTTGAGGGACTCCACGGTCACGATCATGGTTCTTCCGAAGGTCCTTGGTGGGCGAGCAAGAAGGGGCGCCTGACGATCTTGGCAGGGGCATCACTGGCCGTCGCTTACGGCATTGGGTACCTGGTCCCCGCGATCGAGACCTACGCCTACACGATAGCAATGCTTGTCGGCCTCGTGCCCATAGCCCGAAGGGCTGTTATGGCCGCACTGGCTGGCACGCCATTCTCCATCGAGATGCTTATGACGATCGCCGCTGCTGGCGCACTGGTCATCAATGCGACCGAAGAGGCTGCGGCGGTTGTTTTCCTCTTCCTTGTCGGCGAACTGCTCGAAGGCGTCGCCGCTGGAAAAGCGCGCGACAGCATCAAGTCGCTTACGGCGCTCGTTCCCAAAACGGCGCTATTGGAGGAAGGCAGCGAGACTCGCGAGGTGCCGGCCGAAACTCTTGCGGTCGGTTCAATCATTATGGTTCGCCCTGGCGACCGGATCTCCGCCGATGGTGTCATCATTGCAGGTGAAAGCTCGATTGACGAAGCGCCAGTGACTGGCGAAAGCGTGCCTGTTCGCAAGGCGGTCGACGACACTGTTTTTGCAGGCACCGTAAATGGTGATGCGGTTCTGCGTGTCAGGGTCACGGCCGCAGCCGCAGACAATACGATCGCCCGTGTCGTTCGTCTCGTCGAGGAAGCGCAGGAATCCAAGGCTCCGACTGAGCGCTTTATCGACCGTTTTTCAAAATACTACACACCCGGTGTAGTTGTCGTTGCCGCTTTGGTGGCGGTCATCCCTCCGCTTTTCGCAGGTGGAATATGGAGTGAGTGGGTTTACAAGGGACTTGCTGTCCTGCTGATAGGCTGCCCATGCGCGCTCGTAATTTCGACCCCGGCTGCGATCGCTGCATCACTGTCGTCGGGCGCACGCCGCGGCCTGCTCCTCAAAGGCGGCGCCGTTCTAGAAGGACTTGGCAACCTTACGGCGATTGCTTTCGACAAGACTGGCACGCTCACCGAAGGCAAACCGCAGGTGACTGATGTGGTCCCGTTCGGCCGGGAAAGTGAGGACGTCCTTCGGTTTGCCGCAGCGCTTGAAGTGGGATCCAGCCATCCTCTCGCCCTTGCGATCTTAAGCAAGGCCAAGGAGGAAGGCATCGTACCTCCCACGGGGACCGATGCGAAGGCTCTCGGCGGCAAGGGTGTTTCCGCCATCGTAGATGGTGTCGAGGTCTTTTTTGGCTCGCCCAGGGCTGCAGCAGAGCGAGTTCCGGTTCCAGTTGCTCACTTGGAGAAGATCACGTCTCTCAACGATGAAGGAAAGACCGTGTCTGTACTGGTCATTGGCGATGTTCTCGCTGGTGCCATTGCCATGCGCGACGAGCCTAGAGCCGATGCTGTTGCGGGCCTCAAGGCCCTGACGGATGCAGGCATAAAGACGATCATGCTGACAGGCGACAACAAGCGGACCGCCACCGCCATCGGTGCGCAACTCGGCATCGAGGTCCGTGCGGAGCTGATGCCTGAAGACAAGCAGCGGATCGTGGGCGAATTGAAGAAAGAGGGCTATGTTGTCGGCAAGATCGGCGATGGGATCAATGACGCGCCAGCGCTAGCGGCAGCTGATGTCGGGATTGCTATGGGTGGTGGAACGGACGTGGCGCTGGAGACGGCAGACGCCGCGGTTCTCCACGGCAGGGTGGCTGATGTCGCCCTTATGATCGATCTCTCGAAACGTACTATGCGCAACATTTTCCAGAACATTACCATCGCTTTGAGTTTGAAGGTGGTATTTTTGGTGACGACTATCCTGGGCATCACGGGCCTGTGGCCTGCAATTCTTGCCGATACGGGTGCGACAGTCCTTGTAACCATGAATGCGTTGCGGTTGTTACGTCCCATTCGCTGAACGCGGCGCCACCGGCGTTCCAGGTCTCTTTCAACTTGTCGTCATGCCAACCTGTTCAGACCTCTCGAGAGATGACGGTTTCGATCTGATGTATCCCACTAACTATGCGGAGAAATTACGTGGAATTTCAAAAAACACTGGCTTGCGGGCTCGTTGCCTTGACGTGCGTGACTGCGTCTTTCGGTCCTGCATCGTCTCATGATTTTACGGTAGGGAGCCTGGAGATAAAGCATCCGTGGTCCTTAAAGGCTCCTGTGGTTGCTCCGGTTCTTGGCGGTTATCTGACGATCGTCAACACGGGCACGACGGATGATCGCCTTCTTGGAGGAAGCAGTCCGGTCGCTGAGCGGTTTGAAATCCACGTATCATCTGTCGTCGACGGAGTGGCGCGTATGCGACCCGTCAAGGAAGGCATCACAATAAGCGCCGGCTCCACTGTGAAGCTGGAGCCGGGCGCCGCACACATCATGTTTGAAAAACCGATGCAGCGTCCTGCGGAGGGTGAGAAGTTCAAGGCAACGCTGCAGTTCGAGAAGGCAGGGCCCGTGGAAGTGGAATTTGTCGTCCAAAAGGGTGCAACAGCAAATTCGGATGACCACGCTGGGCACACCCCATGATCCTCAGTGAACGCGTGTAGGCTGCAGGCGGGTCCTCTGCGGGGAACCTCGATTAACCTTTTTGCTTCATTCGGTTTCAAGACTTCGGTGGTTAGATCTGGGCATAGGCTCCCACCGAAGGTTTTCTCCATGCAGGAACGAAGACGGCGCATCTTAAGGATCAGCTTGGCGGTTTTATTCGGAGCACTTTGCGTCGGCGGTGCCGGTGGTGCGGCTGCAGTCTATTATGGTCCAGAAGAGCTTTTGGGTTTATCGGCTGAGAAGAGCGGTGCCGAGTGTCAGACCGTCGCCACAGCCAAGGCGCGGGATCGCGACGGCATCTGGATCCGGCAGTTCATCGTCACAGAGCCCGTGGATGAACAGGTCCGTCTTCGGACCGCCCTGCGTGTTGCCGAATCGCTTCGCAAGGTCGAGGCGGGTCATCTCATCCAGATTTCCGTTCTGGACAGCAAAGGGCCAACCACGGTCTCCGGAATGCGGGGTCGCGCAATCGGCGCCCAAGTGATCCTCATTCCCAGTCCAGTTAGTGACGTAGAAAAGCAGAAAGGCGAATTATCTGGCTTTTCCATTGAAGGTGAGGCTGGCTCGGACGGCGAGTTTCACGGTTTACGCTTCAACGCCAAACCTGAAGATCTGGCAGCAATCGCTGCAGGCTTTGCCGACGCTACAGGCTGTTCCAACGATGTGCAAACGCCGGCCCCTGCTAAAAGCTGAAGCACAGCCGCAGATTCGAACATCGACGTGCGAGACGTTTGTTGCAGCCTGGCACAACGGCTCCGACCCTTGATTTAGGGGGCGATCTGGGTAGTCCTGATTGCAAACAGTCGTGCAGACATGAGGGGCGCTTTCAATCCCGTAGTGGCGCCTGGAGCCGATAGCGCCCATGTCATGAGCGTTTCCTGACCATCAGCCTCCTCGTCAGCATCTCTGTCTGCTGCAGGGATCGGAAATAGCGCGATCAAAGCTGCCGGCTCCGGCAGATCAAGGATGGCGGAAGGGCGGAAACCCTCAATCTGTGTGCGATCAGTGATCGGGCCAAGTGAGGCAACCTCGACCTCAGGTGTCTCCATTTCGGAAGTAGGGCGTGCAACTGGTACAGGAATGGCCAAAGCGCTTAAATCGGCGAACTCGGACCTAGCCTCGCCGACCATGGTCTGCCGGCTTGTTTGAAGATCGAGCGCGTCCTCCGCTCGGCTCCGTCCAGTCGGTAGCATTGCGGTGACCAGGCTGCTGTTTGACGAATCGGAAGTGAAATTACTGTCGTCATCTCCAGCACTGGAAGCGATCTCGATCGATTTTGCGCCGACGCGCCGACGATAATCGGCGACTGCCAAATCGTAGCCGGGGAGAGGGCGGCCATCAGAGGGAAGGTGCATTGTTTTTCCATCGGGAAAGATCCGAGCCAGCTCTTTGCGCGTCATTCGGGGCCATGCACGGACATTGCCGACATCAAGATGGACAAACGGAGATCCCGATGCCGGATAGTAGCCCACTCCACCAACTTGCATCTGCATTGCAAGTGATCGCAGCTTGGCCAGTTTGACGCCCGGAATATAAAAATCCATCGCCTTGCCGAGGGTGTGTTGACTGTTTTTTGCGACCCCACTATCCCTCGATCGTCCTCGGAGCATCTTGTTTGTCCCCGGGGAGCGATAGGCAGAGACTATATGGATATAGTCGTTTGATCCGCTGCGCTGGTAAACTTCCCACACAAGATCGAGTAGACGGGGATCGATATTCGCTGGCTCGTTCTTGCGCCAGTCACGCAGGAAACGGTTGATCTGACCAAGGCCACGGGCATCGAACTTCCCGCCCCGCTTGAATGTAATTGTCGCACGTTCCCCAGTGTGAGTGAAAAACAGCTTCAGCGATCTGTCGGCCGCGGCTGTCGCAAGTGACGACGAACCCACCAGCAGTACCACTGCGAGCATCACTGCGATTGTAGCCGTCCCCACGCACCGCATGAACCCAGATAGGAAGGCTGCGGCTGGACAGGGTCTGACGCAAGCTGGCAACTCGCTCACTGGTTACTCCACACTTGACGGCTCTCTGAGTACGGGTCTGGCGAACATTGCTGCCACCCACGGATCGCCATCAGTAAATCCGATTATGGTCAACAAAGCCCTAATAGATCCCAATTGGTGAGGATCTGAACGATCCCGCTTGCGTGTACAGCCCCTTTATGAGAATGATTTGCAATTGCAAATAGGGGCGGGCTTTGAAAGCACGGTGAGACGATGGACAGACCGGTGAGGGGATGGCAGCGAACGGTTGGCGAGGCATCCCTTTCGGATGTGCACCGGTCGATAAAGGTCGCGCCAGGAGCTGGCACTTTCCGAAGGGCGATGGCGTTCTTCGGCCCCGGCTATCTTGTCGCAGTCGGGTACATGGATCCAGGCAATTGGGCGACATCTCTGGCCGGGGGATCGCGCTTCGGCTATGCGCTGCTCACGGTGGCCCTGGTTTCAAACATCATGGCGATCGTCCTTCAGTCGCTATGCGCGCGCCTTGCCATCGCTTCGGGGCGCGATCTTGCGCAGGCCTGTCGTGATGCTTACCCCAAACCGGTCACCATGGTGCTGTGGCTGCTCGCCGAAATTGCGATTATTGCGACTGACATCGCCGAGGTGATCGGCACTGCAATCGGCCTAAACCTCATTTTCGGAATTCCGCTCGAGCTGGGAGTGGTCATCACTGCTCTGGACGTATTCTTGATCCTCTATCTGCAAAAGCTTGGCTTCCGTTGGATCGAAGCGCTTGTCATAACTTTGCTCGGCGTTATCGCCGTCTGCTTCGCGGTTCAGATCGCTCTTGCTGATCCGGACTGGGGTCAAGTGATCCTCGGCTTCGCTCCAACGACAGAGATCGTCACCAATCCAGACATGCTCTATTTGGCGCTCGGCATACTGGGTGCGACTGTCATGCCGCACAATCTCTACCTCCACTCTGGCATCGTGCAGACGCGGGACTTTGGTGATACGCTGCCTGAAAAGCGCGAGGCTCTTAAATTTGCGACGATCGACTCTACGGTCGCCTTGATGTTCGCTTTGCTTGTCAACGCCTCTATCCTCATCCTAGCTGCCGCTACGTTCCACGAAAAGGGGCTGACTTCAGTCGCAGAGCTGGGTGAGGCTCATAGTCTGCTGGCCCCCTTGCTAGGTTTGGCCGTTGCACCGACATTGTTCGGAATCGCCCTGTTGTGCTGCGGCATCAATTCAACGGTGACGGCGACGCTTGCGGGTCAGATCGTGATGGAGGGATTCCTGCAGATCCAGCTTGCACCTTGGCTTCGCCGTCTGATCACCCGGGGGATCGCCATCATACCCGCCGCAGGGGTCACGATAGCCTTCGGGGACAGCGGCACTGCCCAACTTCTGATATTGACCCAGGTTGTGCTTAGTCTCCAACTTTCCTTTGCGGTTTTCCCACTGGTCATGTTTACCGCCGACGCTGCTAAAATGGGAGAGATGAAAGCACCCCTATGGCTCTCAGCTTTCGCCTGGATCATCGCCATCGTGATCGCTTTGCTGAACCTGAAGCTGTTGGTCGACTTCGTTTCGTGATGCAGTAGCCACGATAGACCCATCTTTTCCGGAGTACTTCGAACCACTCCGAGAAGTAGCGGGCACCTTGATGTAACCCTTACGAGATTTAGTGCCTGTGCCACTGATGCATTCTATAAGCCTAAACGATGTGTGCGACTTTGTGCGCGCCACGCATCGCACCGACAAAACAGATCGGCATCAACTGGAATGACCGCGTACTCAGTGTTAGGCGTTCGAAAGTGAGCGTCAGTCGTGCTCGGTGGCGCACATATCGTGGTTCGCCAAGGCCCTGATCACATAGCAATCGCGTACTTGATTCGAATGGCAGTGTGTTGAGATCCGTTCGAGTTCGGCTTCCAGCTTCTTCAACCTCTCGATCTTCTGTCGGATTGTGACGAGCTGTTCGGCAGCTATCTTGTCGGCCTCCGCACACGGCTTTTCGGGATGCTGGCTGAGCTCAATAAGCTCGCGAATAGCTTCGATCGTCAGTCCAAGATCGCGGGCGTGCCGAATGAATGAGAGGCGTTCCTGCTCGCTCTTCGAGTATCGTCGCTGATTGCCCTCAGAACGTTCCGGCGGTGAGAGCAGTCCCATCTGTTCGTAATATCTAATTGTTGGTACCTTGACGCCGGTGGTCCTGGACAGATCTCCGATCGTGAGCATGCTTCCTCCCTCTCCAGACGCGGCAGGTGCAGGCCGCGACAAATTAGCCCATCACGCGAACCTGAACCCTCGGGCAACCGAGAGATATGTAAGCAATGGTTCGGCACATGTGAGGATTTACATATGGCAAATCAAGCGAAACGTTGGCGTGTGGCAGCCGGCGCATTTTTTATCGCCGGTCAAAGTGGCGTATTGGCTGAAGTGACAAATGGTCTTCATCAAATCAACTACGATGCCTTGACCATCGAACACGCCGAATTGGCTCTGACGCCGGACGGGGCAACGGATAAAGCATATGTCACCGTCTACAATGGTACGCCCGATGACATGGCGATTGTCTCTGTCAAGGTCGCAGGGTACACGACTGCCACACTCGTGAGCCCAATGGCGAAATCCAAGGGCTTCGAACAAGTGCCGCTGTCGGACACCTACGTCGTGATACCCCGAAAGGCGGAACTGGACATGGGACCGGACTCGGTTTTCATTTCACTGGTGCGTAACTCGGGTCCTCCCAAAGCAGCAACAATGACGCTGAAATTTGATGACGGAACCTCGCGTGCTGTCCCGCTTGAGATTATTGCTCCAGATTCTGCGGAAACCAATCATCACCATGGAGAACCAAATCGCGAGTGAAGCCACCAAAAACTGGAAGTTGGTGCTTTGCTTGGTCCTCGCGCCGCACGTCGTCAGGAATTCGTCGACGAATGTACGTCTTTGGTCTGAACTACCGAGGCCGCCACAAGGACAATGGCACCGCAGACGATGAACACATCCGCAATATTGAAGGCAGGCCATGACCACCCGAACGCGTGAAAATCTAGATAGTCGGTAACTCTCAAGTTCATCAAACGATCGACGACATTTCCGCTCGCACCCCCAGCCATTGCCGTGATGGCCATTCTTTCCAGCACACTGTTGGCGAATACTGCCCAGATCACCAGTCCGACAACGATGCCCCCTTGAACTGTGGCGAACATCCGGGGTGCTGACACGATGGTGTCGGAAAATAGCCCGAAGCTGACACCCGTGTTGTAGGTGAGCGTCAGGTTGAAAAAGGGGGTCAACTCAATGGTTCCCGTTGGGGCTTCCAGAAGCTCGGCCATGACGGATTTGACGGACAGATCGATACCACAGATTACGACAACCCCGAGGACGATAAGGGTAAGCCTGAACAGGCCTTTATTCGAGAATAACATTTTCAGTTCCAGGCTGAGCACGCTCTGACATGCGCGAAGATTTGCAAGATTGGCCGCGAGCGGGATTTCATGCTCACAGGGTTCTTGCCATACGACCTCCAGGAACTAGAGCTTCAAGCGTAAACTTGGGCGTCAGCTATTGCATCAAGGAAACGTGTAGTGGCGGCCGGAGCTCATCATCCGAGCTGGGTCACCAGTTACTGCGAGGTTTCGCCTCGTCAGGCATCCCCGGCTGACTGCCGCAGGGTCGGCCGGTCCACCTGGTTAGTCGGGTTAGTGAATGCCGCTGACTGCCGTTGTGTCTCGACCGTCCCTGATCTTCACCCATTTCCCCGGATTGCGTGAATCCTGACGCTTGAGGTAGGTATATTCAGTTTCTGACCAATTTCTGATTTCACCACGCAGGTTGTCGAGGATGAAATCGCCCATCTGTGATCGCACCGTCAAAACAGCATGCCCGGATCCGTTCGGCTGGAGTACAACTGTGATCAGCAGATTGGAGACCGCGATCCCGCGTCTCATCAAAAGCTTGCGCTTCAGAAGAGCAAAGTCCTCGCAGTCGGCTGCGGTGGTAGGATAGTTCCAAAATTCCTCGACGCCATAGATCTCGATATCCTCGATGGCCGGGATTGTATTGACGACCTGGTTGACCTCAACGAGGCTATTCCAGATCTCCTCTGTGAGCTTCAGGCGTGCGCGATCTGCAGCGTTAGGCTGGCATTCTTTTTGATATCGTTTGCAAAATTCGAAGTGGCCGATCGGTTGTGACGTCGCCCCGGCGACAGGCATGGAATCCCACGTTGCCGCTTCCGGTTTCCAGGCGGCGCCGGTCGAAATGATCGTTATGGCGAAAATTGCGAGCAGAAATCTAGCGGTCATAAGTCGTCCCTGTGTGCTTGGACGATTTATGAGGATCGAACACGACCATCACGCAAAGATATTCAGTGCAATTTTATCGGCTTGTGTCGAATTCAGACACTTTCCTATTGGATCGCCAGCTTGTGAACGACAGATAGGCCTCTATGCCGATCCAGCCCCCAAGACCAATGGATGCGACCATGCCCGCGATGGCCTCGAAGGAGTCATGTCCTATGCCCCAGCAAACGACGGCAAAAGCAATCTTAACGGACACAAATCCCGCCAGCGAAAACGCAACGATCATTCCAAGGTTCTTTGAGATTTGTGTAATTGACGCGATCATATCCCAAGTTTAGAGGCGACGGTCTTACACGGGGAAATCAATTCTTATTGTCTGCATGAACCGTTCTGCGGCAAGGTCAGCGCACCAGCTTCACGCAATGTCAAACAGGTTGAGTGTAATGTGTGATGATGTTGCGGCTTAGAAAATCGATTCGGATTTTGTGTGTGGCACTGCTTTTGGCAGTTGTCATCATGGGTCCGCGTGGCTCAGTCGCGCGAGACAGCAGCTCCGGGCCGACGATATGCATGAACGTCCATCAAGGGACTGGGTCTGGTGGTACCCATGCGAAATGCCACCATCTGGTCGAACATTCCCACGAGCTTCTGGCTTGCATACAGAAAAGCGCTCCAATTTCGGAGCGAATGAGCTCTGCCTATAGAGTCTCACCAAATCGGTTCCGCATCTTCGCCGGCATCGATCTCCTTGATCCTCCTCCCCGAGCCTGACCTTCCCGATTAAAGCGCACGGATCGTCGACGAGTTTCCGTAGATGTTGGATTGGGTCCAACACGCGGCTTGAAAGCGGCTCTCATCGAATAAAGGATCGAGCACTGTCCAATCACGCCTGAATGCGATGACAAGACAGCGATCCGTCGAAGGATCCCGGCGTAGCACCGGTTGGTCCTCATGGAGATCAGTAAATGTGGAAGATTGCATTCTCCGGGGTGTGGTGTGTCGTAGTGTGTTTGGTTGCTGTCTACGCTGGTTTCCAGTGGGCACCGGCGCCCAAACAGGTTGAGGCGCAGTCTCCTAGGCTGACCGAACATGAGGTGGTTAAGTCGGCGATGGTGACCGTACCGATCATTCGGGAGAACAAGGTTGACGGTTACGTCGTCGCGGAAGTGACGATGACCGCAAATGACGAGGCACTCCGCGCTAGTCCCAGTCCGGAGGCAGAACTGACGGACGAATTGATCGCGACACTGGTGTCCACACCGGTTCTTACCGATCCCGAATTCGCAGCTGACACCCTGAGGTTAGATCTGGTGGAGCGGATGAACAAGCGGACTGGTCTGCAAGCCTACTATAAAACTCTGATCACCAAGCTCGATTACCTCACTGCAGCAGACATGGACCGGATGCGCACCTCCGGGGCAAGCCCGATGAAGGTAACTCCCCTGGTTGATAAATCTCTGCTCGATGTCGTGCCTGGTCCGGTGCCCAAAGATGGGTAGATGATTGGGTGGGAGAAGCGTTCAGCTTTTCCGAGGGCGACCCCTTGTAGCTCTAGTTACTTGAGGTCCTATATTTATACCGGCGGCTAAGGATTTGTTCGATGCGGCGTCGTGCGGTCGTCCCCCCTTCTTGGACTGCCGGCTGCCGTGGTGCGCTCGGCATCTTCCGGGTGATTTTGGCAGGGTTTCATTGAAAGCGCGAAGAGTGACGAAATGAATTGGTTTCAGAATTTGACTGAGCGAGCACTTCTGATCGCGCGGAATGCCTGCATTGGAGCGTTTATAGCTGTCTCCCTATCCGGATGTGTTTCAGACATGGGGCTGGACGACCTGTCCAGCAGGGCACCCGAACTGTCGAGCAAGATGCTGGCAGAGATGTCAAAGAAGGGTATGGCAGCGGAGAGTCCTGTCCTCGTCAGGATCTTCAAGCAGGAAAGCGAGCTCGAGGTCTGGAAGATCGACCGAAGTGGGCGCTACGCGCTGCTCAAGACATATCCGATGTGCAGGTGGTCCGGGAAGCTAGGCCCCAAGGTCAAGGAAGGTGATCGCCAGGCGCCCGAGGGGTTCTACCACGTTTCGAAAGGGATGCTGAATCCTAAATCGCAGTACTATGTATCTTTCAACCTGGGTTATCCAAACAGGCTTGAGTCGGCACTCGGCTATACCGGCGAGGCGCTGATGGTCCACGGTGCTTGCTCCTCTTCCGGTTGCTTTGCGCTGACAGACCAGGGCGTCGGTGAAATATATGCGATCGTCGCCAAGGCACTTTCATCGGGACAGGAGCGTTTCCAGGTCCAGGCCTATCCTTTCCGGATGACGACGGAAAATATGACGCTGCACAGAGACAACGAAAACCTGTCGTTCTGGCGGACGCTGAAGGAGGGATACGACGTTTTCGAATTGACCCGGGAGCAACCAAAAGTCTCGGTGTGTGGCCGCCGCTACATGTTCAATAAAGAGTTCGTGGGCGGAGAGCCTCGTTACCCACTGGAGGCTTGCCCCGCAAGCGTCGCTTCTCCTGATCCCGCACTGATGGCCCGCATGGCCGAAGAAAACCAAAGGCTTGAGGCTGCGCTTCAACAGGCCGGCGGCTCCACGGTGTCGTCCTATGTGGATGGCGGGATGCATCCAAGTTTCCGCGCACTCCTTAAGAAAGAGGGTCCGGACCGACTTGCGGCTCGCATCTCGGGCACAAAATATCCGGTTAGCAGACCAGATGCGGCGCTGGCTGACCCCTTCCAGAAGAAGAAGGCCAGGTCCGGCGACGGGGTGACCGCCCCAAGTGCGGCAGGAGATTGAATTATGGCCCAGCCCGATGAGCGGATTAAGAAGATACGACGCAATAACTGGATTGTGTTGGCAGTGCTCACGATTTTCGTTGTGGCGGTGTTTCTCTTAAGCTTCTCGCATATTGGTCGAGAGGCAAGGCCTGAGCCCAATGTAACCGTAACCTCCCCAGCCGTTGATGGGTAACGACGATCTTGCTTGAGAGGAATACAATGCGGACCAACATCCTGATTATAGGGGCGGGTCAAGCCGGGCTCGCTGTGGCATATGCCTTGAAGAGGCAGGGCCTGAGATTCTTGATTGTCGATGCTGGCACAAAAATCGGCGACAGCTGGCGCAACAGATATGACAGCCTCACACTTTTTACACCTCGCAGCATCAGCGCGCTCTCGGACATGCCCCTGGTTGGTGACGCAAATGGCTATGCTGGAAAGGATGAGTTTGCTGACTATCTGCGGCGGTATGCTTCCTTCCATAAACTTCCGGTCATCAGTTCGAAGAAGGTCGTCCGACTTGAGAAGGCAGGCAGTCTCTTCGTGGCGTCAACGCAAGACGGCGATCGTCTCACAAGTCATATTGTCATCGTTGCCACGGGGGCATTTTCGACACCGCGAATTCCTGGATTGTCGAAACTGCTCCCGGCCGACATTCAGCAGATGCACGTAACTGAGTTCCGCAATCCGGGCTCGGTGGCGAAAGGCCCTGTTCTTGTTGTCGGAGATGGCGCGAGTGGAAGGGATGTGGCAATCGCGTTGGCTGGGTTTCAACAGGTGCTGCTTGCACGCGGGCGAAAGCGCAGACTTTTACCGGAGAAGATCCTCGGACGCAGTTTGTGGGTATGGCTGGGGCAGCTCGGCCTTCTCCGTGCATCGGCGCAGGGGATCATCGGGCGAAGGATGAGGCGTGAGGATCCATTCCCTGTTCGTGGCAATGACGATGCTTCGCTTAGGCGGTTGGGGGTAATCCTGAAGCCGAGACTGGCTGCGATCCATGATCGCGGGGCAAGTTTCGCCGACGGATCGAGCGAGAACATCAGATCCATAGTTTGGGCGACAGGCTATGCCGATGAGCTCCCTTGGATTGAAGTCGAAGGTGCAGTTGATGCTCGGGCTGCCCCAATTCACTCCAACGGGATTTCGCCTGTTGCCGGCCTCTACTATGTAGGACGTCCATGGCAGCGGAACCGTGCCTCTGGTCTGATCGCGGGTGTGGCTGACGATGCGGCTTTCATTGTTGAGCATATCCGTCAACGGTGCGTGCAAAGCCTCTAGTCTCAGATCTCTACAACATTATGACCGATGACCTGTAGGCCGTCTTCGCAACCGTCCTCTGGCGTTTCGATCTCCAGAGTGCTGTGGTCGATACCGTGTCTGTCCCGCAGGATTTTTCGCACTGCGCCTTTCACTTCAGCAGCACTGCGCAGAGATGACTCCGTCACAACGAGATGCGCTTGCAATGCCTTGTGATCTTCATCGATCCGCCACACATGGACATGGTGCACCTCCTGGACGCCTTCGACGGAACGCATGTCTGAAACAAGTTCGTTCACATTTACGTCCTCAGGCGCCGCCATCATCAGGATTTTGATCGATCCTCCGATCTCAGTGAAGGCCTGCCAGAGTATGTAGGCTGCGATCATGAGGGTGATCGCTGGGTCAATCCATGTCCAGCCGTATATTAGCACAAGCGTGCCGGCAATAATCACACCCACCGATCCAAGCGCGTCCGACACATTGTGCAAGAAAGCGGCGCGGATATTCATGCTGGTTTTTGAAAGGGTGTAGGTGAGCATGGCTGTAATCAAATCGATGACGAGCGCGATGCCAGCGACGATCACGACCGTCCACCCTTCGATCGGCGCCGGTGTGATGAACCGCATGACCGCTTCATACACGAGATAGAGCCCAATGACGATCAAAGTCGTGTAGTTGATCAGCGATGCGACGATTTCCGCACGAACATAGCCGAACGTCATTCTTTCGTCAGCAGGGCGGCGCGCGATCCGACGTGCACCATACGCGATCACAAGTGATGCAGCGTCACTGAAGTTGTGGAGCGCATCCGCGATCAGGGAAAGACTGCCGGAGAAGATGCCGCCGGCAATCTGCGCAAAAGTAAGGAGCACGTTTACGAGAATTGCTCCCCCTATACGCTTGTCTCCTGCATCCGCTCCATGATCGTGGTGATGTCCACTCATGAATTCCGGTCCGGTCTCCGAGGTCAGGATCCTGCCTTGCTGGCATCGATTTCAGCCTTCACCAGGGTGAAAAGACCTTGCGGACTGAACTCTGTGAGAGGCTTTTCGTTCACGAAAAAGGTCGGGGTCTGTTTCACATTGTTGGCCTGAACATCGGCCATATCCTGGGCAAGAATATTGTCGATCGCGGGGGACGCCGCATCCTTCTTTCCCTGCTCGACATCAAGTCCGGCCATCGCCGCAATCTGCCATGCCTTTTCCAGATCTGGTCTGCCATGATCGGCCCAGACAGGCTGCTGTTCCAGTATCGCTTCTAGGACCGGTTCAAACAGGTTTTGTTTGCGCGCGGCCTCCAATATGCGCACGGCATCGTCGGAACCTTCGTGGAATACGGTGTATCGCAGGACAAGTCGCACGTCATTTCCGGTTTGCGTCATCATCTGCTTCACGAGCGGATAAAAGGCCCGGCACGCCTCACATGACGGATCAAAAAACTCGACAATTGTCACAGGCGCCGAAACCGGCCCCATGACCGGCGAGTGCATTCTGACGAGGGTATTGTTCCCCGGCATTGGAGAGGGCGCTGGCTCCGCTTCTGGCGTAAGCCCATCATAGAGGGCCGCGCCGCCTGCGAAAACGGCAATCGCGGCCGAAGCCGAAGCGATAACGAAAGTGCGTCTGTTCATGCTGGTGTTCTCCGGCGCACGATTAGAAGTAGGACGATGATGAGAGTAAACGCGCCAAGCGACAGGAGCGGAATGGGCAGGGTTCCGAAGAGGAGCATACCCGCGCCCGAGCAGGATGGCCCCTGGCCGCAAGGCTTGATGGCCGTGGGGATGATGTTGAAGTAAAGAAGGTTGTGAAATGCCGCGATCGACCATCCCACCGCTGCCAGCGGAACGGCATAGATCCAGGCGCGGGCATCAGAGCGGAAAGCGGCGACGGCGAGCAGCACTGCCAGTGGAAACATGAAGGCTCGCTGGTGCCAACAGAGATCGCATGGCGCTTGCCCCATGACCTCACCGATAAACAGTGCGCCGAGCGTAGAACCCATGGCAATTATCCACGCGCTAAAGATCGCAAGCCATGCGCCGTCGTTAGTTTTCACCACTTCTCTGCCATTCCTGTCGCTCGTTGATGCTCGTCACTATGAAACCTCTAGTAGCTTGAGGGTCAAGGGCGCTTTCTGTCCGACTGGAATTTCCGTTTCTGTCTGATGTGGATGACAGCGAATCGACTGAGGAGAATTTCGATTTTCTTCGCCACTTGCCTTGAACCTCAAGTTACTAGAGGGATTAGGAGTACTCCAAGGGGTTTTTCAGGTGAATGTCGGCAGGGAATTAAATGAAAGCTCTCAGAGCGTTTCGACTTGTGGCGTGGTGTGTGGTTGCGATCTGCACATTGCTACTGATTATAGGTTATTTGCTGCAGTCGGGTGGCGGCAAACGTTTTGGTGAGCCAGACACGTCCTCTACCCCTGCGATCGGTCGCCCATTTGAGTTGGTTTCGCACCGGGGCCAAGTGATCGACAACGCTGTCCTCAAGGGAAAGCCGTATTTGGCGTTTTTTGGCTTTACGCACTGCCCAGACATCTGCCCCACAACGTTGTTCGAGCTGAGTGACCTGATGAATGAACTCGGGCCCGCTGCGAGCGGTTTCAACGTTGTATTCATCAGCGTTGACCCCGAGAGAGATACTCAGCAGTTGCTGAACGAGTACATGACATCCTTCGACCGCAGAATCCTTGCCCTTCGGGGAACGCCGGAGCAAACAGCGACGGCTGTCAAAGCTTTCTCCGCCTACGCACGCAAGGTTCCGACCGAAGATGGAAGCTACACAATGGACCATACGGCTGGCGTGTACATGATGGACGCCAATGGTAGCTTCAAAGGAACGCTCGACATGCATGAATCCCGCGAGGTTCGCATGAAGAAAATCCGCAATCTGATGACCGGCTCGTAAGCCGGAACGTCAACCTTCGAGAGGAAATACATTGCAGTCTGGGAAATTGACACGACGAGGCTTCGTTATCGGGGGGGCTGGGGCAGCGGCGGCTGTATTGACTGGCTGCTCGACAACGACCGCAGAGACGACACAGTCTGAAATCGTACCCATCGCCCATCCGGTTCTGGAAACCACCTATGGACCAGTACCGAACGAACAGTTCCCGCTGCCTGCTATACCCTACCAGAAGATCGCCAAGCGCTATTACCGGCAGATGGTGAGTGATCCGACTGGAGAGCGGCCAGGCACATTGGTCGTGGATACGGCCAATTACTTTCTCTACCTGACTTACGAGGGCGGACAGGCGATGCGATACGGCGTCGGTCTCGGCCGGCAGGGGTTCGAATGGTCGGGCAAGGGGGTCATCCAATACAAACGTCAGTGGCCGCGCTGGACGCCACCTGACGAGATGGTCGCTCGACAGCCAGAACTTGCGCCCTACAGCATTGCCAATGGCGGTATGCCACCTGGCCTCAAGAATCCATTGGGCGCGCGTGCGCTTTACATTTTCCAGAATGGCGAAGACACGCTTTACCGCATCCATGGATCGCCAGAATGGTGGACCATCGGCAAGTCGGTATCCTCAGGGTGTGTCCGTATGATCAATCAGGACGTGGTCGACTTGTATGGTCGAGTGCCAGGCAAAACCCCTATCGTCGTTACCAGCCTGCCTCGGTTCTCTGAGGCTTAGGCGGAGAAAACCGTGAAGCCCCACCGACAGTTCAGGGGCCTGAAGTCGTCGGGTCAGGCATGCGAGGCCTGTGCCATGTAGGAGCTGACTCCGGCTATCCGCATTTCCTTGGCGCTGTCATGTAGAGGCTGTCGGAAAACACCGGCAGCCTCAGCTCGTGCGCGGGCTCTGCCAAACTGAACCAGATGCCCGATGGTCGTGCACTCACCAGGCAGGCCATGCGAAGGGAAACATCCGATAGATCGTGTAGATCGTACACAAAAGAGTTTCTGTTTGTGCCCTGCGATTTGACTTGGTGAAGCGATATGGACGGTTTGTCTGATCTAATACAAGAATACGGGACATGGATCTACATCCTGCTTTTTGCATATTGCATGCTGAAAAGCGGCAGTCTTCCATTGTTCGCGGGCTATGCGGCTCAAACACAAGCTTTGGACTTGTCCCTTGTTTTAGCCGTGACCTTTGCCGGCGGCTATCTCGGGGACGAAGCACGGTTCTTTATCGCCAGACGATACGGGGATGCGTGGTTAACGAGGTGGCCTTTTGCTGAAAAGGCCTATGCGGGCGCGAAAATCCTGGTTGCAAAGTACGGTTGGGCCTACATCTTTCTTTACAGATATCCCAAGGGAATGCGGACCATCGGCGCGCTTCCGGTTGGTCTCGGATCAATGTCATGGGCGAAGTTTACAGTTCTGAATGCAGGATCAGCAATAGTTTGGACCGTCTGCCTGGTTATGGCGGGCTTCGTTTTTGGCGCACAGATGGAGGAGGCGGTGGAAACCGGCTGGGGCTTTGCAAGTATTGTCTTACTTGCCGCAATGCTCCTCCTGTCGGTCTTCGCATGGTGGCGGATAAATCGGATAGCTGTCCGGATCCCGAAAATTGGAGAACAATCCAATTGAAGTCATCAGCAGCTTCATGCCTGGTCACTATGGAAAGGCAGAGAACAGCGCGTGAATACCGCAAAGCCTGACACGCACCCGGACCGACTTATCCCCAGCCCTTTCAAACTGTCACGCTGATCTACGGCGCAGGTCGACTTACTCAAATCCAGCGACTTTCGGCATATAAAGGAAGCCTTCAGGTGATCTTGGCAATCCGACTTTTCTGTCCGACTCCCTGTCCAGTTCTTCAGGCCCGCCAGTCCTTTTGCTGTCTGCGATGAGCTGGCACCAGAAGTGTTCGAAGACCAAACCACCGGATAGCAAGGGTGGCCATCGTTCTCGGACCTGGCTAGCTTCGTCCGGCCTGAAATGAAAACTGAAAGCGCTCCGTTGACCCACCGTGATGCCCTCGAAAATCATCAGGTCCAGATCTACTTTGGCGCAGTTGTCCTTGGCGCTTTGGCGGCTCTCTCGATCTCCGGAACAACAGCACTTGAGATCGGCATAAATCCGTCGCTGGCGTTCATGTTGTTTGTGACCTTCCTTCAGGTTCCGCTTGCGGAACTTCGGATGGCCCTCGCGCGGTTCCGCTTCCTTGGCGTCCTGCTTCTGGCGAATTTTGTCGTCATGCCTGTGCTGGTGGGAGTTCTCCTACCGTTTCTTCCACCCGATCCGATGATACGGCTTGGCGTATTGCTGGTCCTTCTCGCCCCATGCATCGACTATGTCGTTACGTTCTCGCATCTTGGCCGCGCCGACGCCCGTCTCCTGCTGGCAGCAACACCCGCGCTCCTGATCGCCCAAATGCTATTGTTGCCCGTCTATTTGAGTGTTTTCCTCGGTCCCGAGGCCGGGTCTCTTATCAAAGCCGGACCATTTTTCCACGCGTTCGTCTGGCTGATAGCAGTCCCGCTTGTCTTCGCCGTCCTCATCCAGTTCTGGGCCGGCCGAAGTGTGGCCGGGGAACGTGCGTCGGCGGTTTTGGGGCTGCTTCCGGTTCCTGCGACAGCGTTCGTACTCTTCGTCGTGGTTGCTGCCGTGGTACCGCAACTCGGCCCCGCACTCGATGCCACTTTCCGTGTTGTGCCAATATACGTGGCATACGCGGTTGCTGCGCCCTTGGCGGGGTGGGGTATGAGTAAGTTGTTCCGGCTTGATGCGCCAGCGGGCCGTGCCGTCGCATTCAGTGCCGCCACGCGCAACTCTCTGGTCGTCCTGCCCCTGGCTTTCGCTGTCCCGGGCGCTGTACCGATCCTTCCGGCCATAATTGTCACGCAGACACTGATCGAACTGCTGAGCCAGTTGGCTTACATTCGTCTGGCACCAAAGTTTGGGCCGAGCAAGGCTGCCTGAAGAATGTAAGCCGCCTTGTGCCGGGCCGGGATGGCGCCTTCGTCTAATTCGCGCAGGAAGCGGAGGTGCCCGTCTGTTCGTGCACTCAGCTGACCCCTAACGACGGCCGTACCGAGGCCTTGGTTCGCTTCGGCGCGCCGACTCGCAAACGGCGATCAGAGAGCGAGACGATGCCACCAGCCATCATCACGATGGCACCGGACCAGATACAGAGGATCCAGGGCTTCCACCAGACACGTACGACAATGCCCCCGGCGGCCATTGGGTCACCCAGCGAGATGTAGAGCTGGCTGAAGCCGAAGGTGACGATGCCGGCTTCCGTCGTCGGCATCTGGCGGGCCGTGTAGAGCCGCTTCGACGACCAGACATCGGCCACCTCGACACCATCTTCGCGGATGGTGAAATGCCCCTGGTCTTCGCTATAGTTAGGTCCCGTCGCGGCGCGAATACCGTCGAAGGTGATGACATAACCGCCGGCCTCCACCGTCATGCCCGGCTTCATCTCGACCACCGTTTCCGTCTCGAAGGTGGTGACGGCCACGACGCCGAGCACGGTCACACCCATGCCGAAATGCGCAAGTGACGTGCCGAATGCCGACCGCGGCAGGCCTTTCAGTCGACTCCAGGCGGTGGACAGCGGATGCTTGCCAAAGCCTGCCCGATACCAGAGATCGGATACCGCGCCGCCCATGACGAAAAAGGCGAGCGCAAGGCCTGCCACCGCCATGACGGGACCGCCATTCTGGGCGTACCAGAAACCAAGGCCAAGCATGAGCGAGACCGCCGCCGCCACGTAAAGCCGCTGCAGCGCACCAAGTAGATCGCCGCGCTTCCAGGCGAGGAATGGCCCGAAGGGCATCGCCAGCAGAAGCGGGATCATCAGAAGCCCGAAGGTGATGTTGAAGAAGGGCGGCCCGACTGAGATCTTCTCGCCCGTCAGCGTCTCCAGAAACAGCGGATAGAGCGTGCCGATCAGAACAGACGCGGTGGAGACGGTGAGAATCAGGTTGTTGAGAACAAGCGCACCTTCACGCGAGATCGGCTGGAACAGGCCGCCGGCCTTTAGCATCGGCGCGCGCAGCGCAAAGAGGGTGAAGGCCCCGCCGATGAAAATTACAAGGATTCCCAGAATGAAGACGCCGCGCGTCGGGTCGTTCGCAAAGGCGTGCACCGAGGTCAGCACGCCTGACCGTACGAGGAAGGTGCCGAGCAGGGACAGCGAAAAGGCGATGATGCCGAGCAGCACTGTCCAGATCTTCAGGGCATCGCGCTTTTCCATGACGAGCGCCGAATGCAGAAGGGCCGTGCCCGCCAGCCAGGGCATGAAGGAGGCGTTCTCGACCGGATCCCAGAACCACCAACCACCCCAGCCGAGCTCGTAGTAGGCCCAGTAGGAGCCCATGGCGATGCCGGCCGTCAGGAACACCCAGGCAGCCAGCGTCCAGGGCCTAACCCAGCGCGCCCAGGCGGCGTCGATGCGCCCGTCCATCAATGCTGCGATCGCAAACGAGAAGCAAACCGAGAAGCCGACATAGCCGAGATAGAGCAGCGGCGGATGGATCGCGAGACCAATGTCCTGCAGGACCGGATTCAGGTCCCGGCCCTCCGCCGGGATCGGCGACAGGCGGATAAAGGGGTTGGACGTCAGAAGAATGAAGAGCGTGAAGGCCGTCGTGATCCAGGCCTGTACGGCCAGCACATTCGCTTTCAGCCGGTCCGGCAGATTGGTGCCGAAAAAGGCGACCATGGCGCTGAACAGCGTCAGGATCAGCACCCAGAGCAACATCGAGCCTTCATGGTTCCCCCAGACACCGGATACCTTGTAGATCATCGGCTTGAGAGAGTGCGAATTCTCAAAGACGTTCTGCACCGAGAAGTCGGAGAAGACGTAGCCGTAGGTGAGGGCCGCGAAGGAAAAGGCGACGAGCACGAACATTGCATAGGTGCCGGTGGTACCCACCGCCATCATTGCTGCGTCACCGCGCCGGGCGCCAATCACGGGCAAAATGGAAACGACAAGACAGGTGGCGAGTGCCAGCACCAGGGCATAGTGGCCAAGCTCGATGATCATTGGATCTCTTCCCATGCCGCTGGGTTCCACCCCTTGCGCCTCCAGACGAGCGGCCGCGTCCCTTGGCATTTAAGTCTCGTCATGCTGGCAGGCACTGTATCGGGACAAGGGTTACAACCACGATCCAAGATCAGCGACCAGCCTAACCTAAGACCTGCCGCGCGAGCAACAGGAGTGTTCATTCCCGGCGGCGTCATGGTGTCACCGCACTCGACTAGTGCGACGGGATTGGATGGGCTGGGAGAGACCCGGAAAAGCCAATCCGGAACTCTCTGTAAATGCTTCAGTTCAAGGAGAGCCAAGATCGCAAGTCCGTCCTATTCCCTCTTCGTCGATCGTCGCCGGCTTGGCGTTCGCTGTAGCCGGGTACTCCGCGGATCGCGCGTCGACTTCACACGCAGACGTTCCTTGGAACGTTGCTGTCACTCGATGGCCTAGCGGGAAGATTGAGCGCACAGACGAAGAGGCCATGCGGCTGACCAGCGACAAAACGGTGCGTTGAAGCGGGGCCAGCGATATGGTGGCGTGGGACTTCCGTGTGGACCGCCTGACGATCAGGAGAGGTACCGCATTGGGGCTGGTTGTCGAGACGAGGTGCGGTTAACCGACTGGAATTGGCGCAAGAAAAAAGGGCCAGCGAAAGTCGCGGCCCTTAGGGTGTGAAGGTTAAACCTCCAGAGGGGGAACGACTGACGCAGAAGCTGGGGAGGCTTTCGCCCGCGTCAGACAATCTCGATATGGGTTGTCGCACCGCCATCCGCAAGTCCCGCGTTTCGTTCAGGCGAATTACTCCTCACTTCCGACGTGCTTTCCGCGTCAGATAGGCGCTCTAGCTGGGTTCCAAAGAGATCATCATTGGCAACAGGTTGATGTTACGCATGGTTCCGCAGCGCGTTTCGAACCATGTCGCTGCAGGCAAGCTTTCTGAATATCGCTGGATCATCAGTCATTCCCTAGCCCCTTCGAGGCCACAACTCCCGCTTGCGGCGCCTGTTCCGAAGGAACATAAAAAAGTGCGATACGGAGAGGTGTATTCTCTCTCAACATCAGCCAATTCCACCGATAAGGAAGCGCTTGCGTCAACGATACGCGGTGCCCCCAATTTCGCGGCTGCGCAACGAAATCGGCTCCCCCACGCCCCGAAGGCCGCCTTCGGCGGTCGTGGACCAAGCCCTCCCTTACCGGTCCGCCGCCTTTGTTTTCAATCAAAGGAGCTGATGATGACCACTTACGACCACATCAACGAGCTGCGTGCCGAACTTGCAGCAACCATCGACCAGGCAGAGCGCCAGCAGATCGCAGCCGAGCTGGCGACGGCCGAAGCGAAGCTTGCCGGAGAAGAAGCCGCTTTCGAAGCGCTGATCAGCAACGAGCCGCCCCACTAGGACGGCGTATCATATCGCCGACCCGTGAATTGTGACGCCCGCCTCGCATGAAATTCATTTTTTGTTAAGACAATCTGTGCAATTTGAAGCCGATTTAGACCAAATTTTAACGGTCTCGGTACACGGTGCCGGTCTATGCTCCGGTGTGCTGGGCGCAGTGTAATTTCCTGTTGTGCACGCCTTTTAGGGCGCAGCGCGCCTTCAGTATGGGCTGGTTCGGAATGATCTCCTTCATCGTCCGGCGCAGGAGCATTGCCCATTTCAGCGTCGGCACTGACGGAAGCCAGACAAGTCGAAAAATATACGCGGGAGTAGCACGCCGTAGGTCAAATTCGAAAAACCGCGTTGGAATTCTCATCGCCGGATTCGGCTTGGTCTTTGCCGTCGTTGGCGGTCGGTTGGTGCAGTACGCACTAGCTGAGCCTGTTCCAACAAGTTCTATTCACAGCAATGTCAATTCGGTTGCTTCGCGCCCTAACATTCTTGACCGAAACGGGGAATTGCTCGCGACCGATCTCCGGATGGTCTCGCTCTTCGCCGAGCCACGCCGAATTGTGGACGCCGATGAGGCCGTCGAAAGACTGGCGACCGTTATCCCCGACCTTGATTGGGGGGAGACGCATCGGCGACCCCGGTCAGGTACTGGCTTCCAGTGGTTGAAGCGCCAAATCACTCCTCGCCAGCAGGCGGACATTCTCAAGCTCGGCATTCCAGGCATTGGGTTCCGGCCAGAGAAGCGACGTTTCTATCCCGCTGGGCCAACTGCGTCGCACATTCTCGGCCATGTGAACGTTGATAATCAGGGCTTGGCTGGGATCGAGCGCTATCTCGATCAGCAGGGGCTCGCTGATCTGCGTGCAATTGGCATGACAACCGACATGCCGCTTGAGCCTGTCAGGCTGTCCATCGATATCCGCGTGCAGCACATCGTCCGGGAAATTGTCGCGACTGCGATGAAAGATTATCAGGCAGAAGCTGCCGGCGCTGTTATCCTGGATGTGGACACTGGCGAAGTAATCGCGATGGCTTCCGTACCCGACTACGATCCCAATCAACCTTCGCGCACGCTGCCGGATGGGAGCGTCGACAAGGAGTATGAGAAGGGCTGGTTCAACCGGATCAGCAATGCAACATTCGAGATGGGCTCGACTTTCAAGAGCTTTACGCTGGCGATGGGGCTTGATGCTGGCAAGATCAATTTGAATTCGGTCGTCGATGCATCTCGACCTATTCGAATGGGCGGCTTCACCATCAAGGACTTCAAAGGAAAAAACAGACCTCTGACCATTCCTGAAGTGTTTCAGTATTCATCAAACATTGGCACAGCCGCAGTCGCAGATATGGTCGGAATCGAGGGCCATCGGGCATTCCTGACGAGGCTGGGACTTCTTTCCAAGATCGAGACCGAGATGCCGGGCGTGGCTATGCCCACGCAGCCGCGTGAATGGAAAAAGATCAATTCTGTGACGATCTCGTTCGGTCATGGTGTCGCAACAACTCCTCTTCAAACTGCTGTTGCAGCTTCAGCGCTGATGAATGGAGGCAATCTCATCGCGCCTACCTTCCTCCCCCGCTCCCGAGAAGAAGCTGCGAAAATCGCCCAGAAGGTCATCAATGAAAGGACGAGCGCCGACATGCGGTTTCTTTACAACTGGAACGGCCTAAAGGGTTCGGGCCGTCAGGCTCAAGTGGAAGGTTTTCATGTCGGGGGCAAGACCGGGACAGCGGACAAGGTTATCAACGGCCGCTATGCCAGCAACATTAACTTCAATGCCTTCGTTGCAGCTTTCCCGATGGACCGGCCGAGATACACGCTTCTGACAATTATCGACGCACCGAAGACAGGTGAGCACGGGGGCAGAACTGCAGCGTCCACTGCTGCCCCGATGGCAAAGGCCATCATTTCAAGAACGGCGTCTCTTCTGGGTGTGCAGCCACGGTTCGGCGACGACCCGGGATCCAATGTATTGGCAAATTACTAGCTGTACCCGCCGCTCCAGGGGCACTTTGCAAGAGCCACGGGCAACTCCTTGATATTGGTTGTGTACCGCGGCGATCGACGGTCAAACTTCGCTTGCCAGTCACGCTTAATCCCGGCCGAGGCCGTGATCAGCGATCCGCGTCCGAATTTCCCATTGACCAAATCCAGCGCCGTCATCAGCCGTTCCGATTGGTCACGGTCCCGTGCGCCGAACAGGGGCCGCGGCTGTGATTGCGCCGGCACCAGATCATTCATGATGATGCCGGCCTTCGCATAGCGATGGCCGTCCCTGAAAATCTTTCGCGCTCCGCTTTGCGCTACCCGGATCAGGTCGAATGTGTCATTCGATGCCTCGGCAAAATGCACCGTCGTTTGGGCCGAGTGCGGATTGTCCTTTTGGTTGAAGCGCGATGTGTGCATGAAGACCGCCATATGCGTCGCCTCAAGGCCATGCCGGCGCAGCTTCTCCCCTGCCCTCATCGCGTAGGCCGCGACCGCCTCGAGCATTCCGGCAAGATCCGTGACTGGCGCTCCAAAGGATCGGGTTACGGCGCAGCCCTTCCGTTGTGGCGGCACGTCTTCCAGCGGCAGGCACGAAATGCCCTGCAGCTCCAGGACCGTCCTCTCACCAACAACGCTCAAGAGGCTGCGTGCAAGGCGTGCATCCATGCGACCCAAATCGCCGGCCGTCTCGATGCCGAGGCCGAACAGCTTGCGTTGTGATGCGGCGCCAACACCCCATACCTCTCCAACCTCGATGCGATCGAGCCAGCTTTGCCGAATGGCTGCGTCCGTCAGATCGCAGACGCCGCCAAGCTCAGGGTTCTTCTTGGCAATGTGGTTTGCGAACTTCGCCAGCGTCTTACTCGGGCCGATGCCGACACAAGTCGGGATCCCCGTCCATTGTTGGACTGTGGAGCGCAGATCGCGGCCGAAGGACCCGCGATCGGCTGGCCGGATGTCGGTCAGGTCCAGAAAGCTCTCGTCGATCGAATAGACCTCAACATCTAGAGACCATTGCCGATAGATCGCGTTCAGCCTGGCACTCATGTCGCCATAAAGGGTGTAGTTGCTGGAGTAGACTGCCACGTCATTGACGCGACAGAGGTCGCGGATCTTGAAGTAGGGTTCGCCCATGCCAATGCCGAGCACCTTAGCCTCCGCCGTTCTGGCAACGGCGCATCCGTCATTGTTGGAGAGGACAATCACCGGCCGCTTCGCAATGGAAGGGTCGAAAACGCGCTCGCACGAGCAATAGAACGAGTTGCCGTCAATCAATGCGAAGCACGTCATTTCTGCTTCCTCAGTCGCAGCCAGTGGACGTTGCAAAGCGCAACGCCCCAGATCTCCACTTCCGCGATCTCAGGAAGGTCGAACAGTGGCATGTCCGAATTCTCGAACATCAGCCGCGGCCGGCCGCCCGTCATGTGCAGCCGCTTCAACGACCGCTCGCCGTGCACGGTCGCCACGACAACATCGCCGTCGACCGGCTGCACGCTTCGGGCGACCACGATCAGATCCCCATGGAAGATTCCGGCGTCTCGCATCGAATTGCCGTCGACCTTCCACAAGAACGTCGCCGGCGGGTTCCGGATCAGGAGCTTTGTGAGGTCAATCGATTCTTCGATGTAGTCATCTGCGGGTGACGGAAAGCCGGCGCATAGCCCGTGGAGCATGAGAGGCACATAGACTTCTGCCTCGATTTTCAGGCCGGCGAGCATTTCAAACTGGTCCTTTCGTGATACGGAATGAAAGGAACAAACAGGGAACGCATGGGCCGCTAAAAGTCAAGATGGAACATGACGCGAGCCTAATCTGCAGATTTGCACCTAACGCGAGTGTCTGCGTGGTGTTAGCGTTTTGATGCGTTGTCACAATGGAGAGGAATGAGGATCGCCATGACTGACGAAGTGGAACACCTGTCGAATACGCTAATGTGGACCGTCGGCATGATCACTCAAGCCGGGCCAGACGACCTCAAACGTGTGGCAAATGCCTATCGAGAAGCGCAGGATCTCGTTTCGCAGATTCCGAAGACCGAGGAAGGCGCGCGGCCTCGCATCGTCGCTTGCTTCCATCGCTCGGACGAGTACCGCGCTGCAGACGATATAGCCTGCGTTGGATGGATTCTGACAGCGATCCAGGAGCGCGTAAACGAAGGCGATCTACGAGACTGGAGAAAATTGCGAACGGTCGTGAAGCAGATGGTAAAGCTGCTGCCGGAGCCGACGCGCTCGCTTCACTGAATATTTGGTGTATCGAGAAGATGTTCAAAGCCTTCCCGCGTCGCCTTGTCGTCCACCCAATGACGCTGAAGCTCTTTCCATCTTCGGTCCGCCGAAACCCGCATCTTCGCGATCTACTCAAGGAGTTGGCGTGAGAAAAGCAAGTCGTCCAGTTGGTCGATTTTGAACATGATACCGCCCTCCGGGTCATACGAGACGTGAAGAAGCTGATTGTCCGCATCGAGGACGAACATGGACACTTCGGGTTCGCCATCCACGTTTTTGGTTACGATCATCGTATCGACTGGGTAGCCGCCGGTTGCCTTTTGCAGTGCCCGGTCAAAAGCATTGGTCATTGCATCACCTTTCCTGTCACTGTCGAATCGAACGGAACGGTTTTGCCGGGGAAAGTCGGTCCCGGCTTCCGCTTCGCGGCGCTATGCTAAGCCTCCTGCGGCTTCCCTTCTTCCGTCAAAACCGAGTCGAGAATTCCCGCTTTCCCGCCCCTGAAGAAGGGGCGGGGCTATGCTGAAAGCTCCGATGTTCTTCATTGCCTGCCTCGGATCTCGGACTGGCGCCGATCGATCCGAGCGGATGTCTTCGCCAGAAGGGCTTGATAAAGGACGCCGCATGAGCGCCGGCTGTTCGCCAAAGGCGGCTGGCGCGCGGCGGAAACCAAAGCCAGCCCGCTGAGTGTTATGGCGCGGTTTTCGCCGCGCCATTCGCTTACTGCCTTCCGACCGTCCGGGGCTCCATGGCGATCACCAGGTCATGCACCATCTTCAAGGTCGTATCGTCGAGCTTTTTCAGGTGGTCGACCGTTTCCTCCATCAGCTGGTCTCTCAAGTCTTTGCGTAATTTGTCTTTGGGATTAGTAGGCCGTTCGTTGAAAAGGGGATCGAAGAACTCTTCTGGAGTGATATTCAGAACCTCAAAACCGTGGATCAGCCGTCCGAAGCCGACATTTTTGCTCTCGTGGTTGCGGGGACAGGCGTAGACGAGGAAAGGGCATCGCGTGGTGCTTAGCTCCCCCCTTGACAAAGCTGGCGCGGGTTTTCCGCCACTGACGCCTGCGCCGAGCTGCGCGGGATGCAATCCCGCCTCGCGTCGCTGGCGGCAATGAAGAAGTACGGCGACGGCGCGCAGTACGTCGGACTGAAGCGGGAGGTGTCATGGTCAAGAAAATACAAACATGATCGCCAATTCACTTGCCTACCCGACTGGCCCGGTGAACGGGCGTTGCGCCCTTTGGAATTTCGCGTGCTCCGCTGGTTCCCCGTCGCAAGGCGCATGGCAGTGGAACTTGAATGAAAGCCGGATGCAGGCGGCGAAGTGCGGCTTGAGATCGATCAGTGGCGGCTGTGACGCTTCGTCAGCTTTGGTGAAGAGAGGATCTGAGACAAACGAGCAGATGTTTACAGTTGTAAAGTTCGCTGCCGTTTGAGGCACGTTCGGCGGTAATACCGTCAGCTGATGAGACGACATCATTGGGATTGGTGCGCTGACAGTGCTGTGACCCGTTTGCAGGGCTGGTTCGCAAGAGTTGGTCCTTCGCCGTCTGAGCGGTCGCGAACCTGGCCGCATTGAGCGGACTGCGCTTCGCCCGATGGAGCCCGGCCTCCCCTCCAGCCCAATGGTTGTCGCATCAGAATGTGCAGGATCGGAATGTCAGACGTGTGATCGGTCTCGAGAAGTCCTGAAATCGAACGCATTTTCTAGGCTGCGAGGGTCCTTCTCGTAGAGACAATGCGGGCCGCGCTCATGGTCAAGTTCACTTCTCAATCGCCTTTTACTTCATACCGCCCCCTGACCTATTGTTGAATGCTGTTCAAACAGTTCACGAATCGTAAGGGGCCGCTCTGGTCGCACTGACTTCGATCTCTGTTGCTGCTGGCCTAGGCGACGAAAAGCGGCCTCTTTAATACATAGAGCGGCGTTGCTTCAGGTAGCCCGAACCGTCACCATGGGAAAAGCTCCCATGATTGAAGCGTTGGTGGCTATTAGACAATCCGTTCACCTAGGCGAGGCGGCATGTCACCAACGGCGCGCTGGGTCCTATCCGCCGTGAGGCACTTGGGCGTTGTTCTGATCTGGAACTGGTTGAGGAGAAGCCTTTCGAGCACTACGTCCGAAAATCATGGCCGGAAAAAGAAGTCGAGGGCCAGGTGCTGAGTCACGCCAACCGTGTGCTAAGCCCTGTTACAGAAAAGCGATATGCGCAGTTGATGGCGCGGCTCTGCCAGAGAGATGCCTCCCTGAGAAGGGGAGGTTAAGACCACCGCTCGATCTGATTTCAAGACGCTGGCCGGCTGAAACAGGTCCAAGATGCCCATTCGCAGCCAGGTCAGCAAAAGGCCCAAGAGCCTCAGTCGCAGCACATCAATGCCGAGCTTAAGGCTATCGAAGCGCAGCAGCTTGCCGATCGCCAGCGAAACCGCGACCAAGACGACCGAGAGCGCTGATCTGCGGCCCTGTCGCTGCAGTGAGGGCCCGTGTCGTCGGCCGGGGTGCCTGCGCTCAGCGCCCTCTCCTGTCCGTTGGATGGTTTGACGGACAAACTACGATAGCCCCTTACCCATTCAACCGCTTGCGCGGTCCTACACTCCGTTGCGGCCCTACGGGTGCATGGGCTCTCTTCGCTATCTTCGGATCTTTGCTGTCAACCAACGAACAGGAGACGGCGATGCAGAGCGTAAAGGACACCTACCAGCGGATCACCGACACCATCATTCAGCAGCTCGAGGCCGGCACCAAGCCTTGGATCCGGCCATGGCGCGGAAACAGCCGCAGGTCGGCTACGCCGCTCCGCGCCTCCGGCGAAGCCTATCGCGGCATCAACGTGGTCATGCTGTGGCTCTCCGGGCAACTCGCCGGCTACGACGAAAACACATGGATGACTTACCGGCAGGCTCAGGAGCTTGGCGCTCAGGTCCGCAAGGGCGAACAAGGAACCCTCGTCGTCAAGTACGGCACCTTCACGCCGAAGGAGCAGGAGGCGGACGATCGCGCAGTCCCCTATCTCAAGGGCTACACCGTCTTCAACGTCGAGCAGATCGACAACCTGCCTGACCGCTTCAAGAGCCCGGCCGATGATGCGCCAATGGATGCCGTTCCAGTTCTCGAAACCGTCGAATCCTTCATAGATCGCACTGGCGCCAAGATCACCTACGGCGGCAAACAGGCTTGTTATCGCCCTGGCCTCGATGACATTCTGATTCCGGATCGGGGGCGGTTCCTCAGCGAGGTTCATTTTTACAGCACGGTTCTTCATGAAATTTCTCATAATGCCGCGATCCGGATTATGCCGCATGGCCTCTTTTGGAGGCCTGTTGCCTGTTTTCGGCCATGCGGCTGTTCGGAATAATCAGAGCCCTTCCAGGAAGGCGAGCAGGTTATCGTCTGGCCGGAACCGCCCCGAAGGCGTTGCCGGGGCCGCGACGCGGGCAAGCGCCTTTTCCTTCATTCGCATGTCGGCATGGATGTAGATCTGGGTGGTCTCGACGTTTTCGTGACCAAGCCAGAGCGCGATGACCGCAGGATCGACGCCGTGATGGAGCAGGTCCATCGCCGTACTGTGGCGCAGCGTATGCGGCGTAACCCGCTTGCAGCCAATGCTGGGGCACGTGCGTGATGCCGTCAGGCAATGTTTGCGCACGAGATGCTCAAGGGCATCGTGGCTCAGCGGCTCCCCTCTGATCGATGGGAATAGCGGCCTGCCCTTGTCACCGTCCCCGATCCAAACGGCCAGGAGCTTGGCCGTTTCACGGCGAAGCGGGGTGGCGCGCTCCTTCCTGCCCTTTCCCATGCAGCGGATATGAGCGCCGGATCCGAGTACCACGTCAGCACACTTGAGACCGACCAGCTCGGAGGCCCTGAGCCCGGTTTGTACCGCGAGTAACAGCAGGGCATGGTCGCGTCGCCCCGCCCATGTCTGCCGGTCAGGCGCTGCCAGCAAGGCAGCGATTTCGTTGGTGTCGAGGAACGTCACCTCGCGCCGCACGTAGCGCTTGTTGGGCATGGCGAGGATCCGCTGACATTGTAGCAGCCAAGTCGGGTCGCTCATCGCGACATAGCGGAAGAAGGATCTGATCGCGGCGAGCCTGGTGTTTCTGCTGCGTGCGCTGTTGCCTCGGGCAGTCTCAGTATAGACGAGGAAGTCGGCAACCAGATCGG